>Ga0207718_100387_pt1 | contig 43290 bp, 40 predicted proteins | sample A23M2SouthBayCA_FD_187749 | JGI IMG/M metagenome (GOLD analysis project Ga0207718, IMG submission 187749) | Aerobic enrichment media microbial communities from Eden Landing Ponds, California, USA - A23 M2 (SPAdes) | ecosystem: Environmental > Aquatic > Marine > Unclassified | place: Emeryville... | reverse complement strand
TCGCTGATCGACGTGCTCACGTCCTGAGTTGCTGTACGCGGTTCCTTTCTGAGTTCCCTCGACACACTCTTGAAGCCGAATCTGGCCGTTCCGGAACTGCGCTGGATACTACCCTTGCTCCGCTTCTCGAGTGCGGATTTCTCTCTCACACCGACGACGAGAAAACGACCTATACTGTCGATGAACATCACGCGCTGTATCGACCGACTGAACGGCTCTTAGACGCACTTCTTGACCAAGCAGCTGTTCTCTGTGAGCTTCTGCCACCGACCGAGCTCTAATCACACGATTCAGAACCTTTTCGGCTCTGTGGAAATCCTCTTGGTCACATACCATCTGCGGTGAAATAGCCGGGAAGTAGGCTTGCTCACCGACGACTAACGCCAACAGGGTTCTTCTTTTCCAGAGTCCTTAATTCTACAAGGCTGTGAAGCCGTGAGAAGCATTACTTGCCCAGACTGTCAAGAACGCCAGTATGAGCGACGTGGAGGACACGAACTGGTTTGAGGAGGCCGTCGAGAACGCATTAAGCATCGACCCCGAAGACATCGCCGCCGACACGGACGAGATAGCAGACTTGGTATTCGAGTATAGTGACGAACTCCTCGCCGAATACGCGGTAAAATACCCATCCGTGATGGACGATGAGGCCGCCACCCGGGAAGGATTCGAAACGCGTCTACACCAACGATGGGGACAAGCCTTCGACAACCTCGAGTTCTTCATCTTGCTGAACCACGAGGCAGGTTCCACGTTCAAACAACACTTAATCGAGGATGACGAATTATCTGACACAGACCCACTCTTCTCCGCGCTATTCCGGCTTCACGCACGGGCTTGTCAGGTGTCACGCGAAGTGCTGGCGTTGATACGAGCTGGATACGCTGACGGCGCATTTTCACGGTGGCGCGCACTCTACGAGATCGCAATCTCTGCCCAATTCATCTCAAAGCACGGCAAGGATACGGCAGAGCGATTCCTCCACCACAAAATCGTCGACGACTACTTTGAAGCCGAACTTCTTCAGGAACACCACGAGGAACTCGGCGTTAAATCGTTTTCAGATGACGAAATGGAAGATATCGAGGAACGATTGGAGCAGATGGTGGACCAGTATGGGGGTGCGTTCAAGCAATCCTATGGATGGGCGCATGTGGAGTTGGATGAGAACCCCTCCAGACGCACGGTCGCCGAAGATGTCGGATTGGACAGGTACGAACCCTACTTCGCCTTCGCAAGTGATACTATCCACGGCGGTGCGAAAGGCACCCTGTACCGGATGGGGTTAACCCCCAATACTCAGACGGAAGTGATGGCGACTGGCCCGACGAATACCGGGTTCACAGACCCCGCACAATTCACCGTGTTGATGCTCGCCGAGGTCACCGAGGCTCTGCTGCTAAATTGGGAACAAATCACGTGGTCACTTGTTTCTACGTCTGTGTTCGAAATGACCCACGAAGTCATTGCGACGTTCGACGACATCCGCAAGCAGTTAGAGGCGGAAGTAGCGATGGCCGAAGGGAAAGGGTACACTATCGGCGGTCGAGACTGATTAGCAGATTTGAGTTATCGACGGCGACGAAATCGTCGTGTCGGAAGTCCACCGGCACGCGTTCCCCGCTCTCCACATCCTCAAACACCAGACACCCACCCACCCATTCAATGTTCTCCCCCTGTACTCACCGATTGTCCCCAAATCTACAATCAAATGAGGGGCAACAGCACCAGCCCTTCACATTTCCAGATACGTTGAAGACTCTCCCGGTCGGACCCGGATGTATGTGTGGCCGAAACTCGCTCTTCATCGACCAGGCCGACCTCGAGGCCCGCTTCGACGCCGAGGTTGTCACGGACGGCGGGTACACACCCTGATACAACATTGCGCCTGGCGACGACCTCCACATCGTCACGAACGAGGCTTCCGATGAGATCGACGCCTACCACTGGGGGCTGATTCCGTTCTTACCGATGTTGGGGTCGAAGAACGGTTTGAGTGGCAACGGAGTGAACTGACTGATATCGAATCTGAACTCCGCTCTATGCTGGAGTTCGTCTCCTGAGCCTCGTTTACTTATTCTATCCTAGCTATTCTAGAGTAGAATACTATTTTAGAATAGCGTATGGTTGTGGAATAGAAAACTATTCACACTATTTACCACAGAGTTAAGTCGAGAGGGGTTAATACTGCTGAATAGTATGAGTGGTTCAGATAGTAAGAATAGCATAGATAGAACGAATAGCCCAAATAGCCCATATGATTCGGTACAGACCGATGGGAACTCTCGAGCTGTTTCGGTTTGTATGTTGAAGGGGGGCGTCGGCAAATCGACAATTGCTGTCAACCTCGCCCGGCAGCTGGCCGCACAGGGCCACGATGTACTCCTCATCGACCTTGATCCGAACGGCCACGCGTCCGTCGGCTTAGGCTTTGACGACCAGTATCACAACACCGAGGAAACCATCGGCGACGTCTTCTTCGATGATGCTGACCCGACTTCTGTTGTCTACGATACCAGCTACGAGTTCGATATTCTCCCGTCCAGCGAGGACTTAGAACAGGTCGAGCGGGAGATCGTCGTCGGCGACGTATTCCAACCCTCTGCGCTACTCAAGCGGGAAGTGGTAGACCCACTCCTCGGGGACACGTATGATTATATCGTCACGGATTCGCCGGCGTACCGCTCTCGACTCACTGACAACGCGCTCGTCGCGACGGCTAATCTGGTGCTTCCGCTCGCCCCCGGGAATGAGGCGATGGCCGGTCTGGAGCGAACCATCGAGCGCCAGATTTCACCGCTCCGGAAGCATATGGATGTCGACGTCCTTGCGATGGCTCCGAATATGTTGAGCGGCCGTATTGACCAACAGACCCAGGATCGACAGCTTCTGGAACGGCTCAATTCCCACGATAACCTCCAGGACCGCATCCCGAACTTCGCGCGGATTACGGACTGGGAGGCTGTCGACGCCGGCGATCTCAAACCATCTCCCGGCATTCGGGACCGTACCAGTATCACGAAGGCCTACGGCGAGCGCAAACCGCTACTGGACTACGACCCAGACTGTGACCAGCTGAAGTGTTTCGACGAACTGGCTCACATTGTCGAGGCAGGGGAGGTGGTCCGCCATGGCTGAGGACGATCCGTTTGCCGACCTCGGAGAGACGCTTGAGGATGAACCGGACGACGAACCACAGGATACGGATGAGGGATCCGAATCGGGGGCGACCGAGGAGACACCGTCTCAGGAATCGGTTGAGCCGCGGGATCCGATGACCGATACTGCGTTCAGCTACGAGGCTGCTAAACAGCGCCCCTTCTATGCCCGTCAGGCAACGATCGAGGACTTCGATTCCTGGCTGAAGTACGAATTGGAGCGCGAACTCAACCAACAGGGCTATCAGAACATCGTTGTTCGGGAGATGACCGATGCTCTCCTGCGAACTGTCGTGGAGGAAGACCTCGTGGAAGAGGTGGCCAAACGGTTCGAACAAGCCCGAGAATCCGATTTTTCAGAATCAGGCGAATAGTCTACTATTTTTGAATAGAATACTATTTTATAATAGCTTAACAGCAGTCCTGGAATAGCTGACTCTCCAGTTTGTACCGCGGACTCAGTTGAGACCTTGAGAAAGAGGGTTTAGTTGAGCGGATGGCCAGCTGGCGTCTAGAGGTCACTGACTGATCTCACTAGAAGTACGAACTCGACAACGAGTGAATGGCCCCTAGGACAAGCCTCGACGCATTCGGTCTGCTCCGATTGCGGACTTCTTAGGACTCGTCACCGAAGGCGGCTTTCAACTTCTCGCGCATCAGCGCACGACGGACGCTCCGGCGTCGTTCTTCGGAGAGATAGTCATTCCAAACGACTTGAGCGGAGCTGCTACCCTGTTCTTCTGCAAGTTCGCTGACCGCGTCGAGCAAGACATCTTCAAGGACCTCAGAGTAGGCGTTGTACCAATACTGGCGGGCCTGCTGGGGGTTTGGATAGGCATCATCGCCATCTCCGAGAGTTACACCAGCGCGATCAGCGAGGTCGTGAAGCCAGTCACGAACGGTGTTGCGGTGGACGTGGCCCGACTCTGATCTCGTCGACGGGAACAGGTATCCGCCCCAGTCGTCGCCGTCCAGTAGCGAGATGCGTGTCTGAGCATCTTGTTCTCCAAAGGGGATGTTCACCGTCGATGGACCATTCTTCCGCTCGTCGAACTCGATGTACGGTTCGTCGACGTCGAGGACCAACTGGTCGCGATGCAGACGAGCCACCTCGTTCGCGCGCAGCCCCCACGCACAGAGAGCGACGACAAGCGTTCTCTCCCGGTTATTGTGGGCTTCGTCGTAGAGGGCTCGTACCTGATTCGGCTCGATAGTCTCCTCCGACCCGTCGTCGGGATCGACATCGGACCAATCAAAATTCGAGGCAACAGCCGACGTGGGGATGGTCGTCGCGAGGCCTCGGTCCCGCAGGTGTTCATACCACTCGTCGACGGCTCGATACACCTTTTCGAGAGTGGTCCGCTTGTACTGGTCATCGAGACGTTCAAAGGCCCGCCAGCAGGCGTCTTTCGCTTCGTACTCTGGTGTTTCGCTGTCTGGAGCGATTGGACTCAACAAATCATCGGTGTCATTGACGGTGTAGTATGCGCCCGCGTACTGCTTCAGACGGCCACGATGGGTCGCAGTTGTTGTCTCGCTCCACCGGTTCCCGCGACGTCGTTCGAGATAGGTTTCGAGCGCGTCGATGGTGTCTTCATCGCCAATTTCCCAGTTGTAGCCCGGTTCTTTGTCCTCGAGCCCCAGGGTTTGCGTCCAGAAATCCCCGAAGGAGAGGTCGTGATACTCTTGAAGTGCGTAAATGAGATCTCGGTGGCCGTTTTCGACAAGCCACTTGTAGGTTGGCCGTTCGCTATTCGGGTCCTGCCCCTCGGAGCGGAGGTCGGGCCCGACTTCGGACCAGTAGCGCTCCTCGAGTTCGTCGAGCGTGCAGACTGAGGCTCCTTTCTTCCGCAGCGCTGGATAGATGTCGTTGGGGTCACTCATTGGTCTCAGGGTTCTCCGTATGCTGTTTGATTTTGGAATCTGAGTGGGCGGTTTTTGCCATGTTCAGCCAATCTTTCGGAATTTATATAATTCTGTTGTTGGTGCAGTCTGAATAGAGACTGCACCAACAACAACAATATGGCCGAAATTCTATAAACTATAAAACACTATACTAAAACGATCCGTTAGACATTCCAGAGTTTCGGAGGATAGCCAGTCTTGAGTTGGGTCGCCGTCGATTCGTGATTCTACTCATCAATTGAGCACCGATTTTGGACTACGTGCTTCAAAATATTACAGACAGTCGCAAGCGACTGCGCGGACCGACAAATCATTCCTGACCAGAACTATACTCAAAATAAGTGAAGAGGTAGTGTTAAGGCCTGTCGTGTTAATGATTATCGTATGGGTTCGTCATAAGTTGCAGACCCGCGGTAGCCTACAGTAAAACCATGACCACCGAATGTGAGATACTCAATCGGGCAGCGGAGCGTGTCGCGGAGGAACAGCAGAGCGTCAAGCAAGAGCGTTGGGCCTTTGAGACGTTCCGCGAGTCAGTCAGCCGAGCCCAAACGGCTACCGGTGACGGTGGAACACGGACCGGATGTCTCCTCGAAGCATACAAAGAGACAGTTATGTCGACGCCGGATTTCGAGGCGACCTATGATGAACTGGTTTCTCAAAGCCTTGAAGCTGAGTTCTCGCCGTCGTTGGCTGATTCGCTCCAGCAGAACGAACCGGTGACACAGCAATTCAAGCGAAATTTGCTGGTCGCGACGACCGCTGCTATCGAATCGCGCACCCGATTTATACGGGCGCTTGAGGCGGAACACGAATCGATTCAAGCTGTCCAGAAGACGGTTCTAGACATCGAGAGTACGATTCAGGAACTGCCTGCCTTCACGTTGAGATGCCTCCGATTCGAGCGGTTTGTTGAGGTCTGGGAGACCTACGAAGAGGCCGTCGAGCGATGTGACCGACGCTCCGCACAGCGACAACGCCATATCGCCGATCGTCGAACCATCGACGAGCACGCGAACGTTGGGGCACACGCGCTCAACGCCTACCTCTACAGCGACCTCGAGACCCAATTTCCAGCGTTGCATGCCCTCGCCGAAACACGACGCCGCATCGAACGATGTCGTGGCGAGACGACCGGACCGGCTAGTCCCACACGCGATTGTAACCGCGACAGTGGCCTCGAAGCATCGTCAAACTGAGATGTCCAGTCCTATCGGTCGGGAGCTTTCTCGACGACAAACTCAATTGTCTCTTGTGTCGACGCGCCAGGTTCAAATATTTCAGCGACGCCCAGCTCATAGAGTTCCTCTCGATCGTCTTCGGGGGCGATACCACTGACCAACATGAGAGTGTGTCGTTGAAGGCATCGTACTGTTTTAGACCGTCGGTGGCATTCGCGATCAACGTGTCGTGTGCACCCGACAAAATCGAGATACTGGTACGTCAGCGTCCTCCTAGACCACCGTTTGGACGATATGCTCTGGCGCTTGGTGAATGCCCGAGTAAATGACTTCGAATCCGGCATCACGAAACACCCGAGCGATGACGTGAGCGCCTCGGCCATAGTCGTCAAGACCCACCTTCGCCACCAAATACCGAATCATCTGGTGACCATCCATGTGTTCCGATCCCATTCTAGAGTCGGTGTCTCCTGATAATCGTGGTCCTCAAACACTTCCATGATGTAGGGCACGACGTTTTCACTGTCGTTGATGGCAGCCAACGACCCCCTCACTCGCGCCGACGCGCTTCTGGTACGTAGGAATCTTCGACAATAGCTTGCCGGGTTCGTAGCGCTACTCAAGCAGCGTCCCCACTTGGCAGAGCGGATGCCTCGTCGTGACGGCTTTTACGTACAGTCCGTCGATCTCAACGTCTAACTGCCGAAGACTGGTGTTGAAGCGGATGTACGTGTAGACTGTGAGAAACCACTTCCTGAGCTCGACTGCCGAGTGTTCGAAGACGGTGCCGGTCTGATCGTTGAATGTACGGTCACAACTCTTGCAGCGGTATCGCTGAAACACCCGATAGCTGCCGTACCGAATCCGTGATTCGGTACGGCAGCGCGGGCAATAGACGCCGTCACACCAGCGAACCTGTGCCAGCAGATTCGCGGCCCGACGCTCCGAGACGAACGTCTTCAGTGGCAACATGCTTCGTTGGGTGGCGCGGTCGCGCCACCCTTGCCCGCTACGACTTCCAGCTACTGCTGCGAGCTGACCAACAATCCTTCACCCATGAGCGATAAGGAAAGTTGGCTCCTCAATCGATTGTTGACGAACGTACTGGTCAACGTCGCAGGCGGACATGACAAGCGTTGAGTGAGTCTTAGGATCGTTACCAACAATGAAACTCTGCTGTCAGAAGTCGATGAATCCTTGAGTCTCTTCCTGGGATGGGTGGTATCTCTATTACCTGAATAAGGAGACTGAGCGATACTGGTTATAGAGAGTGTCCATGAGGACTCTATCAGTTTTCTCGATGCCAAATAGGTATAACAGGCTTAAGAAAATAGTGAGACCAGTACTCGTCCCGACAATGAGCAACGCAGGTCCGGACATGACTGGTTTCAAAGCAGTCATCAAGATAGCCATTCCCACTCCAGCGACGAGCGGTTTTCCGAATGTCACAGTTATCGGTTGGAGGCCTTCGAGATACCACAACTGAACTACCCTAAGAACATTAACGACTGCGAGTGACCCAGCAGTTCCCAATGCTGCACCGACCAGCCCGTATTCGAGAATCAGATAGTAGCTGGACGCGATATTTAGTACTGCCAACAACCAGCTATCGACCAGCCGAAGATACTGGTGGTCGGTCATGAGCAGGAGCCATCCAGTCGCACCGACGCTGTTTCCGATGACTCTCCCGACGACGAAGACCCCGAGTACGAGAGCGCCTTCCGTGTAACCAGGGCCAAATAGTGCCAATATCTGCTTCCTGTAGACGAACTGCGTGACCGCTATTACGATTGTAACAGTAAAAATAAGACGAGTAACCGTGCTGTACATTGAAGAGAGCTTTTCGTGCTCACCCTCTGTGTAGAACTTCGACGCAATCGGCGGAAACAGTTGATTGAACGCGATTAGTGGAATTGTGATGATAGATGTGAGAAAGAGTGCGATATTGTAAATTCCTGCTGCTTCAGCAGTAAGGAGCCAGCCGATAAGGATCACATCGACGCGACTCCTGAAGAGTTGACCGACTGTTCGGAACGTATTTGGGAGAGAATAGTTGTAAAACGACGCTGCTTCTCTGGTGTTTACTGATGGTACCGGTACTATCTCGGTTCGCGTGCGTGATAGCCATATTGCGAAAATCAACACGATGGCAGCGGCAATAACGATCCAAGTCACGACACCGCCGAGAGAGTATCCGAGAGAAATCGCCACCGCGATTGCTGCCAGCCGAAGCCCCGGGCGCAGAACGCGCGTTATCAATACGTGGTATTCGATGATTTCGAGTGCACGGAACAGAAATCCTAGAACGCGGATAAAAACGTCAAACGGAAGTAATAGTGCGAATAGCTTGAGTGCGAGTGGAAACGAAGGATGACTGATCGTCATATCGTTTATTTGTTCAGCTTGGAGAAAAACTAACACAGAGATGGTTAGTGTCGTCGTAAATGTCGTAACATAAGCTAATCCGAGAATACGGTTCTGTTTGGTCGGCTCGTTTCGAAATTCCGGAAGCATTCGGACGAGGGTGGAAGGTGTCCCAAACGGTGCGAACCGAAGAAGGAGACGTGTAATCCGCCATCCGAATGCATAGACACCGTAGATGCCGACACCAAGACCGGTTGTGAGGAGGAGGTTAGTGAGAAAGAGGAACGCTTTCTGGAGACTCACACCGGCGATAGAAACTACGGCTCCGTGGCCAACCGACTGAAGCGCTGTTGATTCGTCGAAGGCATCATCTATGTCTTCTCTAGGCATCGAACGTTTTTAGTTGAACCTGCCATTCTGATCGTCCGAATTCCTGTACACTTTGTTATGTACTGATGGGAGATATTTTATAAATCTTCCGCATATATTTGGATACTAATTTAAATAATACTCTTTAAACTAAAATTAGAATAGATATGTAGTAGGTATTGTATTGGCCTATAACTATATTGGTGTGGTCATGTGGATTGGATAGGTCATTCACTCAAACGACAACACGATCCCGGCATAATGTACGCATGCGGACACGGTAATCACGGGGCGATCGGTGCTTAACCTAATCAACGAGACCGCAAAAATGGATCGGTAACGGTCGTGAAACTCGAAGTTGGTGGGATCACACTTTCCACAGATGGAGCGCTGATGATATGCCCTGTTTGTGGTGGAATCTTCGGTACCAGCTATCTCGAAACGGTGGCTGAAGTTATCGTCATGGCAGTCAATGATTGGGGTGGCCTTGGAAACTCAGGGAGTCGTCATTGCTCACGTTCTCGGCCGGAAGAATGCCGAGCGTCTCACCAGCGACTTCGAAAAGATTAGCTAGTCAGCGAACTGAATCCAAGTATACTATCACGGCGATAAAGAATGAACCCCGCGTCATCAATCCGTACTCATTCGTCACGCTCGTCGAAACACTTGCTGACCCAGAGAGTGACGAAGAGAAACGGCTGAACGACACTTTTGATGGTCTATCTCGAACGAGCTGGCCGTGTATTGTCGCTGAAGACAATATAATATTTTACACCGTCTATAACTCCAACCTATACTCAAAAAATCGAAATAATTATTACTTCTGGTGTGTTTGTCAAACCCAAATGTGTGCTCATAGCGTAGCGATCGATGGACTATTTCATCGGATGTGTCGACAGATTGGGTGACGAATTGCGGTGATGAATATCCTACGACAGGCCAACAATGTTTGACCGGATGCAGATGCGGTATCGTGATCTACATCGGCGTATTCATCATCTTGAACGCCGGGAGATGCACGAACTTAAGCACTGGCTTCAGCGGACAAACAGCATTGTCCATGTCTCTGTCGTGCTTTTCGTTCCCTTTCTCATCGGAACAGTTACTTGGCTGTTCACTTCTATCGAGCAACTCTCGTTTTTCCTTTTTCCGCCACTCGCGTCGGGGACCTACACACTGTTCTCAGACCCGCGCGGTCAACATGCTTCGGCTTGGAAGTTCGTAGTGGGACTGACTGTTGGAGCGGTCTGTGGACTGGCGGTTCTTCAGTTTTCAGCCACTTTCCTCTATCATGTACAACTCGGCCAATTTCACGTTGCACCCGATAGTGCTGCGTTGAGTGTTCTCCTCACCGCGATTGTTACGTGGGCACTGGACGTAGAGGAACCGTCTGCGTTCTCGACCGCATTACTGGTTCTGGTCGTTCCGACAGACCCGCTGAACTACGTCGTCGCAGTCGCCGTTTCGACTGTCATCGTTGCCGTCGTGTTCACCGCGTGGCGAGACTTGTTCTACAACCACCGGGAACAGTACTTCAACCGGTCGGTTGAGGCGAAAAGCGACGTTCTGGTTCCAGTAGTCGATGGCCAGATCGAAGTGACTGCGATGTTCGCATCGCGACTGACATCGAACAATCCCGATGGAAGGATCGTTCTCCTTGATATGGTCCCTGAGGCATCAGATTCTAATTCGGAGATTGACAAACGGGACACGGATAGCATTCAGTCAGCAAAACAACGTATTGAGACGGAGACCAATGCCTCATGTGAGGTCTGCACCATAATGTCCGAGCAGTCATCTGCTGATGCAGTCTTGAACATGGCCGTAGAGCTGGGGAGTGATCTCATCGTCACACCTTTCAAGAACGAAAGTGACGGACCGTCACCGCACGTCCAAGAGTTGTTCAAGAGCGATTTCGATGTTATCGCATATCGACCGGGGAACTCAGAAATCCACTGGAAGCGAGTCCTCGTGCCCGTCAGAAAAGCTGGCGTCATCGCACAGACGATGCTTGGCGCCGCTCGGCGGATTGCAGGTGACACCGGACGCGTGAGTGTTTGCTCGTGTATCTCGCGCTCGAGCGAACGGCGTCCGACTGAACGGATGCTCTCTAGTCTCGTGGAGACGATTCGGTGCCCCTGTGAGACACACGTTGCGCAAGCAACCATTGATGAGTATCTCTCTGAGCGCGCGCGGAACTACGATCTGATAGTCATCGGTGCGAGTACGGACCGGAGTACTACCTCCCGGTGGCTCTCCCCACCCACATTTGAGCGGATTGACGGGATCGACTGCGATATTGCGGTGATTCATAGCAATCAGAACTGAACCGTGACACGCCACCGCTGTAGTCGTTAACAGTGTCTTTGGAGATCTGCACCGTGAACGGCCGAATACCGCTGGTTCAGCATCAAATATTGATTCAGAGTCTCGAAGTGCAAATTAACCCACATGTCGATAGTCATTCCCATAGCAAGCAGGGAAAGTATCGTCCTTTTTCGCGATGTCGGGACGAGAGACCAATGAGACAGCGAGCCAAATCGCTCGGGAACACTAGACCCGAAAACCGTTCTGACCCGATGGTGGTCATACTACGGTGGGAGTATGCGATTACAGGACTGACTAGTGACTTTGGTATCCGGAATCCGATCTAAAAACACGGGGAGAGGCTATACAACGTCAAGTTCCTCCCAGTTTTCGACAGCATCGATAATCGTTCAACGCTGACGCGCAGAAAGAACTTGCAGAACAGGCTGCGGATCCCTCAAATACATCATCCGATTCTCGGTCCTGACTTTTTTATGTTGGAATTGCTCTATCCCCTATTTCTGTAGAGTAGGATGTTTTCATTCGACCAGAATCGAGACCCATTATAGCATCCATGGTTGAAGTTAGAACCAAGGCTTGATCTATACTTCACACATAGGGCCCACATAATCGACAAAATCGGAAAGTATATACACCCGGGCGTTAGTTGGGTATGATGTACTATGCCAAACGATCATGTAACAAGCCGTGATCGAAGGGAGGTATTGAAAAAGATTGGTGGGGCGAGTAGTCTCGGCGTTGCGGGCATGGCTGGATGTCTCAGTTCGGGCGGTGGCGATGACGGAACGTCCCAGTTAACTTTCGCTATCTCTGGAAACAAGGAGAGTGCACACTACGAGGGCGCGGAACTCCTTGCAGATGCTGTCAAATCGAAGTCAGATGGAGAACTGACGCTCGATGTCGTCTGCTGTCAACAGGCGGGGGGTCCCCCTCAGATCACAGAGTCAGTCGACTCTGGAACCCTAGATATGGGACTATCAGCAGTCAACAACCTCGCTGGCCTGACTTCGGCTTGGTTGTTCTCACAACTCCCGTATCTCTGGAAGACCCACCAAGATATGTATGATTTCTTTAACAACGCCGATATTGTTGAAGAAATAAACAAAAAAGCCTACGAAGAACTCGAGAATATTAGCATCAAAGCGTACTGGGGGAGTAACGGTGGTAGTATGCGGCACGTTCATTATACTTCGAATACTGGTGTCAAGCTTCCTAGCGACAACACGAATAAACGACTACGGGTCACGGAGTCGCCAATCGAACGGGCGACTATCAACCAGTGGGGTTTGAGTCCAAGTCCAATCGCGTGGAGTGAGACGGTCTCCGCGATGAAGCAGGGGACTGTTAGCGGGATTCATATCCACTACTGGTGGCTATACAACTCCAGCATGTACGAGCAAATCGAGTACACTGTAGAGACGGCAACTCAAGACAGTCCAGCTGTCGTACACGCCAACCAAAATTCGCTGGATCGGCTGACAGATGGTCAGAAGACAGCACTGAACGAGGCCATCAGTGAAGTGACTCCCAAGCAGATTAAATCGGACCTTGAGCAGGGGCAACGAGCGAAAGACCTGATCAAGGAGGAAAACCCGGATATCGAGATTTATCAGCCCACGGATGAAGAACTAAGTGAATGGCAGAGTGCTGCTAGCTCTGTGTATGACGAGTGGATTGGAAAGGAAGGTGTCGAAGAAAACATCGTTTCTGAAGTCCTCTCGTACCAAGACTACCAGCCACCAGGAGTCGATATCTGAACCGTTCTATAGGCAGATATCGAATGACAATAAATTGACATATAGGTTTTTACACTTGCACATTCATGAGTACTGTTAATCAGGCCCAATCCGGGTTCATTGTTAGGTTGGAACAAGCTGAGACATTACTTAGCCGCTTTGAGTGGGCTATACGCAACGTCCTGAAATGGGTGTCAATTCTCGCACTTCTGGCGATTGTTGCTTTCATCAACCTCAACGTCTTTTTTAGATACGTCCTTAATAATTCTCTCTCGTGGCCCGGTGGAAGCTCTATCATCATGAACATCTGGGTGACCTACGTCGGTGGCGCTGTCGCGTATTACGTCGGAGACCACGTGAGCGTCCAGTACGTACATCAAAAGCTCCCACCGAGCATCGCTCGTGGGGCCACTCTACTCATCAATGGACTCGTCGTCATGCTCGGGACCTCGATGCTGTGGTTCGGGACTCAGTTAGCGCTCTCGCAGGCAAGCAGCCAGACTGTCTACCAAGTCCTCGGCATCACCAGTGTCTCACTGTTCTGGACCCGTATTCCGCTCGCGATCGGTGGGCTCTACCTCATCTGTGAAGCAGGACGGAGAGGTATCAGCACACTGATCGACGATCTTAACGAGGGGAGTAATGTTGCCCTCGGAACGGTTCTACTACTGGGTGCCACGGCAGCTGTCATTCCTGTTCTCAGCCTCGCGCCGCCGGAGAGTAGTTTAGTTCAAATACTTATCATTTTCTTCATCCTGATTACACTCATCGTGATCAACACCCCCATCGCGTTCGCAATGGCGCTCAGCGTCCTAATATTTCTCCTGTTCTTCCCGAGTGCACTGACGATTCTCAAGCCACTGCTGGTGGTCCAGCAGATGGGACAGGGAATCAGCGGGTTCTCGATTCTAGCAATTCCATTGTTCATTTACGCTGGACGGATCATGACTATCGGTGGTATCACGAAACGAATCATTGATTTCGCGAACCTCATCGTGGGTCGGCTTCAGGCGGGTCTCTCGCACGTCAATGTTGTTACGAGTATGCTTTTCGCTGGCATTTCAGGATCAGCCGTTGCCGACACTGCCGCTGTAGGGAGCATACTTATCCCCTCGATGAAAGATGAAGGCTACGATACGGGGTACACGTGCGCGGTGACCTGTTCGTCCTCCGTTATCGGGCCAATCATCCCGCCGAGCATCATCATGATTATCTACGCGATCACGGTTCCATCTGTAAGCGTCGCTGCCATATTTATGGCCGGTGTCGTTCCTGGTATCCTTATGGGGCTGGGACTCATAATTGCGACGTATATCATTGGATACCGCACGGATTGGGAGAAATTCCCCGAGGTCGAACACCGTGATCGACCGAGTGCGAGAGAGGCAGCGGTCATCGTTAAAGACGCTAGTCTGGCACTCATAATGCCGTTGATAATCATCGGGGGTATTCTCTCGGGGGTGTTTACTGCGACAGAAGCAGGTGCCGTAGCTGTACTGTATTCGATAGCTATTGGAACCTTGGTTTATGATGAGATATCTTTAGACGAGTTCATCAAGGCGAGTTACAGCGCAGCCACAATGTCTGGTGTTACGCTCTTTATTATCGGCGCTGCCATGCCAATAACCCAAGTAATGGCAATCACGGGTGTGCCAGGGCAAATTGGTGAAATGTTGCTGGCGACTACCACTACTAGCGTGATTATGTTGTTGCTGATTGTCGCAATCCTCTCAATTCTCGCACTCTTCATCGAGTCTATCGCGAACATCCTGCTGTGGGCCCCCGTGTTTGCGCCGCTGGCAATCGAAGTCGGAATCGACCCCCTGCACTTTGGGGTCGTAATGATCATGACGTTGGCGATGGGGATGATTACTCCGCCACTCGGAGTGACACTCTTTGTTGCAGCTCCAATTGGAAATACCGATATTGAAACGATAGCTAAGAATATTGTTACATTCTTCCTTATTGAGGCTGTGTTACTGCTCCTCGTCATCTTAGTACCCGATATCGCATTGTGGTTGCCGCGAGCACTCGGCTACGTCTGATACTTCTCACTCTCTCTCTCTCTCTCTCTCTCGTGTGCGACCTTCGTCATCCGAAACAAATCCCGGCTCCCCGGGAGAACCCATAACCGCAAACGATCGAACTAAACGACTTATACTGTGTAATCTCGAGTCGGATTGTGTGAGTGGGTTGGCTGCACTTGCCTTGTTAGCTGAGAGCATTCCGTTGGCGAGTGATGACGCTGCAATCGTCGATGAGCAGGTTCTCACGACCGATATGTACCACGAGCGGACCGACTCCCTGCAATCAGGAAACGCAGACGTTGGTGGTAGAAAGAAGCAAGCCGCTGAAAACCATATCATTGATTACCGGAAAATAGAATTCACACCGCCGACTTTGAACAACCGACGGGCTACAATTCTTTTAAACAAAGTGACGAGTTTCTCTTGAATCCCTGCGCCGTGGTCCGGAAAGACGTTGTCGAAGTCCTCGATGAGATGGACCCTGGTGGGGGTATCGTGAGTGTCTCAAAGTTTTGCAGTCTCATCCGCCGACTGGATGCCGGTCGATCTTGCGCCACCGTTGACGACGAGGAATAACCGTAGTCGACGTCGGTACCATCTGCAGGCTCGATGATTCGGTCCTCATAGTTGACGTTCGTTACCTCGTTGGATGAATCAAGTTCGGGCATTTTTATTTTCTCACAGTGGAATTGCAACCTTCTCTCTGATATTCGGGTCACGGATACAACGGAAGGTCTCGTTCAAGACGAGATGGTGACCGATGTCTGAAATCTAGATGTGATTCGCCTCAACACCTAGGTCTCTCTCAAACCGCTCAACCATCTGTTTGTCTAGTAGTTCGTCGACAACAACAAATCCATCACGCTGATACTGTTCAAACTACTCTATAGTTAGCTCCATATGTCTGTATTATACTACAATATAATGAAAATTTTTGATTATAAAGCCACAATATACAGAAACTATGGCCAATTATATAAAAATTTTGTATAGTTAGAGCAGGTTGACGAACTTGCAAGTCATTGGGTGATTTGGCTAAGGTGCTTGCAAACGTGGTCAGATGTTCTGGTTCTCAATTTGCGAAATAACTGATGGTAGTTCCCCGACGGAGGGAATTAGAAAATCAGCACCCGCGTTACGAAGCGACTCGAAATCGTCGTTTCCAGTCTCGTACACGCCAACAGTCCACGCTCCTGCATTGTTTCCTTCGTCAATATCCTTCACAGTATCACCGACTTTGACAACGCCAGCAGGTGGATAGATATCGAGAGACTTCATCACCTCATAGACCATCCAAGGTCTTGGTCTGCCATTCGGAACAGCATCTGAATGTGTCGTTGCATCAAATGTAACTCCCTGTCTCATTTGCAGGCTCTCGAGAAGCGCCTTAGCTGCTTCCGTACCATATCCGGTAGTAATAGCCAACTTTTTGCCTTGGCGCTTGAGTTTCGCGAGTGTAGGGAGAACGCCGTCAATGACATCAGAAAGCCCCTCACGGACGACGGTCTCCGCAAGCGTGTCGCGTAGGTGGTCGTACATTTTCTCTACGTCAGTGTCAGTCCATTCGCGATCGTGAGCGCTCTCAAACTGCTGGCTGACATCCGTCATCGTGAGGAGTTCCCGGAGATGGGTCTTCTTATCGAAACCCATCGGTATTCGTATTCGATCCCAAGAGAGGTTGATCCCATATTCTGAAAGGACCTCATCGAATGCAATTACTGGTACTTTGACCCCGAGACCGTCATCTTTGGGGTACTGTTCACTCATATCGGCCGGTCCGTCAACGAGCGTCCCTGCCAGATCGAATACAACCAGTTCTACTGGCCTGTTATATTCTACGTGCACGTTCTGATTGAGGTTGTGCAGTTGTAATAGGTTTACCATCAAGACAGTACTCTCAGCAACAATTCACTAGCTCGAACAGAGTGATGACGTGACGATATCGGCAGTAAGTGCGCCGGCCACTTGCTGGATGACGTAGTACGTGATGATTGAGACGAGTACTAGCGAGTTGCTGTATGCGAACGCGACGAGGAGCGCGATGCCGAGGTTCTTCAGGTTGCTCGTGAAGAACATCGGGAGCATCTCATCCGTGCTGCATTGTAGTACTTTCATGCTCACCAACGAACTCCCCAACCCGATACCGAGAAGCAAAATCGAGACGATTATTAGAGACAGCAGGACCTGTGCGGAGAGGACTACTGAACCGACCTTCGAGACGCTCGTATAGATGAGGAGTGCGATAGCGAGTGTCGACCCATCGTGGACGAGTTGCGAGGAGATAGCATCCGATGGGGTGACGACGTCAACGAGCACGCCCCCGCCGATGATTAGCAACAGATTGCCGAAGATGGTTGATATCGGGAGCGCTACCTGCGACCCGACAAGCTGTGAGAGAACGAACGGTGTCACCAGCGGCGCAAGCAGGAGCGAGACGAGCGAGATGGTTGTCGTGCACGTTACTGTTCGATAATCGCGTCCAGACGATGGCGCTCCCGGCAGTTGTTGGAACAGACAGGACGATTGCCATCCCAAAAGCCGCGTTATCAGTCAAAAGGGCGTCGGCAACCTGTATCCCGACGGCTGGTAAGAGAAGATAGGAGAAACAAAGCGATAGAACGACGAGCACGCCGTACGAATTCGATTCCCCCTCGCCGAACTCCCAGCCACGGACGGAGCTGTAGACGAGAAAGATGACTAACGGCGTAATCAGCGGTTCCAGATACGGCCCGAATTTCGGGAGGTGAATCCCTGTACCGACTGCAATCAGTACAAGTAGGAGGTTCCGAAACCTATCGAGATTCACTCTAAGATGGCGGAGCATTGGTGCGTATCTCCAGGTTTTTAATCAAATATGTTAAGTTTGGTCTAAATACAGATTTATAGATGCTGATGGAGTCTGTCGCCATCCATGAACAAAGAGGAGTGCCTCACATTGATGACCAAGCGTTGGCAACAGAGGCTGGCCCAGAGATCTTGAATAACCACCGTGCAGCAATTGCTTTCTTTAAGTACTCAGCGAAAGTCCCTTCGAACGTCTTGACAGGGGCATATTTGACCCCGTGTGCGACGGCATCGTCGCCAATCGAAATTACTGTGCCGTTGTCTGTGTACGTCCATGTCTTGAGTGATTGATTGTGGATGGTACGTGTGAGATTTGCGCCGGCGACCTTGGCAGCCTGCCAAGCGGCTTGGGCGGTGGGTGGGGCTGGCTCCTCTTGGCCGGGTTGATCAACGAGTGCAGCATCGCCGACGGCGAATACCCTATTATCACTCGTCTGGAACGTTGCTTCGGTATTCAATCGATTAGAGCGCTCGTCTTTGTCGATAGAAATATTCTCGGTACAGGTCTGTCCTGTGATACCGCCAGTCCACAGGAGGACATCATACTTGAGTTCGGTGTCGTCTCCGATATACACGGCGTCCTCATCAACCTCGCCAATGAATTCTCCGGCCATGATGTTTACACTCTTCTCCTGTAGGAGTTTAGCAAGTTTGGCTTGTACGTCAGGATCGTTGTTTGGGAATACGTTGTCGAGCCCTTCTACGAGGTAAATCTCGATTGGAGCGTCACGTTCATCGCGTAGTTCGGCAATCTCACCGGCAGATTGGATGCCCGAAAGACCGGCTCCTCCGATAACAACTTGTGCGGGATCCTCACGGGTAGCTTCCGTTGCAGCTTGGATTATTGCTTCATGAATCTCAAGCGCATCCTCAAGGTTTTTTAGAGTGAGTGAATGTTCTTTGAGCCCCTCGATACCGAAGAACGCTGTCTTCGAGCCGAAAGCGACGAGGACGTAGTCGTAGTCGACCGTGGAGCCATCGTCGAGATAGATGGTGCGCTCATCTTGATCGAGATTTTCGACGCGGGCGTTGATGAAGCGCGTCGATTCTGATTTGAGTTCCTCGCAGGAGAATGTAATCTTATCCTGTATATCTGGATTCCGGATGCATCGGTGGGATTCGTGCAAGACGAGATGGTGGTCAACGTCAGATATCCATGTGATCTCTGCCTTACCGTCTAATTCGTGTTCGAGTTGTTTTACTGCGCCGGTGCCGGCGTAGCCGGATCCGAGGACGACTATCTTCTCAGATTGACTTTCGGGTTTGTGGCCTGCTAACTCAAAGCTGCTGGAATCAGCTTCACTATCAGGGCTAGTCTCCCACATGCGCGCAACACGTGGATCGGGATTGTGACTCTCCATTGTTCTATAGGCCGCTACGCTCGATTGCTGTTTCAACCGTTGCCGATTCGTGTACAATCAACGAAATCGCGTTAGTCATTGATTCTGGATCTGCATGCTGGAATACGGAACGCCCCATCGATACTCCGGCAGCGCCGCAAGACATAGCGCAAGAAACATTTTCGAGCATTGCCCGATCATTTTGTGGATCTCCACCAGCCATGAGAACCGGAAGTTGAGTCGCTCTAGCAACACTCTTGAAACTCTCATCCCCAGTATAAGCTGTCTTCACGATATCAGCGCCGACCTCCTCCGCTAGGCGTACTGCATGGGCAAGGTTTTCAGCGTTAGTTTCAGCAATTCCGGGCCCACGAGCGTAGGCCATAGCTAAAACAGGTAAGCCGAACTCGCCTGCAGTCTTCGAAATTTGGGCAAGCTGCTCGATTTGTTGGGGTTCAGTTTCGCTCCCGACATTGATATGGTAAGAGACGGCGTCCCCACCAGCCCGTACAGCTTCCTTTACAGTACTTGTTAGACGCTTATCGTTTTTATCTGGACCGATAGCTGTCGATCCGTTAAGGTGAACAATATACCCCTTACCATTCGTGTTTGGATGCACTCGTGAAGCTAATCCTTTTTGTGTCAAAATACAGTCGGCGCCCCCCTGTGTGACCGCATCGATTGTCGATTCGATGTTGATCAACCCCTTGGTGGGACCAATCGTAATCCCATGGTCCATGGGGATACTCACGATTCGACCATCAGTACTGATTCGCTCTAGTCTGGCGTTGACACCAGTTGACATTATTGATAGAACTGCATTTGGGTATTTAACTGTTTTGTTGAAGTTTAACTTTGCTATTGGGAAATATATCGCATAAAATAATAATAACACATCTATATTTGTACTTTAACTCAGTCGGGTATCTTGCAATAATTTGGTTAGAAAATCTCACAATAGCAATATTGACCTTCGGATAGGTTGTGGTCCAGTAACTCGATCAGGTGAGTTGCTACTGAGGCTCTGTGTGACCAACGTTTGATTGAGATGTGAAAGTGGACTCAAGATGCATTACATGCTGACTTATGAGAATCTCTTTAACTTGGCCCAAAATCTAGCTAATAGGAAAATCATACTGTAGAATATAAAATATTTGCTTAAATTCGAAAGAGTTATGTCTGAGTCTCTATTAGCTGATGCAACTACCAACAATGTCTTCGATAAAAAATCGACGTGAGCGTGGTTCTACCTTCATTATCCGTGAAGACGAATCACCGAGTGCGGCTATTGCACGTGCAGTTTGTACTATGGAAGGCGCCCCGATCGACGAGCGTGCACCGTTATATTATACTGTTGGAACCAAGGCGTCGCGAGAACTTCCGGACGATATTCCTCTAAGTGACGTTACCAAATTCAATTACCAAGAATATCAGATCCACCTCATCGGGGTAAATCTACTGGAGGTATGGAAATAACTCTGCTTTTTATTATATTAGGAGACAGGAAACTTGCTGAACATATCTCATGTCTACCGGAACTTCTTGAGCTATAAGTGAAAACAATATGTTGGAAGACTAATTCCACCGTACTCAGAATCCTCGTCCCTCTGTTTAGTTGGTACACAGATGCTCGTGGCTGTGTTCGCAATATTCCTAATCTAATCTCATTTACGAGTCCGAATTCTTCGGCATAAAATGAGATAGGTCAAATGAACCCATCTCCGCAGCATATGTTGTTGTTTAATATATACTACAGACCAAATGGGTTAAGTAAAAGTAAGTAATATATTAGGCCCAGATGATTGCTCTTATAGACAAGAATGGATCGCCTCCAACGAAGACTCATAGCTGGACTCGAGGACTTGTCCCAAGCCATCTCAGTATGGCAACCAGTGATCTGTTTTTAGATATTCGAGAGGGTCTTGGAATACAAAGTGATGACTAAAGCTCGGCTTCTTCCTGGGCTCCTTATTTTGGGCACTATTGCTATCGCAGCAAGTGGACTAGCGGATGCTTTGCCATACGTGAATGAATTGGTTTTAGCTATCGCCACCGGTGCGGTGGTTGCGAATACAATCGGCGTGCCGGATTGGGCGATTGCGGGAATCAAACTTCACAAACTACTCCTCGAGACTGGTATCGTGTTATTAGGGGCACAACTAACCCTCAAAAAAGTTGCTGCGGCAGGTCCAATCATTATTCTCCTTTCTACTGTGGCTGTTTTTTTCGGATTGATAACTGTCGAACTTCTCTCGAGGCAACTGTTTGACCTGCCCTCAAGAACGTCTTCACTCTTGGCTGCCGGATCTAGTGTCTGCGGCGTGTCGGCCGTAGTAGCCGTTGCAGGAAGTATCGAAGCAAAAGAAGAGGAGATCGCCTATGCTGCCGCAACAATTCTGATATTCGATGCTATAACGTTGGTTGCGTTTCCAGCAGTTGGAGAGGTGCTGGGGTTATCTGGTAAAGTGTTCGGTATCTGGGCAGGATTGTCTATGTTCAGTACTGGGCCAGTTGCAGCAGCTGGATTTGCACACTCGGAAGTTGCAGGCCAGTGGGCAACAATCACGAAATTAGTGCGCAACTCATTTATTGGCCTCGTCGCAGTCGCTTATTCACTAAATTATGCAGCCAAACACGCGCAATCTGATTATGAGACTAATATTCGCGAAATATGGTCGGAATTCCCGAAATTCCTCGTTGGATTCCTCCTTATTATGCTGATTTCGAATCTCGGTGTTATACCCTCCGAACAGCTAGCATCCTTTGATTCCGTCTCGGACTGGTTATTCCTCCTTGCGTTTGCAGGGTTAGGGTTTGATATCCGAGTTTCAGAGATGCGCTCCTCGGGTACCCGTCCGCTGCTTGTAGTATTATTACACCTGTTGTTAATCAGTACAGTAATGTTGACCGTCCTATCGTTAATCTTGTAACCAACCGAACGTCCTTCATTCGCTTAAAATAGGATTCTCAAAAATTTACTGTCTTACAGATATGACTTTCGTTAATTCAAGCTGTTGAATTCACGCCTGCGTGGACCTACTTCTCTATAAAGTTAACGACAATTATAGGAGGGAATATTGGTGTATTAATTCATTAGTAGTTCGATAATGGGGGAAAATTTTAAGCCAGTGGCTATTCATGACGTAATTGAGTATGAGCACTCTCAAGCAGTCGGACCAAGAAGAGCGGAGTACTATCATGATCGGTGCCGACGAATTAGCGGATTGCATCGACATGGCAAGCCTCATTGATGCAATCGAGGAGGCGTTCGAAGCCTATCAAAAAGGAGATGCAACGATGCCACCGAAAACGTATGTCGACATTGAAGAGCATAATGGCGACTTCCGTGCCATGCCTGCTGCGGTCGGTGATTCAGCAGGAGTCAAATGGGTTAACGTCCATCCAGATAACCCCCAGAAATTCGATCTTCCGACGGTCATGGGTGTGGTAGTTTACAGCGATCCCGAAACAGCATACCCTCTCGCGATTATGGACGGTACTAAGTTGACCCGGTTCCGGACCGGGGCTGTTGCCGGTGTTGCTAGTCGGCACCTTGCCCCCTCTGATGCGAGTTCGCTTGGACTCCTCGGGGCAGGACAGCAGGCACACACCCAACTTGACGCAATCTCGAACGTGATTGATCTCGATCAGGTTGTTATCTCTGACCTTGATGATGATGCGATTACTGAATTCATTACTGCGGAAAGCCACCGGACGGTGGACATTGTGAGCGGGTCGCCGCAGGACGTCGCCAATTGTGATGTCATTTCCACGACCACACCTTCGCGTGAGCCGATTCTGAAGCGTGAGTGGATCAAGGATGGGGCACACATTAACGCGATCGGTGCCGACGCAGAAGGCAAACAAGAACTCGAGTCGGATATTTTGGCAGATGCCAACGTGATCGTCGACGACTGGGAGCAGTGCTCTCATAGCGGAGAAATTAACGTGCCTGTCGCTGAAGGAGTACTTAGCGAAGAAGTCGTGCACGGGGACCTAAGTTCGGTTGTTACGGGTTCAGCTCCTACGTCTGATGATACCGACATAACCGTTTTTGACTCAACGGGTCTCGCAATCCAAGATATTGCCACTGCCGAACTGGTATACGAGTCGGCAAGTGAACAAGGTCTGGGGACTTCAATCAAGCTTATTGGTGCCTAAAACGTCCGCTAACACTAATTGAGGGGTGCGTATCACAATCGACACCGGCCGTATATGGTATAGTTAGTGGTCTAATATCACCGATTTTCAGGTGAGCTTTCAGTGAAAAACTAGCTACTTTATTTGAGAAATGATCGAGAGAATCACCCTTTATCGAGCCCCAAGCACAGAGGTCGATGCGGACATTGTTGCGGGGTGGCTCGATGAGCGCATCGACGCATCAATCTCTGTCGAAGACCGATTCCTCGACCTGTATGCAGACGAAGCTCTTGCTCGAGAATTCGCTTCGGCACGAGTTTTGTCACCACATTCTCCTGAGACTGGCAATACAATGACTGGGATTGTCCGGTATGAACAATCCGTCCTTGATAATCCAAATCAATCGGGTGGGGTACTTTATCATGGGTTGCAACTTCAGGATGCTTTTCGAGCCCGACTTAACACGGACCTTTCCGGGTTATCACATCTTCAGATCGTGCTACTTGATCGTGTGATTGGGACATGGGGTGATCATGATGGTCGCTGGCATAAGCGTGTGAATGTCCTTGGCCAGCCTTCGATCGTTTCGATTCCTGGTTTGTATGAGGCACCAGCAAAGCCCGAGGAGTACTACAAGGCGAAGCAGGGACAAGCAATGTTTTCGGCAAATACTCCTCCCCGAGAGGTGCTTGAGAACCAAATAGATGGAGACTTCCTCGTGAAGGATGATCCACGAACGACGGATGCGATTAAGGGCTATGTGCTTCAGGCCTATCACTATCTTCGAACGGGTAATCCATTCTGCGCTAACCCTCGATGTCGGCTTTATAACGCCCATCGGCAACCGGGTGTTGTCCAGGCACAATTAGATTCGCCGGAATTCTGTGATGAACATGTCATGTACTACAAATGAATCATTGATGTGTCCTGACTGATTTTTTAGGACGGCGTAGTATTGTGCGCTGTAAACGTCGCAGACGCATACTATATACAGAACTGATTATTTGTGCTTAAAATCCCGTTGGGGCTGGACGGGATGATCCATGTTTTCAGAATGCTTGATATGCCTGGCGCGTGCCGACTGCGGACTCTTGGACGTAGCTTTCGCGTGCCCCATTTGTGCCATGGTCAATGATTAATATAAATTTTGCGGTTTTAGACAAGGTAATGGTAATATATTAAATAAAAATTTTCATAAGATAAACGATAATCCTCTCGGAGGTCAACCAGAGCCAGTAAGCTTAGTCAGCGACCATAGTGGAGAGGGTCGTCACCTTGTCAACGAGTTCTACCGCATCGGATGTGAGTAGACGTGCCATCGGCCCTTTACTGATCGTTCCCCGATCAATAACGGCTAACGGAGACGTATCCACCTCCCGACTGACCTACTTGCTTTCCACTGCATAGTATTGTTCTCGGTGTTTGAGGTTGGCTTGTGCTCCCAATCGATCTCGACGACTTCCCAGTTCTGCTCTTTGAGGGCCGTTTTAACGGGTGAATCAAGGAAACAATTGAGGGCAAACCGAATCGTTGGATCATACTCCCGAGCCGCAATCAGAAACCGTGCCATTTGACTAGATGCACCAATTCGGACGCCCCGTGTTGGTTGCACTTCCCTGAGAGTTCTGTAATTCGTCCTTCGACAGCAGGTAAGTTGTGAGCTGATTCTGCATAAGGAGGTGCTCCTACGATTTGCATCCCGACTTCCGGAACAATCTCTGAAACATCGGTCTCAACGGCTCTGGTGAATCGCTGGACAGCGTCGGCTTCGACCGCCAGAACTAGTGGAATGAAGCGGGAAACCGCCGATGGTTCATGTCGAAGATCTCCCGCTTCACGAGCAAAGCGGTTCAGTTAGCTAAAAATGCTGTCGGTGGCCGAGGCGAAGTCGCCGCCCCCGAAGGGGGTGGCGGCTTCGCCGACTACGCCGTCGTATCGCTCCACTGTATTCGAGTTTACTTGGAGAAATCCTACCGAGAGGCGTTGGATTTGCTGAGCGAGATGCCACATATTCTCGGGGAGATCGGCCTCGACGCGGCCGATCTCCCGCATCACTCGACGCTAGTAAAGTGGTTTGACAGGATCAAGACAGCACTCTGGCGAGTGCTGCTGCGCCTCTCGGCGCAGCTGCACGACCCGAGCGGTCACGCCGCGATCGACGCGACGTTTTTGACCGCGAAAACGCGATCAAACACTACTGCCGCCGGACGAATTATCGCGTCCAGACGCTCAAAACAACTGCTCTCGTGGACACAGAAAGCCAAGCCATCCTGGACGTTCACTGTGCGACCGAGAAACGTCACGACACACACCTCGGCTGGCAACTCGCCCGCCGCAACGCGGGCGACCTCGCCAGCCTCGCTGCGGACAAAGGCTACGATTGATGGAATTACGCGAGAAACTCCGTGAAGAAGGCGTAAGACCGCTGATCAAGCATCGTGAGTTCCGGCCCATCGATCACGCGCACAACGCGCGGATCGATGGGCCTCGCTACCGCCAACGAGCGATGTGTGAGACCGTCTTCTCGACGATTAAGCGCACGCTCGGCGACGCCGTGCGTGCGCGAACCTGGTACGGTGAATTTCGTGAACTCGTCCTGATGTGTGCGGTTCACAACATCAAGCAGTCTCTGAAACAGTAAAATCAAGCTACGTCTGGCGATTCACCACGGCCCTTTCATTTTAAATGAGCCGATCATGCGGTGGGAAATTTGATTAAGGTTAATATCCGGCAAATAAAAACCCTCCGTTGATAAATCAGCAGATGGGGACTCGATCCTCAGTCGTCAGCGTTACTCTCCTCGGGATCGGAATATTCAGTCTGGGGTTTGGGGATTTTGCTTGTATCGTGTTCGCCCGTTGGAGGAAGATTGACTGATGCAGCGACTGAAGCATCGAGGTCAGTATTATCGTTGATTGCTTCCATATCTCCACTTTCACGGGCATCTTGGTCGATACGCATTGAACAGAACTCCGCACCACACATCGAGCAGAAGCGTGCTTCCTTATAATTGTCTCCCGGGAGTGTCTGGTCATGGAACTGCTGGGCGCGCTCAGGGTCAAGTGCTAACTCGAATTGACGCCGCCAGTCGAACGCATAGCGAGCCTCTGAGAGAGCGTCGTCCCAGTCGCGTGCGCCCGGTAGGTCGTTTGCCACGTCTGCGGCGTGTGCAGCAATACGATACGCAGCAAGGCCATCGCGTACATCTTGTTTTTCAGGTAGCCCGAGATGTTCTTTCGGTGTAACATAACAGAGCATCGCCGCTCCGGATCGGGCAGCTTCAGTTGCGCCGATTGCGCTTGTAATGTGGTCGTAGCCGGGCGCAACGTCCGTAACGAGCGGGCCAAGCACGTAGAACGGCGCGCCGCCGCATACTTCTTGCTGGCGCTCGACGTTCGTTTTGATTTCGTCCATCGGGACGTGTCCTGGTCCCTCGACCATCACTTGTACTCCATGGTCCCAAGCCATGTCAGCGAGTTGGCCGAGTGTGTCGAGTTCGGCGAATTGTGCCTCGTCAGAAGCGTCCGCTAAGCAACCTGGACGGAGGCCATCCCCCAACGAGAATGTCACGTCGTGCTCACGGAAAATCTCACAAATCTCCTCGAACTTTGTATAAAGAGGATTTTCCATGCCATTGGCCTCTATCCACTCAGCCAGAATGGAACCACCTCGCGAAACAACACCGGTTTTTCGACCGTCAGTCAAGGGGAGATGTTCCATCTTGACTCCTGCATGGATCGTCATGTAATCGACCCCTTGCTCAGCTTGCTTCTCAATGACTTCTAACAAGAGTTCGTGGGTGATGTCTTCGGGACTTTCAGCACGCTTGACGGCCTCATAGATCGGGACCGTGCCAACTGGTACAGGTGAATGGGCGATATTCGCCTTGCGAATTTGATCAAGATTATTTCCCGTTGAGAGATCCATTACTGTGTCGGCCCCGTGATGGACAGCAGTGTGGAGCTTTTGTAACTCTCCATCAAGGTCACTCGTCTCAGCACTGTTCCCGATATTCGCGTTTACTTTTGTCGCGAACTCGCGACCGATTATCATCGGATCTAGCGAGTCGTGTGCGTGGTTTGTCGGAATAACTGCCTGCCCAGTCGCTACCTGCTCACGAACGAATTCTGGGTCGCGATTCTCTCGATCGGCGATGCGCTTCATCTCTGGAGTAACCGTTCCGTTTTGAGCCAGTTCCAATTGAGTTCGTGGCATCAATAACCTTGTTGTATTACTAGATTATAATTCTTGGGTCCCACTATTGATACATTCTAAGCGCTACGAACTCAACTGAAACTAATCATTGAATAGAAGCCTCAACGAGTAGGTCGACTAAGAATTCGCAATCACTAACGCTCGGACAACGATCGGATGGGGGCTGCTATGTCAACGGTCTCCGTTTCAGAGACCACTGGAAAGAGAATTCCAAACCCTCTTGTAGATCACTAATGGATTAATCCGTATGCAGCGGGAGATGTTCAAATCTAAACTCCATCGAGGACGTGTTACCGCCACTGAAATCGAATACGAAGGGAGTGTTACGATTGATGAAACACTTCTAGATGCTGCCGGTATCTGTGAACACGAACGGGTTCAAATCGTTAATGTATCTAATGGAGAACGTCTCGAAACCTACACGATTGCTGGCGATTCTGGTGAAATCTGTTTGAATGGTGCTGCTGGTCGACTCGCTGAACCCGATGATATTGTGATCGTAATTTCATATGGTATGTATACTCAAGACGAGGGGTATTCCCCTACGACTGTTTTATTAGACGAACACAATGATATCGTTTCGATCGAGTAGGTGTAGTGGGTATACCAGTCTGCTTAGCTCTACTTATATCACTTGTTCAAGCCTTCGCGATTGGGTCCTTTCCAAATACTCTGATAGAATTTCTTAGGGGATTTTGAGACTACCCTTATATCCGCCACAATATCAGCCGAAATAGATTTACTCTTATCAAACTCTCATCATCAAAGCCGGGGTGTAGTTTGTAATAAACGATTAGCTATTGACTTAGATTGGAATAGAGATTAACTACCCAGAAGATTTTTCAACTACTGGGTGGTAACACCAGATGGTATGAGCGAAAACAACTACCAGCACGAACCATTTAGCGACGTCGGCGAAGCTGAAGTAACGCGAGCCATCGGTCAGGAGTGGACCGAGGAGTTCATGGACTTCTCGGATTCGGACGTCATCATCGTCGGGGGCGGCCCCTCCGGGTTGATGGCGGCGAAGGAACTCTCCGAACGTGGCGTCCAGACGATGGTCGTCGAGAAGAATAACTACCTCGGCGGCGGCTTCTGGCTCGGCGGCTTCCTGATGAACAAAGTCACCGTTCGGAGCCCCGCACAGGAGGTCCTCGAAGACCTCGACGTCGACTACAAGCAGTCGAGAGATAGCGAAGGTCTCTATGTCGCCAACGGCCCCGAAGCTTGTTCAGCACTTATCAAGGCTGCCTGCGATGGAGGTGCGAAGATGCAGAACATGACGGAATTCACCGATATCGTCATCCGCGAGGATCACCGCGTCGGTGGCATCGTCATGAATTGGACGCCCGTCCATGCCCTGCCGCGGGAGATCACCTGCGTCGACCCCATCGCCGTCGAGTCCGACCTCGTCATCGACGCGACGGGCCACGACGCCGTCGCGGTCTCGAAACTCCAAGAGCGCGGCGTTCTCAACGCCCCCGGCATTGAACACGCCGACGAACACAACACCGGGATGGACAACACCGGCGACGACTCCTACGGCGCTCCCGGCCACGACTCGCCCGGCCACGACTCCATGTGGGTTGGACAGAGCGAGGACGCCGTCGTCGAACACACCGGCCTCGCCCACGACGGTCTTGTTGTGTCTGGAATGGCTACTGCAACAACTTATGGCCTCCCGCGGATGGGCCCCACCTTTGGCGCCATGCTGCTGTCCGGAAAGAAGGCAGCACAAACAGCGCTTGATGAATTAGGTATCGACGCCGAGCCGGTCGAAATGACGACTCGCGCTGTCGCCGACGACTGAGTCGAAGGAACTGCGTTCCGACTCAGTTCATACCTCTTGCTTCCGCTTTGGGATTACATAGCTCTGGAATTGGGGCGTACCTACTAGCAGTCTTTCTCTCAATACTGAACAGTACATCGAACCAGATCATGCAAAAGAGTTAGCGCAAGAAAACTCAACGTCTACCGACTTGATAACCTCGTAACACGAACCAGCCTACGGAGGTTATCAGGAGCGATAGTTGTTCAAACGAAGGGTACTACCAGCACTCGCACCACTAGGAGGAGAAGTCCCAGTATGGTTGCTTTCCAGCCCCTCTCAAGCTTGGCGAACGATTTAGTTACTTGATTCGGGAGCGGATGACTGTTCTTGATGCCGTTTGTAGTGATCTGCGGTATTTCCATTGTTCCGTAGTTTCTCTACAGCTTTGAGCTCTGTCCTAGCTGTGGTGCGGTAGCTTTGGTGCTGGCGCAGTTTCAGCCATGGTACGTCTCAACTGCTAGTTTCTGCCTATGCGATTTGCTATTTACCGCTTCAACCCCAATTCATCACTCATTGATAATTAACCTTTCCATTTTTACAATTTATCATCGGCCCTCTGTTGGAGGGTCCTCTGCGCGACCAGTAAAGGTCGAATCCTAGGTGAAGTACTTAATAGTTCGCTAGAGCAGAACACTGTGGAGTCCGTTGTATAGATCCTATGCAGCACGTAGTACTCGGCGAACTCCATAACAAAATTAATATTGTTATGTATTAGTGACGGCAATCTGATGGCTAACAAAATTATGTTTGTTATTATTAGCACAATTATCTATTGTTGTAGTACGCATCTGGGTTAAGCCAGTCTGCTATAGATATATAATAGTTTACTTCTAAGGAACGATCTTGAACAGGCAGTTATACTACAATATCTTGAATCTCTTCCTCTAAATTTTCAGCTGCTCGAAGTAAGGCGGGTGCAACATTATTTTCAATTGCCTCTTCAGTAAGGCGGTATGTCGGACCCCCGGCACTTAATGCACCAAACGGTTGTCCACTTGGAAGCAGAACAGCAACACCAACTGCTCGAAGGCCTTCCAACCATTCTTGATCTATAACTGCATAACCCCGTTGTTTCACATGCTCCAGCTCGTCAATGAACGTCGATCGATCAGTCAACGTGTGTCTCGTTTCTGTCGGCATCCCCCACTGATCAAGGATTTCATCGACGCGCTCTCTAGGGAGTTCTGCTAGGATTGCTTTCCCGGTAGAACTAGTATGGACGTATAGGTGATCACCCTCTTTCAGCCCGACTTCAGTTGAGTCATCAGCTTCATGAAAGAGAGTCATTATTCTCCCATCAATCTCAACATCGAAATCGATTGAATGGTTGAGGTCTTCGCCTAATTCTTGGACTTTCTCACCTGCAGCTTGAAAACGTTTGTTTTGATTTCGTGCGTGCTGTCCAAGGTGAAAAAACTTCAGACTGAGGCGATATACTTCGCCTTTTTTTGTGACGTATCCATAACTTCGGAGTGTATTGAGATGGCTGTGAGCAGTACTTTTGGAGATATCGAGCTCGCGTGCGATTGCAGAAAGACGAGCTCCGTTGTGTGATTCGATTAGGCTGAGGATTTCTAGCGAGTTTTCCGTTGCGGCGACAGTATTTTCAAAATCACTCATGGGTAGGTATCGAAACTCAATGGTAATAATAGTTCCCCAGAAGCGAACGAGCTACTGCTGTTACTGACCATCACGATCAAAACTAGAATCTATCGGACTGCAAAACTGAAGCTGCAAAAGGATAAGGTTCCTATTGGCTGGTTGTAATACTTGATAAAATCAAATATCTCCTATATGCTGTCCAAATCTCCAAATTAAGCTCTGATTATGAAAGTGCACAACCTATAAGTAGTATGAACCTGTACTGAGAATTGAGTCGAAAAATATGTCGAAGCAAGAGGAACCCACTACAGAGACAGACAGTGATGGTCCTGTCCACGATGGCGTGACGATGACACCCAGTGAAGCGATCCTTGAGCAGTTCGTTGCTGAGGATGCCGAAGTCATGTTCGGTATCGTTGGCTCGGCGTTCATGGACTTTTTGGATATCATGCCGCAGGCGGGGATTCGATACATCCCTGTCCGCCATGAGCAGAACGCCGCGCACATGGCTGATGGGTATGCTGAAGCGCTTCGTGGTCAGGAACCTGGTATCTGTGTCGCACAGAATGGTCCCGGCGTCAGTAACATGGTGACTGGGATCAAGGCCGCAGAACTGAACCACTCACCGGTTATTATGCTCTCGCCGACGGCAACTACGGGTTCAATCGGCACTGATGGCTTCCAAGAAGCCGATACGATGTCGATTTTCGAAGACACCGTCGAATGGCAAGGCCGTCTCGAAGATAAAAGCCGTATCGCGGAGTATGTTCGCACAGCATACCGTGAGTCGCTCACGAACAAAGGCCCGGCACAAATCGACTTCCCGCGCGACAACCTCTATGGTGAAATCGATGTTGACGTGCTCGACCCGAGCCAGTACCGCCAGACTGAGATCGGTGGGGCCGCTGACTCCGCCGTTTCGGATGCCGCCGAACTGCTGGAAGAGGCTGACAACCCGGCTATTATCGCTGGGCTCGGCACGATTTACTCCGAAGCAGTCGACGAAGTCGCAGAGCTGGCTGAGATGCTTAATGCACCCGTCGCGAACTCGTATCTCCACAACGACTCCTTCCCCATCAGCCATCCGCTTGCGGTCGGGGCCCTTGGATATGGTGGCTCGAAGGCTGCAATGGAACAGCTCTCAGAAGCTGACGCCATTCTCGCTGTCGGGAGCCGGCTAAGCGGATTCGGGCTGCTCCCACAGTATGGAATGGATTGGTTCCCGGAAGACGCTGATGTCATCCAGATCGACGTCGACGCCTCACAGATCGGCCGCACCACCCGGGTCGAACTGGGTCTCGTCGGCGATGCCGCTGAAACGGTCCGGAACCTCACCAGCAAGCTTGACGAGAGTGCAGGAGCTTCCGATGCACGTGCTGAGGAAATTCAGCAGGCGTACGCCGACTGGCGCGAGGAACTCGAAGAGATGTCCCAGCAGGATCAGACGCCGGTCCATCCTCGCCGGGGGCTCTGGGAAGTCGCAGAAGCACTCCCGGATAATGCAATGGTGGCAACGGACATCGGGAACACCTGCTCGATGGCGAACGCGTATCTTGAATTCGACAACCCCGGCAACTTCCTTGCTGCCGGGACATACGGGAATTGCGGCTTTGCCTATCCCGCAGTGATGGGGGCAAAAGTCGCTCGCCCGGATGATCCCGCAATCGCGATCACCGGTGACGGTGCTTGGGGAATGCAGCAGATGAATGAAGTGATGACGGCAGTTCGTCAGGACATCCCCGCCGTTGCAATTGTTTTCAACAATATGGAGTGGGGTGCCGAAAAGCAGAACCAGTATTGGTTCTACAACGAGCGGTTCGTTGGCACTGATCTGCCGGAGAACCCGGATTTCGCCCAGATCGCTCGGGATATGGGCGCAAAGGGTATCAGTGTCGAGGATCCCGGCGAGATCGGTTCAGCTGTCGAAGAGGCTATCGAATCCGACCAACCTGTGGTTGTTGACATCCGTACGGACGGTACCGAACTGCTTGAACCGTTCCGCCGTGATGCACTTGACGACCCCGAGCGCATCCTCGAAAAGTACCGCCAACCCGGCGACCCGAACTACTAGAGCTACCTCCCGATAGCTCTCGTTTCGACGTTACCACCTGCACTTCCCTTTCCATGAATAACGTGTTATCAACCCTGCGTGATCAGGCGAAACACGAATCACCGCGTATTCTGTTGCCTGAGCACCATGACGAGCGTGTCCTTACGGCTGCAGCTGATGCTGCACGCGATGGTGTTGCTCGCCCCGTTGTCTTCGATACTCCGGAATCCTTGCAGGAAATCTGTGAAAAACAGGGGCTTGATCCCGGTCTCTTCGAGATTCGGACGCGACCAAGTGGCGAAACTGACGATCGCTACGTTCAAGAGTACGCTGAGCTGCGAGGGGTTTCTGAATCGACAGCAGCGACAATGCTCGAAAGCGACCTAGTACTAGGGATGTTACTCCTTCGGCTTGATGAGGTTGAGGGAGTCGTAGCTGGAGCCTTACATCCTACTGGCGAGGTCGTAGCCGTCGCCAACAGCGTTGTCGGCCTTGATCCTGAAATCGATACTGCGTCGAGTTTCTTCCTTATGGTGACGGACAATCTCGATGTAGGGCACAACGGTGGCCTCCTGTACGCCGATTGTGGGGTGAATATCGACCCTTCAAGCGGACAACTCGCAGACATCGCGCAAACGACAGCTAAGACCGCTAGACGTCTGCTTGACTGGGAGCCGAAGGTGGCGATGCTCTCGTTCTCGACGAAGGGTAGTGCAAACCACAAATCTGTCAAAAAAGTTCGTGAGGCCACTGAAACGGTCCGGGGCCGGACAAACATACTGGTTGAAGGAGAGTTACAAACTGACGCTGCCCTTGTGCCTGCAGTTGCTAATCGGAAGGTTGGCGAAGATGCTGCTATCCAAGGTGATGCGAACATCCTCGTGTTCCCGGACCTTGATGCAGGGAATATCGCCTACAAACTCACAGAACGCATTGGAGGCGCTAAGGCTCTCGGACCAGTGTTGCAGGGGTATTCACGGCCCTTGAGTGACCTCTCACGAGGATCGGCAGCAGAAGATATTTATAATATCATAATGCTGACCTCTGCGCGGGCCGTCAACTGGGGTGACCCCCCTACTGGCAGCATAATCAGTGGTGGGTTATTGGGACGTCGTGAAGAGCAGCAGCAGCCACTTCACCCACCTCCAGTCGCAGATTAAGGCCCAGACTGCCCAGATTCAGAACTTTTTGACTTACGAGTGGTTTCTCGAAATCTTTCACAGCGAGTATACATACTTTCGAATTAATGACAACCGATTTCACATCACTGATCGAATTGCGGCGGGATCTCCACATTCATCCAGAGGCGGGGTGGACAGAATTTTATACGACAGCTCGTTTAGCCGAAGAATTCAAGCGACTTGGTTATAAGCTCGCATTCGGCACGAAGGTGATACCTGAGGAAAAGCGACTTGGAGTGCCAAATGATTCTGAACTTGACCAAGCGCGGGAGAGGGCGAAACGCGAAGGAGCGGCGGGATACTTTTTACACCAGATGAGGCAAACAACAGGAATGGTTGCCGAAAAGCAGTATGGGAATGGACCGGTTATCGGACTCCGGGTCGATATCGACGCATTAAATATCTCAGAATCGTCTGATACAGCACATTTCCCATCGAGTGCGGGCTTTGCGAGTAAGCACCCCGGACTTATGCATGCCTGTGGACATGATGGCCACGCAGCTATTGGCGTTGGTGTCGCAAGGACGATCGATCGTCTTGACGCGTTCGATGGGACGTTACGTATCTTCTGCCAGCCAGCCGAGGAGGGGTGTCGCGGAGGGTTAGCAATGAGTCGAAGTTCATATCTACAGGGCGTCGACGCTCTCTTTTCACTACATATTGGGATGGGACATGATACCGGAGAGATCGTCGCGGGGTTTGACAGGCCGCTTGCAAACGCGAAACTTAACGTAAAATTCACTGGGGAAGAGGCTCATGCGGGAAGATCACCTGAAGATGGACGGAACGCGCTTCAAGCTGCGACAACGGCAATACAGAACCTCTATGCGATTCCCCGTCATGCATCCGGTACGACGCGGATTAATATCGGTCGTGTCAGGTCCCCTAACCCCGTCAATGTCATCGCTTCGGATACGCGTATGCGAGTGGGAGTTCGGGCTTCTACCGAGGCGGCGCTACAGTATATGCTTGACCGCGCCGAAGATATCCTTGATAACAGCGCGCGGATGCACGATGTAGCTGTTGATTGGGACCAGTATGGCCGAGCAACGACATTCACGGCGGATGAGCCAGCAATAAACGCCGTTGTCGATGCTGCTGAATCCCATAATCAAATTTCGGATGTGGTTAATCGCGCTAAGTTCGGGGCCAGCGAAGATGCATCGTACCTCATTAGACGTGTTCAGGAACTAGGAGGGGTTGCAACCTATCTCGGGATCGGGGCGGCGCGCCCTGCCGGCCATCACACGGCACATTTTGATTTCGACGAGGATGCTATCGGTATAGGTGTTGACGTAGTAGCTGATTCCATACGCAGAATCGCTCGCCGTGAAGATTTATATCAATAGCTATGGGTAGAATACAAGAGTTGCCGTATAAACTTCAATATCCCGTCTTATTTCCAATTAATAAGCTGAATCGACTCGTCGGTCTTAATCCATGCTTCTGGATTATCTGGGTTGTATAATACCAACCCCTCGTAATCCATAGACGCGAAACATTCCACAGGTGTCGATAGGGCGGCTGTATCTTGTGTGGTTGACATAGGTTTCATCTCCGTTCATCGCCCGTGTGAGGCCCCGCAATAACAGGCACCAAGGGGGCAATCATTTCTACATCCCAAGTGTAATAGGATGTCTGTTCGAGGTGCGATGACTGGGTATGATCTGGCCTCTGGGCATCACCCGACGATATCTCATTTGAGTTATCAGATGGCTGCTCCGTCGATTCAGCGAAATGTGGCACTAGCGGTTCAATTGCTTCCGAATCGCGGTCGTATTCTGTGTATTCCATGTTGTCCCGGCTCCGTTGACGGACCTATGCTTCTTGGCCCTTACATGAATCTCTGTGCTGCAGCATAATAAATTCTTCCAACTTTTCCCCTATATATAAAATCTGAACACAACTACTAGTCTATATTTGAACCATGGAGCTAATATACTGCCGTAGCATGGTAGCTATTGCCGGATAAATTTAGCAGGGGTTTCGGATACCACCTCTGCCCACGTATTGCACAAGAATTATATTATAGACGGATTTTTAATATAATAGCTAACTATTTGATCAGACTTGTTCTAAATATCACTTAACCCGGTAAAGCTAAATGTATGTCCTACGTAGCTAATTTCAGACCATACTCTATGACATCGGATACAGAACTCGAAGAACTCCACCAAGGGACGGAACTCGTGAAGCGTGGATTTGCCAAGATGCAAAAAGGTGGTGTTATCATGGACGTCGTTACCCCTGAGCAGGCACGCATCGCTGAAGATGCGGGTGCGGTCGCCGTCATGTCGCTCGAATCAGTTCCTGCAGACATCCGCAAGCGTGGCGGTGTCGCCCGGATGGCAGATCCCGGTTCGCTTGAAAAGATCATTGATGAAGTCTCAATCCCCGTTATGGGTAAGTGTCGTATCGGCCATACCACCGAAGCACAGATACTTGAGGTCACGGGTGCCGACATGATTGATGAAAGTGAGGTACTCACTCCGGCAGACGAGCGCTACCATATTGACAAGCGTCACTTCGACGCTCCTTTCGTCTGTGGAGCCCGCAACCTCGGTGAGGCACTCCGCCGAATCGATGAGGGTGCAGCAATGATTCGGACGAAGGGTGAGGCCGGGACAGGTGACGTAAACCAAGCTGTCAGCCATCAGCGGGACATTAAACGATCTATCCGAAAACTCTCGGGTATGAACTACGAGGAGCGCGAGGAGTGGGCCCGAAACCACGAAGCCCCGCGTGAACTGGTCCATGAAACTGCCGAGATGTGCCGGCTACCGGTTGTCAACTTCGCCGCTGGTGGCATCGCCACGCCTGCCGATGCTGCGCTCATGATGCAACTCGGTTGTGACGGCATCTTCGTTGGCTCCGGCATCTTCGGCGCTGAAGATCCCAGCCAGATGGGTAAGGCCATTGTCGAGGCAGTCAATAATTACGACGACCCTGCTACCCTCAAAGATGTTGCCAAAAACGGCGGAAAGGGTATGAAGGGCCAACCAAATGAAACGATATCCGATGAAGAGAAGCTACAGGGCCGTGGCGTCTAAATTATCACTACTCTCGTTTGATCTCTAGAAACTGAAGTTATATACTTATAGATTCCATTAACCTTATTATACTCTAGTTGGTAGTATCTATAAGAATGGACGAAACTGACTTCGAAATTCTGAAGACGATTTCAGACAGGGGAACAGACAGCCCAAGCGAAATCCATGAAGCGACGGAGATCCCAGAGTCAACGATATACTACCGACTAAACAACCTTCGAGAACGAGGTATTATCAAAAACGACCTCTACGACCTTGATTACGAGAAACTCGGTCTTGGTATCACCATCATTGTTGAGGTTGTTGCAGAATACAAAGAAGGCTACCATAAGAAAATTGGTGAGAAGCTGAGCGATATCGAGGGGGTAAGCCAAGTACATTTTACGATGGGGGAGCGAGATTTCGTTGTTATCGCTCACGTTCCAGATAGGGAAGAAGTAGAACGGCTCATTAGTGATTTTGAAGCGATTGAAGAAGTTCAGCGGACACAATCAAAATATACGATCACTACAATTAAAAACGAATCACGAATCCTCAGTACGTATTCCCTTGAGACCTTACAGGCGAATATAAACAAGGACACGAATTCAGACGAAGGCGAGCCCGATAACACATAGAGAGTAACTGCCAATTAAGACGTAATCTGAAATTCTGGAGATCCAACTAGAGTTCTCTCTTCAACGGGCGGGAATTGCTCATCAAGAATACTTCTCCGTTGATGTTCGTGAATGGCGTGAAATAAGCCTATTATATTCCACCATATATGTGGAAAGTGTAACTTCCTAACAATATTCTTGTCTGGGCAATATCGATGCACCAGAAATCTAAAGGTAGTTGTTAATTTTGGGTTTTGGATTAATTCTAGATTTGAATTATAGATGGATATTGGAGTAAGGTATGGTTTCAGTAGATTGAAGTTGATGAAAAACAGTACGTGTGGTATGGGAGATAACAGTACTCATGGAAAATTAGAGGGAGTCCTCTCACAACGTCAATTGTTTGCAATCGGATTCGGAGCGATTGTGGGTTGGGGATGGATTATCCAGATGGGATACTGGGTTGATACTGCAGGGCCTTGGGGAGGAATCGCTGCCTTCCTCGTGGGTGGATTTCTAGTAGCACTAATCAGCCTGATCTACGCAGAGTTAGTCTCTGCCATGCCGAAGGTCGGCGGCGAACACGTCTATAGTATGCGAGCGTTCGGTCCGTTGGGATCGTTTGCTTGTAGCTGGTCATTATTGCTCGGATATCTTGGAGTAATCGCCTTCCAATCAATTGCATTCGGCGTCGCAATATCGTATCTGATTCCTGGATTTGATACGCTCCAACTCTGGAGTTTTGCTGGATCTCCGGTGTATGCTCCCCTTGTCGGGATCGGCCTTCTCGGAGTACTTGGCATCACGTATATGAACTACCGCGGTGTTCGCCTCACCGCCCAAATTCAAATGGCTCTTGCCGCGATAATTTTCGTAGCTGGTTTCCTCATGGTTGTGGGAGCGTTTACAAAGGGCCAACCAGTAGCCAATGAACCGTTTGGTGGTGTTGGTCTTGCAGGAATCACCATCGTTGCTGTTCAGGTACCCATGTTGTTCGTGGGCTTCGACGTAGTTCCCCAAGCTGCGGAAGAAGCCAATATCTCACCGCACTCGCTCGCAATCACTCTACTTGCTGTCGTCTCATGTGTCGCATTGTTCTACGTGATTACGATCTGGGCTGCAGGAGAAGCATTATTAGCTGAAGTACTTGGAGCTAGTCCTGTACCCGCAGCTGCTGCGATGAGTGCTCTTATGGGGAGTGAGATGGCTGGCCAGCTGATGACCGTCGCGGGGATCGGAGCACTTCTCACAAGTTGGAGTGCATTCGTTATCGGTGCGAGTCGAGTTCTCTTTGCAATGGCGGAGACTGGGATGCTCCCTGAGTCACTGGCAAAGCTCCATCCAGACTACAACACGCCATCTAATGCGATTCTACTTACTGGAGCCATCTCGGCAGCTGCTCCATGGTTCGGCGCGCAATTGATTAATACAGTTATTAATGCTGGTTCACTAGGCATCGTTATTGCTTGGTTCATCGTTGTACTCTCGTTCTTGCGGCTCCGGCGACAAGAGCCAGAGATGGAGCGTCCGTTCAAGATTCCGTACGGTAAAACGTTTGGCGTGGTTTCTCTTGTGGTTACTGCGTTCTTCATTCTTTTGTACGCCCCTGGTGGTCCCTCAGCTCTTGGATTGAAGGAATGGACAATAATCGGTGCGTGGGTTCTACTCGGAACTGTTTTGCGCAGTCTTTCGGGAGAGAACATCGAGATGGCTGCTGTTCAACAGAGTAAATCTGATGACTGATCCCTGACTGCGAGCGATTGCACACTCATCTTTTGACTTGTGTAGCAGTTCGTTGGTGTGTACAGAACAGTGGGGGTTACCAAACCCAATATGATTGGCGTCTGGAATGCTTGGAAACTCTAATATAGGAGGCAATAGTTGTAGCTCTGGCCATGTTATAGATATTTACGTAAACCTGAAACGGAAAAAACCGACAATTTTACAGTGGATGCGTGAGAACAATGCATCCATGTCAGAGCAAGAACCGATTGCGTCCGCTGAGAGTTCGGCGATCTCACATTGGAACACACCGGGTACCGAGTCCATGTCCTTGAATGAAGGAGATGGGGTTCGCGTTTACGATGCAGCCGGTAATGAGTATTTAGACTTCACCTCTCAGCTGTACTGTGTCAATGCGGGCCACAGCAACGAGCGAATTAACGAAGCGATCAAGTCGCAAGTTGACCATATCCAGTACGTGTCTTCCGCGAAGGACAATGACGTTCGTACTGAGCTTGCTAACCAACTAACTGATGTCGCGCCGAACTCGCTGAACGATGTCTTCTTCAGCATCTCAGGCAGTGAATCAAACGAAGCTGCACTCCAGATTGCGCGAGAAGTCCAAGACGCATCGACCGTACTGACGCGGTGGCGGTCGTATCATGGAGCGACGTATGCCACCGGAGGTATGACTGGTGATCCTGAAACACGCCTCGCCGTCGAAGATCACGCTGCTACGACTGGAAGCACCAAGTTCCTCCCCCCCTTCGATGGAGCTGACAGTCCGTTCGATGCACGGACGTCTGACCAGTTAGCCAAGCAAGCAATCGATCACCTAGAGTATGTCATCCTCAATCAGGGTCCTGATTCCATTGCGGCGCTGGTAACGGAGGTCGTAGGAGGAAGTAGTGGTGCATTCACGGCCCCACCGGGCTACTTCGAGCGCGTCCGTGAACTCTGCGACAAGTACGACATCCTCCTAATTATTGACGAAGTCATCACTGGGTTTGGACGATGCGGTGATTGGTTCGGTAGTCAGACAGAGGGTCTAGACCCCGACATGATTACCTTCGCAAAAGGGGTTACTAGTGCATACGCTCCGCTCGCCGGTGTCTTGGTCAACGACGAAATTGGAACCCACCTTCGAGAGGAAGGAATCGATGTCGGACAGACATTTGCTGGCAACCCGATTGCCTGCGCTGCAGGTGTTGCAGCGCTTGAAGAATACGAAGACCTCATCGGTAATGTCTGCCAGCGAGCACCATTCCTTCGAGAGCAATTAGAGGAACTAAAGCATCATGATGTGGTTGGAGATATTCGGGGACGAGGGTTCCTCTATGCGGTTGAGTTCATCGATCCGGAAACCGGCGATCCGGTGTTCGATCCTCGTGTCGAAGAGGGGAACAATCCAGTGAAGGATGTGATTTCGGAGGCGAGTGAAAACGGTGTACTCTTTGGACCGGGACGACCTCCGTTCCAGATTATGGTAGCACCCCCGTTCTGCACTGACGAGACCGATATTGAAACTGCTGTGAGTGTTCTTGACGAAGCTATCGACGAAGTGTTCTGATAGACTAGCAAAAATACAGTATAGAATATCTTCAACACTCTCGAATATGTTGAATAAATATTAGATTAGGTTGGCATACATTGATCGTTATTTGAACAGACGCTGGGATTTATATTCTGGAGGAATGTCTATTCTTGCATGGATCGAGCCAAAAGAGGAATCGGTTCTGAAGAACGGCGTATACTCGTCAAAATATTACGACATCAAGAGGAACCAACTAAATCCGTTAAACGAAGTCAGATTATCGAGGATGCAAAAAATTATGGGATGGATCGGCCGCTAGTTGAGGAAGCGTTACAAGAATTACAACGGCGGGGAGTGATACACAAACCCACCAACCAAGGATATCGACTAACATATCAATAGATTGAATTTCCCGATTTTAGTGCTGAACAACAAACAAGCTTCTTCAGCCGGGTTCGTATTGAATTATACGTCCCTCAATGCGGATTTGTGTTTGATACGGGGTGGATGTGATAGACCCTTCTTGTCTACCACTTTCATCCATGCGAACAATTATATAATAGGGAAAACCAAACATACTGAGAGATGACCGTAGTTGTACCCATCGATCGCTCAGGGGACGCGACTCGTGTAATTCAAGAAGGAAAGCGCCTCGCTGATGCCTTCAACGACAATTTGAATGTTGTCCATGTTTTGACTGAACAGGCGTACCAAGAACTCGACCGTACCAGTTCTGAGAAACGACATGTAACCACCCAACATTCAGAAATTGAGGAAACCGCGGCCGAAATCGTCGAAGAAGTCCTATTAGAGAGTGGAGTAAATGCTAATGCAGTCGGGTTAGTGGGCCAACCCGCACAAGAAATCATAAAATATAGTCAGGCACAAAACGCACGCTATATCGTGGTCGGTAGTCGGAAGCGCTCTCCTGTCGGCAAAGCCGTTTTTGGCAGTGTCACACAGGAAGTGCTGCTCAATGCGAATCAGCCGGCAGTTGCTGTGCCTAGGGTGTGATTGATACAGTCACTCTCTAGTGGAGTCTGTCTGTAGCGACTTAGGAAGTCAGTAGTAGTTGACCTATTGAAGCGGGTATTAGAGCCTGAATAATCTGGTAAAAGCGGCTGGTATGATCGACAACCGCTGGCGGGAACCCGCCCCACTCAGAGACAGGATAATGACCAAGTTCTCCTTCGCTTCTGCAACTGATTTAGGCGGACATTCCCGCCGTACGTCAAAGTCATTCGTGGAGTATTGAAAACTGATATTGATGCAACTATCGCTTGTACATTCCTATGTTCACATGAGACATAGATATGGTTCGATCACTTGTCCAGACTGCCTATAGCTGCGAAACGAGCATTGTTCACTTACTTTGTCCCTCTATTATGTCTAACTTGGCCGAAAATCTAATAAATCTCTTATATTTTCTAAATAATTTAAATACACTTAATAGCGATGAGGGTTTCCCTCCAAGTGACTCATGACTGAACTCGACAAGCGAACGCACGGCCGGCAGTTCGTGCGCACGTTCTTTACGACGCCGACCGCCGAGAAGGGCGTCGACGACTCCGCGAAGAAACTCCGTAGCGCCATCGGACTCCGTGGCATGCAGGCCCCTGACATCTGGGTGCCGGACAACGAGGACGCCACCGCGCCGAACATGCGCGACGAGGGCGCCGAGAACATCGCCGAAGTCGTCGCCGAGGAAGGCGACGAGTTCCCCGGCGAGATCCACCCCCGCGTCGTCTGGCATCGTGACAGCCCCGAGACGCGCTACAAGGGCTTCCAGCACATGCTCGAGATTGCCGACCCCGCAAACGGCGCCGTCGAGAACATCGACGGCTTCGTCATCCCGGAAGTCGGCGACATCGACGACTGGAAGAAGGCCGACGAGTTCTTCACCATCGTCGAAAACGAGCACGGCCTCGAAGAGGGCAGCCTCAAGATGTCGGTCATCATCGAGTCCGGCTCGGCCGAACTCGCAATGGGCAAGCTCCGCGACGAGATGGGCAAGGCCTCGAACAACCTCCAGCGCCTCTTCCTGCTGGTCGACGGCGAAGTCGACTACACCAAGGACATGCGCGCCATCACGCCGACCGGTGGCCTCCCCGAGTGGA
>Ga0207718_100386_pt1 | contig 43302 bp, 38 predicted proteins | sample A23M2SouthBayCA_FD_187749 | JGI IMG/M metagenome (GOLD analysis project Ga0207718, IMG submission 187749) | Aerobic enrichment media microbial communities from Eden Landing Ponds, California, USA - A23 M2 (SPAdes) | ecosystem: Environmental > Aquatic > Marine > Unclassified | place: Emeryville... | reverse complement strand
TAGATCATTCGAATTATTTCGTAATAACTTAAACGGGGTCGAAATAGTTACATACGATGAACTATTTCAAAAGGTAGAATCTCTTTTAAGTATCATGCAGTCTTGAGCAAATACCTAACCCGCCTTTAGATCCTAAATAGATACCAGCACGATGGTGAGACAAGGTGGTCTGGTCACATAACTCAGATCTTTTTTTAATCGCAAAATACCTTAAAGGTCTTTCCCAAGAATATTTATTCTAAGATTGGCTATACTTCAAAGTAGAAAAAGAGTGCAGGTATTTATGAATTAATTTTAAAAGCTATGGAATACGACAAAGAGAAAGTTGATGAGGTAGTACTTGCCTTGTTGTGGCTAACAACATTCAATGAAAAGTTTGGGACTCGGGCCTGGAAGGGACATAGCTGGGAGCACCTGGATCGGCTTCACGAGAAAGGATATATCGGCGATCCCAAAAACAAGAATAAATCAGTTGTAGTAACAGAAGAAGGGGAGAGCCGTTCAAAAGAGCTGTTCAATAAGTACTTTGGAATAGAAGATACGGAGTAAGTTGGATTGTGTAATTAATTGTACCTATCCAAGCTCCCAATCAATAGTTTTCAGTCGTTCGGCGACCCTTATAATATCCTTAAGCACCGCATCAGCTTCCGGAAGATCTCCAATAACCAACTCTTTAAAAGTGCCGTTATAAGCAGGCTTGATCTTATCCCAGGTTTCTTCGGGTTTGTCAAAAAGCAGGGCTGAGGCGGGATGCTCATACAGCCAATCGTATTTGTCATCATACCTTTCGATATCATCGGCTCCCACTTGAAGCAGCATCTCATCCAGCTTATCGTTTTCAAAGAAATCTTGAATCGCCGGTTGCTTTAGCAGCATGTGAATATCGTAGGTATGGCGGACTTTATTCCCAAGATCCTCATACGGGTTCTCAGCATTTGAGAAACGAACCAGGGACATTATTTTCTCGCAAAAGGTCCGTTCTATCGTTAGTACTTTCAAAGGGAAGGGGGCTAATCCATATTTTTCAACTAGCTCTTCCTGATTTCTCGCTTTCATCATGTCGGCAATAAACGAATGGACCTCTACTTCTTCATGAGGTTCGAAATGTCCCAGCCTGGATACTTCTACAATGATTTTATCACGGACCTGGCCATAGGGTTGGCCGTATCCATGTTTCGCATACTCGTAGGCTACTTTTCTATTTTTTCCACGTTTCATGGTAATCCCCGGTAGTTCTACTTCCTCCAAATCTGTATCGTTAACTACTTTGCTGACGTCCCTGACCCTTTTGTCCATTTGGTTGTTGGATAGCCCGGGATCTTCTAACACGACAAGATCTATGTCCTCGGAAAATCGGTTGATCGCCTGGTAGCATTTGGAAAGCGAGGTACCGCCCTTAAATACGGCAACATCCTTCATATCAGAATGAAAGATCGCGTGAAGGGCATAGGTTACCCAGTAGTCTTTCTCGATATAGATTTCCCGAATATTCTTGTGATCGGCCGTAGCCCTTATGGCATCCCGAAAGATTTCGGCATCTTCGTGTAGATTCATCTAAAAAATATTCCAGTTTTGAGCTGTGGATAAGCTACTGCTAAGACTCCCGAACTCGTAGCTCGACAGGGGATTCAGGCTATTTTTCAGTTTGGGGAAAGCGCTGTTGAATTCCTGGTCTGTAAGCAAGGCTCCCAGTAGCGCTCGCACCCGGGGAGGGTAATGTAGGGCAAAGGTAATCAGCTTATTTCTGTTGGGAGTATTTAGATCACGTATGCGGCCTTGAAGCTGCCCGATAGCATCATCGATATCCAAGTCCGGGATTTTCTTGAAATCTTTTATTGCATCCAATATCTCCAGGAAGCGAATGTTGTCGTCAGTGGGATCTACATAGCTCTTAACCGATTTTATGTTCAGGTTATCGATCTCGGTATTGATCCTTTTCTTATTGCAGGCCAGGGTAATGGTTTTGGGAACCTGTGTCGTAAGACCCATTCGATTGTACAAGGACAAACCAGTGATATAAGCAATACGATTGTCTCCTTCATACATATAGGGTTTAAGCAGCTGCTCTTCATTAGGTTTTAAATCCCCAAACAGCGACTTCTTGGGCTTATAAAACAGACCTTTGGAAATCCTTTTTACGACATCGCTTGATATCAACCGCTCTATGGCTTTGGTAGCAGCCCCGTACTCGCTGTTATCTATTCCGAGCTGATCATACTTAAATGTCGTTCCTCCGTCAAAGGAAGAAACTTTCTCTTTTATTCTTTTTGCAGTACTCATAATGCTAGGTGTTATGCTAATGGTCTTTCAACAGCTTGTATTAATATAGCATTTAATCGTTAATTATGTCAAGTTTTTTACGTTATATACTTGACAATTTAAGAGTATTAAATTCGTCGTTTAGGTGTTTAAACAAGCAGGGAGAAAATTTTTGTTTATAAGAGAGGCCCTAAAGTTAGAAAACCCAGGAATCGTTCAAAAAAGGGGATTTGACTAGTCAGTTTTCTTCATCATGATTTTGGATGCTTTCGGCACATAGTTCGAGCAAATTGAGCATTCTAAAAAATAGATAATTTAAGTTTCTGTCATCGGTAATTTCTTTTTTATTTGTTTCGTGATGTCTGATTCTATAGTTATTCCCGATGTCTGTAAGTTTCCTGAATTCTTGATCTATTATTTGTTCATCAAAGTCACCTGATGAAATCTGAACCAATTTTTCAGCGGAGCTTTTTTTGTCTGAACTGAAGTATGTTTTTAATCTTTCAAATGCATCCCAAAGTTTTTCAATTGCTACTTGCTTGTCTTTAGAATTTATAAATCGTTCTCTAGCCTCACTGATAAGTTGATTGAACTCATCATCCTCAGTATAAATTTTAGTATTGAATAATAGATCTGAATTAACGTTAAGATCAAGTAAGATCCCCATGTCAATTTCTTTATTGAGCTCAAAAGAATCATCTATAAACTTCTTGAACTCTTCAATCGATTTTGAATAAGCCTCCTTAGGGGCGTACTCTTGTTCTTTTCTCCCGTACTTCTTGAAGTATCTCTTATTAAATAATCCTTTTTGGATTATACGGCCGATGTCTTTTATCGACATTTCCTTTAATACATCTCGAACCCAGAATCTACGAGTAGTTCCATCATGTGAGTAGCCATAACCCAAATTTTGGAAAAATTGTGTTAAGAAATACGAAGAGCGATAAGGGAAGCTGTTTCCCTCTTCCCCACAAATAAACCTGGCAAGTTCAATCTCGAAATCTGGATTCTTATCCCTTGCTTTTAGCAGTTTATAAATCCGTAAATCAGTTTCATCATTTTTATCTAATTTTTCCTCATAAATAGCATCTTTTAAGATAGCTTCCGCCTGGGAAAAATCTTCTTCAATAGTTTTTATAGGCATAAAAGTATGGTTTTAGAATGGGAGATCATCATTTGTAAACCCTTCAGGTTCTTCTTCATAAAAATCCAATTTATTGAACCTTATTCTTTTGTCTACATTTAAAAGCTCACTTATTTCATCGACTAACTTTTCAAATTCTGAGACATTGTCCTGATTAAGTTCGGTTTTATACTTTTTTAGTTTATCCAATTTGTTTTTCAGTTGCTCAATTTTGCTCATGATTGAATGATGAAGAATGTTTTTTGAGTTATTTCTCCCTTTCAAAAGCTGCTACAATTTTAGCCAATTTATTATCTCTACAGTCTTTAGGCTTGGTAAACAAATCAATATGAGATCCAGGAAATATTTTTTGCTGACTTGCTATTATGGTTTTTAAAAACAAGTTTTCCATAAGTTCATCATCTATCTTGTCTTTGAATTTTACAAGCCCTATCCCTGCAAACCTTGAAAAAAAGACAATCCAGACAAGCTCAAAAACAGAATCTCTATCTGAGGCATCTGCAATTTCTTTGTAAAATAATTCTTGCAGATATTCTTTTAAATCATGCTTCCGTCCATATTTATTGAAAATAACCTCAATTATCGCTAAGACATGACACAACGTTTTTTCTGACTCTCTTTTTAACATAATCATCAAGCTTATTGTTTTAATAAGCTGTTTCCTTTGAGTCTTAGTATTATTTGAGAACTCGATTTTAAGATTATAATCGTTGTCAAATAACTCATTCAAAAACTTTTCTAAAAGACTTGTGCCAGGGTATTCTCTGTGTATATCTAGAGCATTTAATAAAGTAAGTTCAAATTCCTTAAAACTAATTTTCTCTTTTCCTTTTAGAGAATGTGGAAAGTACTCCCGGTCATGTTTTCTGTATAGGCCTTCTGGAAGTTCAAGTATATGTGTTTTCTTTTCATTTAGTAATAAATTAAACTGGTTAAGCTCTTCTGAAAGAGCTCTAAGTATAGTTTTTGCATCCTCTTTAGAATTACATAAGATTCGATAATCATCCTTAAACCTCGTTCCCAAAAAGTTTATATCTTCTAATTCGTTTGAGACCTTTCTATCGATAGAGGTAAGTACTATTTCTGCAATTAAATCACTAAGAGCTGATCCTACAGGAATTCCATTCGTTCTTGCATCATTAGCATACTGAACTAAACGATCGATTTTATTGCCAACTAAATTATAGCTTCCAATATCTTGCAAAGCCTTTTCTCTACCATGTAGAGCCCATGCGATACTGTGGGTATAAATCGAATTGTAGAAGTTCTTTATATCAGTGCGAATGATAAGATTGTATTCACTTGCTTCAGCAATCATGTCCTTCTCAGCCATTTCTAACCACTCATATATCATCCTTCCAGATCTTAGAGGACTTAAGGCACCACTACTTCTCGCAGTTACAGGAATTGGAAAGCTATACGGATATATTTTTAGTTCATCATGAAACAGTTTATCTAAAATCAAACTCCAGTCATCCATCATCCAGTAGACAATATCGTGGTAGTTACGTGGATCTTGAATAGCAAAATTACGAGATGTAAGAAGTGTCTTTGGATAAGAAATACTAATTAAATCACGACGAGCTAGGTCCGATAAGTCACTATTGTAGGGCTCATTTTTTAATTCGAAATCTGTTGTTTGAAAAGAGGGAGGCAAAACATACTGTTCTGGGAAGTAACCTTCATTTAAAAGCCAATCGGCTATTTTAGATTTATCAATTTTATCAAGAAGCTCCTTTGTCTTATTGAAATGTTTTTGGGGAAGGCTCATTTGATGACTGGGTTGTTATTCGGCTTCTTCTAATTTTCTGCACATTCAATTGATAAAGATTAGTATTTTAAACACCTCTTCTGCCACTCGTTGTTGTTCCCTGCCATGGCTAAAATTGTTTCGAATAGCCTGCAGCAGAATTAATCCTTCTTAGGTGGTTGCTTTTGAGGTTTCGGCTTTTTAGGACCCTGTTTATTTGGAAAAGGTTTCTTTGGCTTTCGTTTTGGTTTTTCTCGTGGCTTCTTCTCTTTGTTTCCCATAGTACGTTAATTTAATTCATGAATAGAAGTATAATTCCAACCCTTATCTGCTTTAAACACATTTTTAATGTGAGTATAAAACTGGATTACATCAATTTCTTGATCTAGAATAAAATCAAATTCAAAATGCTCTTTTTCTGTTGGTTCTAATTCATATTCATCCTTCTCGAAACTAAACACCCTTTCTTCTAAGATAGGCCATCCTATTTCACGCTTTTTAGCACTTTTGTTTTCCTGAAATTTCTCAATGGCATCAATCACGGTTGATGTTGAGGGTTTAATCTGTTGTAAACGAACTTCACCTGATTTGACTGGTAATTTAACCTTTCCCAAATTTTTAATTTCGATTGTAAGCCGGACTATTACGTCGTTTTTTCTATTTATTTTCTCAATCCTGTGAGTAATATCTGCTTTTGGGAATTTTTCTCTGTTCTTAATGAAAAGTATATAGGTCCACACACCACCAATTAAAATTGCAAGAATTGTTGCAACAGACTCCAAATTGTGTAATAAATTTTGAAAGCAATAGAATTCAATCATACACTCTCCTCCACAATCTTAATCTCCTCCTCACTCAACCCATAAAGTTCATACACAAGCTGGTCTATTTCCGCTTCCAGCTCGCTGGTGTCGGCTTCGGGGTCTCCCTCTTTAGCCGATAGAATTTGATCGACTAAACTTTTAATATTTTGGGCTATATTCTGTGGCGGGATCTTAAAAGGAACTTCTTTTAACACAGTTGTTTTTACTTGTGATAAAATTCGTCCTTTTTCCAATGCTAATAACCTGTACAAAAATGTCGTTATTTTTGAATTTAAAATAGCAGCCAAAACTTCAATTGAACATTTCTTAGTGGACATTAAATACAAGCCATCAGTTGGATAGGTAACCTCTCGATCAATTGCCACATCAATTGAATCCCCAGTAATAACACCAATTACTTTCTCTGGCTTATCAAATATCTTTTCACTTCTTGGTCGGTGTAATGAATAATATGGATGTTTCCCATCTCTTACTTCTTTACAAGTAATTTGATCTTTAAATCTATCTATGTAATCAATGATATTTGGAATCTTATCTGGATTCGTATCGCGACTGGTGTAAATTATATATTTATCTTTTTCAGTAATAAAATATCTTTCCAAATCACGCCCCCCAGTAACAGTTCTCTTGATAACATTTTTTTCCAGATTTAAAGTATCAATATCCTTTTTATTAACAATAAACGCTTCTTTTAAGTCTGGACTTAGTCCTCTTGGTATACCATCCTCATCTACAATATTCTTTAGTTTTTTCCCCTTACACTTATCCAAAATTTTATATTTATCTAAACCTGATGTTGGTATTATTGTATTATTCAAACTTGAGAAGAACCCTGAATCTATTGTCTCAAATTGAATTTGGTTTATATCAGATTCATTGATTTTCTCCAACTGACCAACCCTTGTTTGTAAGTTGTGGTATTCTGGACTTTTATGTACTCCAATTATTGCTGAAGATCTAGTTACATCATCAAATACATTATCACCTAGGTTAATTGCTAATTGTAGGTGATAGTTTTCTATAAGCTTACTTCTCAGATTCCTATTATCAGTCTGGTATAAAATCACATCAGGAACAATTAAACTGATAAAAGATTTTTTTGCAGATATTTCAAATGTTTTATCTACAAAAAACATAAATGAATCAATCATTCTTTTTACAATTTGCTCATGCTCATCTTTCAGATATTTTTTTAAATCAGTAGTTAAATTAGCTCCCCATGGAGGATTCCCTATCACCCCATCAAAACCGGTAAAATTGCCATCCTCGTCCAGTACTTCAGGAAACTCAAACCGCCATTCAAAAGCCTGGTCATAGAAGGTGGCACTTTCGAGCTCTTCTAACTCCTCTTCCAGCTTGCCAATCTTCTTTTTGGTCTTGGCTATTTTCTTTTGCTCTTTCTTACTCTTCTTTTCACCCTCAAACAGATCCAGCTTGGCCTCTTCCTTAATCAGGACTTCGCGCTGTTTCTTTAGTTTCTGCCGGACAGGGTGTAGTTCTTTGAGTCCCACGGAAAAGCTCTCTTTGATAGAGCTAATTTGTTCTTTTAGTGCCCGTTTGTTCTCTCTGTTACCGGTTTCCTTATAGCTTCGAACGGCCTGCTTGTATTCTTCAATAGTCAGATCATCATTATTGGCCAGTATCTGAGAGAGGTCGGCATCCAGGTCAAAGCGGCTTACCAGCGAGTTGCCTTGTTTGATGTTGATGTCAATATTAGGCAGCACTTCAAGTTGTTGAAAGTCCGTACTTTCCTTGTAATACGCATGCTTAAGGAGCTCAATCCACAGCCGCAGCCGGCAAATATTAACCGAGTTGGGATTGATATCCACCCCAAATAGGCAGTTTTCAATGAGGATATTCTTTTCGCGGAACAGGGCTTTTTGCAGGCGCTGGGTGTCGGGACCGACCGTTCGTTCAATGGTACCATTTTCTTTCCACTCCGAATGCACCCGGTATTCGAAAAATGGATCTTGTCCCACCGAAATGCTGAGTTCGTCATTGTCCACACTGATCTCCACATCCCGAATGCGGTGGTTATCTTCATCCACAAAGATGCGGAGATCACTTTTAATGGCTATCAGTTCATTCAGGGCTGATACCAAAAAGTGTCCGGATCCTACCGCCGGATCACAAATCTTGATGCTATTTACAACCTCATTGGCCTTATCGTATGGAACTTCGTGGCGGGATATCTTGGCGGCCACATCGTCAATGTCCTCACAGCCCCAGTTCTCGTAGGTTTCATTAAACTTTTGTACCACCGCCCGACGAATGGTTTCCCGACACATGTATTCGGTGATATAGCCAGGCGTAAAGAACGAACCATCTTTGTAACCGTTAATCTTCTCAAAAATGCGTCCCAGAACCGAAGCGTTAATAAGTGTTTTAGCTTCTTTCTGGACCTCGGCCGTGCCTTCCGTGTTAAAGTTATAGGCATCCAGAAAACGTAGCAGGTATTCTAGGGCAGACAGCTTTTCTCCTTTGAGTCGCTCACCGTCCCGGTTACGAATTTTACTGCGATTGTACACCGGCATCTGTAGTCCGTCCTCCAGCTCCGAGATTCGAATTGTATCTTGCTCTATATTAGCCACATCGAACAGGGAGCTGTTAAGGTAGGGGATATGACCAAAGTGCTTGTTGATGCGCTCGGAGCGATCTTCTGTAGGGACGGCCAAAACCTGGAAGAAAAGTTTATTCAGTCCATCATATTCGTCAATGTCGCGGTGACTTAAAAACCGAAACCGGTCGTCTTCCCGGTGGTATTTAAAGAGCTGGGATTCCAGCAGCTTCAAAAACAGGATACGGTTAATCCAGGTGATCAATAGCTGAATGGCCACATTGAACAGTTGCTCGTCTTCATCTTCGCCAAACTCCGATCGGTTGGGAAGTCGCGAAATCACGTTCAGGCTCTTAAGCTGGGTAATCGTATTTTCAATGAGGGAAGCATGCTGGCGGTTTTCCTCATCAAGTCGTGTAATATAATGGGTGCCTTTCTCCTTGTATTCTTTCAGGCCCATGATATAGAGCAACTCACGGTAAAACGCCTTGTTGAGCTCGTTGCTGTCGCTGGCAAAGGGCTGCTTGAGCAGGTGCGTAGGCGTAAAAAGTTTAAAGACCGGCACAAGCTTTTTCTGCTCGTCGCGACTGAGTTCGTCTTTTTCCAGTAACCTTCGGTACTTGCTCAGATCTAATTCGGCTGCTGTAATGTTCCCGTCCAGCTCATCCACAAATTCCGCCAGGTGATCATAGACAAACTGGGTGCGGGAACTTACTTTTTGTCCCTGTTTCCACTCCTCATACCAGTTTTGAAGCTTTTTAGACTCGTAGAAATGCCGTTCGAAATCCTGGGCGTCGAAGATATACCAGCTGTACACATTGGTAATGATGATATGTTTGATATCTTCGTTGCCGTTATCGATGCGTTCCCGAAGATAGTAGAGGATAGACTCGTGAAATGCTTTGCGGTTAAGATCATCCCCGGTAATCATCTCCGAGCTGTTGGATGGCCGCTTGGCTTCGATGATAACGCCTACGTTCGACTTTCTGGTTTTGCCATTATGGATAGCCAGATCCTGACGCTCCTTGGTGTTGATGTAGTGGTCTTCTTCAAAATTGGTATTGCTGAAGAAGGGTTTGATCAGGTTTTTCAGGTGTTCTTCGGATTCGCCTTCCTCGACGGCATCATCAGCCTGGTTCAATAGTTTTAACAGCCGCTGGCGAAAGGTTTCGAATTCCGTCTCGGTAATCGACTCTTGTAGGAATGCGTTGTCAACAGCTCGTCTTGGGGATATCATCTCTATCTGCATCAGAAATTATTAATAAACCAACTTTTTGTTTGCCCTCATTCTAAGGACTGGGAGGGGAAAGAGCAAAAATAGAAAAGAGACTATATCTAATAGAAATTAAAGCTTTGGGAATATTATTCAGCTCATTATTCAGGCAAATTATACTTTGTTAAAACTATCGGAAGAGATTTTATCCCAATACGCTTGGCAACAAAATACGTCGAATTACCATCTATAATATCAAAAAGACCTTTTTCTTCTGCATTTGGTCTAATAGAAATAGGCTTTCTCTTTGGAATAACTCCCTGATAGGCCTGGCGCATATAGATAAACCCTTTGGCAATACCTTCAGGCCGTTTTCTTGTCGGGCGGAGCCAGCTTATAGGTACAATGGCTGTAGCTTCATCCATTACAAAAAAACGATCTATACGGTTGGGATCCAGGCAGAACATACGCTGGTAGTTCTCAAGGTATGTCCCAACTTGTTCCATATCGAGCCAATCGGTGAGAGGTACCTCTTCTTCCTGATCATTTGTAAAGTTGATCTGCAGTAACTGACCTGTTTTATCTACAGCGAGAAGCAGTTTGTTGTAATCATGATACTGGCTGTTGATTTCATCTACTTTTGCTGCCAGATGCTCAGTTGATATAGATGGTTTTACCACCTTTTGGCGGGTAATTGGCATTTCATCTACACAGTTATAGGTTTTCGCCATGGGGATTCTCCTGAATGGTCTGAATGATATAATCTACTTCTGACTTTCGGCATAGCTTAACGGCTTCACGCCCGGTACTTTTATTTCGCCCGTAACTACGCACGGTTATCATTTTGCGATAACCGCACCGGTAAAAGGTGGTCCGGGAGATGCGTCCCAGCTTCTCACACATATAGCTTATTGCTTCTCCGATAGTCATTAATTGGTCTTGGTTTTTATTTCCTTCGGATAAATGAGTTGGATTGTTTGGCATATTTTCTGAATTAGACATAATCTTTCTAATTTTCTAACCACCCTTGGTTAAGTGTTTAAAAGTTATGGACTTAAATTGGTTATAAATGTGGTTAGATCAATCTTATCTTTCTAACCAAAATCTAACCGTTCTAACCTGTTTCTAACTACATTTCTAACCATTATTATTATTTTATAACTAACTAATATTATTATACTTACAGTGTTTTAGGTTTGGTGTTTTTGTTGTTGGTTAGAAAATTAGACGCTATTTCTTAAAACCGGCTGACAAGTCGTTTTTGGGTTAAGTACTTAAAAAGGCGCTGATGTGTTATTAGTTGCATAGGTGTCCTCAAGATCCGGCTTTGTTTGTTGATGTTTATCGGTATTAGCTTCAATACGTTTACCAAAGGCTCGTAGCCAGGCTGGGGTTAAATATTGCGGTGGAATACAGTAGCCGTGCCTGACTTCCTTATTACTTGGTTTTGTAGAGAATTCAGACTTATAATAGTGCGTTGTCGCTTTTCCATTAATATCCATGGCTTCGATCTCCTCTCGTACCGCATCCTGACTAGCGTATTCCCGTCCCTTGTTATAATTAGAGTACACATCCCATATTCCACTCCAGTAAAGGACCAAATGATTCTTTGCATTGAGTCCATAGTAATGCTTGGGCAATTCGCCATTTTCATTGATGATTTCGAGACTAGCCAGAAATTGCTGTAGCGGGGTTTGCTGAATCTCTCGTTCGGCCGAATTAGCTAAAAACTCCACGCTATAACGAAAAATCTCAGAGTTGACGCGATTCTCTTTTATTAAGGCCTGAAGTTCGTTTAAATCTTCTTCACTGGACACGTGCCGGTTACTTTTAGTATCAAGAGAAGGAGTAAAAAACTCAGCGAATTCAACATCACCTGGGTGGCAAACAAATAGGTCCACTGTAATAAGGGCGGCCATATTTTCGATCTGCCGGTCTTTAATTTGAAATTGGGTTCCTTCTTTGTCGCTACGTTTGGCAAGCTCTTCCTCTACGGCTTCGGTAAGCAAGCGTTTGATCCAGTGTAGTTCGCTTTTAAACAGCGTCCGGTTAAAGTCATTGAACTTGTACAGTAGAGAAATAAAAAGTCGCTGCATCTCCCGCTTATGATTCTCAAACCACCAGAGGTTTTGCACGTCTCCCCGTTTTTCTTTGGCATATTCAATCATGATACACCGCGATCGGAAGTGATCTTCGCTGGGTTTGTAGTTGGAGATAAACATCAGCTGTGATCGTACCGGGCTCCAGGCATTCTTCGAGCGGTCGTGTGATGCACTGACGCCACGTTGTCTCAACTCGTACCACATGTTAAACACCTGTGGCGTGATCTTGCCTTTTCCGGGGACAAATTCATCCATGATGACCGGAATCTTGCTGTGGTTGGCCAGCTTGTTTTCGGCGGACTTTAGAGTAGGATTCGAATCCACATCCGTAAATGATTGACCAAAGAAGTTCAGCATAATCTGTGATAGCTGTCCCTTTCCGGTTGAGGGATCACCATACAAATAGAGAAAGACGACATGCTTGAATACGTCATAAATTTCATCAAAGAATAGAAACGACAGCATGTAGGAGAAAATGAGGTGACCCTCTGCTCGTTTTTCAGGCTGCTGTCCAGCTATGAGTTCGCCAAACTTATCCCGAACGGTATCTATGAAATATCGCAGGTTTTGGTCAGTATAAAGATGATGCTCGTCATCGGTATAGAATCCATCAATAGGAGGTTTAAGGTCCAGTTGGGGCGCGGGCTCAATTCGACCGGGTTTAACAAAGAAGGTAGTGTCCGCAGCTACCATGGGGAACAGGCCGGAATCTGCATTGGGTGCGATAATGTATTGTGGTTCCCGAAGATGATCGTTAGGAATATTGATTAACGCATTGCGCGTCAGATAGAATTTATACCCATGATGCTCAATAAACCCGTAATAATTGAACTCATACACAGTTTGCGGCTGCCACCGGTTACACAGAAAACTCATAAAGAAGAGGATTTCATCATCAGACTTAAATCGTGCCGACTGATAGGAATGTTTAAAGATCTGCACCTGGAATGCTTTCTTCGAAAGTAAGTCAACGGGCTCCAATATGAACAGCTCGCTTTGCGTAAGGGTACGACTATCGGGCAGCAGCCAACTTACCTGACACTCATATAGGGTTTCATCCCATTTTAGCGTCTCAGGATTATATCGGATGATTTTAGAGTGAATTTCAATGTCAAAGCTACCAATCTTTCGGCTTGTACCGTCAGACTCATTGCGGAACCAACCGAAGTCCGCATGATTTGAGCTATCAATATATTCGAAGGGGTCAGCACCGTTTTTATACGATGTTTGTGAATTATTTTCCGTGTCGGGATAATCGGCGAGTATTGCCTGCTTTTCGGCGCTCATGTACCTTTTGTTGAGAGATTAAAATTTGATGTTCGCTAACATGGCTGGGGTTATAAATATCATCCCCAAAGCCATAAATGATCCACAGGCCAAATCCTTCGACCAACTGTGTTTCAATCATTCGTACAGTTTCTGTTTTATAGTTTCCGTCCGGATCGATAAACTCAATGGTATCCCCAAGGGTATATCGGGTGATAATCTTTGCCATAGCTATGGTTATAACTGATTTTCGAAGTTAGGAAGGCGGATTCCTTTTATCTGACAAAGCACATCGGTGGCAACTTCAAACTCATCGGTAATACGATCACACAATGTTTGTGTTGAAATGCCGAGAGCTTGCTCCATTTTACAAAGCCGGGCGTCTGAAATGTAGTAGGGTTTTTTGAACCACTGCCGGAAAGTATTCAGTTTGATATTAGGGAAGAGGGTCTCCCTAAACTCATTATAGGTGTCATATTGATCGATTATTTCACCTTTGATCATGTGTAGCCGCAGTCGGTTTATGTCATATTTAGTTATAGCTGGATGCACTGAAAAATTGTCTTTTTAATATTGTAGGTTAGTAGTATTATAAGCGCGTTGTAGGTAAGCACTACCGTTACCGCAGGTGCTAATTTAGTGATGCGATAACAACGAAACAATATAAAAATGTCGTGATTGCGTCATTTACTATGAAGAGAGAGTGCAAGTACGGCTAAAACAACCACTTAAGTAAGGACAAAAAAAGTGAAAGAAATTGAAGAAGGCATCCTCCGGGAAAATGTCCAGTATTTACTGGATGAATATTATGACGGGAACGTCTCAGAAATGCAGCGACAAACAGGAGCGAATCGCTCTGTAATTTCTGAACTGAAGAATGGGACAAAGAGCGAAGTGAATAGTTCCACTTTACGTCATTTTGCAGAGGCGGGTATCAATATAAACTGGCTCTTGACAGGAGAGGGACCACATTTTGTGATTGGTAATGAAGAGGAGCTCAAAACTGAGCTGAAACAAAAGCAGTTGCTTGAGAATAGGATGGAGGAGATTAAGGGATTGGTGTCAGATATCGACCAGCAGTTGGAAGAACATCCGGAGCTCAAGCTAGATCCGGATGTCATGTCGGCATTGTTGGATTTGCTAAAGAAGGCCATTTAGTAGAAGCAGACATGCTATTCGTTTTGCTTGAATAGCCGTTCAATTACACGCCGTTCAAAATATTTACGACGATCGCCTGCCTGGAAACTGGGAATATGTTTTTTGTGGCTTGGAAGAAAATTGCTTCGGTTTAAGACAGTACGATGAGAGATTCCAAATTCCATCTGAATGTCTTTTGCGGTCAAATATTTCGATTTGTCAGGTTTGACCATGATGGAGTCTAAGACAAAATCTAACTTGGCTTCTAGGGTAGCTATTGTTTGGAGCAGAGAATCCTTGGGGTTTTGTTCTGTCATGAATCTTCAATTGATGCTTTGGTTTTTCGCCGAAAGAAGAAATGATTTTTCAGAACAAAATGCACTTTTTAAATCAACATTTTTTAAGAAATTTTAATCTATTGATTTGGTTATAAGTCCGTTTCTGTTAGCGGTATTGAGGAGATCATTAGCTACCAAGTGTACATATTTGTTGGTCACTTCCAAGCTTTTGTGTCCCAACATGTTCTTTACTTCTATTACGTTGAATCCATTGCGCAACAGAAAGGTAGCACAGGAGTGCCGGAGACCGTGAAAATGGATGGAGTCTTTCAGGTTGGCTTCCTCGGTTGCAAAGTATTTGAAACGTTTTGATACATTGCCTCCTCTGAGGGCTTTTTCTCCACCGGGAACTGACATTGGACTTGGAAACACGAATCCCTTTTTAGGACTGCCGTTGAATTCTTTCCATCGTTTAAGTTCGGTGTAAAGAGTATCAAAAATCGGTACCGTACGTTCGTAACCATTCTTGGTGTCGGTAACGCGAAGAAACCGACTACCAAGATTTACATGCTCCCATCGAAGCTGAATGATTTCTTTTCTTCGTAGTCCGGTATAAAAGGCGAGGGTGATAAGTGGAATAAACCAATGCTGCTTTTGTTGATCGGTTTTTATAGCTCCCGACTCTTGGTGTTTCTTTTGGTAGGCTTTGAACTTCTCGAATATTTCGTTGAGCTGTTCCTCATCAATAATTTTATCTACGAGGTTATCACGTGTTTTAGGGATGCCAATATTATCGCAGGGGTTAGAATCAAGAATTTCTTTATCTACGATCCAATTGAAAAAAGCTTTAAGATGTATGAGATAGTTCTTTTTGGAAGCGTTGGCCAGGTGAGGCTTCAAGCAAAACTTTTTGATATCACTACTATTGATCATGGTCACAGGCATACTGTATCCGACCTCTTCCATAAATTGGCTAATAATTTGCCGATAAGTTTTTTTGGTCTTTGCTGTTACATTAGTTTTGTCCTTTAAAAACTGTTTCTGAAGAGTACTAATAATTGGACTGGTAAGAGAGGTGCCTTCTAGCTCTTGCTCTTTTTCATATTCCTGGAGATTCCAATTATCATCAAACGGATTTATTTTGCCCGCATCATACAGCTTTTGGTATTCTAGCTTTTTTTGATCGGCTATCTTTTTGTATTTGGTCCCGAGGGCATAGGTCTTTTTGTAAGACTTTCCGTTTACGGTGGTTTTAAAAACTATCGAGTAATACCCGTTTCGTTTGGTTAAACTGGCCATGACAAATTGGATCGTGTTGGTTTAAGTAAACACCAGTAATGTAGTACCATATGTAGTACCGAACAAGGAAAATAGGGGCGAATAGGGAAAAGGTTTCCCGAAAAGGTGGGATGGTAGTTAGTGTATATACCAACAAAAAACCCCGCCTATCGGTTAATAAACGGGGTTTTTGAGCTAAAAAAGAAAAGTACGCCTGAGAGGATTCGAACCCCTAACCTCCTGATCCGTAATCAGGTGCTCTATCCAGTTGAGCTACAGGCGCAGTTCAATAAGAGGCCAAAGATACGCCTATATTTATTCCATTTCAACTCTTTTGTAACAAGAATTTTCTAAATAATCTTAACATATTAAAACATTTTTCATTTCCCACCGTAAGGCAATTCTGATTAAACTATTATTAAATAATTCACATTCTAACCTACCATATAAAATATAATGCTATGAAACACTCATTTCTGATGCTACTGTGTATCGGATTGATATTTACTGCATGTTCTACGACAGAGCAGGCAGTGGATAAAAAGAAAAAAGATGCTCAGCAGGAAAATAAGTATGAGGAACTGACCAAAGATACTGACAAGTACGAAGGCTATTTCGACTTTTATCAAAAGGATGATAAGCTCTATCTGTCAGTTGATAAAGATCAATTGGACAAGCAGTTCCTTATGAATTTTGAGCTTGCTCGCGGTATTGGAGCAGCCGGACTTTACGGCGGAAGCATGCTATCTGTTTTTGAGGGGATGGTTGTATCCCTTGAAAAGCACGAAGGCAAAGTGATGTTGGTCCAGCACCCTCACCGGTATACGGCCGGAGGAAATGAAGCGCTGGAAAAAGCACTTAATCTTGCGTATGGAACCTCTGTGCTGGAAACGGCTAAAGTGGAAGCTTTTAATGCCGACAGTTCGAAAATGCTGGTTAATGTATACGACTGGTTCGTAGGCGATTTGTCGAATATTTCCCAACGCTTGAAATATGCCGTGGGTGAAAATGGACGACCGGGTCGGGTGTCTTTTGATAAAAACCGGTCCCATCTCGAAAAGGTACAAGCCTTTCCCGAGAACGTAAATATTCAGGCTAAACTTACATTTAATAATGCTGAGGATAATGCTCCCCGAACGGTAGCTGATGGTCGATATATTCCATTATCGCTGTTCTATACGATGGTGAAGCTGCCTGAAGAGCCTATGGAGCCGCGTATGGCCGACGATCGAGCAGGTTATTTTATGACCGTTCACAAGGATTTTTCGAAAGAATCCGACGACTTTTTCAAACGGTATGTAAATCGCTGGCGACTTGAGTGTGAAGAAGAAGTGGCTGAAGGGGAACTGTGCACCCCACAAAAGCCGATCACTTATTATATCGATCATACAGTACCTGAAAAATATCGTGATGCGATGATGGACGGTATTGAGGCTTGGTCTGATGCATTTGAGGATGCAGGATTTAAAGATGCAGTACAGGCAAAGTTGTTGCCCGATAGCGTAATGGCAGAAGATATTCGCTATCCGACTCTTCGCTGGAGTACTTCCGACCAGCCTTATTATGGTGCCATAGGTCCTTCGGTGGTAGATCCTCGAACGGGAGAAATTCTGGACGCAGATATCCTTTTTGAAGCAAGTATGTTGCTGGGAGACAAGGATGCTTACCGTAACTTGGTTGAGCCGCGCTCTGCAATTGATGAGGTTTTTAATGTGAGCGATAAGGAGTTGACCCTGATGAGTCAGGGAGTAAAAACAAAATCCTTTTACAGCGAAATGAATGCTCAGTTTGATTTAGTTCACAGTTTCTTATTGGCAAACGGAGAAATTAAAGCAGGTGATCCGGTGCCAAAAGAATTTGTGGATCAGGCCTTGAAATGGGTGACTATGCACGAGGTAGGTCATACTTTGGGACTTCGTCACAACTTCCGCTCATCAATAGATACACCTCTTGACAAACTCTATGATAAGGAGTGGGGAGAAGAGAAAGGGATCTTTAGCTCGGCCATGGAATATCCTTCCATTAACCTTCATCCCGAAGATAAATCAGAGGACTCCTATTACTATAATCCGGGAGTAGGATCGTATGATCGGTGGGTTATTTCCTACGGATATACGCCTGATGATGAAAAAGCCAGGCAGATAGCACGTCAGGCTGCACAACCCGGTCACGCCTATGGAACCGATGGCGATGCCTTTGGAGTTGGAGCAGTAGATCCGCATGTAAACATATTTGATTTGGGTGCTGATCCGCTGGCCTGGGGAAAAGAACGTGCTCAATTATTACAGGGACTTATTCCCAAGATCAGTGATATCAAATTAGAGGACAATGCTCCATATTTTAAAGCGACGGATCTTTTTCAAAGTTACCTCTATCAGTACGCCCGTGTGTTAACGCCGGCTGTAAAATATATTGGCGGTCAGCATCAATATCGTGACCATGTAGGTGATCCCGATGGACGCATGCCGTTTGAGCCGGTGGATTATAAGGAACAAAAGGAAGCACTGGATATGATCGTGAATTATGCTTTTGCGGCGGATGCGATGACATTGCCGCAGGATATCTTCCAGAAAATGGGTGCTAATCGGTGGAGTCACTGGGGCAATAGTTCAACCTACGGCGGACGTGTAGACTATCCGCTGCACGGAACCCTGTTAGGCATTCAGAGCTCATTGCTGGAGCAGCTGTTAGATCCGATTCGATTGTCGCGCATCCGGGATACCGAAGTTAAATTCGGTGCCGAAAATACGGTAACCATACCCGAACTGATGAGTGCCTTGACGGAATCGATCTGGTCAGAAGTGCTTACATCACCCGGACAAAATATTGAAACTAATCGCCGGGACTTACAGCGTAATCATCTGAACCGAATGGTGAAGCTGATAACCGATGCTCCCGATGACATGCCTGCGGATGCTCGTTCAATAGCACGACAACAGCTTCAAATGTTACAAAATCAGTTAGAGGCTCGTCTTGCACCGCCGACGTATGATTTTAACGATTATACCCAAGCTCATTTAGAAGAGTCTGTTTCAAGAATTGAAGCAGCATTACAAGCGAGCTTTGATATCGAGAGTTAATAATAATAAATGGTTCGTAGTAAATATCTCCGAAAGCCTGTTATCTCTTAGTGAGGTAACAGGCTTTTTTATATGAGAGGAGCCTTTGTAAAACCCAGATGTCATCCTAAATTTATTTCAGGATCTACTTTGAGGAACATTATTGACTATTTAATCTTGCGAGCTAAATACTTAATAAATATGTGTGGGCTTACAATTTTGTCGAAGCATCCCCAAGACTTGTTGAAAATCTCCAGGCAGATCGGAATCAAATTCAACCATTTCTCCCGTGGAGGGATGTTCAAATCCCAGTGTTTTAGCATGCAAACACTGTCGTTGCAGTGAGGCGAAAAGGTTTTGGAACATCTGTTTTCGACTTCCGGTATTGGGTCCGTACCGTACCGAATCTCCGCCGTATTTTTGATCCCCAAAAACCCACAGGTTGTTATCGGCAAGATGTACACGAATTTGGTGTGTTCGGCCGGTTTCCAGTTTTAGTTCGAGCAGAGTCAGATGGTCAAAATATTCAAGCACCTTGTAGTGGGTGGTGGCACTTTTGCCTTCATCATCCGGGACTACGGCCATCCGTTTTCTGTTATGCGGATCCCGTCCGATGGCACCCGTAAGGGTTTCTTCTTTTGCATCCGGAGTACCCCATACAATGGCCCAGTAAGTACGCTCAATATCTTTGGTTCGAAAATATTCGCTGAGGATGCGATGCGTCTTATCGTTTTTGGCGACAACAAGAAGCCCGCTCGTGTCTTTATCCAGCCGGTGGACAATACCGGGTCGAACGGTATCTTCTTCCGGTTCCGAAAGCTCATCGGTATGCCACATGAGTCCATTAACGAGGGTACCGGTCCAGTTTCCCTTCGCGGGATGAACCACCATATTGGCACTTTTGTTAACGAGCAGTAAATCATCATCCTCATAGACAATATCCAGCGGCATCTCTTCGGGTTTTGCTTCGGGCGGTTTTGGGATGGGGATGCGGACATCTAAAACATCACTGGCTTCCACGGGATAGGATGCTTTTTCTTCTTTTCCGTTAACGGTTATGTATCCTTCCTTTATGGCTTCCTGGATTTTTGTCCGCGAGGTATCTTCAATTTTCGACGCCAGATATTTATCTAAACGAGTGCCCGAGGTATCTTCTTCCGGAACTTCCAGATGATATTCTTGAAATTGGTCGCTGTTATTATTGGACATCAGATCGTTTAAATGAAGATTTAAGTTAATTGCTTAAGAAATTACAAAATTCCTGAAATTATTTTGTAAGGATTGCCTTCCTTAGGGGTCTTACTAGTGACTGTTCATTAAGATAGATACCTTGAGGCTACAAACAAATTAGGCTCCCGCTAAAACGGGGGCCTTTTTTATTTTTTAGACCAATGAACAACCCCCTTGAGTTCCCCCTTTATAAAGGGGGATTTTTTGGTTCTTTAAATCATAGAGAGTTATGGAGAACCCTACTTTTAAAAACATGAGAGAACTATGAAAATTTATTACAATCCGAAGCTAAAACAGCTCTCCCGAAATTTAAGGAATAATAGTACATTAGCAGAGGTGTTGCTATGGGATAAGCTAAAGAAACGACAAGTATATGGATACCAATTTATGCGGCAAAAGCCGATTGGAAATTATATAGTAGATTTTTATTGCAGTAAATTGAAATTAATAATAGAGATTGACGGCGAAACTCACAGGCATAAACTAACTAAGGATTTGGAGAGACAATCTTGGCTTGAGAAATTGGGGTTAACTGTCATTCGTTTCGATGATTCAGAAGTAAAGAATGATATGTTTAATGTACTCTTTAGTATTAAGGGATGGGTTAAGAAGTTTGAAGAAAGGGATTAAAATTGAATAATGGCTGACTTAATTTTCAGCTGTAGAATATTCTACCTTAGAAAAGGGAGATACAGAGGGTTGTATTAGATTAATAATGACGTTAATCCGTGTACAATTTTTTGTACTTTTAGGACCTAATTAATTACCGACGGCTATGATACAATCCTTATATATCAAAGATTTTGCACTGATCGATGAGCTGGAAGTCTCCTTTCAGGAAGGGCTCAATATTCTAACCGGTCAAACCGGGGCGGGTAAATCAATTATTGTTGGGGCCCTGAATATGATTTTAGGTGAACGTGCCGATACGGAAGTGATCCGCCAGGGGGCCAGTAAAGCCATTGCCGAAGCGATCATTGAAGTAGGAGAATACGAAGAGGTCAATCAACTGCTCAAAGAAAATGCTGTTGAGAAACGTCCGGAGCTTATTCTCAGACGGGAGATACGTTCATCGGGCAGCCGAGGATTTATCAACGACACACCGGTAAATATTTCAGTATTGCGACAGGTGGGAAATTACCTGGTGGATTTACATGGCCAACACGATCACCAGATGTTGCTTAGGGAAGAAAATCACCGCGGTGTTATCGACGGTTTTGCTGAAGTACAGCCGGCATTAAAAGCCTACGGAAAATCGTATCAAGAGATGGTGGGGCTTCGCAAGGAATTGCGCAGCTTGAAAAAAAGAGAAGCCGAGTTACAGGAAAAAGTGGAGCTGTATCAATTCCAGGTTGAGGAGCTTGAAGATGCAGAGCTCGATCCGGAGGAAGAAGAACAGCTTGAAGAGGAAATACATCTGCTGGATAATGCCGAGGAGCTCGATCAAAAAGCAGGAGCAATTGTGGAAATGGGCGATCACAATGAAATAAATGTGATGGAATTGCTGAACCAGATTAAACTGCACCTCGAGGATATCGCCCGTATTGAGCCGGAGTTTGAAAGCTACTTAGAGGAGATTTCGTCAGCGCGTATCAGTATTCGGGAGACGGTGCAGTTTGCCGAACGGTACCGCAGTAAGATTGAGTTCAATTCCAGCCGGTTGGAGAAGTTGCGCAAGCGTCAGAATCAGTTGAATAGCCTGCAGAAAAAATATCATCGCAGCATTCCAGAGCTGATTGAATATCTGCATGAGATCAAAAAAGAATTGAGTCTGGCAGAAAATTTTGATCTTGAGATTGAGAAGCTGGAGAAGCAGATTAATGATCAGGCTGATGTGTTGGCTGAGAAAGCAAAAGAATTGCATGAGGTTCGTGTGAAAGTGGGAGAGCAGCTCTCCAAACAGATTGAGGATGAGTTGAGCAAGCTGGGAATCCCGCACGCAAATTTTGAGGTACGCGTTGATTGGATGGTGACCTCGGAATCGCAGGGATGGATCACAGTTGACGGTCAGCCGGTGGAGTGTACCGAACACGGTTGCGATGAGATACGATTATACATTTCCACCAATAAAGGCGAAGAACCGAAACCGCTGGCGAAGATTGCCTCCGGTGGAGAAATCAGCCGGGTAATGCTGGCACTCAAATCTATCATAGCCAGAGAGCAGAGCCTGCCGGTAATGATCTTTGACGAAATTGATACCGGAATCAGCGGCGAAATTTCTGAGAAAGTGGGACGAACCATGCGACGCCTGTCAGAGCGATGCCAGATTATTGCGATTACCCATCAGCCGCAGATTGCCAGTCAGGCCCATAAACACTATAAAGTGCAGAAAGTGGAACAGGAGGGGCGAACGGTATCGCGCATTATTCCATTGGATGAAAATGAGCATGTAACCGAAGTGGCAACGCTGATGAGCGGCGAAGATATAACGGAAGCGGCCCTCGAAAGTGCTCAGGAATTGATTAACAAGAATACCTTTAAAAATTAAGTTGCTGTTCGTTACGGATATTAGATTGTTTGAAAGTGTAATTAGTGGAATCAGCTTGTTTAATTCCAAAAAATCACTGCATAAAGAGTATTTATGGGGAAACATCACTCTGATCGTTTTGTAACGCTTGTCGACGATGCTAAAAATCGAATTGAGGAAATAGATCCCGAAGAAGTACGTCTAAAACAGAAGTCTGATGAGGATTTTGTCTTATTAGATGTTCGCGAACAGGATGAATGCCAAAATGCGCGAATTGCGGGGGCCGAATATCTCGGTCGCGGAATTTTGGAGCGTGATATTGAGGAAGAGTATCCCGATACGGATAAAGAAATTGTACTGTATTGCGGGGGCGGCTATCGCTCGGCCCTGGCGGCTGATAGTTTGCAGAAAATGGGGTATCAAAACGTACAATCACTGGCCGGCGGATTTCGATCCTGGACGGAAGCTGGGTATCCTACCAAAAAATAATAGACATAAAAAAGAGGTTGGATGCTTGCGCACCCAACCTCAAAGCAAGGGAAGCGGGAGAATAGAAGCCTGCAGATGTAAATGAGCTTAGTTTGGAGTCATGTTTTGTCCTCAACTCAAATCAATAGTTCGGGTCGTCATTTCCATTCGATGAAGGAGTACCCGTTTGTATATCATGATCGTGATCCTGGTTGTTAACCCATATCACCTCGGTGCTGGGTGCTACCTCAAGGTTTTCGGGTACAAATTGGTTGTTTTCCATCGAAACAGTGTCTCGATCAACCGCTTCTGCATTACTCGTCACGGTAATTTGACCCGTCATATTCGGTGCATGGATTGTGCAGTAATAATCAACCGTTTCTTCTTCCTCAAAGGTGTAGCTAAAGGTTCCGCCGGGTGCAATGGATCCACTCGAAAAGTTTGCCGTTTGATTATTATTGTTATTATCGTCATTTCCGTCTCCGGGATCAGTACTTGAATCGCCACATCCTGCGACAACCAAAAATAATGATACTATAACAGTTAAAAGTACATTACGATGATTACTTATTAGCATAATAAATTCCCCATAATTGTGATTAGATTGCTGAAGGTCGTTTCTTACCTATACAGCAGTTTTGTTATGAGGGTTGCCTCTGGAATGAAATTTTTCTCAGCCCAATTCTTCAGCGAGCAGCTGGGCGGGATGAAAGGCCTCTACTCCAACGCCATCGTTAATCTGATGACGGCACGAAAATCCCGGGGCACAAACGAGAGTTTCATCTGGGAGATCTTGGAGGGCAGGGAACAAACGTTGTTTTCCAATATTCATCGATACCTGGTAGTGATCGGCTTCATACCCAAAGCTGCCCGCCATTCCACAGCAGCCGGTATCGCCAACTTCAATCTCGTAGCCGGCACCTTCCAGTGTTTTGCGGATAGCTGAATTGCCAATGAGTGATTTGGCGTGGCAATGTCCGTGTACAAATACTTTTTTATTTTTTGGGGATACAGAAGAGTCTGCCAGAATATCAGCGGCAAACTCCTCAAAGGTATAGCTGCTATCAGCTACTTTTTGTGCTGAGTGAACCTGGTCTTCGTCACACAAGTCGAGGTATTCATCACGAAGAGTCAAAATCTCCGAGGGTTCGAGGCCGATAATAGGTATTCCCTGATCGGCGAAGATAGACAGTTTGGGTAAATTAGTATCCAGGATTTCTTTAGCACTGCTAAGCATCCCTTTGGATATTTGTGGACGTCCCACCTCATGAAAATTGGGGACAATGACCCCATAACCTTGGTTTTCTAAAAACTGAACGGCTGCTTTTCCTATTTCCGGCTCGTGATAATTAGTAAAAATATCGATGAGCAGCAGGACTTTTCGTCCACTGGCTGAATGTGCCATCGAACGGGTTCTGTGGTTATTCCACCAATCCATAAAAGTTTCCTTTGCAAATGTAGGCAAATCACGGCGCTTGTCGATCCCCAAAAACTGTTGTAGTAACTCCTTAGTAACGGGCTGACGTATCATCCAGTTTGAAAGTCTTGGAAACAAAGAAGCCAGAGGGTAGAGTTTGGCCGCCTGGCCAAAGAATCGTTCGCCCAGCGATATCCCGTATTCCTCATGCCATCCCTGCATGAATTCGGCTTTCATTTTTGCCATATCCACATTGGCGGGACATTCACTTTTACAGGCTTTGCAGCTTAGACATAGATCCAGGGCATCCTTCAGTTCCTCGGATTGAAAAGCCTCTTTCTGCTTGCCTGAAAAGAGCTGCCGAAACAGATTTGCCCTTCCACGGGTCGAATCCTTTTCCTCTTTGGTAGCCATATAGCTGGGACACATTGTACCGCCACTTTCTGACAGTTTTCGACAAACACCCGCCCCGTTGCAAAGCTCTACCGCATCAGCAAAACTCTCCTCCTTGCGCCAGTTAAAGTGGGTATCTACGTTGGGCTTCTGATAAGATGGAGAATACCGAAGATCCTGCTCCATCGGTTTGGGATCGGTGATTTTGCCGGGATTAAAAATGTGTCCAGGATCCCAGATCTGCTTCACTTTTTTGAGCAGCGGCATCATTCCAGAACCAAGTACTTTTTCGATATACGGGGCGCGTGCACGTCCATCGCCATGTTCACCGGATAACGATCCGCGATAGCTGCGCACGAGATCGGCAATTTGGCCCGCCATTGATTTCATCTTTTCAATCTCTTCCGGCTTTTGGAGGTTGATCACCGGACGCAAGTGCAGCTCTCCAACCGAGGCGTGGGCATAAAACACGCAGTCAGTTTCGTGTTTGTCCAATATCTTTTGGAAGTCATCAATATAGTCGGGCAGATCAGGAACGCGCACAGCTGTATCTTCACAAAAAGTAGGAGTCCGACCCTCCGAGCCAAGTCCCATTAATAGTCCCAAGCCTGCTTTACGCAAGTTCCAAACGCGCTCAATTTTATCATCATCTGTGATGATGGGGGTAGCATCGCTGATTTCCATCTTCTGTAATTTTTTGGAAAGCTTTTCAGCTTTTTGGCGAAGCTTCTCAGCATCATCACCGTCAAACTGCACAATCAAAATCGCTTTGGGGTCCCCATCCAAAAAGAAGCGGTTTTCACGCTGTTCGATATTACTTTTTGTTGCATTGAGGATAATATCATCAACCAATTCAACGGCGGCGGGATCTTCCTTCACAATTTCGACCGTGGCTTCAAGGGCATTTCGAATGGTTGAAAAATGGGGCGCTAAAATGATGGATTCAGAATCACGAGGCACGAGGTTTAGTTTTGCTGATGCGGTCATGGCCAAAGTGCCCTCACTGCCACAAAGCAATTCAGCCATATTGAATTTTCTACCCTGAGGGTTGAATGGCTGCATTTCGCATAGGCGATCGAGGGCATAACCAGTGTTACGGCGAATAATTTCGGGATGGGGATAGTTTTCTAAAATCTCATTACGGTGTTCGCGAACAAGCGTAACTATTTCTTTATAGATGTGTCCCTCGAGCGTATCGAGCTCCATCTTTGCAGTAAGTTCGGTTTCGGTAAGGGGCTTAAAGATAGCCCGGGATCCGTCGCTCAAAACAGCATCGATCTCAAGAATATGTTCCCGCGTTGTTTTATGTTTGATAGAAAAAATTCCACAGGAATTGTTGCCGATCATCCCGCCGATCATGCAGCGATTTGTAGTGGCCGTATCGGGACCAAAAAGCAGATCATATTTGTCCGCTTCTCGGTTTAAGGTATCGCGAATGACCCCCGGCTGTACCTGTGCAAACTGCTCACTTTCATTGATCTCGATGATCCGGTTCATATTACGACCCACATCCATGACAATGCCACCACTGGTTGTTTGTCCCGCCAGGCTGGTTCCCGCCCCCCGAGCGGTAATACTCTTGCCGTTTTTACGAGCCCACTGCACAAGTTTGGCAATATCATGTTGCGATTCCGGAAAAGCTACGCCTTCGGGCAACTCTTCATAACTGGAAGCGTCGTTGGCATACAGGCGGCGGGTTTGGTCGTTGGTATGAATGTTGGGAATGGAGACTTGGGCAGATATATCCATAGGAGAAAGATATACCAATATTTAGATGCCTTTGCAAAAAAATAGCTCCAAGTATCCGGAATACTTTGATGGTTACATAAAGGTATTTTCGGCGCGTTTCAGAATCTCATCGCCGATGGCAAGGCCGGCTGTTGCAGCGGGACTCGGGGCATTGAGGACATGGATTTCGCGATCGGTAACCTCAAACTGAAAATCATCCAGAATTTCACCGTTGGGCTTTAGGGCCATTGCTCGTACGCCCGAGGGAGAGGGTTTGAGATGTTCGGTACGAATAGATGGAATTAGTTTTTGAAGATCTTTTACAAAAGCTCTTTTTGAAAACGATCGGTACCACTCATCCAATCCCATTTTCCAGTACTTTGTGGCCAGATTATAGAATCCTGGAAAGTTGAGGGTTTCGATGGTTTCCTCCAGATTAAAAGACAATTTATCGTAGCCTTCGCGCTTGAATGCAAAAACGGCGTTGGGTCCACATTCAACTGCACCACGGACCATCTTGGTGAAATGGACGCCCAGAAACGGGAACGCCGGGTTGGGCATGGGATAGATCAATCCGTTCACAAAATGCTTAACCTCGGGCTTCAGCTCGTAGTACTCCCCCCGAAAGGGCACGATTTGGATATCCGGTTGCACGCCTGCTGATTCAGCAACGTGATCACTGTACAGACCGGCACAGTTAATCAGATATTTCCCATGGAAAGTATCGGTCGTTGTATTTACGGTTAGTCCACTTTTGTTCTGATCGATCTTGTTAACTTCCTGTCCGCATGCAACACTATTGCCGTTTTGTTCAATGAGCGTTCGCAGTTTTTGACAAACACTTACATAGTCTACAATACCCGAACAGGGCACGTGAATGCCTTTTACACTATTGGTTACATAAGGTTCTATTTCGGTAACTTCCTGCTGATCAATTTTTTGAATACCTTCAATTTCATTGATTTGTCCCGTTTCAAAAATGTTGTCCAATCGGGGAATATCATCTTCGTCGGTGGCGACGATGACTTTGCCACAGATTTCATAATCAACATCATATTGCTCACAAAAATCAACGAGCTGGTGGCGACCGTCAACGCAATTTTTGGCACGATAGCTGTTGGGTTTGTAGTAGATACCCGAATGGATAACTCCGGAGTTATTTCCGGTCTGGTGAGCAGCAACGTCTTCTTCTTTTTCCAGTACAAGGATATCTAAATCGGGATAGGATTCGGAAATTTTATAAGCTGTTGAAAGCCCGACGATACCGGCTCCTACTATGATAAAATCGTATGTTGCCATGAGCTAAAGTTTGTTCATCCCTAAAATTAGTCGCCTAAAATACAAAAACGAAGGGTAGGGATAAATAAAAAAGGCCATTCCGAAAGAATTCGGAATGGCCTGGAAGACAATTAAGGATTTTAATATTAGTTGTTAAATTCTTCCCAGTTAATTTCGCTGAGAGGTCGTGCTATGTATCCATAGATCACACCTCCGTCGGCGGGAATTGAAAGTGCGGGGTATTGACTGTCGTTAAAGTCATAACGTTTGGCATCAATCCAACGGTGACCAAATTCACCCCAAAGCGAGTACCGTCGTTCAAATAGTACTTGGTCGATGATATCGCTTTGATTGGTGCTGGCAAAGTCAGGCAGCCCCCAGGTGTTGCGCACAAAATTAATGGCATCGACAGCTTCTACGAGATCAGAAGGATCATTATTACGCTGAGCATGTGCTTCGGCCCAGATAAGAATAAGCTCCTCATTTCGCAGCCAAGGGAAGGGATCGGTGTTTGCTTCAAACCGATCGTCTTGGTAAATGGCCGACTTTCCTCCAACAGTTACGGGAGTGTTTCGTTGGAAGAATTTATTGTCCACCCGTTCATCCCCCGCTTCTGCATCGTCGATCATTGATGGGTGAACCATCACGATCTGATTTGTTTCAGCATTTTCGGGATAGAAGTAGGGATTAAATGCGTCTGGGGGACCGGTATAAACAAACTCGGCTCCCTTATTCATGACGCCCTCACCCTGTGCCAGTTCAAAGAAGGGCTGAGCATCTTGTAGGGATTGAATAGCCCCCCCCCAATCTTCATCATAGATAGCTGCTCGTGCATCAATTGCCCGATTCAGATTGATAAATGTTGAAGGAGTATTGAATTCAGACAGTCCCGAGGTGAGCTCGAAGTTAAAGCCCGTTCCTGCATTTTGTAGGTTTGTCTGTGCTTCATCCAAGAGATCACGGATTTGAGTCAGAGCTTCGTCATAGGACTCAAATGGCCCGGGATTAAGAGGGTCATCAACATCAATGCGTATGCCGTTTGATTCTGATTGTGTAACCAATGGAATCAAATACTGGAACGCCTTGAATGTTTTTGCTACACCAAGGTATCCATTCTTCTGCTGTTCGCTGATTTGGTCGGTATTATTGACCGATTGAATCAGTACATTCGCTTGCTTTACTGCCAGATAGGGAACAGTCCATACTTGAGCATTAGAATAAAAGCTAGGGTCTGTTTCAGCGTCGGCACCTTCTGATAAACCCAACCACTGCCCCATAAAGCGTGGATCGGAGGCATACATTGGATAAACTTCTCGTCCCAGGCTTCCAATAAAGTCCATGGCCCCGGCTGCGCTACTTCGATGGCGCACCTCTAAGCCAGAAAGGATATTCTGGAGCTGGTCCTGATTCGCATTATTTAATACTTCGCTAACTGAGGGATTATTTGGGTCGTTGATACGATTTGGATCAACTAAATCGCATCCCAGAAATCCCAGCATCAGTACAATAAGTAAAACACTAGTTAATTTGGATGTTTTCATAATAGTCTGGAAAATTTCTTTTTGATTAAAGATCAAGCTTGATGTTAAACATTACCTTTCGGGATGTAGGATAAGGAGCTACAGAAACGGACTGGTTGATCGACTGCGTACCAAAGGTTGATACTTCAGGATCATAACCGTTGTAGGGCGTCCACATCCATACGTTGCTGGCGGATGCACCTAACCGAATGCCTCGTACAGCAGATCCAAATGTACTTTGGATAAAGCTGGGAGGTACTGAGTAGTGCAAGCCAATTTCTCTAAGTTTAACATAGCTGGCTTCCTGGACATAGGCTTCGGGCGGAAGCTGAGAGAGACGATCCGGATTTTGATTATAATCGGGAGATGTTCCGCCGCCGTCTGTCAAGAAGTTTAGGAGATTAACATTGTAGTTGCCTTCACTCCAGTGGAAAAGAAAGTTAAACTTGAAGCCCTTGAGGAAGGAAATGGTATTGCCAAAAGACATTTGAAAGTCGGGTTGTGCGTTTCCGTATTCCGTGTATAGCGCTTCTTCATTAGGGGTGGCCGGGATACCAACAATAGCTGTCGGTGAAAATCCTTCTTGGATAAGATAATTACCCAGTGTCACACCAAATCCGCCTGTTACAAATGATGGAATTTCCAGGTTGGTAATTTCCGAGTCATTTTTCCAGAACAGAATATTAGTATTCCAAGAGAAATTGGAGGATTGGACTGGTGTTGCATTAAGCCCAAGCTCAATACCATTGTTTTTAAGTGTTGCCGCATTCGTGGCAATCGCTGTTACACCGGTAGATGTTGCTGTGGGAAGATCAAGAATAAGATCTTCAACCGTTTTGTCATAATAGGTTGCAGAAAGCGTTACACGGTTTTCCAGAACTCCAATATCAGCACCAAATTCAATCTCTTGGGCACTTTCCGGTCTCAGGTTGGGATCGATTTCACGTGTAGAAACCGTCAAACCTAAGTTACTTCCAATATTTGAACCGTTTAATGACCGAAAGGTGTCACCGAAATTGGGGACTCCACCTGTTTCGCCATAAGCAACTCGAAGCTTAAGTTGATTGACTTTGTCCATGTTGAAAAAGTCAAAGTTGGTCAGGTTAGCTGCCAACGAAGCTTTTGGGAAAAAGTAATACTCGTCTTGTTCAAAGTTTAGTGACGAGCGGTCCATTCGAAGTCCAACAGTACCAATCAACTTATCGTCCCAGTTTACTTCTTGCTGTCCGAACCAGCCAATTTCTGTCACTTCTTGCTCAGCTTGAGTGACCACTGATTGGACTTGCGCTTGATTGATATTGTCTTGTCCCGTTACGAGACCACGCCCGCGGAGTTGTTGGCGACCTTGGGTTTGGTCATATCTAGAAAAGCCAACCTGGGTATTCAGACTAACGTTTTCAAGGTCTTGGTTATAAACCAGTACAGCCTGCAGGTTGGTATTCAGGTTATCCTCTTTTGTGCGAATAACATCACCGGGATTAGCTGCTGCCTGTTGGCTCTGCATAAAGGTGGGAAAGTATATCTTACTATTGTAATTCAGATAGTCAAATCCACCTGATAAGTTTAATGACAGGGCAGATCCCCCTCCGCGATACAGGTCGGCATTAACATCAATCGATTGTATAAAGCGGGTGATATCCTCGACATTTTCTGCATTGTCTCGTACCGAAAGCGGGTTGTCAGCAAAGTAAGGGTTCGAAGGATACTCTCCATCCTCGTTAGGAAATAGCTGAGCATAGGTTGGTGTGTAGGACAATGCATATCCCAGTGAACCTCCGGTACCATTTTGGTTGCCGGTGAAGCCTCGGTTGTTATCTGTTTTCACGAAATTTGAACTCGATGATATTTGAATTGCATCCGACAAACTGTGATCGAGATTCGCACGAATAGTACCTCTGTTAAATTTGGTTCCCTCAATAATACCTTCCTCAGCGTGGTATCCACCTGAGATATAGAATTGAGTTTCAGAATCACCGCCTGAAACACTTATGTTCGTTTCAGATAGCAACCCCTTATTCCCATATAATTCTTCTTCATAGTCATGGATATTGCCGTTTGCTACAGCTTGCTGGTATTTCTGAACCTCTGTGGCGGCTACTGCAGGATCAGAATAACGATTTTGAATTTTACTTTCACTCCATGAGGCAACGCCCAAGAGATTCAGAGCACTTGAAAATCCAGTATTTTGTTCAACGGTGACCTCCGTGGATCCTGCACTACCTCGTTTGGTGGTAATGATTACTACCCCCGCATTGGCTCGTTGCCCGTAAATGGCAGCGGCTGATGGCCCTTTAAGAACCTCAATACTTTCGATGTCATCGGGATTTAAATCCGCCAGACGGTTGCCGCCGTTATCTTCGCCGGCACTCGTAGCGCCGGTTGCTCGAAATCGCCCATTACTGATGGTCGAATTATTGACATATACTCCATCGATAATGTACAATGGTTGCGATGATCCGGTACCTAAGGTACTAACCCCTCGTAACTGTACATTAAAACCACCACCGGGTGCACCAGAATTGCTTCGGATATTAACACCAGCAATTTTACCCGACAGGGCATTATCGACGGTGGGTGATGCTACCGTACCCGTTAGCTCCTCAGAGTCAACCGTTGAAACGGCATTAGCAAGGTTTGAACGCTGAACTGATGACGCAAGACCAGTTACGACAACTTCATCTAAGTTTGCTACACTTTTTTGTAGCTCAATAGTTATATCGTTGTCATTGGCACTAACCTCAACATTTTTTTGATTATATCCGACATACGTAATGCGAAGAGTTGCTGATTGTTCTGGTATCTCCAGAGTAAATTCGCCATCCGTATTTGTTGTTGTTCCTCGTTCGGAGCCCGGGTCGTATATATTTACGCCAACAAGGGCTTGTCCATTTTGAGCATCGATTACGGTTCCTTCAACAGTAAATTGCGCCACTGCACTTTTTGAGAGAAGCAGGAACACAATTACCAGAAGGTACTTGGTAACTTTTTTAATCATGATAGATAGAGTTAATGATTAAGGAGTGAGTTTATAATACAAGGGATTGTGAATAAACCTCATTATTCGAAATGATAACTTAATAAGCAAGCACTAATTACTTTATTCTACTAAAAGTTAACAGTGTTGGAGATGATTGATTGAGCAATTAATTTATTCCAAACTGAACTTAGGCTGAAGTATTTTGTGATGAACCGTTGGTTTGAGTATGTGAAAAACAGTTATGCTGTGATAGATTATTGGGGAACTAATTGCCAGGAATTTATTTTATATTGCGTTCGTTACAATCAATATATGAGGAATAGGATTTCAAATAGTTTTTTTAACCCATTAATCTTTTAGAAATATGATGATCAGCAACAGATATTATATAGTCGCCTTGGTATTATTTGGGATGCTCTTGGGATGCAGCTCATCGGATAAACCTCAGCAAGAACAACAAACTGAGCAACAATCATCTGCTCCCTCAACCGATGCCGGGTATATAGAGCAAGCGACATTCACTGATTTGGATGGAAATGAGGTTGCATTATCTGAATTTAAAGGCAAGGTGGTACTAATTGATTTTTGGGAAACCTGGTGCAAACCCTGTCTGGCAAGTTTTCCAACTATGCAGAAAGTTCAGGAAGAATATTCTGACAGTTTTGTAGTGCTTGCAGTTACCCCTGGATTTACGGATACAAAAGAAGATGCTGAAGCTTTCGCGCAAAAGAATGATTATACATTTGAATATCTCATGGACTCTAATAACCTGCATCGAAAGTTGGGCGTGCAGGGTATTCCATACAAGGTTTACGTAGATGCTGAAGGAAATTTTATAGAAAAATCGATGGGAACATCCGGACCACAGGGAGATTACAAGAAGCTAAAAAAGATCATCGACCAGCATAAATAAAAAGTGATATTATGAAGGAATGTATTTTTATTTGCCGTTGTTGAGTAACATCGGTAAATCTTGTATTTTTAGAAACTTTCACAAAACGGAAATTAAGCAATAAAATTCATGGCACAGAAGGTAAAAGAGAAACTTCCTTACAAAGTTAAGGACATTGGACTGGCTGATTTTGGCCGAAAAGAGATACGTTTAGCTGAGGCGGAGATGCCCGGCTTAATGGCGCTCCGCGAAGAATATGCAGATGAACAGCCGTTGAAAGGCGCACGCATTGCGGGCTGCCTGCATATGACGGTACAAACTGCAGTATTAATGGAAACACTTGTTGAGTTGGGAGCTGAAGTACAGTGGTCTTCCTGCAATATTTTTTCAACACAGGATCACGCCGCTGCTGCAATGGCAGAACGAGGTATTCCGGTTTATGCCTGGAAGGGAATGAACGAAGAAGAATTTTGGTGGTGCATCGAGCAAACCCTGTTCTTTGAAGACGGTGAGCCGCTCAATATGATTTTGGACGACGGCGGAGATCTTACCAAGCTGGTGCATGAAGATTATCCCGAGCTGCTTGACGGCATCAACGGAATTTCTGAGGAGACCACCACGGGTGTAAATCGTCTCTACAAGATGGCGAAAAACGGAACCCTCGGTGCTCCTGCAATCAACGTTAACGACTCGGTAACAAAATCGAAGTTTGATAATAAGTACGGTTGCCGAGAGTCTTGTGTGGATGCGGTTAAACGTGCTACCGATATTATGCTGGCCGGAAAGGTTGCAGTTGTTGCCGGATACGGAGATGTAGGAAAAGGTTCTGCCGCTTCGTTGCGCGGAGCCGGTGCTCGTGTAATTGTTACGGAAATTGATCCTATCTGTGCACTTCAAGCTGCAATGGAAGGGTACGAAGTGATGAAGATGGACGATGCCGTTAAAGAAGCTGATATTGTAGTTACCGCAACCGGTAATAAGGATATCATTACAGCACGTCACTTCAAGAATATGAAGGATAAGACGATTGTTGGTAATATCGGTCACTTTGATAACGAGATTGATGTGACCTGGCTCAAAGAAAACTCTGAGCGCGATAATATTAAGCCGCAGGTTGATCTCTTTAAACTTGATGACAATGGGAAAGAGATTATTCTCCTTTCCGAAGGTCGTCTGATGAACTTAGGTAATGCAACAGGACATCCTTCTTTTGTGATGTCAAATAGCTTTACCAACCAGACGCTGGCACAGATTGCACTTTGGAATCGTCCGGAAGATTTTAACTTGGAAGTAAGCGTACTTCCAAAAGATCTGGACGAGAAAGTAGCGCGTCTGCACCTCAAGAAAATTGGGGTTGAACTTGAGGAGCTTTCTGACGAGCAGGCTGAATATATTGACGTTCCCAAAGAGGGACCGTATAAGCCTGATCACTATCGCTACTAATGCAGTGTTTAGTCTGTAAGTAATTTTGGCCTCATTCATCTTGCGATGGATGAGGCCTTTTTATTTTAAGTTAAAAGCTATTAAGCAGTGATTCGGCATCACTTCCGTACGAAATCAGTTGACTCCCGTACAAAACTTCTCCCTCTCTTGCTGCTTCGTATTTAACAACACCGCCCGGAATATCTTTACCGGCACGCCATATTTTAAGTGATGTTCCTCCGGTGATTCCAAAGTTCAGCAAGTCTGTCTCAAAAGTTCCGGCTTGTGTTTCTACAGAAACATTGGTTTTTTACTGAGCGCCTTTAATCGATTCTTGCGTGAGTTGTGTCGGTTGACTGTACCAGCCTTCGGAAACCGGCTTCTCTTGTATTTCTCCATCTGCAACCTGTTCCCGGTATCGAAGTATAGATTTTCGATTTTCAGAAAACAATATCTCGGCAATGTATTGGGGGACTTCGGACTCATTTTCCAGGAGAGCGACTTGCCACCATTGTTTGCCGTTGTCCAACTCTTTTAGAAAAGCCTTTTTCATGATGAGACCACCACCTTCAGTTATAATTTTCCATTTTGTCATCTCTGATTCTTCATAGGAGTCCAACTCAAGACCATAACCGAAGCTGCTGAACAGGTAGTTGAATATCATGGGATACATATTGGCCGAGCCAAAGGTCATTCCGCTCATCCCCGTGTAACTAACCTGCTGCGATAAATGACGGGTAAAGGTTTCATTATTGGCAGATGGCATGGTAAGCGTAAAGTTTGAGGGCATATAATTATCAGCCATTACGCTTACGGTGTAAAGGCCCACACTCCCAAAACGTATAGTAGCCACACCATTCGAATTGGTAGTGGATTTGCGTCCATTCGAGGCTTCAACCTGCGCCCCTTCAATTGGTTCATTGTTTTGGTCCAGTACTTCTATTTCTGCTGAATGAACGGGTATATCATTTAGTAACTGTGCACTGGGCGAACATCCAAAGAAGAAAAAAGGGATAAGAAAGACTGCTGTTAGTAATTTATGTATTGAAAAACGCTTCTCCAGATGTTTGGATAACTTCATAATAGTTGTGTTTTGAGTTTAGAATATTTAAAACTATTGATACATCGATTTGAGGAATAGAATTTATTACAGAAGTCGTGTTTAGCATTGATAGAAAATTTTCCTGATGATGTTTAATTCTGTAACCCCAAATGCTTCACTAGTATATGCGTGATTGATGAACAAAAGAGGTCAAATTCGTTGTTGAACTTTTTAAAAAAATGAGAAGTTTTGAATATTTTAAGTCAAAATTTTAATGAATTAATATTATGTCTGACAACAAGAAAGAAATTAGCATAACCGTAGAACTTGATGATAATAATGTGCCCGAAAAGATCGACTGGAATGCTACCGATAAAGAGGGCGAAGGTATTGCCAACTGTAAAGCAATGTTTCTATCAATGTGGGATCCTAAAAAACAGGATACTCTGCGCCTGGACTTGTGGACAAAAGAAATGACCAAAGATGAAATGAAAATCTTCTTTCATCAGACGATGGTAACCATGGCTGATACGCTGGAAAATGCCACCGAAGAAGAAGGGATGGCCGAAGATATGCGTGATTTTACCTCCTACTTTGCCGAAAAGATGGAAATCCTGGATAAGTAGATAAACGAAGGATTTCTGTCATTTCGAGCAGAAGGTAGTGAAGTGAGAAATCCTTGTTTTGCAGGGGTAAAAACATAGATTTCTCACTCACGTTCGAGATGACAGCTTTGTTCTATCTGTATAAAATTGAACCGAAAGTTACGGCACTCTCGCGGTCACGTTCATCCCATAAATCGTAGCTTAAAATTTCTCCTTCTACATTGGGCATAGTCTGCAAGAAAGTATATAGCGGTGGAAACCCACAAACACGATAGGGATCATACTCATCTTTCATCAACGAAAGCATGGATTCCCGGTCATTGTTAGACCCGAAATCCAAAAACTGATTGTCAAAATCTTCTATATCATCAAACATCGTGGCAGCAGGTGAATCATCCCCAAACTTTTTGCCGATATGAGATAAATCGCCACTGATGAGAAAAAAAGTATCTTTATCGTCACCGTACTTTTTGTTAAGAAATGAAGAAAAGTTATCAAGCTGCTGACCTAAATGTCCATCTTCCATGTATAACAAGTCATCCAGACCGCGAGTAACGAAGGGCACAATTTCGTATTCGTGATCCCAAAGATAGCTTAAAAATAACAGGTGTAGTTCAAGGCTGTGCTCCATGCGGTGGGCACGATCATGAGAAGATATGCCCATGTCAGAATCAGTATGTTGTAATTCCTGAATAGCTTTTTGATCTCTGGGAATCGTTCCCAATGGCATTTCAAAATCCTTGTCTATCAGAATGAAAGGATCATTCTGATACAAATTGGGATAGAGTCCGGCGTAATGCGAAGTAGCCAGCATAACGACACGCTTGGGTTTTAAATCCCGAATGGGAGCAAAAGCTTTTATGTAACTGTCCAGTGCTACGCGGGGATCGATATGCGGTGCGTAAAGAGCTTTGGCAGAGTCGACGGTTTTGACATTTCCTTTAGCATGTTTAGCAAAGGCGTCCTCTAAATATTCTTTTAGCTCATGGGGATCGGCAGGGTAGGAGGCACCGGCTGTTACGGATTGATGAACTGTTGATTTCTCATATTGAGCCTCAACAGTTTCGGCATGCTGTTCAAAATACCTGGAAGCCAATACCCGGTTTTTATCCAACAGCTGGATAAATTGAAGCAGATCATCCTTGCTGACATCCTTTCCTAAATGAGGGGCCAGGTCATTGATGCTTTTTTGTCCATCGAATAGCGAAAGCAGCTGCCCCGCTTCGCGTTTCAAAGCAAAGTCGGGCGTGGCATATTCCCGTTGATCATGAAAGTAGAGTAAGGCACTCCCGTTTTCTTGTATAGGAATGACTTGTAAGTCCCTCCGTAATTCCGGAATGGGCTCAGTTTTAGAACTAAATAGCTTTTCGTTACTCATGAGATTATCTATACAAACTTGTGTCATGCTGAACTCATTACAGCATCTTTTTAGATAGATCCCGAAATAAATTCAGGATGACATGTAGATTATTGGTCAGTTTTTTCTCATCGCTTGGCATTCGCAGTTAACCCCATATCCTTTACAAAGTGGGTGATCGGGTGGTTCGGAAATCCGCGACTTGCAGGCATTTCGCCCATGGTGAATCATCAAATGCGAAAGATTGGTCCAGTGTTCCCTGGGAAATAGTGCCATCAGGTCACGTTCAATTTTATCCGTATTTTTTTCGTGTTCGGTAAGTCCATACCGGTTGGAAAAACGACGTACATGGGTATCCACAACAACGCCTACATTAATCCCAAAAGCATTGCCCAGAACTACATTGGCCGTTTTTCGAGCAACACCATAAAATTCCAAAAGATCATCGATATTCTGAGGAACTTCTCCATCATGTTTTTCAACGATAGCCTGGGATGATTGCTTAAGTGCTTTGGCTTTATTGCGATAAAATCCGGTAGAGCGAACCAGCTTTTCTAATTCCTGAATGGGCGCCCCGGCCATTGCTTTAGGCGTCGGATAGGCTTCGAAAAGGTCAGGGGTCGTCTTATTAACACGAACGTCGGTACACTGTGCGCTCAGAATGGTGGCACATAATAATTCAAAGGGATTTCGATAGTCTAATGCACAATGGGGATTGGGATAGTGCTCGTAAAGTTTATCCAGAATTTCCTTGGCGCGGGTTTTTTGTTCCTCTGTTTTTTCAGGGAGTTTCGGTAGATCGTTGTACTGCTTGGTTTTCGCCATTTGTGATGATTCTGTGTTGAATTACTTTTTTGATGTCATCCTGAACGATGTGCTGAGCTTGTCTCAGTATCTTTTTCAGGATCAATTATTATTAATAGACCGGAAAACTGAGGGTAGCGTAAGTCCAATTTTATTTAAGGTGGAAATCAACAACTATTTTACCCTACCTTTGGCCTCACTAAATAAATGAAAAGAAACGGAATGTCTCTACCAAAAGATAAGGCCAAAAAATTAGTTTCAAGTCCCTATGCTTGGGTTGTGTTGGGGTTGCTTACGCTCATCTACATCTCCAGTTTTGTAGACCGACAAATCATTGCCGTGTTGGCGCCGGCCATTCAGGATGAGCTATCACTTAGCAATTTTCAAGTGGGCATTCTCTACGGCACCGCCTTTTCCTTTATTTATGCGCTTTGTGGCATCCCGATGGGGCGATTGGCCGACATCTACTCCCGCAAGCTGATGATTATTGCCGGCTTGGTGGTGTGGAGTCTAATGACCGTTGTCAGTGGCTTTGCGAGTTCCCTCACGTTTTTAATTGTCGCCCGTTTTTTTGTAGGGATCAGCGAGTCGGCCTTAAGTCCGGCGGTGTATTCCTTGCTTTCAGATTATTTTAAGCCCGAACAGCGGGGGACGGTTTTTTCCATTTATGCGGCAGGAATTTTTGTAGGGATTGGGGTGTCCTTCTTGGTTGGCGGGGGAATTGCCGAAGCTTATGACTGGCGTACTTCTCTGATGGCTGTGGGAGCGCCCGGTTTGCTGATAGCGGCGGTAGCGTGGTTTGTAATTAGGGAATTCCCTCGGGGCATATTGCAAACCAAGGGGAATCAGCGTTTTGATACCGAGCAGAGTTTTGGCGAAGTGGTGCGATATATTATTCGGAAAAAGACCGTGCGGTACCACTTTCTGGGATTTTCATTTATGGCTTTTACCGGTTATACCATTTTGGGTTTTATCGGGATTGTTCTTTCCGATATCCACGGCGCGGGTTCGCTTGTTCCGCAATATGGCTGGTTTATGATGGCATCGGGACTCGGCGTTATGGTGTCTGGAAAAGCGGCTGACTGGCTTGCCAAAAAGTTTGAGGCATCATACCGGTTTGTACCGGGTATTATCGCAGCTTTGGGATGTCTGCCATTGTATTATTTTGGGTTGTTCGCGGAATCGGCGATGACGGCACTAATCTTAATTGGGCTGGCGAATGTGATCTCCTCATCCTATAACGGAATTGCAGCGGCCATTTTGCAGTACCTGGTGAAGCCAAACATGCGAGCGTTGGCCAGCGGATTGTATCTGTTTGTGATTAGTGTGGTAGGTTTTGGTATTGGTCCTCCGCTTACCGGCTGGCTGATGGATACCGTATTTACCGGTGATTACGGTGCGGCAAAAGCACTAATGACAGTATTTACCTGTTGTGGAATATTGGCAACCGCTTTCTTCTGGAGGGCGATGAAATATTATGACCATGATGAAGAAGAAAATTAAATCACAGATCTATATGGCTTAAACAAAAGTTAAGGTCTGTTTTTTTTGGGATTCCTTTGCGAGCATTTGCTTCTGAATGCAAACACTTTAACTTTAGGGCGCTATAAGGATATTCTAATCATCATTAATTAAAGGAAGACTTATGAGATCACTGATAACCAAACTGGGAAGTTTTGCAATAATATTAATGCTTTTTGCTGCCTGTGGGGGAGAGTCAACCGATACGGTTGAGAGTGGAACCTATGAAGGAACTATTCAGGAAGTAAATGCTGAAGAATCAGAGATCTATGTAAATATTTCGGATGAGGAAACACTGGAGCTTTATTTCATTGATGAAACGGAGTTAGTTAAAGATACCACAGCCGTTCCGTTCGACAGTTTGGCAGCCGGACAAAAAGTACGTGTTGAGGTCGAAAAAGTAGGTCAGCGGCTGGATCCGTTGCGCGTAGAAATCCTGCAGTAAACACGCATAAATTTTATGCAGGATCCAACAAGTATGTGGCGGGTGGAGCTGATCCACCCGTTTGTTATTCATATTCCCATTGCGCTGCTCATTGTCGGCAGTATGTTTTGGATTTGTAGTCTCTGGTTGCATAAACGCTATAATTTCTTACGTCCCTCAGCGCGATTATTACTGTTTATTGGCACAATCGGTGCGTGGATTGCCGTTTATACCGGATCGCTTGCAGACGCCGAGGTTGTTCGCTCGCTTTGTGATCCTACCGTGGTAGAACAGCACGAAAGTTACGCCTATATCGTAGGTTATCTGTTTTCAGCTTTTGTGATTATTGATTGGTTAGCGGTAAATGGATACATAGATTTTCTAAAGAAGCAACTCATCCATTTACTACTGGCTCTGTTATTAGTAGCCGGCTGTGGATTTTTGGCATATGTTGGACACTTGGGGAGTAAACTCGTTTATCAACAATCGGCCGCAGTATATCAGCCTACGGAAGGGTGTGTGGAGTTTGAGTAGATTTTGACCTGCTTGGTTATCGGGAATTAGATTGCAGATCTGACTTTTTTGCCATTTGAAAATGAAAAGGTATACTGATCCAGGTATTTACGGGAATCCTACCAATTTTTCCGGGATGAAAGGTAGTGTTTTGGATTAATTCAAGTGCAGGTTCTGACAAGAGAGGATCAGGAGATTTTTCGATGTAACTTCCTATTCCATTACCGATTTTCGTGACCAGTAAGCGTATAACTACTGTTCCTTTGATTCCATTTTGCCGGGCTCGAAATGGATAGTCCAATTCTGATAATAATTTGCGATACCCACCGATTGGTTTGGGTTTCTCATTCACTTCATCCACAGAATAGGTTTTTAGTGAATCAGTTGGAATAGTGTTGGTTCTCGGGATTTGGTAGTTCTTGCTACAGTTCGTCAATAAAATGAGCATTACAGAAGCAATGACCGCAAGGTAACTTTTTTGGATCCCGTAGTCATGATGGGAAACTATTTTGAGTTCGTTTGTAGGTTAAAACTTATTGGTATTGCCAGCCAGGAATGTACGAATTGGCCATTTTTCATTCCAGGTTCAAAGTCGACACTCCTGATTACGCGTAGAGCTTCTTTGGATAGCGCGGGATGAGGAGAAGATTGAATGTAATGACTTATACCTTCACCTTTTGGTGTTACCACTAACTTAACTACTACTTTTCCTGTGGCTCCAACTTTACGTGCTTCAGCTGGATATCGCACTTTGGACAAAATATTGCGGTACCCTCCCTTTGGACCAGGTTTTTGGTCTACCTCTTTATCTGAAAATACCTGGAGGGAATCAATAGACGGGTGAGGAGAGGTTGGTATCTCATAATTAGTTACTTTGCTACTTGAACTACAGCCAGCAATTGCCAACAATAAAGCGAAAGAAATGAGGAAAAGAGGGAGAGATGAAAATTTAGGATCGGGCATGATTTGTGTGTTAAATTATAAAATGAAAAGGGATGGAATTGATATGTTAGTCTACTTCTGCCAGTGACTGTGATAGTGATTGTAGACTTTCTTTAGCATCTCCAAAAAACATTTGGTTGGATTCTTTATAGAAAAGCGGATTATCAATGCCTGCAAAACCGGGACTTAGACTTCGTTTAAAGACAATCGTCCGATCAGCTTCATCCACATCCATAATCGGCATACCGTAAATAGGGCTGCCAGATTCTGTTTTAGCAACAGGATTTACCACATCATTGGCCCCGATAATCAGCACTACATCTGTTGACTTAAATTCGGGATTGATTTGCTCCATATCATATAGTTGATCGTAAGGGACATCAGCCTCTGCCAAAAGCACATTCATGTGTCCGGGCATACGACCTGCTACCGGATGGATACCATACTTCACTTCTACGCTTCGTTTTTCAAGTTTGTCGGCGACTTCTTTGAGTACGTGCTGTGCTTGTGCAACGGCCAAACCGTAGCCGGGCACGATTACGACACGATCAGAATAGGCGCATTGTAAGGCCACATCATCGGGTGTTGTTTCACGGACTGTTTTGTCAGTATCTGCTGCCGGCCCACTTGTTGAACCTCCATCTCCACCGAAAGCACCAAATAACACATTGCCGAGCGTGCGATTCATGGCCTTGCACATAATATTGGTGAGGATGAGGCCCGCAGCTCCAACCAGCGCACCACTGATAATGAGCAGATTATTATTAATTACAAATCCGGCCATGGAAGCAGCAATACCGGAGTACGAGTTTAGCAGTGAAATGACGACCGGCATATCTGCTCCGCCGATAGGGATTACCGTTAATATTCCAAGCAGGAGTGCAATCCCAAACAAGAGCCAGAAAGTGAGTTGACTTGTGGGGTCATAGGTGAGCCAACCGACCAGTCCCAAGGTACCAACGGTTAAGAGTCCGTTAAAAATATTATGACCCGGAAAGGTAATCGGATTTCCGCTGATGAAACCCTTGAGCTTTCCAAAAGCAATGAAGCTGCCGGTAAAAGTAATAGAACCGATAAGGATACTAAGTCCAATGGTTACCAAATCCTGAGTAGCGATCGCAGAAGCTTCGAAGCGCGAAAATTCGCCCCAGGCAACCACTGCTGAGGCACCGCCGCCGAAACCGTTAAAAATAGCAACCATCTCGGGCATGGCGGTCATTTCTACTTTCTTGGCAGCCGTAGCACCAATAGCTGCTCCAACTACGATACCCGCAATAATGTATTCATAAGTAATGATTTGCTGGTCAAATAAGGTGACAATGACACCGATAAACATACCCAGTGCTGCCAGCTGATTACCCGACCGAGCAGTTGCAGGTGAACCGAGTCGTTTAATTCCAACGATAAAAATGCCGGTAGCTACCAGATAGACAAG
>Ga0207718_100383_pt1 | contig 43447 bp, 40 predicted proteins | sample A23M2SouthBayCA_FD_187749 | JGI IMG/M metagenome (GOLD analysis project Ga0207718, IMG submission 187749) | Aerobic enrichment media microbial communities from Eden Landing Ponds, California, USA - A23 M2 (SPAdes) | ecosystem: Environmental > Aquatic > Marine > Unclassified | place: Emeryville... | reverse complement strand
GAGTGCGTCCTCCAGTTCACCGAGTTCGGCCGCGGGGATCGGCGGTTCCGGTTCGTCACCACGTTCCAGTGCCGTTTCGAGTTCGCGCTCACGCTGTCGTCGGTCCTCGTCGTGGGCCTGTTTGTCTCGGCCTCGTTTGTCGTCTGCCATTTCTAACTGTTGGAACCCCAGGCAGATAGACTTATTGCCCGAATATGACGTTGGATTGAATAGACATGCGACAGAACCCCGAAGAAATGACAACCGAACCTGACGAGATCATCGAGCAAATGGACAGGCTCGTCGCGGACACAAGTCCCGGACGTGAGGGGACCGTCCCACTCAATGGGATTGCTGAACCGATCGCCAGAAACCACAGAAACGCCATTCGACGAGGGATGAGTACGGACGATATCGAGGGGTAACGCCGACGGGAAATGCGGTTCAGCGACTGTTGCCGATACGTAGACCACCCGAGCGCGAGCGGGCGAGCGTGCGCGCCTTGTCCCCCTTCCCTCTTGCGATTACACGCCGAAAGACATATGGGACGCTCTCCGCGTAGCGAGAGACAATGAGTCACGAGCCAGACGGTGGTGATCGGGCGTGCGCCTGATCGTCACCGAGAAGGACAACGCCGCCAGGCGGATCGCCGAGATCCTCAGCGACGACTCGGCGAGTGGTGAGCGGCGAAATGGCGTCAACGTCTACAAGTGGGGCGGCCAGCGCGTCGTCGGCCTCTCCGGGCACGTCGTCGGCGTGGACTTCCCGCCGGAATACGCCGAGTGGCGCGACGTCGAACCGGCCGAGTTGATCGACGCCGATGTCGTTACAACGCCCACGCGGGAGAACATCGTCGCGACACTCCGTAGCCTCGCCAGAAAGGCCGACGAGGTCGTGATCGCGACCGACTACGACCGCGAGGGCGAACTCATCGGGAAGGAGGCCTACGAGTTGATCCGCGAGGAGACCGACGCGCCGGTCGAACGCGTGCGCTTCTCCTCGATCACCGAGAGAGAAGTCCAGAAGGCCTTCGAGAATCCCGACGAGATCGACTTCGACCTCGCAGCGGCGGGTGAAGCGCGCCAGATCGTCGACCTGATCTGGGGAGCAGCGCTGACGCGCTTTCTCTCGCTGTCCGCCAAACAGCTCGGCAACGACTTCATCTCCGTGGGTCGGGTTCAGAGCCCGACGCTGAAGCTTATCGTCGACCGCGAGCGCGAGATCGAGGCCTTCGATCCCGACGACTACTGGGAGATCCTCGCCGACCTCGCGAAGGACGGCCAGGGCTTCGAGGCCCAGTACTTCTACGACGACGACGGCAGCGAAGCCGAGCGGGTCTGGGACGAAGCGGCCGCCGAAGCTGCCTACGCGGACCTCGCCGAATCCGGGACGGCCACCGTCACCGAAGTTCGGCGGCGAACGCGTACCGACGACCCGCCCGCGCCGTTCAACACGACCGCGTTCATCTCCGCGGCGAGTTCGCTCGGCTACTCCGCCCAGCGCGCCATGTCGCTGGCCGAGGAACTCTACACGGACGGCTACCTGACCTACCCACGGACGGACAACACCGTCTATCCCGACGACCTCGATCCCGAGGAGCTATTGGGTGCCTTCGAAGGCAGTTACGAGTTCGGCGAGGATGCGGAGGCGCTGCTCGCCCAGGACGAGATCGAGCCGACTCGTGGGGAAACCGAATCGACCGACCACCCGCCGATCCATCCGACCGGGGAGCTTCCCGATCGCAACGACATCGGCGCTGACGCCTGGGAGATCTACGAGCTCGTCGTCAGACGATTCTTCGCGACCGTGGCCGAGCCGGCGACCTGGGCGCACCTTCGGGTCGTCGCCGAGGCGGCGGGCCGGTCGCTGAAGGCCAACGGCAAGCGCCTGCTCGAAGAGGGATACCACGCGGTCTACCCTTACTCCTCGGCCGGCGAGACCGTTGTGCCCGAGGTCAGCGAGGGCGACGAACTGTCGATCGACGACATCGAACTCGAAGCCAAGCAGACCCAGCCGCCGCGACGGTACGGCCAGTCACGACTCATCCAGCACATGGAGGAGATGGGCATCGGGACAAAGGCCACGCGACACAACATCGTCGAGAAGCTCTACGATCGCGGGTACGTCGAGGACGACCCGCCGCGGCCGACAAAGCTCGCCGATGCAGTGGTCACCGCCGCCGAGGAGTACGCCGATCACGTCGTCAGCGAGGAGATGACCGCCCAGCTCGAGGCCGACATGACCGCCATCGCCGAGGGTGAGGCGACCCTGGAAGAGGTGACCGAAGAATCCAGGGAGATGCTCGGTGAGATTTTCGAGGAGCTGCGCGAGTCCCGCGAGGAGATCGGCGAGTTCCTCCAGAAGTCGCTGAAGGCCGACCGGACGCTCGGGCCCTGTCCGGAGTGTGGCGAGGATCTGCTGGTCCGCCGGAGTCGCCAGGGGTCGTACTTCGTCGGGTGTGACGGGTTCCCAGAGTGTCGGTTCACCCTTCCACTGCCGAGCACGGGCGAACCACAGGTGACCGACGAAATTTGCGAGGATCACGATCTTCGGCACGTCAAGATGCTCGCGGGTCGAGACACCTTCGTCCATGGGTGTCCGCGGTGCAAAGCGGAGGCGGCCGACGAGAGCGAGGACGAGGTGATCGGGGACTGTCCCGAGTGTGGGGATAGCGATGCGCCGGAGGGGCAGCGAAACGAAGGCGGCGAAGCCGCCGAAGGGGAGGGTGGCGAACTCGCGATCAAACACCTTCGCTCGGGTTCGCGACTAGTCGGCTGTACGCGCTATCCGGACTGTGATTACTCGCTCCCGCTCCCCCGTCGTGGTGAGATCGTCGTGACAGAGGAGTGTTGCGAGGACCACGACCTGCCCCACATCGAAATCCACGACGGCGAAGACGACGATCCCTGGGAACTGGGCTGTCCGATCTGCAACTACGAGGAGTTCCAGGCGCGCAACGCCGTCGAAAACTTGGAGGACCTCGACGGGGTCGGTCCGGCGACGGCGGAGAAACTACAGGACGCTGGCGTGGCGGACCCCGAGGACCTCCACGAGGTGGACCCGGACGCCGTCGCCGGCGAGGTCCAGGGCGTCAGCGCCGATCGCATCCGGGAATGGCAAGACGAGTTGGCCGCCTGATGGTGGGCGTTGTCGACTTGACATGTTGACCCGTCGAGCAGATATCGTAGCTGTTCGAACTGGTATCGTACCCCTTCGAACCGGTATCGTGACGCTTCGAACCGACAACACGATAGTTCCAACGCGGGGCGTGTACTGACTCAGTACACGACGCGCTGAACGAGCCGACCGATCAGCCCGGGTTGTCCGTCGCTTCCCGGATGCAACACGAGGGCGTTCCCGCGTTTCGCGACGGCGTCTCCCGGACCATCCCGGAGCACTGCGCCCACGGTGTCAGCAACAACGACGACGTCGGCGTCGTCCGTCGCACGGACCAGCGCGGCTGTGTCGTCACCCTCGACGATCGCCGACTCGGTCGGGGCCGAGCAGAGATCCGCCAACTCGGCGTGGTACCGATCGACCGAATCACGCCGTTCCGGCGTCGCGTCCGGCTCGATCCCGTGGACGAGTTCGATCGTCGCATCGTTGGCCGTCGCGAGCAGGTTCGCAATCCGGACTTTTTCGGGATCGAACGGCCCGCCGTCGTCGACCAGCGCGATCCGGTCGATGTCATCCAGGCTCTCTGCCTCGACGCCCAGAACGTCAAACGAGCGGGTCGGTCCGAAGATGACGTCCGAAAGTTTCTCGGTGAAGGTCGGCCCGGATTCGTCAACGACGACCAGGTCGTAGCCGTGGAGGTCGGCGACGTTCTCGACCGCCCGATCGATGTCGTGGCTGACGATTTCGCCGTACTCGACGGGGACACTCGCGTCCCGGGCGAGCGCAGCCGTCCGTTCCTCGAAGGCTTTGTCGGCCGTCGAGAGGGTCGACTCGGCGTAGGACAATGGCGTCTGGTCCGGCACCTGATCGAACTGGACGACAGTGACCGTCCCGTCCCGGGCGCGAGCGATCGGAATCGCCACGTCGAGGAGTCGTTCCTCTGCCGCCGCAGTCGTGTCCTCGGTGAGCGCCACAAGCACGTCGGACTCGTCGGCGTCGTGACAGACCGATCGGGTCTCATCGACGGCGCGTCGATCCATGCCGCGACGGATCGCGTCCGTGAGTGCGCCCTCCCGGGAGACGTTGCGGTGGGCGTAGGCGAAGTACCAGGCGACGCTCGCGAGGACGATGACGACCGCCCCGACGAACGCGATCAGCCCCATCTGAGTCAGCAACACGAGGCCGCCCAGGACGCCAAAGCCCTGCATCCAGGGATACAGCGGCGATTCGTAACTCGGGTCGTAGGCGATGTCACTCTCCCGGAACGCGATCAGGGCCACGTTGATCAACACGAACACGAGGATCTGGAACGCGCTCGCGAGTTTCGCGATGCTCATGATCGGGACGAACGCGATCAGCGTCAGCATGACGAGACCGGTCAGGGCGATGGCCGTGACCGGCGTGCCAAAGCGGTCGCTGACGGTGGCGAACGTCGGCGGGGCGAGGTCGTCGCGGCTCATCGCGAAGGGATAGCGCGACGACGAGAGGAGGCCGGCGTTGGCGGTGCTGATCAGCGCGAGCATCGCCGCGATGACGACGGCGGCCACGCCGGGCGTCGACATCGTCGCTTCGGCCACGTCGGCGACGGGGGTGTTCGAGCCGACGATTCCCGACGGATCGACGCCGACGATCACGATCACGACGAGCACGTACAGCAACGTCGTGAACCCGAGCGACCAGATCATCCCCCGGGGTATCACCCGATCAGGATCCTCGATCTCCTCGGCCACGCTCGCGATCTTCGTCACCCCCGCGTAGGAAACGAACACGAAGCCGGTCGCCTCGAGAATGCCGCCGGCCCCCGACGCGAGGAAGCCGTCGAAGGAGGCACTCTGGATCGAGCCGGCACTGCCCCCGACGAACCAGATCATCGCAGCCAGCATGATCGCAACGATGCCAACCTGGAGGCGACCCGTCTGTTTGGCCCCGAGGATGTTCACGAGGATGAGTACGCCCGCGAGCACGAGCGCGACCGGCTTGATCGGGAGTTCGAAGTACCACAACAGGTACGGCACGCCGCCGACGAGGGCGAGCGCACCTTTAAATGACAGTGCGAACCACGTGCCGATGCCGGCGATCGTCCCGAGCAACGGTCCCATCCCGCGTTCGATGTAGAGGTAGGTCCCGCCGGCCTCGGGCATCGCCGTCGCCATCTCGGCCTTGCTCAGTGCTGCCGGAAGGACGACCAGTGCTGCGAGAACGTACGCCAGGATCACCGCCGGCCCCGCCATCTTCAGCGCCAGTGCTGGTAAAATGAAGATCCCACTACCGACCATCGCGCCAATACTGATCGCCAGGACCGAAAACAGTCCAAGGTCTCGTTCGAGTTCCTTCGGCATCGGGGTTAGAGTGCCTCCAACGAGTCCTGAACCGCTTGCACGCTCGCTTCGGCTGGCGTCACCGTCTCGGTGGCTATCCCATCGAAGGCGGCCGTTCGATCCGAATCGTTGACCCTGATGATCACTGTCTCGACGTCACCGTGAATTCGCAGGCGCTGGGCCACGAGCAGGTTGACCGCGTCTCTGTCGGTCGCGACGAACGCAGTCTTTGCCGAAATGGCCTCCGGGTCGAGGCCCGTGTCGAACGTCGTCCGATGGGTCGGGACGCCGGCACGCTCGGCCACCCGTGCCTGATTGTGTCGATCCGTGACGAAGGCGACCGCGTGGGAGCTATCCAGTTCCTCTGCAACCGCTCTGACGCCGCTGGTCGTCCCGATGACCACCACGTCGACGGGAGAAAGCACGTCCTCGGTCATCCCGGCGCACAACCTCCTGAAATCGGCGACAGGCCCTTCGTTCGCGCGCGTCGATGCCCTGCTGTCGTGGACGGACGATGTCGTTCCATACACCCACACTAAATCACGGAACGTGATAAGTTAGTCGATTATTTTGACGTTACGTCATCTAAACCCGGCAAAACGATCCGATACGTTTGAATTCGTGTCAGTCCCCCGAACGACGACAGTCCTGTGAGAGCTGGCCAGCTCGACCAAACGGCGACAACGAAAATCAGACAATCAGGCCCGTTCGACGCTGAATCCGTCGAATGGCGTTTCGTACTCGTTGCGGATGAGATCCTCGTCCTCGATGGTGAGGCCGATCTCGTCGAGTTCGCGGCCGATCCGGTTCAGGTCGTCGCCGTCGCGGCCAATCGCCTCGATGTGGACGTTCTCGTGGCCGGTCATGACCTCCCGAACGGCGACGACGCCGCTGACTTCCTGGGCCCGTTCGGCGAGTTCCTCACGGTCGGGGACAGGTGCCGTACAGACGATCAACGTATGCAACTGAAGGCCAGTCTGTTCGTAGTCGATCTCGGCGTGATATCCAGTCAGAATGCCGTCGGCTTCCAGCGCCTGGATCCGGGTCCGCACCGTACTCGGGGCGACGTCCATACGCTCGGCGATCGTACTCGTCGAGGTTTTCCGTGCATTGTCTTGCAGTGCATAGAGGATCGCCCTGTCGAGATCGTCGAGTTCGTGAGCGGCCATGAACTGGTGTTGTGAGCCCCGCGACAGAAGCGTTGTGGTCACTCAGGGACACGGCCCACGAAAGCGGGCTGAATCGAACGCGTCCCTCGAACGGAATAAACGGAGTTTAATCCCCGGGCGAGAAACACCGGAGTATGCAGGAACGGACATATGCTGCAGACGCAGACCCCGGGACGAGCGCGACCGTCGCGGGCTGGGTACACGAGATCCGCGACCTCGGCGGGATCGCCTTCCTGATCCTCCGAGACACGACCGGAAAAATCCAGGTCAAAATCGAGAAGGACAACCTCGAGGAAGCACTCGTCGAGACGGCACTCGATGTCCACCGCGAGAGCGTTCTCAAGGTTGTCGGTGACGTCGAGGAAGAGGAGCGTGCCCCGACGGGCGTCGAGGTCTCGCCCGACGACATCGAGGTGATCGCCCCTGCCGACCCCGAACTTCCCCTGGACCCATCCGGGAAGGTCGACGCCGAACTCCCGACACGACTGGACAACCGGACGCTTGACCTCCGCAAGCCCGAAGTCAAAGCCATCTTCGAGATCCGCGCGGAAGTCCTGCGCTCGGTCCGGGAAGCCTTCCGAAACCTGGATGCCACGGAGATCAACACGCCGAAGATCGTCGCCACGGGCACCGAGGGCGGGACGGAGCTGTTCCCGATCACCTACTTCGGCCGCGAGGCGTTCATGAACCAGAGTCCACAGCTGTTCAAGCAGCTGATGGTCGGTTCCGGCTTAGAGCGAGTCTTCGAGATCGGGCCGATCTTCCGCGCCGAGGAGCACAACACGCCCCGGCACCTCAACGAGGCCACCTCGATCGACTTCGAGTCGGCCTTCTACGACCACACCGAGGCGATGGACGCCTGCGAGACGGTCGTCAAAGCGGCCTACGAAGGCGTCGCAGGGAACTGCGCCGACGAACTCGAAACGCTCGGCCTTACCGAGGTCTTCTCGGCTCCCGAGGGCGACTTCCCGCGGCTCACCTACGAAGAAGCCATCGAGCGGATCAACGCCACGGGCGAGATCGACGACGTGCTGGTGTGGGGTGACGACCTCTCGACAGAGGCCGAACACGCGCTCGGCCAGGACGTCGGCGAGCACTACTTCATCACCGACTGGCCGAGCGAGATCAAGCCCTTCTACATCAAGGATCACGACGACGATCCCGAGCTCTCGACGGGCTTCGACATGATGCACCCGTCGATGGAACTCGTTTCGGGCGGGCAGCGTGAACATCGCCACGACCACCTCGTCGAGGGATTCGAACAGCAGGGTCTGGATCCGGGTGCCTTCGAGTACTACACCAAGATGTTCAAGTACGGCATGCCGCCCCACGCCGGCTGGGGCCTGGGTGGCGAACGGCTCGTCATGACGATGCTCGGTCTGGAGAACATCCGCGAAGCCGTGATCTTCCCGCGAGATCGCCAGCGACTCTCTCCGTAGAGTCGCTCGATCTCGCAGCGGTCAAAGATCGAAACGGCTGAGTCCGTAGCGAGACCGACCGCGAGGAGGTCTCGGTTGCGAGCGGGAGCGAAGCGACACGGGAGCGGCGAAACCGTTGAGAGCCAACGAGAGTGATTCTGGCAGCGGTTTTGTGGGGGACTACCAGAACAGCGGACGGGAACCACCAATCATTAAGGTATCAGCGTGTCGATCACTACGATAGATGAATACAGACGAACAACGCGAAACCGATCCCCGTATGCACTCACACCTCCGAATCGGATACCGGGTTCTCTTCGTCAGTGGCGGGATCCTCGCCGTGGGAAGCCTCCTGGGCGTCACCGTTGTAAATTTGATCTCGACCGAGCGACTGGCGGTGTCGATGTTCGTGTTTGCCTTCATCAGCGCGGTCGGAAAGACCGTCAACGAGGGACGAACCGTTCGCGCTGGACTATCAACACTCGTCGTGGTGACCCTCGGACTTGTCGCCGTCGACCCATTCGGTTGGGCGTTGATCGGGCCCGTGACAGTGGTCATGGCGTTGGTCTTTTTCGCGTGGACGGTAGCAACAGTCTCGGACGTGATCGGAGGCGACGAAATCCTGGAAAAGTCCAAACTCGGACCGGGCGGACGGTACTAGTCACCGTCGCCATCCGACAGGCTATGAGAATGTGATGTGTCGCCGTGGAGACCTCAGGCGACACATGCCGCCGCGGGCCAGTATCTCAATTGAAGTTTTCCACGATCTGTGAGACACACTCCTCGCTGGATTTGTAGCCGACGTGGCTGCTGACCGAGTCAGTCACGTCGACATCGTAATAGTTGGCTGGCGTCCCATCGGGACTCACTCCCACGTCTCCGGACCCGTCATCATCTCCAGAATCGGATCCGTCATCGTCTCCCGAATCGGAACCGTCGCCGTCTTCAGAGTCAGATCCATCATCGTCTCCCCAGTCCCAGCCGCTGTCATCGTCTCCCCAGTCCCAGCTGCTGTCACTGTCTCCCCAGTCCCAACTGCTGTCACTGTCTCCCCAGTCCCAACCGCTGTCACCGTCTCCCCAGTCCCAACTGCTGTCACCGAGGCTCCAGCCACTGCTATCGCCGAAGCTCCAGCCACTGCCATCACCGAGGCTCCAGCCACTATCGTCTTCCCCCGCCGAACTACTGCTATCGCCGAGGCTAAAGCCACCGCCGATCCCCAAACCACCGTCACAATTCGCTCCACTGCTGCCGATCGTGGCGATGGAGTCGTTTTGGGAATGATAATTGTACACCCCGCCCGCCGAGTTCCGGATGGCGTCGTAATATTGCCCACCCTCACAGACCGCGCCGGGGCTCAGATACCCGCCGATCAGCGCGATCGTGTCGATGTTCGTCTCCTCGACCGTGTCGAGCGCCGCCATCGAGGCGACCGCGCCCATGGAGTGACCGACCACCCGGATGGTCGTCTCGGGATTCGCTTGCGTGTATTCATCGAGCCACGCGCCGAACCGCTCGCCGCCGTTTCTGGCCCCCGAGATGAACCCGGACCACGTCACCGCAGCCACAGACTCGTCGTAGCCGACACTTTCGGCAGTCCCGGCGAACTGGGCAGCCTGACTCGTACTGACTGAGCCCGCCCCCAATCCGTGGATGTTGAAAACTATTTCAGCAACGCCCTGCGGCGCTTCGTCCACTGACGGAGTCCCACTCGAGAAGTCCAGTTCCGGGATATCTCCAAACCCCCCAAACTGTGCTGCTGCGGGCTCACTTTCCGTCGCGAGCCCCGCGGTCCCGACCACCGCTGCCGGTGCCGCTTTCAGCAACGAACGGCGGGAAATTGTATCTTCCGTGCTATTCGAGCCGCTAAACGTATGATTCGTCTGTTCGCTCATTCTACCCCCCAATTGAAATTCAAATAGCTTCTATATAATAAGTCTATTTTAATTATTCCTAGGTATATTGTGGCAGATTGTCCTCGGTCGAATCGGAAAACCCACGGCCGACGTCGATCAGAGACCACCGACAGCCTGTGCGCGGAGTTCGCCAGTGAGGTGTAGCCCATGACTGTCGATCCGACGGACGATCCGCTTTGCCTGTGTCGTCTTGAGGTACTTGTCTTCACTGGCAGCCCGGACGACGACACCGAAGGTACCAGTGACAGTCGCCCCCAAGCCCGCAGCAACCGTCCGGAGGCGGCGGTCGTCGGTGACGAGTCCGATCGCCGGATCGTCGTCCCGTGGGTCGTCAGATGGATCGTCCATTGCCGCCAAAACGGGTTCCAGTAGCCGACTCTCGACCACTGGCGCTTCGACACCGAGCATACCCGTCGCTCGCGCTTCGAACTCGGTCTCGGCCGCTTCGCGGGTCGCGACACCGTCGGCGATCAGCTTCGCCATGTTCGTCTTCGCCGGTTCGGTCGAGACGTGTTCGGCGACCGCCTCAGGAATCACGATTTCGCCATCGAACGCCCTGAGTAACGTTGTCTCGCCGACCGTCCCGAGGTCGACAAGTGGGCCTGGCCCGACGTAGATCCGGGTCATAGTTCGTGGGCCGCCTCGACCTCGCGCTCGAGATCCTCGCGCCGGAACTGGACGGTCAGATTCTTCTCCCGACTGATTTCGAGCCACTCGGCCACAGTGACGTTTGCCAGCCTGGCCGCCTCGTTCACCGCGACCTCCCCGGACTGGTAGCGCTCGACCGCGTGGCGAACCCGAAGATCATGCAGACCATCACGCAACGACTTCCGGATGATCGTGCTCCAATCCTCCTCGAGCAGGTCGGCGACGGCTTCGAGTTCGTCCTTCTCTTCGTCGGGAAGCCGGACACTGACTGTGGGCATGTGTATACGTCCGAAGACAGCGTAAACACGCATCAATCTGACGGCTGCCCGGACGCGTCCCGAAGGGTTCTACCGAGAGGACGACCAACGGTCGACGATGACCGAGAAAGCGAGTGCCTTCGTCCCGGGGCACGTGACGGGATTTTTCTCCGTCGTGCGGACGGATGACCCGACGACGACGGGATCACGCGGCGGCGGGATCGCACTCTCCGATGGCGTCCGGGTGACCGTCGAATCCGCACCGAAGACGACGATGACGCTCGATGGAGAGGCCGTTCAGATCGAAGCGGTCGAACGGGTTCTCGACGCCCTGGAAGTCGAGGCGGCGGTGACCGGCGAGACCGATCTGCCGATCGGTGCGGGGTTCGGGGTCTCCGGGGCGATGGCACTCGGGACGGCACTCGCCGCCAATAGCGCGTTCGACCGGCGACTCTCGCGGGACGAACTCGTGACGATTGCCCACGGTGCGGAGGTGCAGGCCGGGACAGGCCTGGGCGACGTCGTCGCGCAGGCAGCCGGCGGGGTCAGCCTCCGACTGGAGCCGGGTGGACCCATGGAAAACCGCCTCGACGCGATTCCCGCGCAGTCTCGAATCGAGTACGTCACCTTCGGCGAACTCGACACGGCCACAGTCATCGGCGGCGACACCGAACTGCTGACAAAAGCTGGAAACGAAGGGCTTTCAACCGTCGTCGGAGAGCCGACCGTCGAGCAGTTTATGTACGCATCCCGGCGGTTCGCTCGTGAAGCCGGACTCCTGACTGAGACGGTCCGGGACGTGATTATGGACGTCGCAGCGGCCGACGGAGAGGCCTCGATGGCGATGCTCGGGGAGACAGTCTTCGCGACCGGTGAGGGACTGTCGGCGGCAGGATACGATCCTGCAGTCTGTAGAGTCGACCCAACGGGAGCGACGCTTCTCAATGACAGGCGCGCGGGCACAGAGAATTCCACCCTGTCGAGTAACGCGTCGCAGTAGCGACGTTTTTCACTGTCTGGGTCCGATCGGGAGCCATGAGCGAGGTTGACGTCCCGGAGAGTCACCCACGGTACGAATCGCTGTTGACCCGTCATCGTATCGAAACCGGCGTCGAGAAGGGGATCACGAGCCAGCAGGGGCTCATCGCCCAAGGGCGGGGCGAAGCATTCGATTACCTGCTGGGCGAGCGGACCATCGAGAGCGCCGACCGGGCCGAACGCGTCGCGGCCGCCCACCTCCTCACCGCCGACCACCCAGTGCTCTCGGTCAACGGGAACGTCGCCGCGCTCGTCCCCGGGGAAGTCGTCGAGCTGGCTGCGGTGACGGGAGCCGACCTGGAGGTCAACCTGTTCAATCGTACTGAGCAGCGGATCCAGGCGATCGCCGACCACCTCCGTGAACACGGCGCGAACGAGGTGAAGGGACTGACTGCCGACGCACGCATCCCCGGACTCGATCACGAACGCGCGAAGGTCGACGCAGACGGGATTTACAATGCCGACACGGTCGTGGTTCCACTTGAGGACGGCGATCGGGCCGAAGCACTCGGTGAGATGGGGAAAACGGAGATCGTGATCGACCTCAATCCGCTGTCCCGATCGGCACAGGTCGCGGCGGTGCCGATCATCGACAACGTGCTCCGGGCCGTGCCAAATATGACAGCGCATGCCCGATCGCTACAGGACACCCCGGCGGATGCCCTCCAGCAGATAGTCGACGACTTTGATCCAGCGCAGGCACTCGGCGCTGCCGAGGAAGCGATTAGATCCGGCGAACTGGAGTAACCCCGCGCGGTACCCGGTGACCAGCAGAGTACTTACGTGAACGCACCGAAAAAGAGCCCACATGAGTCTCGAAGTCGACATCCGGAAACTCGATCTGTTCAACAAGATCGCAAAGGAGGGCTCGGAGAAAGTCTCGGATCACCTCAACCAGATGGCGGGGCTTTCGACCGAAATTGCGGTCTCGAAGATCAACTTCCTCGACATCGAAGACGTTCGAACCCACATGGGCAGCGGGGATCGCGTCGGGATCTTCGTCGAGCTGACCGAATCACCCTACGGCTACGTCCTCTTTATGCTCGAACCCGCCGACGCGAAGGATCTTGCGGGGATGCTCGTGGGTGGCGGTGGCGACGACGCCGACGGGTTTACCGACATGGAACGATCGGCGATCCAGGAGATCGGCAACATCATGACCTCCGGGTACATCGACGGGTGGGCAAACGTCCTCGATACGACGATCGGCATGTCGACGCCGTCGTTCGCGTACGGGCCAGCTGACGGCATCGTCGACAAGATGGGGGGCTGGCCCGACGAGGACATCGCGTTCGTCATCGACTCACGCATCACGGCTGGCGACGGCGACAACGACGTCTCGCTGACGATCTACACCTTCCCGAAGTTGGTCGATCTCGTCGAGTTGATCCAGGGCATCGACGTCTCGACGGTTGTCGGCGAGGACACGACAGTGTCCACGGACATCACGGACGAGATGTAATCCGGCCGAAAGCGACGGGACTTGCGAAGAACGGAGGGCTCAAGACCCCACTCGTCGTTGTGTCAGTCAGTGGTCGAAACGTTCCTCGGCGAAGTGCTGATCGATCCGTTCGCGGTGATGAACACGATCGGGCTGGTCGCGTTCGCCCTGGTGGGGGCGGCGAAGGCAATCCGCGAGCGTTTCGACATCTTCGGCATCCTGGTCGTCGGCCTCGTGGTCGCCTTCGGCGGCGGCGCAACCCGCGACGTACTGGTGGGTCGGATTCCACTGGCGCTGCAGAACGTCGGCGAGATCGCGCTCGGGACCCTCGGCGTGAGTCTCGCACTGGCGCTGAGTTTTCTGCTCGACTCGCCGGACGATCACCCGATCACGCTCGTGGCCGACGCGATCGGGCTGGCCGCCTTCGCCACGGCGGGAGCGATCGTCGCGACCGAGGCCGGAATTCCCTCCTTCGGTGTGGTCGCCGTCGCCACCATCAACGCGGTCGGCGGCGGTGCGTACGCCGACATCCTGCTCGATCGCTCCCCGTTTATCCTCTTTGAGGACTTCTACGCCAGCCCCGCCGTGCTCGGCGGCCTCTCGTTTTGGGCAGTGACGACGGCTGGCTGGACGGTCGCCCCCGCGGCGGCCATGTGTGCGACCGTCACCGTTGGAACCCGCCTGGTCGCTGTCTCACGGGGATGGCATCTCCCGACGGCCCAGACGCTCGGGCTGGCGCGTGACGTCGACGGCTCAGAATAGACCAGCCCGTTTGCACCGTTTGTGAGAGACCGATCCAGCCACGCAGGTGTAGCGATCGCAACACTTTAATATTTATCAGTAGTACCACTGAGTGGTATGCAAGTGAGCGAGTTCGATCAGTTCAGCGACGTCGGCGAAGCAGCAGTCACCCGCGCGATCACCGAGGAGTGGACAGACGAGTTCATGGACTTCACCGAGAGTGACGTCATCATCATCGGCGGTGGGCCGTCCGGGTTGATGGCCGCGAAGGAACTCTCCGAGCGGGGAGTCAAGACCATGGTCGTCGAGAAGAACAACTATCTCGGCGGTGGGTTCTGGCTCGGTGGCTTCCTGATGAACAAGGTCACGGTCCGCGATCCGGCCCAGAACGTTCTCGACGAGCTCGACGTCGAGTATACCCAATCCGAACAGGAAGACGGACTCTACGTCGCAAACGGCCCTGAAGCGACCTCCGGGCTCATCAAGGCGACCTGTGATGCCGGTGCGAAGATGCAGAACATGACGGAGTTCACCGACATCGTGGTCCGCGAAGACCACCGCGTCGGCGGCATCGTGATGAACTGGACGCCCGTCCACGCGTTGCCACGGGAGATCACTTGCGTCGACCCCATCGCCGTCGAGTCCAAACTCGTGATCGACGCGACCGGTCACGAGGCCTTAGCGATCAAGAAACTCGACGAGCGTGGCGTCCTGGAGGCCGACGGAATCGCCGAGGAAGGCGACACCGGCATGGACGCGACCGGCGACGAGAGCTACGGCGCGCCGGGCCACGACTCGCCGGGCCACGACTCGATGTGGGTCGCCGAAAGCGAGGACGCCGTCGTCGAGCACACTGGCCTCGTCCACGACGGCCTCATCGCGACCGGGATGGCGGTCGCCACGGCCCACGGTCTCCCGCGGATGGGACCGACCTTCGGTGCAATGTTGCTGTCAGGAAAGCGCGGCGCGCAAGTTGCCCTGGACGAACTCGGCGTTGACGCCGACCCGGTCGACATGACGACACCCGCGCCGGCCGACGACTGACGGCGAGGCGACGAACGGACACACGGGTGAGCACCTACCCGCTGACCGTCCCTCCCCTGACGCCGGCCGGTTCGTCACGTCCGGCCGGTGTGACGCCGGTGACTTCGAACCTGGCGCCGCCGGTGTCGCTCTCGGCGACGAACACGGACCAGTCGTGAGCGCTGGCGACCGCATCGACGATAGCTAGTCCGAAGCCCGTGCCGTCGTCGGCGGTGGAGTAGCCGTACTCGAAGACGTGCTCGCGCTCGTCGGTCGGGATCCCGGGGCCGTCGTCGGCGACGAAGAAGCCTTCCTTGGTGTCGAGATTTTCCTCGGAGTCGACGCGACCGACAGTGACGTGCTCGCCGCCGTGGTCGACCGCGTTGCGGAAGCAGTTCTCCAGCAACGTCCGGAGCCGCGAGCGTTCGGCGCGGATCCAGTAGCCGTCGTCGACATCGATGGATAGAGTCGCGTTGCCGGTGTCCGAAGTGTCCCAGGCGTCCGTGGCGACGCGTCCGAGCGACACCGGCCCGGGATCGGTGACCGCGTCACCCTCCTGGGCCAGGGTCAGCAAGTCGTCAATCGTCGCCTCGATGCGCTCCAGCGCGTCCGCGGTCGTCTGAAGGTGCTCGCTGTCGCGTTGTTCGCGTTCGAGTTCGACGTGCCCCATTGCGACCGTGACCGGGTTCCGGAGGTCGTGACTGAGGACGGACGCGAACTGTTCGAGACGTTCAGTTTTGCGTTCGAGCGCGGCCGAGTACTCGACGAGGGTCGTGACGTCGCTGACGACAAGGCCGTACCCGTAGGGCGACTGCCGCGGGAGATCTTGGATGTCGCGACGTTGAAGCTCCGGGACTCGCCCTCGACCTCCCGCCGGACGGCACTGACGAACGGTGAGTCGTCCTCGGTGTCGCCCTGGGTAACCGTGTCCGGCGTCCAGTCGGTAGACCCGACCAACGCGGGGCAGATGTTGTCGAGCGAGTGGCCAACCTCTCCGTCGAGCGCGGGGAAGAGAGCACGCGCGCGGTCGTTGTAGTCGACGAGGCGACGGTCCGTGTCGACGACGATCACGGCGTCGTCGACGGCGTCGAAGAGAGAATCCCTGGCCAACGGCGCGACCGCGAACAGGCGGGTCCGATACAGCGACCCCGCGACGAGGACACCGAAGACGCCCGACCCATAGATGCCGTACGGGAAATCACGGACCGGAGCGAACGGCGTGTTCGCCATGATGGCAAGCAGGTAGATGACGAAGAGGCCGGTCAGCAGGGCCGCCGACTGCCAGCGCGAGGACCGCCGGGAGAACACCGACAGCCGGATGAGAAGTGCGAACCCGATGAGCATGGCCAGCGTGCTCAAAAGCAGGAAGCTCTCGTTGAGAGGTGTGACTTCAGCGTAGCGGAACGCAAACGGTTCGCGACGGACTGGCAACGTTGAGAACATCAGGCCATGAAGCGGGTCGGTCACTGAGAGGACGAACGGGACGACCCCGCTCAACACGAACACGGCTCGAGTCCGCACCGGCAACCAGTGGTCCCGACCGGTATAGAGGATCGCGAAGGCGAGCCAGACTGGCGCGGTCGAGAGAATAAGCCCATGCCAGGCCCCGACGAGCAACTCCTCGACGGCCGCCGACGGGACGAGCAACTGAACGACGACGAGCGCCGCCATCGTCGCGTGGATCCAGAGCAACAGCACCATCGTCCGCCCCGCACCGTCGTCGGACTGTCTGGAAACCCAGCGGGCCACCGCGACCGAGACGCCGGCGGTCACCACTAGCCCGAGGAGATGAAGGAGGAACCCAGGAGAGTTGGTTGGGAAATAGAGCACGCTGGAGTATCTCGCGGGAACTGAAATATTAGTTGTGGACACAGTATCACGAGAAATAATGCAAGGCGGCGTGGGAACCGACGGCACCGAAGTGTGTGATAGCGTCCCGCCATTGAGTCGTCCGTTCCGGGGCCGTCTCGGTTCGGTCGTACCATTCGACTCCCGAGGGAAAGACTATAGCACTCGGTAGGCACCGGCCGCAGATACAGCCGACCGAGCGCGGTGCCGGCCGCCAGTTGCGCCAGCCGATACCCACGGTTCAACGTCGACATGACGACACCCCCGCCGGCCGACGACTGAAGCCACAACCAGAACGGGCAGGCCTCAATCCGGCAGTGAGATCGAAACCGACTCGTTGTCGCCTGCCACCGCAACGCCATCGACGAAGGCCGGTGACCCCGCTGTGACGACGACCGTTTTCGGCCCTGAACGCGTACGCTGGGACGCCTGTGGCGGATCGCCCGCCGCGGCGTACCGCTCGAATCCGGCGGCGAATTGGTCCGCGTAGCTGGCCTGATCCCAGGTCGTAACCCAGACAACCCCGGATGCGGTCCCGTTTTCGAACGCGAGCAAGCGGTCGGTTCCCCAGCCTCTGACCGCCCGGCCGGCCGCCTCACGGTCCAGCCGTGTCGACAGCAACGCACGGATGCCGAGCTCACCGAACCGCTCGGTCGCCGTCCGTTCCCAGTCGCCATCGCCGGAGACGGTCACGTTGAGTGGTCGCGGTGGTTCGCTTTCCGGCGGGAGGCCGTAGCGGAGTTGTTCAGTCGTGTTCGGTGGATTGGCGTAGACGCCCGCGAGGGAATCTGGCGAAGTGGTCCGCCCCTCGGCATAATCGTATCCGGCATCGAGTGCGCCACGTGCGAGCCAGGACGACTCCTGCCAGGCAAAGTCCCACTCACGGATCTGCTCCGCGATCGAAAGCGAGTACTCCTCGGCGTAGGCGTCTGCCGCAAGCGCGGCAGCCCCACGACGCAGTCCGAACGCAACCAGTCGCTCGTCGAGCGTGCTGTTCGCCTGGCTGGGGATCGACGCTGTCCAGCCCAGCCGCTCCTGGAGTACCTGTGTGTGGAAATACGCAAGGTGATACTCAATCTGGGCTGACCCGTGCATGCCCTTGACGAGATAGATCGTCGCGTTGGCACTGTCGACGCGACCGTACAGGGTCCCGCCGTCCGCCGAGACGTCCGGTCCGAGGGCCGCCGTGATGGAATCCGAAAGCGAGAGCGGGTCCGGGCCTGGATCGATCATCGGGCCGAGTCGATAGTCGACCGTCGGCTCGATGGCCGTAACCGAAAGCAGCGAGCGAAGTCGCCACAGTGCGACCGGGGTCGAGGCCTGGTTGCTCATCTGCAGTGGGCCAGCAGTCGGGGGGTTCTCGGGCGTGAACGTGGCCGGCTGCTCAGTCGTCACGACCGTCGGAACGACTTGCTCCGGTGTCCCATCGTCCGGTACCGAAGCCGGCGTGACAGTCGGGACATCGGGATCATCCCCAAGCCCGAGACAGCCAGCTGTCAGGAAAAGCAACAGCACGCTTACCGTGAGAACCACTCGAGAACGCATCTACCCGCAACTGCAGTCGGCTGACCGCATAAACGTTCAGGTCCCCGACAGGCAATGGAGATCCGGGGACACGTGTGCAGACCCGGCCGGACTGGCGGGACTCACCGACGATGAGTCAGACCCAGCCAGGCAGAGGGACTCACGGACGACGGCCGACCGAACAGAACAGGAACCCGAGCCCGAACTCGTCGTGACTGGTGTGGGTCGTCCGGGTATCGAGCCGATCACGCACGTCCTGAATTCGACGGTGTAGCGACCTGGCCGGCGATTCGATAGCTCGGCGGCCAGACGGGGCGGAGAACCGTGTGAACGCCCGGAATGCGACGTTCAGCGGGAGCGCGATCGGTCGGTCGCTCGGCCCGGCTTCGAGGACGCCGAGACGGCCACCCGGGGCGAGCAGATCCACCCACTCGTCGACCACAGCCGCCGGGTCGTCGAACAGTCCCACGACAAACGTCCCGAGAATGGCATCGATGTCGGCGGTGGTCGGGGGGTGAGTCGCGTCACCCGCAACGAGATGCACGTTCGACCAGCCGCCGCGCTCGACTCGTCGGTGTGCCTTTCGAAGCATGCCACGCGTGAGATCGACGCCGATCACTGTGCCCGAGGGACCAACCCGCTCTCGCAAGAGGGGGAGGTTCGCCCCGGTCCCACACCCCATCTCGACCACCAGGTCACCTGTTTCGAGATCGAGCCCGTCGACGACGCGCCGCCGCCAGGAACCGACGAGTGCCGTGTCAGCAAGGACGTCGTAATACCTCGCCCAGCGGCCGTAGAACCGGCGTACAGCGTCGACGTCGACCATCCGTCACACCTGCTCGAGAATCTCCCGGACCCGCGAGACAGTCGTGGGTGCATCGGGCCCCAGAACGTAGACGATCGGCTCGACGCCGAACCCACCAGTCTGATAGAGCACGTCCGCACCGGCAGCGTCAATGGCCTCGAAGGCGGCATCGAGGTCGGTATCGGCATCGAATTCGACAGCCACGTGACCCTGTGCCTCCAGCGCAGTGACGACCGACGGGTCGTAGGCGACGTTCAGCGTTGCGCGCGCGTCGCTCCCCTGGCGGCGTGCGGTGAGGAGGACGTTCGCGACGTGTTCGCTGACGCCGAACTCGGGGTCTCCCGGCACTGCCGCCCGCCCCTTGACGTCGAGGATCCGGCCCGGGACGGCCACCACGTCGTCGATCCCCTCGGCATCCGGGACGCACTCGACCAGATTCGACCCGACCGCCGGGATCAACCGGGCGAACCCGCTGGCGTTTTCGAGCATCCCCAGCCCCCGCCGCACGGACGACCGGACCTGTTCGGACTGGCGCACCCGACTTTCGGGATCGTGAATCGCGAGCGTGCCGGCGTGCTCCGCGAGCGGTGAAAACGACTCCTCGTGCAGTTGAGCCAGGAGGTCTCCCTGCTCGAGTTGCCGAACGAACACTTCCGCCTCGGCCAGCGCTTGGACCGGGCTGACATCGCCTGCAGCCAGTCCGTCGGCGAGACGGTCAGTCAGCTCCTGGAGTCGCTCGTCTTCGAGCAGCCGCTCGTTGCGATCGACCTCACCATGTGCGTACTTCGAGACGGCGCTCTGGCTGATCCCGAGTTGATCAGCGACTTCGAGTTGGGTCAGTCCGCGATCCCGTAGACGCTCGGCCAGCATCGACCGAAACGTCGGCAGGAACTCCTCGACGACCACCTCCTCGATGAATTTCATTGGTCCCCCCCAAATTCCCTGTCGCCCTGGATCCGGGACGCCTGTGGCCCTTCCTGACCCTGATACTTCGAGCCGCGCTCCTCGCCGTAGGGGCGCTCCGCGGGACTGCTCAACTCGGTGAAGGTCAGCTGAGAGATGCGCATGCCTGGCGTGAGCGCGACCGGGGCGGTGCCGAGATTCGAGAGTTCGAGCGTGATCTGGCCCCGGTACCCCGGATCGGCCAGCCCCGCAGTGGCATGCACCACAACCGCAAGACGGCCAAGCGACGAACGCCCCTCGACGTGGGCGATCAGGTCGTCGGGGATCTCGACGGTCTCGACGGTCGTGCCGAGGACGAAATCGCCGGGGTGGAGGATAAACTCGCCCCCCTCGTCGACGACAGTCTCCTCGACGTATTCGGCGACCTCCTGCTCGCTCGTCGGGTGGATACACGGGATGTTCGCGTGCTGGAACTCGAGGAACTCCCGGCCGAGTCGGAGATCGACGCTGGCAGGCTGAATCTGGAGGTCCGGTTCGTCGAGCGGCTCGACCACGAGGTCGCCCGCTTCGAGCCGGTCGAGGATGTCCGCGTCTGAGAGGATCATACCGGCGTCTCGGAGCCGACGCGAATAAAAGACCACGGTCTGGGTCGGTGAACGCCGAAAATCAGCGACGGGCAGACATGGCGGCGTGATCCGAAAACCGGCGGTCGAAAATTCCGCGACGCCCCTCAGCGTCCACGTTCCCGTTTCTCAGACGTCTTCAGTATCCGCGTTCGGGCCGTTGCGCTTGACGCTCTCGATCCCGTCGCGTGCACCCGAACGGTCGTCGTATCCCTGGCCGCTGTCGGCGAGAATATTGCCGTTGCGGTGACGGAGCCGCCAGCGCCACTTGCCACCAGTATCCTCGTAGATCTCGAAGGCAGCCGGCCCCACGTCGAGGGCATCAGCGTCGGGCGCGTACGTCTCGACCCGCTCGACCGCCGATTCAGCCTCGTCGCGGTCGTTGTATCCCTGGCCGCTGTCGGCGACGATCCGGTCGTTGCTGGCCGTCAGCCGCCAGCGGAACTGGCCGGCGTTGTCCTCGTAGATCTCGAACTCGTAATCATCGAGATCCTCACGGAGCCGATCAACGGCCCGTCGGGCGTCGTGATACCGCGAGTAGCCCTGCCCGCCGTCGGCGAGGACGTTCCCGTTGCGGTGGACCAACCGCCAGCGATACTCGCCGGCGTTGTCCTCGTAGATCTCGAAGCCGGTCGGATCGAACCGGAGGTACGCCGCCGACCCGGCGTATGTTTTGACTCGGTCGATCGCCCGCTTGAGGTTACTCCGGGAATCATACCCCTCACCGGAATCACAGAGAACGTTTTCGTTGTCGTGCCGGAGCCGCCACCGGTGTTCACCCGCGTTGTCAGTGTACACCTCGAAGGTGGCCTGGCTCTCGGCGACCTCCACCGGTTCGAAGGTCTCGTCTTCGGCCGGGAGGTCTTCCTCGGCTTCGATCAACAGGAGTTCCGCACCGAGGGCGTCCCGGCGGACGCCCGCGATCCCCTTCTGGGCGTTGTGTTTCCGGGTGTAGCCCTCGCCACCGTTGGCGATCAGGTTGCCGTTCCGATGGCGGAGTCGCCAGCGCCACTGCCCGCCGGCGTCCTCGTAGAGTTCGAACCGCGACTGGCTCGTTCGGAGCGTCCGAAGCTGGCGGGACAGATCGTCCTCGTCTGCGGCAGTATCGGTCAGCTCCGCCCGGAGGCGGTCGATCTCACCGGCGAGATCGGCCTCGTCCGCGTCGGCGTCCGCGAGTGCGGCCCGCAGTTCGTCGACGACGCCCGCCAGGTCGGTCTCGTCCTCGATCACGTCGGCGAGTTCGTCCCGGAGACGACTGGCTTCCGCTTCGGAGCGAGTCGTCAACAGTGGGGCGAAGACGCCCCCGACGGCCATGATCAGGAGGCCGACCGCATACACTGCGATGATCGGGCTGGATTGCACTCGCCAGTTGTCCGGGTACGCCATGGTAAACCACAGGACGCCGACGATACTGACGACCAACCCGACCAGAATCAGTATCGAAGCGTACTGATCGAGCGGGAGACGGACCAGCGGGCCGGCGATGATCAACGCCAGCGCGATCGCCCCGGCGACGATCCCCCAGCCCCTGAGCACGGAGGCTGGCTCGCTGATGATCACCATGAAGATTCCGAGGATGCCGAGCAACAGCCCGAGGACGAAGATCCAGTAACCCGTCACTTCGTCGTCGGTACCTGGCTGTCCGATCCGTTCCTCGTACCACTCCACGAGTCGCGTATTCTGTGAAGAGTCAGCTGCCATAGTATATCCGTCTGATTAAATACATGGCAGATACTTATAAATTGGTGCGGACCACCGGACGGTGGCAGGCCAAAAACGACGGATGAGAACTGTCCGGGGCCTACGAGTCGGCGTACAGATCAGTCGAGAGGTACCGTTCGCCCGTGTCGGGTAACACCGTCGCCACGACGGCGTCGTCCGGGTAATCGGCCGCAACCTCTCTGGCTGCGTGGGCCGCTGCGCCACAGGAGATGCCGACTGCAAGTCCCTCTTCGCTGGCGATCCGGCGGGCTTCAGCGATCGACTCCTCGCGATCCACAGTCACGACATCGTCCAGGAGATCCATCTCGAGGATGTCCGGCACGAAGCCGGCACCGATCCCCTGAATACCGTGGCTGCCGGCCTCTTCACCGGAGAGGACGGCCGAATCCGCGGGTTCGACGCCGATCACGTCCACATCGGCCTCGACATCTTCCTGGAGGAACTGCCCGACACCGGTGATCGTGCCGCCGGTACCGATCCCGGCGACGAACGCGTCGAGTTCGCCGTCGGTGTCCTCCCACAGCTCCGGGCCGGTTCCCTCGCGGTGGGCGGCCGGGTTCGCAGGGTTCTCGAACTGCTGGGGGACGAAGGCGTCGTCGTGTTCCGCGGCGAGTTCGTGGGCACGGTCGATCGCACCACTCATCCCACCGTCGGCGTCAGTGAGTTCGAGTTCCGCGCCGAGGCCGGCGAGCAACTGCCTCCGTTCCTCGGTCATCGACTCGGGCATCGTGAGTACGAGGTCGTACCCCTTGGCGGCACAGACACTCGCGAGTGCGATCCCCGTGTTCCCGCTTGTCGGTTCGATCACGACGGTGTCGTCAGTGAGCTCCCCGGCGTCCTCGGCGGCTTCGATCATCGACTTGCCGATCCGATCCTTGACCGAATAGGGATTCAACGATTCGACCTTGGCCAGGACGGTCGTCCCGGTTCCGTCATCGAGTCGAAGCAGCGGTGTGTCCCCGATGAACTCGGTAACGTCGTCTGCGACGTGCATCGTGGATGGCGATCCGCCGTCTGCACAAATAAGGCCGGCCGAAACTCTCAGCCTTCGAGAATTCGAATACCCGGATGAGACGGATTCGAGATCAAGCGACTGTCGTCGACGATAGCTCACATCTCCGCGAGGAGTTCGTCCATCAGCTTCGACTGGGCGGCCGCAAGGTGTTCCGTGAACGTCGACCCGTCGATGTCGAGTTCGGCGGCGACGTCGGTCGCGTTCGCGTCTCGTGGGTACGAGAAGTAGCCCATTCGGTAGGCCGTCTCGAGGACTTCTTTTTGACGGTCAGTCAACCGACTGCGATCGATCGGGATCACGTCGGTACTGCCCTCCTCGTCGCTCTCGACCTGGAGGAGATACCGGATCCGGACGGCCCCGTACCGTTCCCGGAGGTCCGTCACGAGGTCACGCAGGTCCTGGATCGTCGTCAGGTGCAGCGAGAGGACGAGCGACCCATCCTGGGCGCGGATCTCCGAGATGGGATGGTCGTGGTCCTCGACGAACTCACAGACACAGTCCAGGGACTCGTGGTGAAACCGGTAGACGCTCGCAGAGCGGTACTCGAACAACTGGCTGAGTCGGTCGTCGGTGAGGGTCGCGTCACCGCTGACCGTAAACTCCTCGGTGACCGTGCCTTCGGCGTTACCGGCCCGGGAAACGGACGTCAGTGGGTCGTCCGCCTGTTCGGAGAGTCCGGCGACTGGACAGGCTTCCGGGGACAGGACTTCGATCTCCGCGCGCATACCGGGCATTGCTGTCTACACATAGGGGAACTGTCGGGATAATCCAACGGGCCATTCTCAACCAGTGAAAACGAACGGCGTGGCCGGCAATCCGGCAATAGCGTCCGGGAATACCGCATCGAAATGCAAACAAATGGAAAAAGAACTTGGCAGGGGGCCACCAGTGGTTGGACATGCAAGCCGTCGTCCTCGCAGGCGGGTACGCAACTCGCCTGTGGCCGGTGACCCGTCATCGCCCGAAAATGCTCCTCCCGATCGGTGACACGACCGTCATCGATCGTGTCCTCGGCGAACTCGAATCCGACGATCGGATCGAGGACGTCTACGTCTCGACGAACGAACGCTTCGCCGACGACTTCCTCGATCACATCGCGAAGACCGACTTCGAGAAACCGAGACTCTCCGTCGAGGAGACCGTCGAGGAAGACGAAAAGTTCGGCGTCATCGGAGCACTCGCCCAGCTCGTCGACCGCGAGGGGCTGGCCGACGACGATCTGCTGGTCGTCGCCGGCGACAACCTCATCAGCTTCGACCTGAGCGAGTTCGTCGATGCCTTCGAGCGAAACGACGCACCGACGTTGGCCGCCTACGACGTCGGTTCGCGCGAGCGGGCGAAGGCGTACGGACTCATCACCGTCGATGGCGACCGGGTCGTCGACTTCCAGGAGAAACCCGAGGATCCCGACAGCACGCTCGTCTCGATCGCGTGTTACGCGTTCCCGGCCGAGGATGTCCGGTTCGAGGAGTACCTCGACGGCGGCAACAACCCGGACGAACCGGGCTGGTTCATCGAGTGGCTGGTCGACCGCGGTGACGTCAATGCCTTTACTTTCGACGGGGCGTGGTTCGACATCGGGACGCCCGACAGCTATCTCGAGGCGATCCAGTGGGCCCTGGACGGTGATAGCGTGATCGCCAACTCGGCGACCGTCGAGAACGCCGAGATCGGCGGCAACGTCCACATCCTTCCCGACGCGGAGATCGTCGATTCGACCGTCGAGGACTCGATCGTCTTCGCCGACGCAACCATTCGGGACTGTGAAATCCGGAACTCGATCATCGACGAGAACACACACGTCGAAGATCTCGATCTCGCCGGGGCGCTCATCGGGGCGCACACGGAGATTACTAACGGACGATAACACTGTCCAAGCGGACCATAGTACCTGCCTCAGCGGGCGCAAAAACACCGTCGTGTCCCGGATCTATCGGATCAACTGCGAGAAGGGCTAGCCGAGCCACGCATCCTCGATCCGAATCGATCCCCTGGTCCCATCCCAGTCGGTCGTGTACTCAAGTTCGATCGGCCGGTCCATGTGCGGGCCGTCCGTGACCAGTGTCTCGAACTCGCCACCTTCGCCCAGGACGTGCACGCCGTATTCGGCGTTGAGGTCCCGGAGGTCCGCAAGCGCGTCGGCGTCGAGTCGACGCCCGAGCCACGTCTCGTCGAGACCGGCCGCCGAAACGCTGACGATCCGGATCTCGAAGCCGGCATCGAGCATCGATTCCGCGAGGTCGACGGGATCTCGCTGCCACAGCGGGGCGAACAGTTCCGCGTCGAGACGGTCGGACAGTCCCTCGATGCGACTGGTCTGAAACTCGCTCTCGACAGCACCCGCGACGATACCGGCGACGCCGCCGCCGAGTTCGGTGTCCAGCTCTGCGAGGGCGGCCTCCAGTGGTTCGAGTTCACGGTCGCCCTGCGCGCCGGCGTCCCTCACCTCCCCTGCCCCGAAGTCATCCGGATTGATTTCAAGAAGCGGAATGTCGATGCTCTCGGCAGCCAGGCGAGCCAGGCCTGTCGCCGGGACGTGATACATGTACGAATCGCCGGCTGGGTGGACCGTGACGAGTCGCTCGACGGGCAGGCCGTCTTCGAGCGCGCGATACAGTGCCCACGACGAATCCTTGCCGCCGGAGAAGAGACTTACCCACGCGCCGTCGGCGGTATCGGTCATACACCGGCTAGTCGAACCGGGTGGTTCAGTGTTGCGGTCGTCCCCGGCGCTAACGGCGGGCAAACGGCGACGACTAGCGCGTGACGGTGACCGTGACGGCCCCACACGCACACTCGTAGACGTGACGGGTGCCGCCCGGCGAATCGTAGACGATCTGCCGATCGTCGTCGCGGAGCCCCCGATCACACCCCTCGGCTTCACAGGTCGGCGTGAGTGATTCGAGCATGTATCAGCAGTGTCCCCCAAGGGGTATGAAGGCAAGCCAACCCCGGAGTGAAACTGAAAGTGACAGACGACGATCCGGGGACGAGACAGAGGACCGGCGTCGGCGGACGTAAAGGATATGCCCGCGGCGGCCCCCGCCACACGTATGATGAACGAGTGGCGGGCGGCGAGAGTCGAGCCGGGCGGCGACCGGCCCGATCCGGCGACCTGGGAGCCGGTCGAGGTGCCGGGGCGGCCGGCGGCATTTGCTGGCGCTGACGCCGTGGCCTACCGATCGACGTTCGCGGATCCGACAGCGGAAGACGAACACGCGACGCTCGTCCTGGAAGGAGTCTACGCGCACGCTCGCGTCTGGCTCAACGACACGTTTCTGGGTGAACACGACGCCTACTTCGAGCCGCTCCGACTCCGCCTCGACGCCGCGCTCGCTGCCGAAAACGAGCTGCTTGTCGAATGCCGACCGCCGGAGGACCGCTTCGGTGGGAGTTACGAAACCGACGAGGTCCCCGACGAACTCGCGGTCCCCGGTATCTGGTGGGATGTCGATGTCGAGACATACACGGACCACCACATCCTGGATCTCTCGGCCCGCCCGCGGGTCGACGACGAGGATGCGCGCTTCGACGTCCGGGCGACCGTCCTCGCCGAGACAGCGCTCGACGATCGGCTGACGTTCTCCGTCAAGCCCGAGGGGTCACGCCGTGGTCGGGGAATGATGGATCGCACGGCGATCGAGGCGGATGCCGGCGAACGGACGACGGTCGAATACACGATCGATATCCGGGATCCCGCCCTGTGGTGGCCCCACGACCTCGGCGAGCAGAACCGCTACGTCATCCGGGCGAAGCTCGACGACGACGAACGCACGCTGACCACGGGGCTGTGCTCGGTCGACTACGACGAAAGCGATGGGCTCCGGGTCAACGACACGCCGATGACGGCCCGTGGCGTCGGTCTCCTCGCGGCCGAGCCGGAGGACGTCGAACGGGCGGTCGACCTCAATGCCACCCTCGTTCGGGCACACGCTCACGTGCCGTCGCCGGCCGTCTACGAGGCGGCCGACGAGGCTGGCGTCTTGGTCTGGCAGGACCTCCCGCTGACCGGCCCGGGCCCGTTCGACATCGAGCGTGGCCGGGACCTGACCGGTCGACTCGTCTCGGCGTACGAACATCACCCCGGCCTCGCCGCGATCAGCGTCCACGACGATCCGGTCACGTTGAGTGACGGACCGCTCGGGTCCGGGTTCCTCGACCGGTTGCGTCTCCGGTGGCGGCGTTTTCGGGCGGACTACGATCACGAACCCGCCGAAACCGTCGCCGCCGAGGTTCCCGACGGTATCGTCACGCTGCCAGTCGTCGGGCCACCCGGGATCGAGCCGGACGCGACGTCGCTGTATCCCGGCTGGAGATACGGCCAGGCGGCGGACGTCGATCAGCTACTGGAGCGGAATCCCTCGCTCGATTCCGTGGTTGGGGAGTACGGTGCGGGATCGCTGGGCGTCGACGACCCCGTCGACGTCGACGGGTTCGATCGTGAGGTTCACGACTATCACGTCTCCGGGGGCGTCGAGGACTCCCAGGCCTACCAGCGGTCCGTGATCGCGACGGTCACCGAACGACTTCGCCTGCGGGGGACGGACGTACTCGTGGCTGGATCGCTCCGTGATCTTGGCGACGCCGGCATGGGCGTCCTGGCGCGCGACGGCACACCCAAGGACGCATACGACGCACTCGCCAGCGCCTTCGAGCCAGTGCAAGCGATGCTTGCCGATCCGCGTGCGGGTGGAGAATCGGACGTCGTCGTCCACAACGACCTGCCAACCGACGTCACCGACCGCCTCACCTGGGAGGTTGGCGGTGAAACCGGAGAAGCCGACGTCGCCATCGGCGCTGCGAGCGGTGAGACAGTGACGTCGATCTCGATTCCGCAAGATGCCGAGACGATCACGCTGTCGCTGGCCGGCCACTCAGTCTCAAACACATATCAGTTATAAAGGTTCATGTGACGGGTTCACATCCCCCCGAGAGGGGACCTGAGACGTGTGATACGCCGACTCATGGACTGGATCCACCGGAATACTTAAATGAGTGTCTCCTGTAATACGAAATACCTGAACGCCCCGTGCGTTCGGCAGTATCGTGCGACGCCCAACATGACAGGGAATCTAGTTATAAGGCGAAAGCAAGTCGGTAGCGACTGTACTGTCGAACGCCGGAGCGGGAATGGCACAGAGGAGTAATCATGACAGACTCGATTGAAGAATCAAAGAACGTATCGGTAACAGACGAGGATCTCGAGACCAAATCGAAGGGCGAGCTCATCAAACTCGCCGGGCAACTGCGGGATCGACGAAACGACCTCAACCAGATGGCGAGCGAGCGCGCCTCACAGCGCGACGATCTCAACGCCAAGACCCGCGAGAAGGTCGACGAAGCCCAGGAACACCGCGAGAAGCGCGACGAGCTCAACGAGCAGGTCCAGGAACACAAGGAGAAGCGCAACGAGCTCAACGCGGAGGCCAACGAGCTCTTCGAGCAGGTCGAGGACAAGAAAGAGGAGATGGAGCTCGACGAGGGCAAAAGCGTCGACCAGCTCGAAGACGAGATCGAGGATCTCGAGTTCAAACAGCAGACTGAGGTCCTGAGCTCCGAGGACGAGCAGGAACTCATCGAGAAGATCGAGCAAAAGCGCGAGAAACTCGCCGAGCGCAAGGAGAAGCTCGAACAGACCGACGACATCGACGAGATCAAAGCGGAGGCCCAGGAGATCCGCTCCGAAGCGAGCAAACACCACCAGAAGGTGACCGAGCTCGCCGACGAGGCCCAGGAACATCACAACGAGATGATCGAGGCCTATCGCGAGGCCGACGAGATCCGCGACGAGGCCGACGAGATGCACGAGAAGTTCGTCGAGGCCCAGGAAGCGGCCGACCAGCATCACGAGGACTTCGTGCGCGTCCAGAAGCGACTTCGCGAACTCGACAAGGAAGAGGAAGAGGAAGAACGGTCGCGCCGCGAGGAGAAACAGGAAGCCGCTCGCGAGGAAGCCGAGGAGATCTACCAGGAGTTCAAAGACGGCGAGACCCTCGACACCGAGGACCTGATGAAGCTCCAGAAGACGGGACTGCTGTAAGTTTTACCTCGTTCACTCTCTACCCCGGATTGCTTGGGATTTTTATGGATCGGCAGCGTCTGATGAGACGTGAGCACACTGGTGGTGTGCCTGGACCGCGGGGGTGACCTGGCGAGCGTTGCGGAGCCGCCGATCGTCGGGACCGACGCAGTCGAATCGCTCGTCACCGAGTTCGGCATCGACGACCCGGAGGACAGCCGGGTCAACTGCCTGCTTGAAGGGCTGCGTGTCGCCCGCGATCTCGAAGCCGACGGCGAAGCGGTCACTGTCGCCGTCATCTCGGGGAGCGGTGAGACGGTCGGCGTGAGCCGATCGGTCGCCAGACAGACCGAGCAGTTGCTCGCCGCCCACGAGCCCGATTCGGCGATCGTCGTCACCGACAGCACGGAGGACGAACGCCTCGTCCCGATCATCGAGAGCCGGGTGGCCGTCGACGCCGTCGATCGGGTCGTGGTCCGACAGGCCCGGGACATCGAGTCGACGTACTACCTGCTCAAGCAGTTCCTGGCCGACGAGGAGCTCCGGGAGACCGTCCTGGTGCCGATCGGAGCCGCGCTGCTTGCGATGCCGATCCTCCTTCTGGTCGTCAACAGCGTCACGATGGCGCTGGGCGCGATCGCCGCGGCCGTCGGCCTGCTCCTGTTGTACAAGGGACTGGGGATCGACGAGTACGTCGAGACGCTGCCCGGCCAGATACACAACGCGCTGTACTCCGGACAGGTGTCCCTCGTCACGTACGTCGTCGCCGCGGGGCTCGGACTGATCGGCCTGTTCGTGGGGGCACTCGGCGTCTCGGCGACGGCCTCCGACAGCGTCCTGATCCTGGCAATGCGGTTCGGGTTCGACGCTGTACCCTGGCTGACGGCAGCTGCCCTGGCAGCGAGCTCCGGTCGGTTACTCGACGAGTTGCTCCGCCGGGACGGCGTCAGAAACGCATATCTCAACCTTCCGTTCGGCGTCGTCGCGGTCGGTCTCGTCGTCCGGGGTGTCAGCGGATACTTCCTCGAACGCGCCGACGTGTTCGCGTCGATGTCGGTCTCATCGGTCGATCTCGGGATCATCTCCATCGAGGGATTCACGCTCACGCCGGGGACGCGACTCGCGGTGTTCCTCATCGCCGGGATCGTCGTCAGTCTCGTCGGCGTCCGCTTTGCCGCCTACTTCAGCGAGACGAACATCGAGGAGGAACTGGTCGATGAGCGGGCGGCTGAGTAAGGCCTCTCCTCGTGAAACCACGCTGTGTTCGGAGACGAGGAGACGGATCAGACGGCTGAAGTACGCCGAACCGAACCGGCGAGTATGGACGAAGTGATTCACGCCACCGGTCACGAGCACGTCACAGCGACCCACGAAAGCACGCTCGAACTCACGAGCGACGACTTCCTCACCCCGGCCGGGGACTGCATCGTCGGGATCGAGGCCGATCGCGTTCCCGCGGATTTCGATCCGGCGTTCGTCGAGGCGTGTCAGGACGCCACCGCGGAGATCACGGCCACGCTTTCGACAGCCGACCAGGAGGCCCGGATCACCGGTCGAGGCCACCCGGGCCTCTCCTTCGAGAACGACCGTTCGCTGGTGATCCGGACCAGCGAATACGTCGACGACCGAACGGTCATGATCGACGCCGACGCCGCTGCGGCGGATCTGGATCGCGAACTCGTCGACGCGCTGGCCGCCGGGGCGTCGGTGACGATGCGCCTCACCGTCGAGTGATCGCTCGGTACGGAAGCCGGCCGTTTTTGACAAGCCGCGACCCACACCCCAGTATGAGCGAGGACGCCGAACCGGTCGAGAACATCAGCGGTGGCCCCGGCAGCGGCGGCTCGATGGATACCTTCGAGCCGAGCGACGCCGACACGCGGGCCGCCGACGTCGTCGACCGCCTGGGCGAACTGTACTGGCAGAAGACCTACGGCGGCCAGGACGCCTTCGAGTGTCTCGTCCGGACGATCCTCAGCCAGAACACGAGCGACGTGGCGAGTCAGCCGGCCCACGACGCGTTGATGGACCGATACGGATCCGAAGAGGACGAAGTCGATCTCGTCGACGCGCTCGCCGACGCCGAACAGGCCGAACTCGCCGAGACGATCTCCGGGGCCGGCCTCCACAACCAGAAGTCGGCCCGGATCATCGAGATCGCCGAGCGCGTCCGCAAGGAGTACGGCGGCGAGGACGCATTCGACGCGTTCGTCCGCGAGGAGCGCGCCGAGGCAGTCCGGGAAACGCTCCTCGCGATGAACGGCGTCGGCCCCAAGACCGCCGACTGTGTCCTCCTCTTTGCTGGTGGACGCGGCGGCGTCTTCCCCGTCGACACGCACGTCCACCGGATCTACCGCCGCCTCGGTATCGCCCCGCCGGGGGCCGATCACGAGGCAGTCCGCGAGGTGCTCGAAAAGAAAGTGCCCGAGGGGAAATGTGGCTTCGGTCACACCGCGAGCATCCAGTTCGGCCGGGAGTACTGCAGCGCGCGCAAGCCGGCGTGTCTCGACGGCCCCGAGGCATGCCCGTTGTACGATCTCTGTGATCGCGTCGGTGTCGAGCCAGCGAGCGGCGATGTCGTCGATCCGGCCGAGACGGTCGGAAGCTGAGAACGTCGAAAACGAGTCGGCCGCGAGTCAGTTCTCGATCGCGGCGTCGATCCGCTCGAACTGCTCGTCGGACAGGTCGACCTCGATCGCGCCGAGGTTCTCCTCGAGCTGGTCGGTCGTCCGCGCGCCGATGATCGGGACGACGGTGAGGTCCTCGTGAGCCAGCAACCAGGCCAGCGAGACCTGGGCGGGGGAGGCGTCGACGTCGTCGGCGACCGCACGGATCTCGTCGAGAACATCCCAGGCCTCCTCTCGGAGGTACCAGTCCGCGAAGTGCTCGTCGATGTCGCCACGCGAGCCGTCGGGGGATTCGACCTCGCTCTCGCCGACGCGTTCGTACTTGCCGGTGAGGAAGCCGCCGTGCAGCGGCGAATACGGACACACAGCCAGGTTCTGGTCTGCACAGACGTCCAGATATTCGGCGACGGGCTCGCGGTGGACCGCCGAGTACTGTGGCTGGGTGACGGTGAAGGCCTCGTAGTTGTTGACGTCGGCCTTCCAGAGCCCCTTGGTGAGTTTCCAGGCGTCGGCCGTCGAGAGGCCGACGTAGTGGACTTTCCCTTCGCTGATCAGGTCGTCGATGGTCCGCAGGGTCTTCTCGATCGGCGTCTCGTCGTCGAAGCGGTGGAGATAGAGGATGTCGAGGTAGTCCGTGTCGAGTTTCTCAAGGGAGCCTTCGACCTCCGCGCGGACGTTCTTCGCCGAGAGGTTCTCCTGGAAGCGCGAGACATCCGACCAGAAGCACTTCGAGGCGACGACGTAGTCCTCGCGATCGCGGTCGGCAAGCCACTCGCCGATCCAGCGTTCGCTGTCGCCGCCGCCGTAGCCGTTGGCCGTGTCGATGAAGTTCCCGCCCGCCTCGGCGTAAGCGTCCAGAAGCTCATGGGCGTCCTCGCGGTCCGTCTCGACGACGCCCGTCTCCTCGTGTTCCAGCCCGAAACGCCACGTCCCGAGGGCGATCGGCGATACTTCGAGTCCAGTCTCTCCGAGTCTGACGTACTCCATGAATAGAGGGTAGCGTCCCTCGCGTATAAGTCCGATGTGATAGTTCGTACCGTGTTCCGAGTACCCGCCGCGGGCGTCTCGACTGTCGCCGAGTCACCCCGAGAGTGCAGTCACGTGGTAGCGCTCGCCCGGCGTCGTCTCAAAAATGACGGTGCCATCGTCGCGTTCTGCATCGACCGGCGTGCCATCCGCCGCAACGACGCGAACGTCCGGTGTTGCCCGCACCCGACACCGCTCGCCGGAGCCCGACCGGATGGTCGCGCTGTCGAGACTGCCATCGGACCACTCGATGTCGACTTCGAAGTCGCCGCGGGCCCGGAGTCCCGAGACCGACCCCTCGGCCCAGGCGTCGGGCAGTGCGGGCAGGAGGCGGATCTCGTCAGCGTGGCTCCCCAGCAGCAGCTCAGTGATCCCAGCCGTAGCCCCGAAGTTCCCGTCGATCTGGAACGGCGGATGAAGATCGAAGAGGTTCGGGGCCGTCGAGTCGGTGAGTAGTGTTCTGACCCACTCGTGGGCCCGCTGGCCGTCCTCCAGTCTGGCGAACTGGTTGACCAGCCAGGCGGCGCTCCAGCCGGTGTGGCCGCCACCGTGTTCGAGGCGGCGGTCGAGCGTGGTTTCGACCGCGTCCGCGAGCTTCGGGGTATTCCGGGGTGTGATCTGGTCGCTCGGATGCGCCCCGTACAGGTGCGAAATGTGGCGATGACCGGGGTCAGCCTCGTCGTAGTCCTCGATCCACTCCTGTAACTGGCCGTGTTCGCCGACCTGCAGCGGCGGGAGACGATCCAGGACGGCCCGCAGATCGTCGTGGAAGGCGTCTTCGGTGTCAAGGATCTCCGCGGCGGCGATAGTGTGCTCGAAGAGGTCCCGAGTCAACTGCACGTCCATCGTCGGCGCGTAGGTGACCGTCGCTTCCTGACCGTCATCAGTCACGTAGGCGTTCTCCGGCGAGTTCGAGGGGGCGGTCACCAGCCACTTCGCTTTCTCCCCTTCTTCCGCAGGGTGCTCGACGAGAAAATCGAGCACGAACGCTGCCGCCTCCCGCAAGATCGGGTACGCCATCTCGCGGAGGAATTCCTCATCTCGAGTGAAGGCGTAGTGGTCGAACACCAGCTGGGAGAGCCACGCCGCGCCCATCGGCCAGAGGCCCCAGTGAGCGCCGTCGACGGGCGCGGCGTTCCGCCAGAGATCCGAGTTGTGGTGGACGGTGAAGCCCGCACAGTCGTAGTGAGCCTCGGCGACGCGTCGGCCAGGCCCCCGGAGGTCATCGACGAAGTCGTATAGCGGGGTCGCACACTCCGCGAGGTTCGTCTGCAGGGCTGGCCAGTAGTTCATCTCGAGGTTAATGTTCAGCGTATAGCCGCTGTTCCACGAGGGCTCGAGTTCCTCGTTCCAGATCCCCTGGAGGTTCGCTGGCTCGCTCCCGGGCCGGGAGCTCGCGATGAGGAGATACCGACCGAACTGGGCGTACAGCGCCGTAAGGTGCGGGTCTACCTCGCCCGCGGCGACCCGATCGAGGCGCTCGTCGGTCGGCCGGTCGACAGGGTCGCCCAGATCCAGTTCCACGCGATCGAAGAGTTCCCGATGGTTGGCGACGTGGGTATCCCGCAGGTCGTCATATGGCTGGTCCGCTACCGCGTCCAGCACCGACTCACACGCCACACCCGGATCCTCCGTCTCGTGGCCGGTGAAGCCGGTCAGCACGATCGTCATCGCATCGGCTGCTTCAGCCCTGAAGCCGACACTCGACTCCTCCGGCGCGTCCGCGCCGGTCACTCGCTGTACGTCCCCGCCGTCGGCGGTCACGCTGGCGCAAGCCTCGAAGGATATCCCCTCGCCGCCAGCGCCGCGGTCGTCCTCCGGCTCGTCGACGACTCGTCCCCGGAGTTGAAGCGTCCCGTCGCGAACGGCGTCCTTGGCGTCCTGCTCTCGGTCGAGTCCGACCGTCGCAGTGACGGCCCCGGGTTCCTCCGCCGTAAGCCGAATCACGATCGCATCGTCCGGAGCGGAAGCGAAGTACTCCCGGACGTGAGTTGTCCCCTCGTGGTCGTAGCGGACGCGCGCTACGCCGGCCGAGAGGTCGAGCTCGCGCCGGTAGTCGGTGACGGCGTCGTAGCCGACGTCGATCAAGAGGTCGCCAAACGTCTGGTAGGGCCGCAAGCGGATGGGGTCGCCCATCAGTTTCTCGTCGGCGAGGGCCTGTGCGCGCTCGACCTCGCCGTCGAAGATGAGTCGGCGGACTTCCTCGACATGTTCCCGAGCGTCCGGATTGGTTCTATCCTCGTGGCCACCCGCCCAGAGCGTGTCGGCGTTGAACTGCACCCGCTCACACCCGGGGCGGCCGAAGACCATCGCGCCGAGGCGGCCGTTCCCGATCGGTAGTGCTTCGAGCCACGCCGACGCCGGTTCGTCGTACCACGTGGTGGTCCGCGGATCGAAGTCGAGAGTCATGGTTCGCCAAGCGTGAGAAATCACTTAAAACCGCATGGAGCGACGACACCGACAGGACTAATATTTCGCTTCGAGTGTCCCCATTCATGCAGTACGAAAACCCCATCATCCCGGGCTTTCACCCCGATCCGACGATCTGCCGGGTCGGAGAGACGTTCTACCTCGCAACAAGTTCCTTCGAGTACTTCCCTGGCGTCCCGCTGTATCGGAGTCAGAACCTCGTCGACTGGGAACCGATCGGGCACGCACTCACCCGCGACGCCCAGCTGCCCCTGGAGGGTGCCCGCTCCTCGATGGGGATTTTCGCACCGACGTTGCGCCACCACGACGGGACCTTCTATCTCGTCACCACGAACGTCACCAACGGCGGGCACTTCTTCGTCACCGCCGACGATCCGGCTGGTGAGTGGTCAGACCCGACGTGGGTCGACGCGCCGGGCATCGACCCGGACCTCTTCTTCGAGGGCGACACGTGCTACTTCACGTACCACGCTGACGACCCCGACGCACCCATCAAGCAAGCCGAACTCGACCTGGAGACGGGGGAACTCGGCGAGCCCTACCCCGTCTGGGAGGGGTTCCGCGATCCTTACGCCGAGGCCCCGCACGTCATCGAGCGCGACGGGACATACTACCTGCTCGTCGCCGAGGGTGGCACCCACGCGGGCCACATGGTCGTGGCAGCCCGCGCCGACGACCCGGCCGGTCCCTACGAGGGCTGTCCCGACAATCCGGTCCTGACGCACTGGGGTCGCCCACGGGATGCGATCCGCGCCACTGGCCACGCGGACCTCACCGTCGACGGAAACGGGCAGTGGTGGCTCGTCTGCCTCGGCATCCGCCAGCACAGCATGTGGCCGCGCTTTCACCACCTCGGCCGCGAGACCTTCCTCGCGCCCGTCTCCTGGGCGGACGGCTGGCCGGTCGTTAACGACGGCGATCCGGTCACCACCGAGATGGATGCCCCGCTCCCGGGCGAGCCCCGAGGCGATGTGACGTCGGTCGATCGCACCGACACGACCTTCGCCGACGGTCTCGGTGTCGAGTGGGAGTTCCGCCGCAACCCCGACCGCGAGCGCTACGAGACGGGGCCGGACGGACTCACCCTCCATGGCGGCCCGGAGACCCTCGACGAACCCGGGGCCACGTTCGTCGGTCGCCGACAGACAGCCTTCGACTGTTCCGCCGAAGCGACGCTCGCCTTCGATCCCGACAAGGGCGAAGAGGCCGGCCTCGCCCTCGTGATGAACGAGGACCACCACTATCAGGTCGGCGTAACCCGCCGCGACGGCCGCCGGGAAGCCGTCGTGCGCCTCCGGATCGGCGACGCGACGGAGGTGGTGAGTCGCACGTTGGTCGAGACGACGACAGACCTCGCCGTCGAGGCTGACACGCAGACGTATCGCTTCCTCGTGGACGGTGAAGAGGAGGCGACCGCATCGACGCGCTATCTCGCGACGGAAGTCGCGGACGGCTTCACCGGCGTCATGATCGGGCCGTACGCGACCGGCCGCGGGCGGACCTGCGAGTCGAATGCAGTGGTCGAACGGTTCGTCTACGAATCCAACGAAGAGTGAACAAGTCCGCGTCGACGGCCAGAGACAGGAGGATCGTCTAGACGAACCGGAAGGTTTCGAGGTTCTTGGGCGCGAACGTCCGCATGTTGTACTCGTGATAGAGCGCCGACGAGAGGTCCTGGACCGAGGATTCGTCGCCGTGGACACAGAGCACTTTCTCCGGACGGGGGTTCATCGTCTTCACGAAGTTCTCTAAGCCCTGGCGGTCGGCGTGGCCGGAGAAGCCGTCGACGGTCTCGACGTTCATCTCCAGGGAGAGCGTGTTGCCCCGACCGCGACCGTTACCGTTGTTCATCGGGATCTCGTCCCAGCCGTTCTGGATCCGCCGGCCGAGGGTCCCCTGGGCCTGGTAGCCGACAAAGGTGAGCGTCGAGTCCGGATCGGGGCCGAAGTGTTCGAGCCAGGACATGATCGGGCCGCCGGTGACCATCCCCGACGTCGAGAGGACGATTGCCGGTTCGCCGTCGGTGACTTCCTGGCGCTCCTCCTCGCCGCCGTCGATATGGTTGAACTGGTCGGCGAGGAAGGGGTTCTCGTCGTCGTGGAAGATCCGATCCCGCAGGTCGTCCCGGAGATACTCGGGATAGGTGGTGTGGATGGCCGTCGCCTCCCACATCATCCCGTCCAGGTGGACGGGCATCTCCGGGATGTCGCCCTCGCGCATCGCCTCCTCTAAGACGAGCATGAGTTCCTGGGAGCGCCCGACCGCGAAGGCGGGGATCAGAACTGACCCGTCCCGGTCGTAGGTCTCCCGGATGATCTCCTTGAGCCTTTGTTCGGAGTCCGCCTGGTCGGTCTGGTAGTCGTTGCGCCCGCCGTAGGTCGACTCCAGAACGAGCGTCTCGACGCGGGGGAACTCGTTGACTGCGCCGTTGAACAGCCGCGTGTCGTCGTAGTGGATGTCCCCCGAGAACGCGACGTTGTACAGGCCGTCGCCGATGTGGAAGTGTGAGATCGCCGAACCGAGGATGTGGCCGGCGTTGTGCATCGTGAGCTTGATGTCCGGCGAGATGTCGGTCACGTCGCCGTACTCGATCGGGATGGTGTGTTTGATCGCCTCCCGGACCATCTCGGAGTCGTACGGCGGGGCGCGCCCTTCCTTGGCTGCGACGTCGAGATAGTCGAGTGTGAGCAGCCCCATCAGGTCACGGGTTGGCTCGGTCGTGTATATCGGGCCGTCGTAGCCGTACTTGAACAGGAGCGGAATGAGCGCCGAGTGATCGAGGTGGGCGTGGGTGAGCACGACGGCGTCGATCGAACTCGCGCCGACGCCGAGGGCCTCGGGTACCTGCAGATAGGGATACTCGTCTTCCGCGCCCGGTTTGTCACCGGCGTCGATGAGAACCCGGGTTTCGGGGGTCGAAAGAATGAACGACGCACGGCCGACTTCCCGACAGCAGCCAAGCGTCGTGATCCGGACCCACTCGTCGTCGGACATCTCCTCGCGGTGGATCTGGCGACCGACGCGTTCGAGGATGTCCCGGCGGTCGTCGCGTTCCTGTTTGAGGAAGTTCCGGACGTTGCTGACCGTCGAGGACTCGATCGGCGGGGTCCGGACGACCTCCGGCGTCCACCCAACTTTCTGGGTGATCTCCCGGAGCGTCGATCCGTGCCGACCGATCACCATCCCCGGCTTCTCGGCCTCGATGACGACCTCGCCGGTGTCCTCGTGGAAGTCCAGATCGGTGACGCTGGCCTCCTCGGGGATGACCGAGTGGACCTCGTCACGGGCCTCCCGAGGTGGCGAAAGGACGTCGGTGTCCGGACGGACGGTGATCCGTTTGCGGAGTTTCGACGCAAGCCGACGAACGAGGTCGCCGTTCTCCGCGAAGGACTTTGGATCGCGCGTGTAGATGACCAGTTCCGGCCCCTCGTAGGTGACATCCGTGATCGAAATGTCGTCCGGTACTTCGCGAACAATCGTCTCTTTCGTATCCTCAAGTTGCTGATCTACGTTACTCATAGCTGCGAGACGTCCCCGTCGTTTCCCGGGTGGCCGTCACGTCGATGCCCGAGCCGCACGGACGACGTGAACGAAACCGACTGGAACGACGACGACTGATTAGTAATGTCATGGTGCGACAGTGATGCATCCGCATCGGTCCGGTCCCGTAGCACTAGCAGTGGGAGCCCGGAAAACCGAATTCCGTACCTGCTTATTCCCCTCGGTTAATAAAAACCTTCGGAAACGTTGAGGCTCCCCGCCCCCGAGATCGATCTATGAACGTGACGCGAGACCGTGTCGAGTCCGAGCGAACGTGGGTCGCTGATCGAGCGACTGTCGTAGTTCCACTGATCAATCAACTCCGGGAGCACCTGGGGGACGCATTCGACACCGACGTCGAAGCGATCACTGACGAACAGTATCGAGAGGCCGTAACAGCAGTCTTCGCCGACGGCGACCTGGCAGTCAACGTCACTGCACTGGTCGGCCTCTTGCGTGAACTCGACGTCACAGACGATTACCCGGGGTTCGTCGTCGACGAGTTTCTCGGACGCGAACTCGCCGCAACGATCGCCGGCAAACAGCCGCGTGGGACGCTCGCCGAAGCGACATACCACTACGCTGACGTCCACACGCATGGCAGCGATGACGACGTTGCGGGGCTCGACGATCTCGACGCCGCACTGGCTGCAGGCTTCCAGACGCGGCTGCCCGGCTGGGAGTGGACCGCCACGGAGAGTCCATTCAGCGTCGATCCGGAGTGAGCGGCGGCTGAGACACGGCACGGCGGCGATCGGACCCGACGCGCTCTTGAGGATCGATACTGAACTGGTGAACATGCGCGTCGAACAGCTCGGAGACGGCGAGCCGGAACTGGCGATCGTGGCGGCGATCCACGGCGACGAACCCGGCGGCGTCGAGGCGATCGAGCGACTGCGTTCGAACGGGGCGACCGTCGAGCGGCCCGTAAAACTGATCGTCGCCAACGAGAAAGCCCTGGAAGCCGGCGAGCGGTACCTCGAGACGGATCTCAACCGGGCGTTCGACGAGGACGTTCCCGAGGATGCCCACGAGCGAGAACTCGCCCGGCAGCTCGCAACGGAGATTCGCGGGTGTACCGTACTGTCGCTACACTCGACACAGTCCTCGGCGACGCCGTTTGCGATCAGCCCGGGACTCGACGATACGACGCGGGCGATCGTCCCCCAGCTTTCGGTCGCTGCGCTGGTGCGCACCGGTCACGACGTCGAGGGACGGTTGTTCGCAACCGACGCGACGATCATCGAAGTTGAGACGGGCTACCAGCGATCGGTCGAGGCCGCCGAGAACGCCTATCGGATCGCCCTGGAGTTTCTGACGGCGACGGGCGCGCTGCCGGGGTACACGGTCTCGACCGATCTGTCGGTCTATGACCTCAGCGAACCCGTCGAGAAGCCGTCGGCAGCGGAGTACGAGGTCTTCGCCGAGAACTTCACGTACGTCGATGCGGGCGAGACCTACGCCGCCGCGGACGGGGAAGGACTCACCGCCGCCGACGGGTTCTACCCCATTCTCTTCTCGGCCTATGGCTACGAGAACATCTTCGGCTACACCGGATCGTTCGTGGGAACACTACGGACGAACTGCGAGAACGCCCCGCGACTGGTCGCTGACTGAGGCCGGGCGGTATCGGGGCTGGGCCGCCGGGAACACGGCGGGTTTATATCTCCGCCTCCGGAGGTTGGGGTATGAGCGGCGAGCAGGAACTCGGGATCACCGAGAGCAAGGAACACGCGACCGGCGAGTGGTACGCCGAACTGGTCCAGAAGGCCGGGCTGGCCGACTACGCCCCCATGGGCGGGTTCATTGTGACCCGACCCCGCGGGTACGCCATCTGGGAGCGCCTGAAGAATCATCTCGACGGGTGGTTCAAGCAGACGGGCGTCCAGAACGCCTACTTCCCGATGTTCATCCCCGAAAGCTACCTCGAAAAGGAGAAGGACATCGTCGAAGGGTTCGACCCCGAAGTGGCGTGGGTCACGAAGGGTGGCTACGATGAATTGGAGGAGCAACTCGCGGTTCGGCCCACCAGCGAGAGCATCATCACGCCCTTCCTCGCCCAATGGACCCGCTCACACCGGGACCTCCCGATCCGCGTCAACCAGTGGTGTAGCGTCGTCCGGTGGGAAGCAACGGAGACAAAGCCGTTCTTCCGCACGAAGGAGTTCCTCTGGCAGGAGGGCCACACCGCCCACCACGACGAGGAAGACGCCGTCGAGGAGATGGAAACTCGCCTCGGCCAGTACAAGCGGCTCTACGAGGACGTCCTGGCGATGCCGGTGCTTTCGGGGCGCAAGCCCGACCACGACAAGTTCCCCGGCGCGCACACGACGACGACCGTCGAGGCGCTGATGCCCGACGGCAAGTCAGTCCAGGGCGGGACCTCCCACTATCTCGGGACCTCCTTCGCGGAAGCCTACGACGTGACCTACGTCGACGAGGACGAGGAAATGAAGACCGCCCACACGACCTCCTGGGGGCTGTCCTGGCGGGCCCTGGGCGCGCTGTTCATGACCCACAGTGACGACCAGGGACTCGTCCTGCCGCCGACGCTCGCCGAGACGCAGGTCGTCATCGTCCCGATCTGGGACGAGGACAGCAAGGACGACGTCCTCGCATACGCCGAGGACGTCGAGGCGGACCTCGAGGACGCTGGCGTCCGGGTCGAACTCGACGACCGCGACCACCGCAATCCCGGGTTCAAGTACAACGAACACGAGCTCAACGGCGTCCCGCTCCGGATCGAGATCGGCTCCTACGAGGTCGCGGACGACGAACTCACGCTCGTCCACCGCCCCGACGGCGAGGAAGTCACCGTCGAACGCGACGACGTCGCCGAGACCGTCGAAGACCACCTCGATACGATCTTCGCCAAACTGTACGCCAGCGCCGAGGAAACCCTGGAAGGCGAGATCCGCGAGGCTGAATCGCGCGAGGAAATCCTCGGCACCATTGGCCAGCACGGCGGCTACGTCAAGTGTGGCTGGTGTGGCGACGAAGCGTGCGAGGAGCCGATCAAGGACGCCATCGCCGCCGAGATCGTGATGGTGCCCAAAGATCGCGACGAGGAACCGATCCACGACGAGTGTGCGATCTGTGGCGACGAGGCCGAGGAGACGGCCTACTTCGCCAAAACATACTAGACCATCATTTTCATCGTCGGGTTTCCTCGCTCGCTTCGCTCGCTGTGGGAACCGCGTGGCGACTTCGTCGCCACGGCATTCGGTTGCGGGCCCATGGGCCCGCAACCCACTCCTCGAAAAACATGGTCCACGCGAACGCAGTGAGTGTGGGCTCGGGAGAGCTTGCTCTCCCGGCGGTGAAAAAGGCCGACAGCTCGACCGCCGGTCTCGCCGTCGGTGAACCGCGCTCGCTGGCTCGCGGTTGCACCGCTCGCTCTACCGAGGTCGCTTCGCGACCTCGCGACGCTCGCGCGGATGCTAATCCATATTCGAAACCAGGAACATGTTTATGTAATCATTTACACAACTGAACGATATGAACCGCCAGCGTGTTTTCGTCGGGGATAGTACGCGCGTTCCCTATGGCGTGCCCCGTCATTTCGAGATGGTCGACCCAATCGAGGTTTCGAAATACGCGCAGCAAACGGAGCGGGCGTATCGTGGGGACGCCGCCGAATGACCCGTGATCTCACCGAGCGAGTGAGTCGGCGTCACGTACTGCGGACGGCCGCCGGGCTGGGATCCGTTTCGATCGCCGGCTGCGTGGGCATGGGTACTGAGAGCTTCGGTTCTACCGACGAGAACGAGGATGATACTACTGTTACCGACGAGAAGGGGGATGGTACCACTGTTTCCGATGAGAGTGGTGGCGACGTGGAGTGGGAGTTCACTGAGCCAGCCGGGAACGTGTGGTCGTCACCGACGGTCGTCGACGGGACTGTCTACGTCGGATCGATGGGGACCTCTGTTGAGAGGGCGTTGTACGCTCTGGATGCGGTCTCCGGCGAGCGAGAATGGGCGTTCACCGAGTTATCGGAGTCGATCCACTCTTCGCCAGCGGTCGCAAACGGGACCGTCTACGTCGGGTCCGGGGCGACGCTGTACGCGGTCGATGCGGAGACGGGCGACCAGGAGTGGGCCTTCACCGAACCAACGAATCAGATAGATGCCTCGCCGACCGTCCGGGACGGGACTGTCTACGTCGGAACCTGGGGTTCGACGCTGTACGCGGTGGACGCGACAACCGGCGAACGGGAGTGGGCGTTCACCGAGCTGTCTGGAGCCGTGAACTCGTCCGCGACGGTCGCGGCGGGCACCGTCTACGTCGGATCGTACGG
>Ga0207718_100382_pt1 | contig 43597 bp, 36 predicted proteins | sample A23M2SouthBayCA_FD_187749 | JGI IMG/M metagenome (GOLD analysis project Ga0207718, IMG submission 187749) | Aerobic enrichment media microbial communities from Eden Landing Ponds, California, USA - A23 M2 (SPAdes) | ecosystem: Environmental > Aquatic > Marine > Unclassified | place: Emeryville... | reverse complement strand
CCTTCGATATATCCCCCGCCGTGTCTGGAACCTTCTCGTCTCGCCGAGTAAAACGAAAGCCACCCAGTTGGCGACGCTACTCGTGTTACTTGTAGCGACCGGGATCGGCTATCTGTACGGAATCCTTCGCTGGCGGTAATCCGTATCGACCAACGGGTTGATTACGGTTGAAAGCACAGCCACAGTATGGCTGACAGACATGTGAGCGTCGCTGAGCCGATACTCGGTGAGGCCGAACGCGAAAACGTTCAGCAGGTCCTCGACTCGGGACGGTTCCTCCAGGGGCCGATGGTCGAGGAGTTTGAGGCGAAGTGGGCCGACTACGTGGGCACCCAACACGCTGTCGCCGTCTCCAACGGTACGGCCGCAATTCAACTCGTCCTCAAAGCGATCGGCCTAGAGCCCGGCGAAGAGGTTATCGTTCCCTCACTCACATTCGGGTCGACGGCAACGGCAGTTGTCCACCAGGCAGGGGTACCCGTCTTTGCTGATATCGACCGAGAACTCTACACGCTGGATCACACGGATCTTGAACGCTGTCTTACTGACGAGACGGCAGCGGTCATGCCCGTACATCTGTACGGCCACCCAGCAGAGATGGACGAGATACGGGCCTTCGCCGACGCCCACGACCTGTCTGTGATCGAGGATGCAGCCCAAGCCCACGGTGCCGCGTACAAAGGACAACAAGTCGGCTCGATCGGCGATGCGGGCTGTTTCTCGTTTTACGCAACGAAGAACATCACGACCGGCGAGGGTGGGATCGTGACTACCGACGACGACGAGATCGCTGAGGAGTTGCGAATGCTCAGAAGTCACGGCATGGCCAACCGTGATAAGCACGTCACGCTCGGTTACAACTACCGGATGAGCGATCTTAATGGTGCGATCGGAACGGCACAGGTCGACAGGCTCGACGGTTTCAACGAGCGCCGGCGCGAGATCAGTGAACGGCTCGCCGCCGAACTTGGCGACCTCGACTGGCTCGAACCGGCAACGGTGCGGGACTACGCCGATCACGCCTACTTCTGGGCTCCGTTCGAGGTTCAGGAGGACAAACTCGGACTGACTGGCAAGGAGGTGTGGGCGGAACTTCGGGAGCGTGGCGTCGAGACACGACACAGGTACAACGTCCCGTTATACGACCAACCGGTGTTTGCCGACCATCGAGGGTTCAACTCGGAGTTCCCGTGGAGTGTCAATCCCAACGGTCACGATTATGATCTGTCGTTGCCGAACGTGGAGGAAGTCGTCGGCAGTATGATCGGATTGCCGAACCATCCAGGACTGGAGCCCGATGACATCAAATATGTCATCGAAACTGTCCTCAGCTTCGATCCCGAAAACAGCTAGTATATGACAAGCAGTTCAGCTGAAAAAAGCCTACCCGACATTGCAGTCGTCACAATGCGAAGCAGCGCAAGACCACAGAACGGAACATATCTACTACTGAATGTTCTATCTGAGTTGACGGCTGTTTCGCTCGTGACTGTGATGTTATCTGAGGAATCAAATATCCATGGTAGCTATGAGGTGACTGAAATTGCCCATGGTTCGAAAGCGGACGGACTGCTGCGCACAATGCTACTTTTTGCTCGAAACCAGCTCCGTCTCTGCCGAGAGATACAACACCTCGATGCCCCCGTTATTTATTTTTTCGGCGGGACGGCCTACTCACTGCCGATCGTCTTTGCCAAGCTTATCGGGAAGACAGTTATCGTGCAGCCTCGTGGGGATGTCCCGCTCACGCTCCAATTAGAGTGGGAAGAAAACTACCCGGACATCGTTTCGCGGGCACTTGCGGACACCGTTAGGCTACTTGAGTTTGTCAGCCTATGGGTATCAGATCGGATCGTCACCTACACCGAGTTAATGGCCGAAGAACTGGGCCTAGGACGGTTCCGTGAGAAGATCTATCCGCACGGAACACGATACATCGATCTCGATGATGAGTTTACGCCTCAAATCCCAATTGGAGAGCGTGACCAGCGTGTAGGAATGATTGGCCGGCTCGACATTGAAAAAGGTATCGGGGAAATGGTTGAGGCAGTAGAACAACTTCCTGCTGACATCAAGTTTCGATTTGTCGGTGATGGAGCCCATCGCGAGACGATTGAGCGGAAGCTGGCGTCTGAGATCGATGCCGGGCAGGTTGAGCTTACTGGTTGGGTCAACCACGAAGAGATACCAACTCATCTCAACGATCTCAAACTGCTAATCTTGACTTCAGAGCCAACCGAAGGACTCCCAACCATAATTCAGGAAGCGTTTGCTTGTGGTACACCAGTCTATGCGACACCAGTTTCCGGAATTCCATCGATAGTAATTGAAGGCGAAACAGGATTTCTGATGGAAGACCGATCTCCGGATAGGATCGCCGAGAAGATCGAATCGATCCTTGATCGGAACGACCTCCCAGAGATCAGCGAAGCGTGTCGGGAGTTTGCCGTCGACAACTATAGTTTTGAGGCGTCCGTCGACAATTTCGAGCGGCTCTTGACCGGTCTACAGCGTGAGTAGTTCCTCGACAACGTTGTACTGGAAGATCAGGTAGTCCGCAAATGACTTTACACTCTGGTAGCCGAATTGTTTGGATAGATTTTAGCAAAAGACCTGTCCAAAACAGATTTATAGCTTAGACCGATTCCGTGAGTTATGCGAGTGCTCGTTACAGGTGGTGCCGGGTATATCGGCAACTACATCGTCGAGGAACTCCTCGATAATGGACACCATGTTCGTGTCCTCGACAGCTTTCTGTTTGGTGATAGTGCGTTAGCTCCGTTTCGCGACCACGATCGATTTGATATTACTGAAGGCGATATCAGGCATATCGAGGATCTCTCCTACGCGATGGAGGACCGGGATGCGGTGATTCATATGGCTGGGATCGTCGGCGATCCAGCATGTGGCGTCAACGAGCAGGCCACACAGGCAGTGAACGTCGAAGCGACCAAAACGCTCGTCGAGGTGTGTAAACTTCACGACATCGAACGGCTCGTGTTCGCATCAACTTGTTCGGTCTACGGCGCTAGCGAGTTGATGGAACTCAACGAAGGATCGTTCCTCAACCCGCTCTCGCTGTATGCGGAGTCGAAGATCGAGTCAGAAGATATTATCTTCCATCAAACGCACGGCGAATTCACCGATTCCGATATTACGGCGACACATCTCCGACTGGGAACTATTTTCGGCTGGTCCCGTCGAATGCGGTTTGATCTCGTCGTGAATCTCTTGACCGCTAAAGCGGTGCTTGAAGGTGATATCCCTGTCTACGGAGGTGATCAGTACCGACCGCTCGTTCACGTTGCGGATGCTGCTAACGCGTTCGTTACGGTGCTCGAAGCTCCTAAAGAGAAGGTCGACCATCAAATTTTCAACGTCGGCGACAACGATCTGAACTACCAGATAAAAAAGGTCGGCCGGATCGTCGAAGACCAAGTACCGGACGCGGAAGTCCGGTTTGTCGAGCACAAGGAGGATGAGCGGACCTACCGGGTCAGCTTCGACAAAATCAACTACATTCTCGACTGGGAGGCTGAGCGGACGATCGAAGACGGAGTCGAGGAGATCAAAACCTGGATCGAAGACGAAAACATCACCGACTACGAGCAAGACGTGTTCCGCAATTCCAACTACCCGTATATGTGATGAGCGGACGAATATACACTATCGAAGAACGGGAGACCTGGGAGGAGTGGTACGACCGACTTGATACTGGTCCGTACCACTCACCGACATATCTCGAAACGCTCGCCGGGGAGTTCGAACACGACTCTGAGCGAGCGGAACTGTTCGTTTATGGCGACAGCGACAGCTTCGTGTATTATCCGTATATCCGACGAGACCTGACGGATCTTCCGTTCGTCGGGGAGGTGTTCTCGGACCCAGAATCCTGCTCGGATATCGTCTCGTCGTGGTACTATGGAGGGCCACTGCTGTCCGAGGGTGCTTCTCCATCGCTGGCCGATGAGTTTGCGGAAGAATTTACTGAATACTGTGGTGATGCCGGAATTGTCTCAGAATTCATCCGATTCGATCCAAACCGAGGAAACCACAACCGGTTCGACGCTCTTGAGCCGACGTTCAACCGAGAGACGGTCAACGTCGATCTCACAAAGGAGATCGACACGTTATGGAACGAGTTCGAGAAACGCAACCGTAACGCGATCCGTCAGGCCCAGCAGACCGATCTCGTCGTCGAACCGACAACCGACTCCACTGATTTCGAGGCGTTTTACGACATCTACACGAATGCGATGGAAGCGAAAGATGCCTCGGACCACTACCGATTTCCGTTTTCGTTTTTCACGACATTGTTTGAAACAGATCTCGCAACGGTTATAATCGCCCGTTACGACAGCGAGGTAGTCGGCGGTGCCGTCGTAGTCCATGACGACCACATCGCACACGATTATCTGCGGGCGTCGAACCCCGATTACTGGGACTTCCGAGTGAATAACCTCCTCTGCTACGGGGCGATGATGGAAATGCGTGACCGAGGAATCGACCGATTTGACTTTCAGGGAGGTCGGCCCGGCGTGTTCAAATTCAAAAAGGGCTTCTCGACGGTGGGTCGAAGTGAGTTTTATATCGGGAAGCAGATTCACTGTCCGGAGGTCTACGATAGCCTCACCGAGGCAGCCGCCGATACCGGGATCGATACTAACACGGGATATTTCCCGGCCTATCGAGAAGCAAAGAGTAACTGATGATATCACTCGGCGCACCGGAGGTCAGCGAGACCGGCATCGAACATGTGGCAAGGCTGCTCGAAGACGGACTATTGTCGACGGGTGGGGTAGTCGCCGAGTTCGAAGAACGGTTCAGTTCGTTTGTCGGCCGAACCCACGGTGTCGCGGTCGCTTCCGGAAGCGTCGCTCTGGAACTTGCGCTCGAAGCGTCTTTTGAAGAAGGCGACAAGATCGCCCTCTCTCCGTATAATTGCGGTTCGATGCTGTATGCTGTCCTCCGTACGGATCTAGTGCCGATTTTTGTCGACGCTGAGATCGAAACAGCAGCGCTCGATCCGGAAGCACTTGCCGAGATAGCCACGCCCCTAGACGGCGTGGTGAGTTCACACCTGTTTGGCCACCCCGCACGTATCCGCGAAATCAAAGATGTCTGTGAGCAGATGGGGGCAACACTTGTCGACGACTTTGCACAGGCACCAGGAGCGACAGTACACGGCGATCCAGCCGGATCACTCGGAGCAGTTGGTGTCTGCAGCTTTGGCGCGACCAAGAACGTAACGACCGCCGAGGGTGGGATGGTCGTCACCGACGATCCAACGATTGCCGAGTACGTGAGCGATCAGCGGACGAACACCGACGACGTGACACCACCGCCGCGGAGCGTTCGAATGAACGATATCGAAGCCGCAATCGGACTTTCGCAGTTAGAGACATACAACAAGACGATCACTCGGAAGCGGTCCGTTGCGGCCATTTATCGGGAACAATTGTCGGATCTTTCTATCGAGTTGCTTCCGGTTCAGCCGTGGGCAACTGACGTGTATCATGCGTTCCCAGTGTTGGCTCCAGATGCGGATCGGCTGGCTGACCACCTCCATAAACAGGATATCGGCACGAGCCGTCTATACGAAACACCACTCCACGAGTACGACGCGGCACCGCCAACCGACAGCGAGTACCCGATCACCGAACAGCTCGCTGAGGAAGTCGTGTTACTCCCTATTCACGGACAAGTTACTGATTCGCAGGCTCAAACGATCGCGGACGCTGTAGCCGGCTTCTATGCGAATCAATAGTTTCAAACGCTCTCTGGATATACTCGCCGTATGAACGTCGTCTTTGCATCCATCGACTGCCTCCGTCCGGACGCCTGCGAACATCGGTTTTTTGAAAAGAAACGATCAACCGGACTCTCGTTTGATACCTGTATCGTACAGGCACCATTCACTAGCCCTTCCCACTCGTCGATGCTCACCGGCCAACGCCCGTTCGAGCACGGTGTCCGGTGGCTCGTCGACTACGAAACTGAAGCTACAACGTTCCCAGAGTTGCTCTCCGAAGCCGGATACAACACAGCAGCCTTCGTTGGCGGTTACCCTCTTCCGACGGGGAATTTAGATGAGGGATTTGACACCTTCGAACACGTCGTTGAGTATGAAGACCGAGACGAGGGGCGACAGGAGTTCGGTCCTGCAAATCTGTTGGTCAACCGGGCCGTCAATTGGCTTCAAGATCACGAGGGGGAGGATAATTTCGTGTTCCTCCACCTGTTTGATCTTCACTTTACGCTCCGTTCAGAATTCGGGAAGCGGGAAACCCCCGAGTTCGACGAGAACAACGTGTTTGAAAACGTTGAGCAATATATCGGCCGACAGAAACGACGCTACTACGAGGAGGCCGAGTTCGTCGCTCGACAGCTCGAACTCCTCGAAGACCTCGTCGATGTCGATGTGAGCGTCGTTACTGGCGATCACGGCTCGAAGATGCCGGGCGAGCACGGCTATCCGTGGGTGTACGACAGCGACGGAAACCGTGTCGGCTCTCAGTTCCGCGCCGTCGAACTCTACGACAACATCATTCGCGTGCCACTGTTCGTGAAGGGCCCAGGAGTGCCGACCGAGACAGTCCACGAACAGGTCCGAAGTATTGATATTGTCCCCACTTTGTTGGATGTTCTTGATCTCGATATCTCTGATGTACCGGGTATCTCTCTGTTGGATGGCAGTCGGCCAGAGTTTGCCTATTCAGAGACCTACCACGGTCAGCTCACCAGCGAAAACAAGCTCACCTACCGAATGAACGAGAATTATGATTTCGGCTGGAACGAGCTTGATTCGTTAGTGTGTTTGCGCTCCAACGAGTGGAAACTCATCTGCACAGCGAACGGTGATCTTGAACCGATCGAACTCTACCATATCGCTCAGGATCCTGGTGAGAGTCGAAACCGGCTAGACGACGAACCTGAGATCGTTGAAACGTACTTCGATCGGTTGATTGAGCTCCTTGAAGAAGATCAGCAGCGATATGTCACAGCTGAGCGGTTGGATTCCGAAACCCGGGATCATCTCGAAGACCTGGGCTACCTCTGAGACGCCGTCTCATCGATGTTCTTGAAAATATAGTCGGAAATCAGTGCGTACTTACCAAGTGTGTCCTAGATTCGGTATGGACAACACTGATGGCGTCGCCGACCTCCATATGCACACCGTGGCCTCCGATGGGACTTGCTCCGTCGACGAGCGGGTTTATCAGGCTCAGCAGCGCGATCTCGATGCAATTGCTATCACGGATCACGACTCCGTATCGATAGATCTCCGAGACAGATCTGTTGTGGCCGACGACCTCGAACTCATCGCTGGCGTGGAAGTCCGTGCTGATGTACTGGACACGAAAGTCGAACTACTCGGTTACTTTATCGACCCGGAAGACGAGCAGCTTACTGATGTCCTTGAAGAAGTCCGTACGTACCGCCGAGAGCGCAATCGTCAGATAATCGATCGGCTTCAGGAGATATCTCATCTTGACCGCTCACACGCCGATATCCGGGCGGAAGCCGATGGTATTCTTGCTCGTCCTCACGTTGCTAACGTACTCATCGAGGAAGAAATTGTCGACTCGATCGATGAAGCTTTCAACGAATTCCTCGCTGACGACGGGAAAGCGTTCGTTCCGATGGAACGGGTTCCCGCCCCGGACGTAATCGATGCTATTCAGAATGCTAGCGGTGTCGTTTCACTAGCCCATCCCGGGCGTATCCGGACAGATAACGTCGAGAGTATTGTCGAGAAGCTTGTAGAGGACGGGCTAGATGGGATCGAGGTGCAGTATCCTTACGATGAGGCACCGAGCGAAGGCTACGCGGACGTATCGGTGGAAGATGCAGCGGCGCTCGCGGATAAATTTAGGATCCTGAAAACAGGCGGATCAGACTGTCACGGCCCCGGATCAGGAAAATTTCGTATTGGTGAGGTTCGGGTTCCCGAAGAGCAGCTCGAATCACTTCGAGAACGAGCGGACCAGCGTCGATCATTGTAGCCTGTTTCGGCTTTCTGTAGCTGAGCCGTTACTCGTCCAGATAGCCGAGATCCTTCAGTCGGTCGGTGAGCTCTTGTTCCTCCGTTTGGGTAATGGAGAAGCTGTAGTCGTCGTTGAGCTGTTCTTCGAGCAGCCCTCGGGATTCGAGTTGCGAAAGCACGTGGTCGACGCCTTCGTCGATGGATCGATCTTCAGTGTCGACAATAATTTCTGGATTAAGCGGTTCCTGAAAGGGGTGATTGATACCAGTGAACTTTTCGATATTACCCTCGCGTGCGTTCTCGTAGAGCCCTTTCGGATCTCGTTCTTCGGCGGCTTCAACGGAACATTTCACGTAGATGAGGACGAAGTCACCTTCATCTTCAATGATATCTCGGGCTTGTTCTTGGGAGTCCCGGAAAGGTGTAATCATACCAACGATAACCGGGATATCGTTGCGATTGAGAAGTTTGGCGATGTAAGCAGTTCGGCGGTTGTTGGTTCGGCGATCTTCGCGTGAGAACCCGAGATCAGGGTGGAGGTGTTTCCGTATCTCATCTCCATCGAGGTTTTCGATGGGGTATCCCATCTCGACGAGCCGGTCTTCCACACGACTAGCGAGCGTTGATTTGCCTGCCGACGGACGGCCCATAAACCAGAGTGTAAACATAGCTATTCCTCCACGAATATCTCATCAAGAGATAATACAGTTTCGGTAACTTCGGGGCGCATCAGTTCCGATGGTGGTGACTCGTCGTCAGACAGCATCCCACGGAGCTTCGTTCCGCTCGGTTCTAGATGTTGATCAGACCCATGCGGACAGATTTTCTCCGAGACGATCCCATCACATTTCCGACAGTAGAACGCATAGTGGTAGTATAACGGTTCGATGCCGATGTTCCCCATCGCGTCAAACAGTTCTTGGGCTTCGAAGTCGCCGTAGTAGTTCCCTACACCTGCGTGGTCGCGGCCGATGATGAAGTGAGTACAGCCGTAGTTCTTGCGCACGATCGAGTCGAAGACTGCTTCGCGAGGCCCAGCGTACCACATTCGGGACTTGAACATCGACAGGGCGACTGACTTCGTTGGATAGTAGTTTTCGATGAGTGCTTCATACCCCTCAAGAATCGCATCGTTTTGGTAATCACCTGGCTTTTTCTCGCCGATCTTGGGCTGTATAAGCAGTCCATCGACGTGCTCGAGTGCGGATTTCTGGAGATACTCGTGTGCCCGGTGGGGGACGTTTCGGGTCTGAAAGCCGACGACGGTATCCCAGTCGAGATTCTTAAAGAGAACGCGCGATTCTTTCGGAGAGAGATCGTGACTCCCATTCCGTGGAATTGCATCGGCAAACGCTTTGATCGGACCACCGACAAAGAACGGATCTTTCGACTGGAGCATCCGAACGCCGGGGTGATCCTCGTCGGTTGTCCCGAAGAGGTTTTCGCAGGTCTCCTTTTTGTTGTATCGATAGACGCTATCGATGTTCATTATACCGACCGGTGTTCCGTCGGGCCCCCGAATACCGATTCGGTCACCCGGGCCCATCTGATTCGCAACCTGGGCTTCGACATCAAGAACGATCGGAAGCGGCCATGCGGTTCCGTCTTCCAGCGTGAGATCGTTGACGACCTTCAGGAAATCGTTTCGGCTCATAAACCCTCGAAGTGGACTGTAGACACCACGGGCGATGTTAGCGAAGTCGAATAGAAGGTTTCGATTGAGCGTGACCGTCGTCAGATCGTCGAAGCCGTCTTTGAGTTCGGCACTCCGACTTGGTTCGACTTGACGGTCGATGAGTTCATTCCCGTGGGGCTGTATCATTCTACTACCGCCTATCGTTACCACGACAATACAAATTCTGTGGTTTGGTTATACCGATCCACTACTCATTGGCGCTGGTAAACCAGCAACTTAGATACCGATCGGTGACTGTATCTTCGAACGAATGCGTATCGCTATCGTCGTCAAGGATTTTCCGCCGGATATGATCGGCGGTACTGAAACTCAAACCAAGCAAATGGCTACGGCACTGGCCGACCACGGCCACGACATCACCGTGTTCACCAAACGGTACGGTGATCACGATGATACCGAGATGCCGTTTGAGATTGTCCGAGTTCCGAATCTCCGTGTGAACCCATTCATGAGTACTCTGACTTTTCTGCTGGCCTGTACGGTCATGCTCACTCGTCGTGCCGACGAATTCGACATTTGTCAATGTATGATGATTTATCCAAATGGCTTCCTCGGATACGTTGTAAGGCGGCTCACGGGGCTTCCCTATCTCGCGTGGATACGCGGCGGGGACTATTACTTCATGAGAGATGTGAAGTGGAAACGATGGATGATAAAGAGGGTACTGGGGGACACCCGAGTGCTCGTTCAAGCACCAGGGATCGAAACCGATGTCCGGGCAGAGTTCCCGAACGTCGACCATAATTTGGCGGTTCTCGGAAACGGTGTCGAGGTTCCGGAGGCGACTGCCGATGGCGACGGGGTACTATTCGTTGGTCGACTCGCTCCGATGAAAGGCGTCTCGGTGCTCATCCGGGCGATGGCGAACCTCGATGCTCCCCTGACGATTGTTGGCGACGGCTCGGAGCGCGATCGACTCGAATCGCTGGCCGCCGAGGTAGGAACGGATGCAACGTTTGTCGGGAGAGTACCACCCGAAGATGTTGACAGCTACTACCGTGCTGCTGATGTGTTCTGTCTCCCGTCTACCGGTGATGAGGGGCTGCCGAACGCCGTCCTCGAGGCGATGTCCTGGGGACTTCCGTGTGTTACTACCGACAGTGGGGGCCTCCCCTCGCTGGTCGGTGAGGGTGATCGGGGGTATGTGGTGCCCAAAAACGAGCCTACGATCTTGCAGGAACGTCTTACCGAACTTCTCGGTGATTCGGATCGGCGCGAGACGATCGGCAAGAACGCCCGAGAGTATGTGGTGACGAACCACTCGTGGACGGCAATTGTCGACGCACTGGAAGACCACTATGCTGCCGTCCGCAATGACGACTGATCAGGGTTGCGATGATATGTTCCCGACACAGAACTCGTGGTACCATGCGACGTAGTTCACAACTTTCCAGAGAGTGACGCCGTGGTCGGCATGGCCGCGTCGGTGGGCATCCCATAGATCGTGAACCGATGTCGTGTCGAGGTATGGAACTTCACCAAGATGGTCTTCAGAGAGCCACTTCGTAATGGCCTCGTGGTCGTTCCGGAGCCATTTGGTCTGTTGGATTCCGAATCCCTGCTGCGAGCGGTGGAGCGTTCGGTCGGGGACGATGTCACGGACAGCACGTTTGAGAAGCGGCTTGTAGCTGCCGTTCTCGGTGAGGTAGTCCGAGGGAACAGCATAGGCGAACTCGACGAGTTCATGATCGAGGAACGGTACTCGGGCCTCCAACGACGCCGACATCGTCGCATGATCAACCTTGTACAGGATATCGTCTGGAAGCCAATAATGCAGATAAAACGAGAGAATCCGTTTCGTCCGGTCGTCGGGTACCCGCGAGAAGACCGTCTCGATCATCTCAGTCATTCCACTTGTCTCCGGCGTCTGGCTCGTGTCAAGATACTGTTCGACCGGCAGTTCCTGAAACCGGCGTGCAGCCCCCAACACCGCGTCCGCATCACTACCGAGCGACGCCGCGTATCGGACGTGCGGGCGATAGTCCTCGGGCACATACTCGTCGAAAGCACCGATGAGTGGGTAAACGGGATCTGGGAGCCAACCAGCTAGTTTGCGGTGACGTGGGATCGATCGATGCATCCAATAGCCGGCAAACAGTTCGTCTGCCCCGCTCCCGGTCTGAACCACCTTGACGTGTTCACGAGCGCGCTGGGACAAAGCCATCGTCGGCAACACTGCTGGGTCGGGGAGCGGTTCGCCGTAGTGACGAACAGCATCGCCAAATAGATCTGAGTGGTCGAGGTCAACTGTCAGCTCATGGTGATCTGTTCCGAAGTAGTCAGCTACATATCGGGCTTCCTCGCTTTCGTCATTCGTATCGTCGGTGAACGCGACTGAAAACGTCTGGACATCCTCACGCAGTTCGGACATGAGCCCCACAACTGTCGAGGAATCTAACCCCCCCGACAGGAACGCGCCGACCGGGACGTCGGCCATCATTCGTCGGTTGACCGACGTACGAAGGTGATCGAGCAGCCGGTCGGCGACGGCGTCCCGCGATCCCGTCACTGGATCAGGAGAAAAGTCCCAGTACCGGCGATGGCGGGCGCCCGAGCTGTCGACGCACACCGATGTCCCCGGTTCGAGCTTGTTCACATCACGGAACAGCGTTCGGGGCCACGGAGAGTAATGTAGTGAGAAGTAGTTGTAGACGGCGGCTTCGTCGACAGCCCGGTCGACACCGGCAGCGAGAATGGACTGGAGTTCCGACCCCCAGACGAACCTGTCGTCGAGCTCGGCGTAGTACAGCGGCTTGATGCCGAGCCGATCGCGGGCGAGGAAGACACACTCCTGATCGGCATCCCAGATGGCGAAGGCGAACATTCCGTTGAGGAACTCCGGCATCCGCTCGCCGTACTCCTCCCACAGGTGGACGAGTACCTCTGTGTCCGATCGGGTCGAAAACCGGTGACCCTTCGATTCGAGGTCGGCACGGAGCGATTGGTGGTTGTAGATCTCGCCGTTGAAGACGACTCTGACGCTGCCGTTCTCGTTGGCGATCGGTTGGGCACCACCTTCGAGGTCGACAATAGAGAGTCGACGCATTCCCAACATGACCGACGCATCACGGTCGATGAATGTACCGTCGTCGTCAGGACCGCGGTGGTGCAGACATTTGACCATCTCGGTTAAGGTATCGGAGTCTGCCAAACCATACGCGCCGGTTATTCCACACATGAAAACATATTCTATTTATTCCAAGACGGGATTAAAGATGTCGGTTAGGGTTAGAAGTTGCTACGCTCTGGTCTTGGAGTGTAATAGTTCATAGTTTGACCGCATAGATATTACCACCCGCTTTTTCACTGTCTTGGTAGCTGAGCAAACGTGTCTTGAACCGGTGGTTTTGAGGAATTCTACTATTTCTTTCAGAAATAATTTATTATTAAAATAATTAGATGGTAAGTCTAACGAAGATCCGGACACACTGACGATTCAAAAACTGTGTTATTCCTTGGACAAAATCTTCACGAACTAGCTAGCTCCACCAAAGAAAAACATGAAACACTTGAGTATGTGGATGGTGGAGAAAGTAAGAATGACTGACAGAGTTGATCCAACGTTCATGATACCAGGTCCCTCCCGGTCGGGGACAACTACACTCCACCGATACTTATTACAGCACCCGGATATTTTTCTCCCAAAAGGGAAAGAGATTCATTTTTTTTCTAAAGATAAACTATACAACCGTGGAATAGAATATTACAATAAAGAGTTTGAAGCGAGAGCGGACGAACGCGCAATAGGGGATATCTCCCCTACGTACTGGAGGCGTGGTGTGACATACGACGAAAACGGTTCATATCAGTGGACGCCCGAAAATGACACGCCTCGTCGAATATATGACACGTATCCAGATATGAAATTGATATTCACTCTTAGGAACCCTGTAGACCGGTTACAATCGCAGTACTGGAAGAATGTACGTCAAGGAAGAGAAGATACAACACCACTTCGGGCTGCTATAGATGCGGAACTTCAGGGAGAACGACAACCTCAAACCGACAACTACTGTTGGCTCTATCTCAACCACTACCCAACCCACCTGCGTAAGTGGCTCAAGCTCTTTGATAGGGATCAAATCCTCTTCTTGATATTCGAAGACTGGATATCAGACCCTAAGTCGGCACTCAACGCCATCTGCAATCATATCGGAGTTGATTCGCTTGAGACTTGGGATCACGATATAGAGACAAATCCCTCTGTGACACCTCGTATATGGTTAATTCATAAAATTTATTATCAATTTATCAATAATACGATCCTCGACGACATGATCGGTCAGCTCGGTATCCGCAGAATGTTCTATAATCTCACATCCAAATCTGGAAAACCAGATATTGACGACGAGACGAAACGAACTCTATACAACGAGTTTAAAAACGACTTCGAATCGATCGAAAAACTCACAGGAAAATCGGTCGACAGTTGGCGTGCTGCTCAACCTGATGAGCCAGACAGTTGAGTTGAGATGGTCTGTTTTACTGCCAATTGGTAATAACCTCTGAGGCCCATACGATATCTTAATCATACATCAACCAAGAAACAGACGCAGTCTGGTGACATAGCATCGCTCAGGCGGATTTAACCGAAACAGTGACAAGTAGAGTGGGCTAAGCAGAATCTATGTATACGACACCAAGGGCCGCTCTAAGTTGGTTTAGACTAAATACCGATATGAAACAATTGTTAGACGAGCACGACTACTTTTAAATAGAGTGTGAAGAACTCTGTCTGTAGTCGGTACAGATATTGGGTGCGATTATCGACTGGCTCGATATCGAGTTGAGGAGGACATGATCGTCCTAGCAACCAGAACTACCTGATCCGGGGGTAATCGGATGAAGAACGATTCGGACAAGCTCAATCGAATATACTATGCCAACCGATAGTTGTATAATAGCCGCCAACAGGCACTCGAATTACTGTTTCTTCTTGCATTTCGTTGGAAATAAAAAATGCATGTCAGAATTTGGACGGACGCAGATCGGGAACTTCTATCCACAAAAGTGATAGAGACGACTCGTGACTCGCTGTGAGCACTCTCAGTTGCCTGTTCAAACTCCGGCTCACAGATCAAGACAAATCTGCGTGCCTATCACCCTGATAGATCAGACCAACGAGCGGTGGTATCGCTATCCTCAAGAGCCGAGTAACATCTTTGCCTTCTGTCGAACGCGAGCTGAGACACCGAGCAGGACCCCGACGTAGATCCCTGCCCCAAGAGCGACTAAGCCGAGGACAGTATAGTTCGTAACTGGGATGAACTGGGTTATCACGAGCAGTACCCCGGCCATGAGGAGTCCGGCACCAAATTCGGCACCAATGGTCCATACCGGTATTTTTGTTTTTCCTATGATTCTAGTGAGATACACGTAGCCAAGTACGAGTTCGACGAATGCAGCGAGACAGGTTGCGATAGCAGCACCAATCCATCCAAAGGACCAGATCAGCAGGACGTTGAGTCCAATGTTGACGACAGTGAACGCCGCGCCCACCCGGAATACAAATTCGGGGCGATCGATCGCAGCAAGAACACTGATTAATTGTGAAGCGTACGCGTCTATCAAGCGAGCCACAATCAGGAGCAGCAGGATCGGCTGCCCCTGACTAAATACTGGTCTGTAAATACTGAGAAGATCTCCACCGATGATGAGTGAACCAAAAAACCCCGGAATGGCAAAAATCCCGACGAAGACGAGTCCCTCCTCAAGGAAGTGACGAACTTTGTCGTACTCCTGGTCAACACCGAGTTCACTCAGTTCGGGGAACAACGTCTGTTGGACGGACTGGCTGACGAGAATAAGAACCGAGGCCAATGTCCACGAAACCTCGTAGATCCCGACTTGTGAACTCTCAACGAATATTCCGAGAATCAGGACATCCATCCAGCTGAAACTCCGACCCTTGATTTGATTCATCCACGTGTATTTGGCGAAATTCAGGAGTCGACGAGCGTGAAACCACGACGGTCGCTTGATCCGGAGGTCTGAGACGTACATGCCAACGAGCGCGGCACCGATCAACGAGAAGATCTGTCCGAAAAACAGGCCAGTAAGTGCGAAACCAAGTAGTATGAAGCTGAACTGTAGCAGGAACCGCAATCCCTGTTCGATGGCATTGAGAACGCCTGATGCGACCACTTTTTTTTCACCAGTTAACACTGAGGTGTAGAGATCGAAGATCGAGTTCGAAACCATGTAGAGTACAACAAGCCCTGCAACCGGCGCACCTAGATATCCGGCAAGAAGTGGCGAACCAACTATCATTAGCGTCCCGGTCGCTGCAACGAACCCTACTAAGAGAAGCACGCAGGCGGTGAAATACTCGTCCGGCTCCTTCCGCTCGCTAATTCGTTTATTCGCTGCCCCGGTTAGTGTCTTGGTTGGGAGAGTAACCAAGGCAATTAGTGCCGTGGCCTGTACGAACACTCCCAATGTATTTGCCCCGAGATACCGTGCGATAACGAATGTTGCCAGGAATCCGGCGACAGATGTAACCAGTTGGGTGAAAAAATGAAGCAGAGACGTCCGCCCGAGATTCATGTATTCGAGTCCTCGATGTCGCACTTTAATAAGGATACTTAAAATTCCTATCGGTACTTTCTCCTCGTGAATCCTATCTTCACCCACAGGTGACTGATGTCACGGAGCAGTAACACTGTCATAAGAGCTAAGAGCCGACGTTGTTGAAGTTACAGCGTGAAGGTCAAGTCAACCACCAGTTTCAGCAACATCTATCTGTTTGTATCTGATGCGCTCCGGTACGACTCCATACCAGACGTGGTCGTGGATGGAAACCAACTAATAAAAACAGTCTCCAGTAGCGGCGTCAGCTGTACGGCATTTGCATCATTAGCCACCGGCCTCTATCCGCCACAACACGGTGTCTGGACGTTTTCGGATCTAGTTCCAGACTCGGTGACAACGCTTTATGACCTCTTCGCTAGTGACTGCCCCTCACACCTCGTCGTTACTTCACTCGCTGATTCCCGCGACAACGCCGTCCACTACAACAACACTCGTGAGTTCGAATCGGCGCTCGAATCGGTTCAGGAACCGTTCTTTGCGTTCGATCGCGAACTCGCAACGCACACTGTTTACGGACAGCCAGGCGGAACACAAACAACCGATCAAGAGTTTGAAACGACCGAGGACTACTGGCACTCTCGTGGTGCTGATCTCGACGCTGTGCGCGAAGATTACTCCTGTGGAACCGAGATGGCGGCCCGAAAGTTCGAGGAGCGACTCGGTATTCTCCGTGATCGGGGGCTGCTCGAAGACACACTCGTCGTGTTCACTGCCGACCATGGGGAGGCGCTCGGTGAACACGGCATGGTCGGACACACGAACGTGCCACTGGCTCCCGAAATGGTGTACGTTCCCACTGTGTTCTACAATGACGATGTGACGGTCGACGGTGAGTTCATGGGACACGTCGACCTGTTGCCGACCATCGCGTCGCTGCTCGGCCAGTCAGTCGACGGCGACCGTCCGGGATACGATCTGACCGAGGGCGCGCCGGACGACCGGATGATGTTCAACGCCGACAAGCGGCGTGGCGGCCACGTCTACAGCGTGTGGGATGATGCGGGTGGACACACGTTCTCGTCAGTCCCCTATCACATCCGAGTGGGACGTGCCCTCGAACGACTCACCGTAAACAACCGAGCCCGGATGCACCGGCGGCAGCTGCCCACGATAGCCGCACTTCCGTTCCGCCAGTCCCGGACGTTCGGTTCGCCGGGGTTCGACCGCGAAACCGCCGCGGCGTTCTGCGAAGACGTCTTCTCGTCGTCGATGGAATCACGATCACGGACGCTGGACGAGGACGCCAAAGAGCAGCTCCGTGCGCTTGGCTACACCGAAAGCGACATCGAATAACGAAACCGGCAACGCGAAATAGTGCTTCGAAACGCCGTCGAGTTTCGCAGCCACCGACGTGGGTTGGTTTGACGAGTTCCACGGCTGGTGACATAATCGTCAACGATCACGTACGTTTCAGTGCTCGTGACTGACAAGTAACAGTCAATTACGCCGCACCCGTCGATATACTGGTAGATCGTGTAGTCACAGTACCGAAAATCACAGTTTTGTCATCTCTGTCACGAATATCCATCTACATCTTGGAAGTGTTTCTCACCAGAAACTCGGCTTCGCTTCCTCGTCATGCGACACTCATATTTATCCCGACAATGTTTCAAAGTGCAGGATGTCAACATTTTCGTTCTTATATCAGGGTGGATGTTGTATAATTCATAGGGGGGGATAGATACGAAGAGCGAATAAGTTTAGTATGAAGTAAAATTTATCATGAGTATGGCAACAGATCCAATGGTCGACTTTATTTTTTGTGGACCGGGGAAAACGGCGTCCACCTGGATTTATCAGTGTCTTCGTGAACACCCAGATATTACGGTTCCCAAAACAGACTCAGTCGGTTATTTTGATAACAAATACTATCGTGGTACAGAGTGGTACGAAACCCACTTCCCCAAGGGCTCCAAACCATCTACGGTTGGAGAATTCTCGCAAGGATACATTTCACATCCACGTGCCGCACACCGGATCGCGAAAGAGGTCCCCGATGTGGATCTCTTTTTTTGTATCCGTAATCCAATTCGACGGGCGTTCTCACACTGGTGGCATGGTTACGGGAAAGGATATCACGACTATGAATTCGATCAAGTTCTTGAAAACCACGCAAATTATCGAATGTGGGCAGAGCCGGGCTTCTATGCCCACCACTTGGAACGATTTGATGAAATATTCGATGAGGATCAGATCCACCTCTTGTTTTTTGATGATTTAAAAGAGAGCAACATGGAATTCATCAAGGAAATTTTCCGGATACTTTCGGTTGACGAGACGTTCGTACCGTCTCTAGTCGGATCGACATCGAACGAAGCGGCTAGTCAGGCTCCGAAACTATGGCTTCAAACGACACGCTGGCTTCGGACCAACGCTCCGCAGGCGCTCAAACGAAATCTACTCGAACCAGTCTATCACAGTGTTCGAAACATCGTCGAATCGAGATCCGAGTACGAATCGGGTATGGACCCCACTATTCGACAGGAACTCGAGCTTTTGTATGCGTCCGATGTTAGGCGGTTATCAGAAAAAACCGGTCGAGACTTTTCCCACTGGTTCGAAAAGATTGATTTATATGACGATACCCGAGACTTGCAACCCAACGTAGCATGACGTTTCGAACACTACTGACAGATGGGCTTCGGACACTTGCCTTGAACAGTAGCACCACCTCTTGGCTGACGAAACAGAGCTTTGTTGATGTGACTGCTGATGAACAGGGTGGAGCAGTGTTGATGTACCATACTGTCGGTGAAGAGTATCCAAAACGGGAAGCACTCCCGAAGCCGGTGTTTCGGAAGCACTTAGAGTTCTTAACCACCAACTACGATCCCGTCGACTTTCGGCAGCTGCTGAATCCAGCAACTAACTCTTCGAACTCTGTGGCATTGACGTTTGACGGCGGATACGCAGATTTCTACTCAGCCATCCTGCCGCTGTTACGTGAGTTCGATGTACCAGCGACCGTCTTTGTAGTTCCAGAGCGGGTTGGTCAAGTTAACGGGCAACCGGCGGGTGCGACGAAGTGGGTCGACTGGTTTGATTTCATGACTCACGAACATATATGTGAGTTAATTAATGATCCCCTGATCCAAATCGGTAACAAAACGCTAACCCACGATTATCCGCTTCCGGAACTTCCCGACGACGAACTTGAACGTGAAATTGTACAGGGAAAGCAAGCACTTGAACAAGAGTATAGTATAAGTATCGACAGCTTTTGTTACCCTCGTGGCCAGTACGACAAACGTACAGTCAAACTCGTGCGAGACCATCACGAGTACGCAGTGATAACGCGTCCCGACTTCGTCAACAGCAGCACCGACAACGCCCTAATTCCCCGGTTCACAGCAGACTGGAAAACGGTGGCAGACCTCCGCGAAATGCTGACCAATGCATATGTCTTGGAACAGAACTTCCGTCGAATAATTTCGTGAAATACAGCCCACGTGTGATAGAAATGATTCTTAAAATAAAATCGTACACACCAAACAGAAGCGAAATCTGCCCATCTGCACACACTTTGGAGATAGCTGGCCCCCATGCGTGAAATAGTTGTCGTGTCAACCATAATAGGAGCCATCCTGCTCGCTGCAACACGCAGTGTCTATCGGTTGCTTGGTCCAAATCGGTCTGACCCAGACGCTTACTTCCATCTGCAAGTCACAGAAGAAATCCGTTCGAACGGTCATCGCTTGCCGAAGTCGCCACAGCAAGTTACGACGGGTGGTGTGTATGGTTATCCGTATCTCCTACATTGGCTTCTCTCGTACCTCCCGCGATCGGCAATGCCGTACGTCGACCGATTTTTTAGTCCGATGATGGATGTCGGTTTTCTTTTGTTGACCACCACCTTGGTTCCGCTCGGCTATCTCGACATTATCCACCTGCCAATTATCCTCGCAGTTCTTGCCGCGACACCACAATTCGTTCGTCCGGATCAGGCCCAAGCCATTGGACTGTCGGCGCGCAAACCGGGAAATCTCGTGACTACGGGAGTAATCCTCGCAGTGGTCGTCTATGCCGACACCGGTGCGTTACCAGCGCTAGCAATTAGTATTGCCCTTGCCGCTCTCGTTCCACTGTTGAGTAAATTCAGTCTCCAAGCGATGACTGTGATACTCGCCATCCTCGGTATTCTCGTGGTTCCGGAGGCTTTACTCGTTTTGTGTCTGTCTTTTCTCCTCTCAGTTGTTTTGTCTCGTGGCCAGTATGTGACGGTTCTCCGAACTCACCTCAAGCATCTCCATGACTACGCTGTCACGAAACAATACAAGCGATTTGATCACTCACTTCCGAATCCGATCGCGTTTGGCCAGCAGATATTCGCGGCTGATTCCCCTATGGATGTAGCCCAGTCGGTCTTTGAGACGCGTCGCCTTTTCCCAGTTCTTTGTAACCTTCCTATCGTGGTAACACTCCTTGGACTGGTATGGGCCGCCGTCACTGGCGTTGACGTTGTCGTGTCTCGACCGTTTCTCGTCTGGTTGCTTGCTGGCGTCGCTGTGGCTTTCCTCACATCACTCCCGAATCTGCTCTTTCTCGGCGAACCAGAACGGTACTTGGAGTACATTTATCTCCCCGCTTTTGTCATTCTCAGCAAATCATGGTCGACTCTAGGGACGCCTTATCACGCTGTTGTTGGGGCGTTCACTGTGATAGGAGTAGTACTCATCTGTGGGTTCTATTGGACTTTCCACTCATACTTGTACGAACCGGAGCGTGAGGCGGCTATCGAGGATATCGTCGATCAACTCAATGGCCTTTCGCCGGGAACTGTGATCATTCATCCGTCAGTGATCGCCCGCAATATTATTTGGTTTACTGACCACGATATCGTCGAAACGCTCGGGAACCAAGCCACAACGGACGCGGTCGTAACGGAGTACAACCACCTGTTTCCCGAGAAACACTCGCGGATCACCAACGAAGTCGAGTGGCTCCGAGATCAGTACGAACCCGACTGGGTGGTTTACGATCTCAGATGGTTCGAGACGGATTTACCCAATTCTTTGCACCGCCCATCTTCACAACCGAGATATGCGAACGAACAGTTTGAACTCTACTCGTTCGACGCTGTGGTCGAAGCACACCGCGGCTCTCAACAGCGCAGTAGTAATTAACCAGTTCCGCTCAAAAATCACTCAAGATATCCAAGCGCTCGCAGACGCGACTCTAGCCTGTCGGAGTCATCGTCGGCGATGTCTGGTTCACAGACCAGATCGAACGTGTCGAGGTACTGTTCAAGATGCTTCTGGAGCCGGGCACACTCACTCGGTTTCTCTGCAGAGATATCGTTTTCTTCCAAGATATCGTCTATATGGTACAGTGCTCTATCCTTTGTTCCCGTATCCTCAAACACCCTAATGAATTTGTGCGGTCCCTCTCGAATAGCAATCTCGCTCAGTCCACCTTTCCCTGGTTCGGAGACGTTCCCAAAGAAGTTCACACCACCCTCGTAGAACCAGCTCTCGGTGAACAGTCGCCGGTCATCTGGGACGGTGCCCACAAGGGAACACCCTTGTGAATTCTGACCGTTTGTCGACTCCCCTATAACGTCAGCGATCGTGGGATAAAAGTCGACATGACTAACGGGCGTGTCCTCAGCAACGAGGTCAGCTTTGAGCTCATCGAGATCTGTCTCGAAAAACCACGGAACCCGAGTTGCGCCTTCAGAGACGTTGAAACTGTTCATGAAGTCTGTTCGTCCACGCCATTCACACTTCGCCTCACCATGATCTGAGGTTAGCGTTAAGAGATAGTCTTCATCAAGGCCGGATCGAATCGTCTCTAACAAGTCTGCAAGACGTCCCTGGTCAAATTTCTCAACGCCTTTTCGATACAGATCGATCAGATATTTAAATCGCTCCTCACCGACAGTTTCTTCGAGCCGCTGGCGTAGGATGTAATCGAGACTCCGGTAGTGAGCGTACTCTGCGAGAGAATCCGACAGGTCGTCGTAGTTATCAACCGTCTCTTTGGCCTCTGTTCTCGCATCAGAAACCATCGATGATGTTGCCAGTTCGTCCGGAAGAACCTCATCAAGGACGGCTGGATAGTCGTTGTTGTACTCGTGACGTTCCTCACCTCCCGTTGTGTACAAGTAGGGCTTGTGAACATCAAACAAATGAACGAACAGGAACACCGGCTCCGACGAGGAGAGAGCAGTATCGACGAAGTCAAACAGGTTTTGCTGGTCGCTCTCAAACGGACAAACAATACGATCGAAGCCTTTCGTAACGTCCAACATGTCAAGAGCGATATTTTCTATCCACGCATGTGTCTCAAATCCAGCGTCCGACACAAGTTCGGTAATAGTCTCAATGTCGTCAGACATCTGATTAAAGAACGTACAAACACCGTGACCGCTGGGGTACTGTCCGGTAAGCAATGATCCATGTGATGGTGGTGTATATGAAGATGCACTCGTCGCGTACTGAAATCCAACTCCTTGTTCCCATAACGTATCCATCGTCTCTGTCGTAAAGTCTGTCCCCTCCAGACCATACGCGTCAAATAGTGCGGACTCCTCAGCTCGTTCCACACAATCGTATCGTAGATCGTCAACAGAGATTAAAACAATCTTTTGCGGACTTGATGTACCCATGGAGGATGTCTTATGACACCCAAATATAGTTGTTTCGACACTCAGAGTCAGAGTGTATTCTGACTAGAGATACCAAAATCCAGATGTTAATTCAAAATTATAATAGGAAAAATATATAATATTGCGAGTAAAAATAGAGGGAGAGGTTATGCCCGCGTTTCTGTGAGTTTAATTGATCAATCATCGAGTACCGACTCAATAGAATTGATAAGTCGTATTGCCTCTACACCATCCTCACCTGATACCCTCGGCTGTGTGTGAGTTTGCACGCAGTTCAGGAAATGCTCTAATTCATTCTTTAGTGGCTCGCGGGTATTAACGAACGGAGACTCGGTTCTTGTCTCAGTTCGATACCCACTCTGGCCGAGTATTGATGTTGTCTGCTCCGAACCGTGTTGCTGGATTTCTATCTGTTGCGTTTGATAGTTCAGACTGATAAAATACTCCTCGGCAGTAATATTCAGTTGTCGGACTTTTCCATGGGTGATATGGCTGGCTGTCAGTACTGCCACACTACCCGAATATTGTAGCATTGCTGTCGCTTGATCCCATGTCTCTGACTTGTGTTTGAGCCCCATTCCTCGGATTTTGCTGACATCCTCGTTCAGAATCGAACGAACAATATCAACATCATGGATCAACAAATCGAATACGACACTCTCATTCGTGAGGTGTTCGTTGAACGGACCAAGCCGATGTGTTTCAATCGCCAAGACAGTCATATCGTTCAGTAGATCATGCAGCATTTCGATTGCTGGGTTGAACCGTTCAATGTGACCGACCTGCAAGATAGCTCCAGCCTTCTCAGCGGCGTCGACAATCGCTTCGGCATCTTCGATGGTCGTCGCCAGTGGTTTCTCTACTAGCACGTCCATCCCATTATCAATACATGTCTCGGCCATCTCTCGGTGGAGGCGGTTTGGGACTGCCACCGTTGCGGCACAGGCCTCGTCAAGGTTAGCAACCTGGTCGACAACGGGAACATGATACTCGTCGACAATCTCTTGGGCCCGATCCGGATCCGGTTCAACGACACCGACGAGTTCCGCACCAGGGAGTTCGTCGTAGACCCGAATGTGATTTCTACCCATATTCCCGCCACCGACGACAGCCACTGGAATCGGATCGTTCTCACTCATTGTTGGCCTCCACACCGGTGTGAACCGCGTCGACAACTTTCTCAATGTCCTTGTCTGTAACATACGGATGGACCGGAAGCGAAAGCACCGTATTAGTGAGTTGACGGGCAACTGGAACGGTGGACTTCCGGTCATAGGCTGGCTGATCGGGGATCGTTATCGGATAGTAGACGCCGTAACCAATGTTATTCGAACCCAGACTCGACTGTAGTGTATCTCTGTAGTCAGTCACGACTGTATACTGATGGAACGCGTGGTCACGACCGGCGACTTGACTGGGCGTCTCAACGACCGCTACGTCCTTGAGTCGAGCTGTAAGTTTCTCGGCGTTCTCACGACGCTTTTCGAGCCATCCTGGTAACCGCTTGAGCTGATCCATCCCGATTGCCGCCTGCATATTCGTCATCCGGAAGTTGTAGCCGACGAACTCGTGTTCGTAACTCCCCGACCGACCGTGGTTGATCACCTGTCGGGCCCGATCGGCGACCGCGTCGTCGTCGGTCGTAATTATGCCCCCCTCGCCGGTCGTCATGTTCTTGGTCGGATAAAACGAGAACGCCGCGGCATCCCCGATCGATCCCACCATGTCACCGTTGTACGTCGCGCCGTGGGCCTGTGCAGCGTCTTCGAACAGTTGGAGATTGAATTCCGAGGCCAACTCACGGAACGCGTCCATGTCGGCGGCCAGTCCGTACAGGTGGACCGGCATGATCGCGGTGATATCCCCACGCTCTTCGATAAGTTCGCGCGTGCGTTCCGGATCAAGGTTGAACGTCTCGGCATCGACGTCAGCGAACACGGGTTCTGCACCGGCGTGTTTGATCGCATTTGCGCTCGAAATGAACGAAAACGGTGAAGTGACAACAGCATCTCCCTCCCCGATACCAGCGGCTTCGAGCATTGCGTGGAGTGCAGTCGTACCCGATGAGGTTGCAATCGCGTGGTCGGTACCTACGTAGTCGGCGAACTGTGTTTCGAACTGCCGGACCTTCTCACCGTCGGCGATCATCCCGGAGTCGAGTATATCAGTGACTGCCTCTTTGGCAGCCGTCGAAATCTTCGGTGCTGCGATCGGAACCGTCACAGGTCGTTGCCTCCTTCGAGTTCCGGAGGTAACTCTGTGATCGATGCAGGGGCTCCGATCGCAAGTTTGCGTGGCGGGACATCCTGCGTGACCACAGCTCCTGCAGCGACAAACGCTTCTTCACCAATTGTTACTTCGGGTAGTATGGTTGCACTTCCACCAATAGACACATCTTGTCCGATAGTGGGCCCATCAAGCCCCACATCTTTGCGGACAGGATATCGATCATTCAATAATGTTGCAGATGGACCAAGAAAGACGCGATCAGCGATATCAGTGTGTTGGGGTACGTAGACTCCAGTTTGCATACTTACATGATCTCCAATTTCGCAATTCCCGTCGATCACTGTATGCGTCCCAACTATGACATCTGCACCAAGTATTGTATTTTCCCGTACTAGTGCATGATGTCCTGTCTGGAGGTTCTCACCAGCAGTCACATCATCATAGATTACTGTACCAGAACGAATAACAGATCCTGGACCAAGTCTAGGACTTTTTGAGCCACTATCTACTGAGAGGCCAACAGTTGCGCCTTCCGCAATGCGTACGTTACTGTCCATTATTAATCACAATCTATTTTCCGTATCCATCTCCGATATAACAGACTCAACGACTTCTTCAAGACCATCTCTCACAGAGACCTCCGACTCAAATCCGAGTTTTTCTTTTGCCTTTTTTGTTGATGCCTGACGGTGACTGACAAGAACATCCCGGTCTTTATATTGTGGTTGAACATCAACCCCGACAATATCTATCAGAATCTCTGCAAGATCTGCGATCGAGGTCATATTACCAGAACCAACATTGAAAACTTCGTTTTCGACATTCGTATTAATACCGAGATATAGGGCTCGGGAAATGTCTCGAACATTTATAAAGTCCATCGTTTGTTCACCACTACCGTGGATAATTGGAGGGTCGCCGTTTACGAGTCGCTGTACGAATACATTAATAACGCTTGTGTAGTATGCATCAGTATCCTGATCTGCGCCATAAACATTAAAAAACCGATACCCAACAAAGGGTATATTCTCTTGTTCAGCATAAAAACTCGCTAGCAACTCTGCACAATATTTTGAGATCCCGTATGGCGTCTGTGGTGACACTGCATCATCTTCCGACATTGGAATTGATTGTTCTCCGTAGACAGACGCCGAACTAGCATACAGTATCTTTTCTACATTGTGTTCGACAGCTACATTGAACACTGTATTTGTCCCAAGCATATTGACTTGAAGACTTTCGGTTGGGTATTTTATACTTCTATTCAGACAAGTCGCTGCAAGATGGACAACATAATCGATGTCTTTCATAGCTGCCGAAACGATTTCCCGATCACGAATATCACCCCGAATAAGTTCGACATCATCGTGCTCCAGAAGATCACCAAGGTTCTCTAGTTCCCCTCTATGAAGGTTGTCAAGAATACGAATATTATAGCCACGGTCGCGTAGATCTTTTGCAAGTTGTGAACCAATAAACCCACAGCCACCAGTTATCAGGACATCACTCGTCATGGAATGTGTTCAGAAGGGGGTGAGTATAAATCCTCTTGTGATACTTGCTTCCATATTGCTGCAGCACCTAAATATTGGATCGGTGTAATTTTGTTATCGTAACTGGTACTAAACCTAATGCCAAGTCGAATACCACTTATTGAACCCGTAGTCGGAGACGAAGAACTGTCGAATATTAAATCAGTGCTTGATTCAGGATACCTAACTCAAGGTCCCTACGCAAAGGAGATGGAAAATAAATTTGCGTCCATGATTGACGTTAAACACGCAATTACTACCACATCATGTACGGTTGGGATGGAGTTAGCTCTAGAAGGGCTTAATATAAAGAACGGCGATCAAGTTATAGTTCCAAATTTCACATATCCTGCAACCGCAACCGCTGTTGAGCGGGTGGGAGCAACACCTGTATTGGTCGATGTGGACCGTCGAACTTACAACATCGATCCTGAAGAGGTTGCAGAAGCTGTCACTGAAGACACAGCCGCGATTCTTCCGGTCGCATGGGGGGGACAACCGCTCGATCACGAACCCCTACAGATGATCGCCGACGAACACAATCTCGCAATCGTCGAAGACGCCGCCTGTTCGACGAAGGCGACCTTCAATGGGCAGCCAGTCGGCTCTCAGTTCGACATTAGCGTGTTCAGCTTCCATCCACGAAAGGTACTCACAACCGGCGAGGGAGGCATGATTACGACTGACGACGACGAACTCGCCAGAGAGATGCGGTCGATCAAGAACTTCGGTACCGATCCGATGGGAGAGCGCCACGGCTTCTTCAAAGCTGACGCGACCAACTACCGGTTTTCGGATATCCTCGCGGCCGTTGGTGTTGCACAGTTGGAGAAGGCTGATGAGATAATCGATCGAAGACAGGAGATCGCTGCACGATATGATGAACTAATCGCCGAGATTGACGGCGTCACCGCCCCTACAGTCGTCGATGGTGGCGTTCACAATTACCAGTGTTACTGTGTATATATTGAAGCAGGAGATATCACACTTCGCGACGATTTAATCGAAGCACTCGCTACAAGAGATATCGAGACCCAGATTGGCACATATGCACTTCACCAGACTGATGCATTCGCTGACGCTAAACAACATGGAAAGTTAGAAACCTCGACTGCACTGTACCAGAATCTGCTTACTCTCCCCGTGTCCCACAGTATGACTGAATCACAGCAACAGCGCGTCGTTGACGCCCTTGAAACAGAAATTAAGTCCCACACGTAACCCTGACGACGACATCGGATTCAGCAAAACACATCCAGTGGTTCGGTGACTAGCGCTGTTTGCCTCAAACGCAGCCCCGCAGACACAGAAGATGGTTGTCTCAAGAGTAATTACGAGCTTCGAACCAACGGATCGTACCATTCCTCGTTCGCTTGGTACCACTCGATAAATGCACCAACACCGTCACGGATATCCTTCGTTGGTTCGTAGCCGATCAAATCGTTTGCCTTCGAAATGTCTGCGTGTGTGTGCTCGGCATCACTCGCATGTCGATCATCGAACACAATATCTAATGACTCGTCGACGGCGTCTCGAACTTCCTCTGCGAGCGTGAGAATATCGATGTTGTCCGTCGAACCGATGTTCATGACCTTCCCGTCCGCGTTGTCGTCAGTCAAGAGCCGTCGATTTGCTTTCACAACATCTTCGATATACGTGAAGTCCCGCGTCTGTGAGCCGTCTCCGTACACGACCGGCGGCTCGCCGTGGAGACACCTCGAGACGAAGTTCGTGATCGCCATGTTCGGTCTCATTCGCGGGCCGTAGACGGTGAAGTACCGAAGTGAGACGGTCGGCAACCCATACACCTCGTTGTACACCCGGACGTAATGTTCTGCAGCTAGTTTCGACGCCCCATACGGAGAGATCGGTGTTGTCGGGTGGTCTTCGTCGTATGGGAGATACTCAGGTTTTCCGTACACGCTCGACGATGAAGCGTTCACTACTCGCCCTATATCGGAGTCCCGTGCCGCGTCAAGCACATTAAGTGTCCCTTCGACATTGTACGAGTTTACTTTCCGTGGTTCTTTCACGCTCGTCCGCACGCCTGCCTGTGCGGCCTGATGGTATACAATCTCTACCTGAGAGACAAGCTCGTCGACAATCTCTTCATCGGTGGTAGATCCCTGAACCAGTTCATAGCTCCCTGACGACGACGCAGCTGCCTCACGACCCACTTCGACGTTATGTTCTTTGATCCCGAGGTCGTAGTATGGCTCGAAGTTGTCGAGTACGACTACATCGTGACCTTCTGCTGCGAAGGTTTCTGCGAGATGACCGCCGATGAATCCTGCACCGCCGGTGACGAGAACGTCCATGAAAGAGGATGTTGGAGCGTCATCAAATGGGTTGTGGAAGTCTTCTACGACCGAGACGACAGCTAGACACATCTGATGCTGCCTTCGTTCTCTGAACAGATACCCTGCTCACAAAGTATTTCCCACCCCGACGACACCACCCACCTATGCAAGCAGTCGTACTCGCAGCGGGGAAGGGCACACGCCTTCAACCGCTCACCGACGACAAGCCGAAAGTACTCGTCGAGGTGAACGGCACGCCCCTCATCCAGGATGTCTTCGACAACCTCATCGACGCCGGTGCGACCGAACTCGTCGTCATCGTCGGCTACAAAGCCGAGCAGATTATCGACCGCTACGGCGACGAGTACGACGGTGTCCCGATCACCTACGCGCACCAACGCGAACAACTCGGCCTCGCACACGCCATTCTCCAAGCGGAGCCGCACGTCGACGGCGACTTCATGCTGATGCTCGGCGACAACGTGTTCCGCGGGAACCTCGGCGACGTCACGAACCGCCAACAGGAGGACCGCGCCGACGCGGCGTTCCTCGTCGAGGAGGTGCCCTACGAGGAGGCCTCCCGCTACGGCGTGCTCGACACCAACGAGTACGGCGAGGTCGTCGAGGTCGTCGAGAAGCCGGACGATCCGCCGAGCAACCTCGTGATGACCGGCTTCTACACGTTTACCCCCGCCATCTTCCACGCCTGCCACCTCGTCCAGCCCTCCGATCGCGGCGAGTACGAACTCCCGGACGCGATCGATCTGCTCATCCAATCGGGTCGCACCATCGACGCGATCCGGCTCGACGGCTGGCGCGTCGACGTGGGCTATCCGGAGGACCGCGACCGCGCCGAGGAACGACTGGACGAGCTGTCCGAGGAAGACGCCGACACGGAAGCGGAAGTCGACGAAGCCGTGGTCGACGACTGATTGGTCGGCCGCTGAAGCGGGACACGCCCCTCATTTCGTCTGTTCACGCCAGTAGCTAGGGCCGGTGCATGTTGGGGAGATACCCCTCGTTTCGTCTGTTCTTCTCGTAGAACGAGAGGCACTCCACGAGTAGTCATCGTCCACACCCCTCATTTCGTCTGTTCTGTGTCACATCGTTCGGGCGCTCATCTTCTCGGCTGTAACAGATAGAAGCAAACGAAACAAGGTAAACAAACGAACGCCAATCTTAAGTTAGGAGGTAGTGCTACTCAGAACATCAACAATGTCTGAAGATCTCTTTACCGAGATGACGGAGACCCTCTTTGAGGACAAATCTACCCTCTCGGAGGAGTATCGTCCGGACGTTATTGTCGAACGAGACGACGAAATTGACGCATATCGATCGGCACTCAAAGACGTGCTTTTCGGCCGAAATCCAGCAAACGTGTTTATTTATGGGAAAACTGGTGTCGGAAAGACGGCCGTCACGGAGTACATGATGAGTGCCCTTCAGGCCGAAGTAAAGCGACGGGATGAAGCCGAGGAACTCCACGTTCACTTCCGAAACTGCAACGATGACAGCGTGTACAGAACAGTTCGATCGCTTATAAACAGCATCCGCGGAGAGAACGGAGAGACGTTTCCAGAAACCGGCCTCTCGACATCGCACGCCCTCGAAACGTTATACGAAGAAATGGAGACACGTGGCGGCACATTTCTGTTCATTCTCGACGAGATCGACCATCTTTCCGACCCTGATTCCCTGCTGTACGAACTCCCTCGTGCACGCGCGAACGGCCATCTCGACGCGGCACGTGTCGGCGTGATCGGGATCAGCAACAACTACACCTTCCGCTCGTCGCTGAGCCCGAAAGTCAAAGACACACTGATGGAGAAGGAACTCGCCTTTTCGCCGTACGACGCAGACGAGCTCCAGTCGATCCTCACTGCCAGAGCCGAGAAAGCCCTCGTTGACGGTGCGTGTAAAGACTCAGCGATTAGACTCGCAGCCGCGAAGGCGGCGAAAGACACCGGGAGCGCACGGCAGGCGATCGACCTCCTCCGCGAGGGCGGCGATGTCGCCGAAGAACAGGGAGCGACAGCGATCACCGATGACCATATCGAAGTGGCTGCGGCGCGTGTCCAGCGAGGGCGTGTCCAAGATAAGTTACGCGACCAGACCATGCACGGACAACTCATCTTAGAGTCGCTCGCACGAATCGAGGTCGACGGGGACATTCCCGCACGGTCAAAAGAGATTCAGGCGGTGTACGAACGTGTCGCACGAAACTGGGGTCACGATCCACTGACCACGCTAAAGAGTATTCAGAACCATCTTGCGGATCTCACGATGCTCGGATTTCTCGAACGTACCGAACAGAATGAAGGACGCGCAGGCGGTGTTCACTATCGGTACGAACTCGCGTTGGATCCCGATATCATCGTGGAGACGCGCGAGTCGATCGAGAATCAGCCGTAGTCAGGTTGCAAACCAAACGGAAGAACAGACGAAACGAGGGGCGTGGTTCGAGTGAGACGGAGACAGCACAGATCGTGGAGAGCAGAACAGACGAAATAAGGGGTGTGCTATCGTCACAAGGTCGCGGTCAACTAGTGCTGAAGCGACACGTTAGTAAGAAAACAAGTAACGCATCTTCTCTACTCCTAGGCTGGAGAGTACGTTTCGTCTGTGTTTAACAGTCATGGCGGTAGCGATACGAGGTCGATCACAAAGACAGACGAAATGTACTCTCTCATTCCCTGCTGATACGCTGCGAAAAGCGGTGTGTGTTGGTTGTCCCCTCGCTTAACAACGGAGCGCGATCAACACGCGTCACATGCGTTCGAGACGGTGAACAGACGAAACGAGGGGTGGTTCGAACGAACGAAGCCCACCACACTGCAGAGACGAGAACAGACGAAACGAGGGGTGTCCGAGAGCCACCGAATCTCAATCAAGTAGCTCACATCACGACGAAGCGGTGATCGATACTGCACGTACCAACTCAATCTCAATCTGGAGACCGCCTTCGAAGCCCTCGAACGACGCAACGAAGCTGACACAGATCTCGCTCCGTGACACTGGACAAAGACAGACGAAACGTACTCTCTCACTCCGGCTACCACGCGTCAAAGCGTAGCCCGATCGATCACCCGCTCGTTCTCGATACGCTCGAAGCCATCGACGGTCGCCGTCAGGACCGGGACTGCTGTGCGCGAACGGTCCCTCCAATATCCACGCCGTGTCGCTCGTTGAACCGCTGCCCGCTGCCCCGGAGATCTGCAACGACGCAGATCCAGATTGCTTCTGTCGATCTAAGCGCACATTTTTCGGAGTAACCACGGAACACTAGTTGGTACTATGGACGTGACCGAGGACGCGGTTCGAGACTGCTGCACAGACGCGGTCTTCGAGCGCGGCGAGACCTACCTCGGCGAGGGCCGTATCCGCGAGATCCACCGCGTCGACGCCACGGTCACCGCCGTCGTGAGCGGGAGCCGACAGTACGACGTTCGCGTCGACCTCGCGGCAGACGGGTTCGACCCGTGGTGTGACTGTCCGTACGACGGGCCCGGAGCGTGCAAGCACGTCGTCGCCGTACTGCTCCGCTGTCTCGACGACCTTCCGCCCGACGAGGGCGACCGACTCGACGCCGCGCTCGACGCCGCGGACCCAGACGCCCTGCGGGGGTTCCTGCGCGACACGGTGGCGACCGACGCCGCCCTCCGCGAGCGGTTTTTCGCCCGGTTCGGCGGACCCTCGACGCGTTCCGTCGACGAACTGCGCGCCGCCATCGACCGGCGGTTCGAGGAGACGAACCCCGACTACTACGTCGTCTTCGAGCCGATCGACTTCTCGGAGTGGTTCGACCTCGCGACCGAGTATCGCGAACAGGGTCGGGACGCGGCGGCGGCCGCGGTCTACCGGGCGCTCGTCGAGTCGCTCGACGACAACATGGAGCGCGTCGACGGCGCATACGACCACTTCTCACAGGCGTTCGCGCGAGCCCTCGACGGATACGTCGAGTGCGCCGCGGCCGCGGACCGCGAGTCCGACAGAGCCACAGATCTCGTTGCCTTCCTCGATGAACGGATGGAGTCGGGAACGTCGTATCTCGCCGACCAGTTCGAGCGTGCGGCGACCGAACTGCGAGAAGAACTGACAGAGGAATCGGGTGAGTGAGACCCGAAGCCGACAGCGTGACCGGGACTGTCTGTGAGTGATATTCTCGTGAACGTGTTTGACGAGGGTGACATTCTAATTAGTAGAAACATTAACTACGTTGCAGGTGAAACTATTGTGTATGTCGACGGCCGTGAAAATGGACGAGGAGGCGAAATCGAAACTCGAAGAGCTTCAGGCGGAAATTCGGCTGAAGACCGGCAAGAAGGTTACACAACAGGAGCTCCTGTCGGAGCTGATCGACACGGTCGTCGACTCGCGTTCGGAGTTCGTCGATTCGTTTCGCGACGGTACTCCGAAGTTGACTGAAGAAGAGATCGAACGGTTCAACGAAGGGCGGATCGCCTCGGGTGTCGAGACAGACGAGGACGACATCGACGAGATTCTGTACGGATGAGTGTCTTCGTCGACACCGGCGTGTTCTACGCACATCACGACACGGACGCCAGTCGCCATGACGTGGGCTTTGCAGCACTGAACGACGTCCTCACCGCGACGGAATACGGCCACGTGATGACGAGCGACTACGTCTATGACGAGGTAGTCACGCTCACGCACCGCCGAACCGGAGATATCGACGCCGGACTCGAGGTCGGACGACGCATTCGTGGTGAGGGATATCCCTCCGCGATCGAACTACTCCACACGTCGCCGTCACTGTTCGATCGCGCCGTGGCAGTACACCGGAAACACACCGAACACCAACTCAGCTTCACCGACGCGATGACGGTGGCGCACGTGGAACACCACGATATCGACCGTGTGTTGAGCTTCGACGACGATTTCGACGGTATCGTCGACCGTCTCGCGCCGGAGACACTCGCCCTTGGCAATCGTGAGAGGTGACTGCCGCACTACCGCCCACAACAGCCGAGAACGCGGCTGCGGCCTTACTCCACAGTAACGCTCTTCGCCAAGTTCCGCGGCTTGTCGATCGGTCGTCCCTTCTCGTTGGCGACGTGGTACGCGAACAGCTGGAGGTACACGTTCGCCACCAGCGGCTCGACGGTTCCCACGTCGGGCACCTCGAAGGCGGTGTCGAGCGTGTTGTACGCCTCGCCCGCCGACACACACCCGAGCGCCGGCGCGCCGCGCGTCTGCGCCTCGGTGACGTTGTTCATCGTTTCGCCGGCGCGCGAACCCTCCGTTAACACCGCCAACACGGGCGTGTCGGGGGTCACCAGCGCGAGGGGACCGTGTTTCAACTCGCCCGCGGCGAACCCCTCGGCGTGGTCGTAGGAGATCTCCTTGAGCTTCAGGGCGCCCTCTAAGGCCACGGGCACACCCAGCGCACGCCCGACGAAGAAGAACGCCTCGCTGTCCTGGTACTCGCGCGCCGCCTCCCGGACCTGTTTCTCCTCGTCTAACACCTGCTGGACCGCACCCGGAAGACCCTGTAGGTCATTCAACACGGATCGCGCGTCCGCGGCGGCCAAGGCCCCGCGATCGCGACCCACGGAGACCGCGAGCATCGCGAGCGTCGCCACCTGCGAGGCGAACGTCTTCGTCGCGGCCACGCCGATCTCGGGGCCGGCGCGGATAAAGGCCGTCTCGTCCACTTCCCGCGTCACCGTGCTCCCCAGGGTGTTCGTCACCGCGAACGTCCGCGCGCCGGCGGCGTTCGCGCGCCGGATCGCGCTGAGCGTGTCGGCGGTCTCGCCGCTCTGGGTGACGGCGACGACCAGCGTTCGGTCTGGCGTTCGGCCCGCGCCGAACTCGTACTCGCTGGCGATCTCGACGCTCGTGCGCACCCCCGCGAGCTCCTCGAAGAGCTGTGCGGCGTACCGTCCCGCGTAGTAGGAAGTGCCGCAGGCGACGATCCGGATCTCTTCTAAGTCCGCGAGAAAGCCCGGCGGGAACGAGACGTCGAGGTCGACGTTCCCGTTGTCCACGTCCAGCCGTCCCGCGATCGTCTGGCGGAGCGCGGTCGGCTGCTCGTGGATCTCCTTGCGCATGTAGTGTTCGTAGCCGCCCTTCTCGGCGGCGTCGGCCTCCCACGTCACCGTCTCGATCGCGCGCTCGACCGGCTCGCCGTCGGCGAAGATCTCGACGCCGTCGGGCGAGAGCGCCGCCACGTCGCCGTCTTCGAGGTAGGTCACGTTGCGGGTGTGTTCGAGGAACGCGGTCACGTCGCTGGCGACGAACGTCGCGTTCTCGCCGCGGCCCAACACCAGGGGGCTCCCGCGGCGCGCGACGACGATACGGTCGTCGCCCTCGCGGACCACACAGATCGCGTAGCGCCCCTCCAAGCGGTCCTCGACGCGCCGGACCGCGTCCAGGAGGTCGGCCTCGGGGTCGGCGGCCAGTTCCTCTTCGATCAGGTGCGGGATGACCTCGGTGTCGGTGTCGCTCGTGAACTCGTGGTCGGACAGCTCCGCTTTGAGCGCCTCGTAGTTCTCGACGATCCCGTTGTGGACGACCGCCACGTTCCCGGTGCAGTCGGTGTGGGGGTGGGCGTTCGCGTCCGTCGGCGGGCCGTGCGTGCTCCAGCGCGTGTGGCCGACGCCGAGCGTCGCGTCGGAGACGTCCGGCACCGTCAGCGCGTCGACCTCGCCGGAGCGCTTCGCCACGGTGAGCCCGCTGGTCGCGCCAACGAGCGCGACGCCCGCGGAGTCGTAGCCGCGGTACTCGAGGTTCCTGAGTCCCTGGTGGACGATCTCCCCGACCCCTCTCGGCGCGCCGTCCGCGGTCTCGCCGCTCGTCGCCGTGCCCGCTCCGCCGTCTGTCTGGCTGCCCGCGTGCAGGCTGCCGATGTAGCCGACGATTCCACACATGATTACCCCCTCCGTACGACCGCACCGGATTCGACGCGCCCGTCGAGCACGACCCCCGCGTCGGCCCGGACACCGTCGCCGACGACGGCGCCGTCGGTGAGCGTCGCGCCGCCGCCGATCGACGCGTTGTCGCCGACGACGCCGCCGAGCGTCACGTCGCGGTGGACGGCGTCGCCGACCACCACGGTCGACAGCCCGCCGGTGACCGTGGCGTTCGACCCGATCTGCGCGTTCCCGGCGACGACCGCGTCGCGGACAACCGCGCCCGGCCCGATGACGGCATCGGGAAAGACGACGCTGTTCTCGACGACCGCGTTGGCCGCGACCGTGACGTTGCTGCCGATCGCCGTCGCGCCGTTCAGCGTGGCGTTCGGCCCGACGCGCACGTTTCCGGCGAGAACGACGTCGCCGGCGACGGTGACGGTGTCCCCGATGCGCTGGCCGGTCGCTGGCGCCTCCCGGGCGTGGTCGCTGTCGTGGATCAGCGCCGCGTTGACCGTGAGCACGTCCCAGAGGTTGGACACGTCGAGCCACCGGCCGTCGTAGCCGAGGGCGGTCAACTCGTTCTCGGCTGTCAGGTCGTTCAGCGTCGCCGTGATCGCCAACTCACCCGTCGCGTTCGTCGCTCGGATCGCGTCGAATATCGCGGGCGAGAAGCCGTAGACGCCGGCGTTGATGCGGTTGGTGTCCACCGGTCCCTCGGGCTTCTCGTCGATCTCCGTGACGCGGTCGCCGTCGAGCCGCACGACGCCGTAGTCGCGGGGCTCCTCGACGGCGGTGACGGTCACGAGCGGCGCGTCGCCGTCGCGGAGGCGGTCGCGCACCGCCGACACCGCGTCGGCGTCGACGATCCGGTCCCCGTTGAGCACCACGAACGGCCCGTCGACGACCGGCTCGGCCTGCAACACCGCGTGACCCGTCCCCAACTGCGTCGACTGCTCGACGTACTCGATCGTGACGCCCCAGTCGTTGCCGTCGCGGAAGTGGTTCCGGATCCGCTCCTGTTTGTACCCGACGACGAGGACGATCCGATCGATTCCCGCGGCGACCACGGAGTCGATGACGTGTTCGAGCAGCGGTCGGTTCGCTACGGGCATCATCGGCTTCGGTCGCCGGTTCGTCAGCGGCTCCAACCGGCGCCCCTCTCCCGCGGCGAGGATCACCGCGGTCCCTGATTCATCGCTCATACGTCATCCGTCGCCCGCACCGGTGATAAATGGCTCGCGGCTCGGCGATCGCTCTCGGTTCGACGATCACTCGTGGTTCGATGATCGCTCCCGGCCCGACGCGCTCGGGCGGAACAGAGGTAGTATAAAGTGAATCAGTCCTGTAGGCGAACCGTGACGAAATCGGCCGTCATCGCGGACGACGACGAGACCATCCGGTCGATACTCCAGTACAAACTGTCGAACGCCGGATTCGATCTCACCGTGTGCCACGACGGCGAAGCGGGTCGCGAGGCGCTGAACGACCCCGACGCCGACCCGGACATCGTCATCCTCGACGTCATGATGCCGCGGCTGAAGGGAACACAACTGCTCAGAACCGTGCGACGCGGGGAGCTTGCGGTCGACCCCGACGTCCCCGTCATCATGCTCACCTCGCGCGGGACGGAGGACGACGTGCTCGAAGGGCTCGAATCCGGCGCGAACGAGTACCTCACGAAGCCGTTCAGCCCGAACGAACTCCTCGCGCGTGTCGAGCGACTGATCGGGGTGTGACCGTGGTTGTGATCGGGTCGTGACCGTGATTGCGGACCCGTCCTCGGCGACGACGGCGGTCGCGATCCCTCCGGTCGCTCTCACCGCCGCCGTCGTCGTGCTGGCCGCGTCGCTGGCCGCGGTGGTGATCGTGACCCTCGGTTACTCGCTGCGATCGGACCGCCGTCGCCGTCGCCGCACGCCGATCCGCGCGGACCTCCGGTCCGAGCTGCTCGATCGGCTCTACGGCCGCGACGAGCCGGCGTGGGACGAGTGGGTCGCCACGCTGTCGACCACCGAACGCGACGAACTCGAGTCGCTGCTCGACGTGTACCTCCGCGAACTCCGGGGTCGGGACGCCGACAGCCTGGCCGAACTCGGCGTCGCGCTCGGCATCGACGAACGCGCACGCCGCGACATCGCCGACGGCGGCTACTGGGAGCGAATTCACGCGCTCGTCTGGCTCGCGCTGTTGCGCGACGCGCCGGACCGGTCCCTGCTCGAAACGCACTGCCGGGAGACGCCGCGCGAGCGCGCCGCCGCCGCGCGGGTCCTGTACGCGGCCGAGACGACCGACCTCGCGACGACCGGAATCGACCTCCTCTTGGAAGCCGAGCCGCGATCGTTCTCGGTGTTCGGGATCGACACGCTGTACCGCGTCAGCGAGACCGATCCCGCGCCGCTGTTCGAGCGGGCCGCGGCGGACTTCGAGACGTGGGATCCGGCGCTCCAACAGCAGGTGCTGCTCGTGACCCGACACCTCCACACGGTCGTGGGTGGCGCCGACCTCTCCTGGGTGATCGGAGCGCTGTCGAACACCGAGCCCCGGGTTCGGTCGGCGGCGTGGCGCGCGCTCGACGCGTACGGCTGGAACCGCGGACTCCGTGCGGACATCGGAGCCGGCAGCGACCGGATCGCCGACGAGCCTGCGCCGTCGGTTCGGGCGAGCGCCTACCGGGCCCTCGGGGCGTGGGGCGACACCGAGGCGGTCACGGCGCTTCGAGCCGCCGCCGAGGCGGAGACCGACGACCGGGCCCGAGTCGCGCTGGCGCGGGCGCTGTTCCCGCACTGGGGCCCGGACGGTCCCGATCCGGGACGGGGAGACATTCCCGCTCCGGGACGGGGGGGCCCGGACGGTCCCGCTCCCGGACGGGAGAACGCGGTCGGCAGTGACGGCGACGCCGTCGACCCGTTCGACGCCGCGTGGCGGTGGACGAGCGAGCACGCGCGCTTCGACCGGCTGGCTCGCGACATCTCCGGGGCGAGAACGAGAGGGGTGACTCGCCGATGAGACGGAGGGTCGCTCGCGCATGACGGCGCTCGAATCGATCGGAACGACGCTCGTCGTCGCGTCCGGCGTGCTGATCGTCACGTACTACCTGCTGATCAACGCCGGTTACTTGCTGATCCACGTCCTCGCGCTGTTCGAACTCCGCGACAACGTCCGCGAGTCGGAGTGGACGCCTTCGTTCCGCGCGTTCGACAGCCCGTTTTACCCGGGCGTGGCGATGGTCGTCCCGGCGTACAACGAGGCGGCGACGATCGTCGAGAGCGTCCGGTCAATGCTCTCGCTCAACTACCCCGACCAGGAGATCGTAGTCGTCAACGACGGCTCGACGGACGCCACCCTCGCCCGCCTCCGCGAGGCGTACGACCTCGAACTCGTCGACGCCGAGGTCCCCTACGACGTGCCGGCCGAGCCGATACGCGGCGTGTATCGCTCGCGGACTCACGAGGACTTACTCGTCGTCGACAAGGAGAACGGCGGGAAAAGCGACGCGCTCAACGCCGGCGTCTGGCTCACCGAACAGACGCTGTTCTGCGCCGTCGACGCCGACACGGTCCTCGATCGCAACGCGCTGTTACAGGTCGTCAAGCCGTTCCTCGAAGAGCCGGAGCGGGCGGTCGCCAGCGGCGGGACCATCCGCGTCGCGAACAACTGTGTGGTTGAAGACGGGGAAGTACAGGAGGTACACCTCCCCGAGACGGGACTGCCCGGAATCCAGGTCATGGAGTACCTCCGGGCGTTCTACTCGGGGCGGCTGGGCCTCGCCCGCCTCAAGGGGTTGATCCTCATCTCGGGCGCCTTCGGCGTGTTCCGGACGGATCGCGTCCGCGAGATCGGCGGCTACCGACACGACACGATCACCGAGGACTTCGACGTGGTCGTCCGGCTCCACGAGTACCTCTCGGACGAGGACGTCGACTACACCGTCGATTTCATCCCGGAGCCGGTCGCGTGGACCGAGGTCCCCGACACCCTCCGCACGCTCGGTCGCCAGCGACGGCGCTGGTACCGGGGGATGATGGAGACGGTCGTCGCCAGCCGCCGGATGTTCTTCCGGCGGGCGTACGGTCGGGTCGGGACGGTCATCCTTCCGTTCTTCACCGCGGCCGAGGCGCTCGGCCCCCTCATCGAGGGGTTCGGGTACGTGTTGCTGCCGATCGCGTGGTACCTCGGGATCCTAAATATCGAGTTCTTCCTGACGTTCCTGCTGTTGACCGTCGGCGCCGGGATCTTCCTCTCGTGGTTCGGCGTGCTCAGCGAGGTGTGGAGCTATAACCGGTACGAATCCCCGTGGGACGTGCTCCGGCTCCTCTGGTACGGCGTCTTGGAGAACTTCGGCTACCGCCAGTGGAAGACCATCGTCGCGTGGCACGGCCTGATCGAGTACCTGCGCGGCGACCAGTCGTGGGGCGTCATGGAGCGGCGCGGATTCGGAACCGACGACGAAGCCGCCCCACCGAGCGCGGCGCCGGGGGCGACAGTGACGGCGGGGGCGACGGCGGCGACAGCGGGGACAGAAACGGCGCGGAGCGCCGCGACGGCGACCGACGAGACCGCGGCGACCGACAGGACAGCGGCGAACAGCGGGTTCGTGTGGATCGACTGGCTCACCGAGGCGTCCGACACCGACGGGCTCCGCTGGCTCGACCGCATCGCGACCGAGGAGGCGCCGGGGCGATTCGCTCCCGTTACCGATCCGACCGTCGGTGCGGGCGACGGCGGGTTCGTCTGGACCCGCGACTTCGCTGACGGCGTGGGCGACGGCGGGTTCGTCTGGACGACCGACCCGTCGGACGGCGCGGGCGACGGCGGGTTCGTGCTCGCCCCCGACGCCGACGGCGCGCTCAGGCTCATCGAGACGACGGCGTTCACCGACGGCGTGGGCGACGGCGGGTTCGTCTGGACGACCGATCCGACCGTCGGTGCGGGCGACGGCGGGTTCGTCTGGACCCGAGAGTTCGCGGACGGAGCGGGCGACGAGGGACTCGTGTGGGTCGTCGACGCGTTCGGTGACGGCGACGACTAAGGCGCGACCGGCGCGGCGACGATCACCCCCGATCGGCGAGAGCCGCACTCAGTCGTCGTCGAGGTCGTGATGGACCGGCTCGGCGGCGTTGATGTCGGTCACCTCGAACCGAGTCCCCTCCGCCGAACTCGCGACAGAGAGGTCCCAGCCGTGCCCGGAGACCACTCGCTGGACGATCAGCAGCCCGAGGCCGAACGACTTCACGTTCTCCGTGTCGGTCGCGGCGAGCGCGCTCTCGACCTCCGGCGGCAGCCCCGGTCCGTCGTCCGCGATCGCGAAGCCGTGTTCGTCGCCCGTCACCGTCACGGAGACGTCCCCACCGCCGTGTTCGACGCTGTTGCGGAACAGGTTCTCGAAGAGCCGCTGGAGGCGCATCTCGTCGGCGACGACGGTCGTGTCGGGCGCGACCTCGACCGTCAGCGTCGCGTTCCGCGTCTGCACCGTCTCCCAGGCCTCCCTGACGAGGGGTTCGAGCGCGACTTGGCTCCGCTCGCCGACGTCGGTGCCCTCCTTCGCCAACATGAGGCACTCGGCGATCATCGACTCCATGCGGTCCAGCGAGTTGCGGACGCGACCGAGAAACTCGGCGACCTGTCCGGACACCGCGTCCTGCGCGAGTTCGGTGAAGCCGATCGCGCCCGCCAACGGGTTCCGGAGGTCGTGGGCGACGATGCCGGTGAACTCGTCGAGCCGCTCGTTCTGCTCCCGCAGATCGGCGTAGTGTTTCTGGCGCTCGAGCTCGGAACCGACCCACTCGGCGAGCAGCGAGACGAAGTCGCGCTCCCTGTCGGTGATCGGGTCGGACCTGGGCTCGCCGTCGGAGAAACACAGCGTCCCGTACGTCTCGCCGTCGATGTCAACTTTCGCGCCGACGTAACAGTGGAGGCCGGTCGTCTCTATCGCCCGATCGCCGCGGTACTCGCTGTCGGTCGCGTCAGCGAACCCGATCGTCTCGCCCGTCTCGACGACGTGTCGACACCACGTCCCGTCGATGTCGACGACGCCGCCCCCGGCGTACGGCCCGCTTTCGATGTTCGTTTGGACCACCTCGTACCGCCCCTCGCCGGTGTACGAGAGGACTCCGTTGTCGACGCCGAGGAACTCCCGGCCGATGTCGATCGCCTGCCGGATCTGTTGCTCGGTCGGGAGGTCGGTGGTCGTCAGCTGTAGCAGACTCTTAAAAGGGTCAGGGTGGTCCGATTCGAGGGACATAAGTGGGGACTGTCTCTGTCCCACGTTTCCGATGGATGCTTATAAATACCGAACCTCCGCCTACAGCCCGAGTTCGCGACCCAACACGACGTGTTGGATCTCGCTCGTCCCCTCGCCGATCTCCATCAACTTCGCGTCGCGGTAGAAGCGCTGCGGCGCAAAGTCGGTGGTGTAGCCGTAGCCGCCGAGCGTCTGGACCGCCTCCTCGGCCACCTCGCGGGCGGCCTCGCTGGCGTCGAGTTTCGCCAGCGCGGACTCTCGGGTGACCTCGTCGCCGGCGTCGTACGTCGTCGCCGCCTTGTGCGTGAGCAGCCGGGCGCGCTCGGTCTGCCGGTGCATGTGGACCACCTTGTCGCGGATCGCGTCGAACTTCGCGATCGGCTTGCCGAACTGCTCGCGCTCGCCGGCGTACTCCTTGGCGGCCTCGTAGGCGCCCTGCGCGAGCCCCACCGAGAGCGCCGCAATAGAGATCCGCCCGCCGTCCAGCGTCTTCATCGTCTGCGTCCACCCGTCCCCCTCCTCGCCGAGCAGGCGGTCCTCCGGGATCCGGACGTCGTCCAACTGGATCTCGCAGGTGGGCGAGGAGTTGAGTCCCATCTTGTCCCACACCGTCGTGATCTCGAACCCGTCGTCGTCCGGATCGACGATGAACGTCGAGATGCCGTCGTAGCCGGCGTCGGGATCGGTGACGGCCTTCACCAGCACGCTGTTGGCGACGCTGGCGTTCGTGATGAACTGCTTCGTCCCGTTCAGGACGTACTCGCCGGCGTCGTCGTCGCGCTCGGCGGTCGTGTCCATGTCCGAGGCGTCGGAGCCGCTGCCGGGCTCGGTGAGCGCCCACGCGCCGATCTCGCCGCCCTCGGCGAGCGGTCGGAGCCACTCCTCCTTCTGTTCCGGCGTCCCGAACAGCTCGATCGGCTTCGCGCCCAGCGAGGTGTGGGCGGCGTACGAGAGCCCGATCCCGCCGGAGACGCGGCCCAGCTCCTCGGTGACCAAGGCGTAGGTGAGCTGATCGGCGCCGAGCCCGCCGTACTCCTCCGCGATCGGGACGCCCATCATGTCGAGGTCGTTGAGGTCGGCGAACACCTCGTCGGGGAACCGGTGCTCGTCCTCGATCTCCTGGGCGATCGGCCGGATCTCCTCCTCGCAAAACTCCCTGACGGTGTCGCGGATCATCCGGTGTTCTGCGGGCAGCTCGAAGTCCATGCGCCAGAATCGCGACGCGGGCGCTTAAATAGTGCGAACGATCGTGATCGTTTCTCGCGGGCCGACGTGCTGCGCCCTTCGTCCCGATTTTTTCGTCCCTCGACGTGACCATTTATCACTCGCGACCGCCTCGGACCGTCCATGGAGCTCCGTCGCATCGTACGCGGTCGCGTCGACTGGCCCGACATCGAGCGGGTCGTCCGCGAGCTGGCGGACCGGTACGACCGGGACGAGATGCGGGTGCGCTTCCTCGACGCCGACAACTGGCTGTCGACGCCGATGGTGGTCGACGACGACCTGTTCGTGAAGGTGATCACCCGACAGAACACGCTC
>Ga0207718_100378_pt1 | contig 43738 bp, 36 predicted proteins | sample A23M2SouthBayCA_FD_187749 | JGI IMG/M metagenome (GOLD analysis project Ga0207718, IMG submission 187749) | Aerobic enrichment media microbial communities from Eden Landing Ponds, California, USA - A23 M2 (SPAdes) | ecosystem: Environmental > Aquatic > Marine > Unclassified | place: Emeryville... | reverse complement strand
ACTCCGAGGCGGAGGGCAGGTCGGTGAGCGACGGGAGGGGGTCCCAGGTAGTACCGCCGTCGTCCGACCGGTAGACTGCCGAGGGTTCGGTACCGGCCCAGACCACGTCGGGGTCGTGCGGGCTGACGGCCAGCGAGGTGACCCGGTCGTCGATTTCGGATATCCGCTCCCAGTTGTCGCCGCCGTCGGTCGTCCGCTGGATGCCCGACTCGACGGTGCCGGCGAACGCACGCCCCGGCGCGTCGGGACTCGCGGCGACTGACTCGAAGTCCAGACCGACGAGGCGTTCCATCGCGGTCCAGCTGTCGCCGGCCGAACCATCGCCGCTGGCCGAACCACCCGCGGTGCTCGTGTCGTCGCCAGCGGAGACCACGAGCAGTCGGTCGTCGAGTGCGGCGTACGCTGTGGTGGGCATACCTGAACAGAGGAGTGGGAGAGGCTTAAGGAACCGCCGAAACTCGTTTCAGCCAATCTCCTGACGGCGTCGCCACTCGTCGCGGACGAGGGGTGCGACACCACCGACAGAGACGAGAATCCCGAACGCAACGACCTCTGGGGCGTTCAGCGCACTCGCGACGACGAACCCGACGACGGCGAGGGCGACGAGGAGGGCGGTTTCTTTCGTATCGCGGGAGGCCATACGCGTGCTTCTCGGCCAGTCGGCAAAAATCCAGTGCGACGTGGCGTCGGGGCCGGACCAGTCGAGCGGTTCGAGAGCGGACCGATCGAGCGGCTCGGAATCGGATCAGTCGAGCGGTTCGAGAGCGGATCAGCGGTTCGTCTCACCCCCGAACTCGGCGACCGTCTCGGACACCGTCTCGGGGTCGACGAACTCGGTCGTCCCGTCGGCGTACTCGATCTCGACCGCGCCGGTCTCGGTGTAGTGGTTGCCGAGGACCACGACCACGGGGACGCCGAGCAGGTCACACTCGGCGAAGCGCTCGCCGATCGACTGGTCGGGGTCGTCGAACAGCAGTGTCTCCTCGCGACCGCAGGCCGCGTAGAGTTCGTCGGCGATGACTCGGTGATCGCCTTCGTAGTCGAGGGGGACGATGGCCGTCCGGTAGGGCGCGACGGTCCCCCAGTCGGTGACGGGCCAGCGACAGCCGTCCGAATCGGCCGCGTCCTCGCTCGTTTCGCTCGCACGCTCTCTGGTCTGCTGGAGAAGCGTCTGGAGGACGCGCGTCACGCCGATACCGTAACTGCCCATCGTAGGGTGGACCCGACCGCCGTCGGGCTCGTCGACGGTGAAATCGAGTGCCTCGGCGTAACGAGTCCCGAGTTTGAAGACGTGGCCGACCTCGATCCCCTCTGTCGTTTCGAGTCGTCCGCCGCAGTCGGGGCAATCGGGACAGCCGTCGCCGTGAGTGAAGGCGTCGAAGTCCGTCGACTCGTCGGTGCGGCCGAAGCGACAGTCTTCGTCCGTGCAGTGGACAAGTCGGTCACTTCCTGCGGAGACGGGCGCGACGAACTCCTCGGAGGCGTGCCCGCCCATGACCTCGTCGTCGGCGGTCACGACCGCCACGTCGAGGCCGATGTCGTCGAAGACGTCGAGGTACGCCGCCCGGATCCGGTCGTAGGTCCGGTCGAGGCTCGCGCGGTCGGCGTGAACGCTGTAGGCGTCTTTCATCGTGAACGCCTTGCACCGCAGCAGGCCGTTGCGCGCGTGGTCGTCACGGTACTTCTCGCTCACCTGGGAGACGAGCAGGGGCAGATCGTCGTGTGAGCGGACCAGTCCGTCCAGCAGGTGGACGGCACCCTCCTCGTGGGAGGGGGCGAGACACATCGCCTGGCCTTCCCTGTTTTCGAGGGTGAACATCTCGTCCTCGAAGTTCGCCCAGCGGCCGCTCGCCTCCCAGACGTCGCTGTACTGTAGCGCGGGCAGACTGACCTGCTGGGCGCCACAATCGTCCATCGCCCGTTCGACGCGTTCCGTGATGTTGCGCCGGACGCGCTCGCCGGTGGGCAGGAAGCCGTGGAGACCGCTGCCGAACTCCCGTATCAGGCCGGCCCGTCGCATGAGTGCGACAACCCTCGTGCCAGCGTCGGGGGCCTCCTTGCTGGTGGCGAGAAAGGCTTCGCTACGCCGCACGGTGACCGCCTCCTGTACGGTGGCTGGTGCCCTCGCGGGTATCGACTCCGGTGTGCCACAGCAGTCGCTGTGTGCCGATTCGTGCGGTCGTCGAAAACCAGTGGTTACGCGTTCTGTACTGCCGGAACCCAGCCGCGAGCCGCTTTCGCGGTCCCGCGGTCCAGTGTGTCGGTCGTCATCGGTGCATCTGGACCTGTCGGCGGGGAGATGATAAGTGTGGTGTGGGCGTGGTATGCGTTCTCAGGGCCCGTTCTGGGAGGTATGATCAGTACAGGGTGTAGAGATAACACACCAGCATCTGCCGAGCGACCAGCGGGAGCGAGGCGGTTCACCGGACGCGAGCGAACGTAGTGAGCGAGGCGTCCGGCAGTTTTTCCCCACGTTTTTGCAACGGGGGGCGGGTCGCGGGCATCGCCCGCGACCGTATGTCGTGGCGGCGACGCCGCCACGCAGTGCCCACAGCGAGGCCGCAGGCCGAGCGAGGACACCCCCCGCAGTAAAAAGTGGGCACAAATACCGAACAGTCCCAAACAGCCCAGAAAACTCACTCCTCGACGTACTCAGCGGGGTCGACGTGCTCGCGAGCCCACGCGTCGAGTTCGTCGAAGACCGGGCCGAGCCCCTCGCCTTTCTCGGTCAGCGAGTAGTACGTCGCCACGGGTGCAGCCTCTTCCATCCGCTTCTCGACGAGACCGGCGTCCATCAGCGCGTCCAGCGCCTGCGATAGCGTCCGCGAACTCGCGCCGATCTCTTCTTTGAGTTCGTTGAATCGCAGTTCACCTTCCTGCAAGTCGTGGAGGACGTGGAGGCGCCACTGCGTCCCGATGACGTCCATCGTCTCCGCAGTGGGACAGGCCTGCGGGTCTACCCCCGCGAACGGGTCGTCCGGGTCGCTCGCTTTCATCCTGTCATCCCATCGGATCTCCCCCCTCAAAAACCCACCTCCACTGTCACTGCCAGTGCAACGCTCCACAGTCGTTGCCCAGTGGTGCCTGACTGGTTCCTCCCGGTGTACCACAGTATACCCGGTCTACTCCACCCAACCCGGTATACCGCGGTATGCCTGAGAGTTATACCCGTCTCGTCGGAAGTCGGAGATGCGATGAACGGAACGTACGCGAGAAACGGTCGAGGCATCGAACGGCAGAACACGGCAGCGCTGGCGGTCCACCGGGAGGTGCAGGGCTGATGGTGCTCGAGACGGCGCTGGGCGGCGCGGCGCTGCTGGTCGGACGGGCACTGTTCGCGGCGGTGCTGGGCTTTCTGGCGCTCGGGAACCTGCAGGAACTGGACGAGACGGTCGCCTACGCCGAGAGCAAGGGCGCGCCCGCGGCACGGCTGACGGTCCCACTGGCGAGCGTCGCGCTGGTCGGCGGCGCGGCTTCCATACTGCTGGGCGCCGCGCCGGCGCTGGGTGCACTCGCGGTGCTGGGCTTTCTCGTCGGCGTCACGCCCGTGATGCACGACTTCTGGAATCAGGAGGGGATGGACCGCCAGAACGAACAGATCCACTTCCTGAAGAACGTCGGCCTCGCGGGGACCGCGGTGGTCTTTCTCGCGCTGGCGGCGACGCCCTGGCCCTACGCTGTCGGGCCGACGCTGCTGTGACGGGACTGACAACCACACGATATCACCACGATACCAATGGGACGACTCATCGACGGCGACTGGCACGCAGACGTATCGAACGAGGTCTGGGCCGACCTGGACCACGAGGAAACCGCGTTCAGAAACGAGGTCGGCACCGAGGTCCACCCCGCCGACCCGGAGCGCTACCACCTGTACGTCTCCTGGGCCTGCCCCTGGGCGCACGGCACCCTCCTGACCCGGGCGCTGCTGGGACTCGACGACGCTATCGGTATCAGCGTCGTCGACCCGCACAGACAGGACGATGGCTGGGAGTTTACCCCGGAGAAGGCGGGATCGACTCCCGACAGACTCCACGGCAGTGACTACCTCCACGAGGTCTACACTGGTGCGGATCCCGACTACACGGGCCGGGTCTCGGTGCCGGTTCTCTGGGACCGGGAGGCCGAAACGATCGTCAACGAGGAATCCGACGAGATCATGCGGACGCTGGCGGCGAACTTCGGCGGTGGAGGGGGTCCCGGCAACGGGATCGACCTCTACCCCGAGGGCCGTCGAGACGAGGTCGACGACGCTATCGACGACCTGTACGGCCCGGTCAACCGGGGCGTCTACCGCGCTGGCTTCGCCGAGACGCAGGCCGATTACGAGGCCGCCGTCGCGGACGTCTTCGACGCGCTGGACCACTGGGAAGACGTGCTCTCGGAACAGCGGTTCCTGCTGGGCGACCTGACGCTGGCGGACCTGCGCCTGTTCGCGACGCTGGTCCGGTTCGACTCGGTCTACTACACCCATTTCAAGGTGAACCGGCGCCGGGTCGTCGACTACCCCAACCTCTGGGGGTTCACGCGGGACGTCTACGGGTTGCCGGGAGTCGCCGAGACGGTGAATCTCGACCACATCAAGGAACACTACTACCGCAGTCACACGGACATCAACCCGACGGGGTTCGTTCCCGTCGGTCCCGACGTGGACTTCGAGGCGGCGCACGACCGTGAGGAACTGCCCGGTGAGGTGTCGGGAGTGGCTCCGAAGTTCGCGTAGCTGCGGTGCTCTCGGCGGGTCGTCGATTCGGATCGGTCTACGTGGCTACCGGTTTTCAACGAGAGCGCGACCAGCCGTGACCGTGCAGAGAGATTTAATACGACGCAATGCGTTGCATTGCACATGGAAAACGTCACGACGCGCATGAGCGGGGAGGAACTCGACCTCGTGGAGCGACTCGCCGAGGCGCGTGGGGTGAGCCGGAGTGACGCAGTCCGCCAGGCTCTCCGTCGGGGAGCGCGCGAGGAACTGATCCGCCTCGCACTCCAGCGGTACCAGGACGGTGAGGTGGGGATGCGCGGTGCGGCCGAGTTGGCAGGAGTGACGATCGCGGAGATCATGGCCGAGGCCAACGACCGCGGTGTCCTCTCGAACTACGACGAGGCCGACCTAGCCGACGACGTCGCCGCGTTGCGATGAGTGGAGGCGCGAACGACGGTGACAGTGGCAGTGAGGGGGACAACGGCAGCGGGCGGACGCTGGTGCTCGACGCGAGCGTCTTCATCACCCTCGCCGCCGTCGACGCCGTGGACGTGCTCGACGGACTGGATGGTACAGTCGTGATTCCCGAGCGCGTCGCCGACGAACTGGTCGACGACCGGTCACAGGCCGCGTTCGTAGCTGTTCGTGAACGGGATGGATTCCGGGTCGTTCGTGCGGAAGACCGGCTCGACGACGCTCGGTCCCATCTCGGAAACCCTGATGGCGATGCTGGAGACGTTGGCGTGCTCGCTCTCGCGCTCGATACAGACGGTCGGGCGGTCACAGTCACGGACGACAGGCCACTCCGAAAAGTGTGTAAAGCGCTCTCTATCCCCGTTTCCGGGTCTATCGGCGTGTTGGTTCGGGCTGTCGAGCAGGGGATTCTGGACGGTGACGAAGCGGTTCAGACGCTCTACGCGATGGACGAGGTGGGGGCCCGACTGAGTGCGAGCCTTGTCAGACGCGCCGAACGACTGATCGACGAAGCTGGCGAGTGACGCGGGACGTCGCTCGAGGTCTCATGACTCCGCCGACGTATCGACACGGACGCCCGCTGTAGCCGTTCCCGTAGACGGCGTGCTCTCGGCTGAGGAATCCCCGACCGTCGCGAAGACGAACCGGGCCCCGTCAGCCGCCTCGTCGAGTTCGACCGTCCAGCCGTGTGATTCGGCGAGAGTCGCGACGATCGAGAGGCCGAGGCCGGTGCCGTCGTCGCCACTGTAGCCGTACTCGAACACGCTGTCGCGGTGTTCGGCCGGGATTCCGGTACCGTCGTCGGCCACGTAGAAGCCGTCGTCGGTCGCCCCGACCGTCACGCACAGAGCGTCCTCGGCCTCGTCTGGAACGCTCGCCAGGCCGTGTTCCACCGAATTGCGAAAGAGGTTCTCGAAGACAGTCAGGAGTCGGCTCCTGTCTGCCTGCAGGGTCGTGTCGCCGACGACTGACAGCGACGCCTCGCCGGTCTCGACGTTCCCCCAGGCTTCCCGCGTGACCGCATCGAGGCGGACGAATTCGGTCTCGATAACTGCCTTGCCGCCGCGGGCCAGCGCGAGTACGTCTTCGATGATCGCGAGCATTCGCTCGTTGCTGTCCCGGATCTTCACGAGGTGGTCGCGGGCCTGTTCGCGGTCGGCTTCGTCGAGATCGGCCGACGAGAGCCGGTCCTCGAGGAGCGCCGCGTGACCTTCCGCGACGTTGATGGGGTTGCGCAGGTCGTGCGAGATCGTGCTCGCGACCTGCTCGAGCCGGTCGTTCTGTTTGGTGAGGCGCCACCGGGACCGTTCGAGTTCGGTGACGTCCCGAAGGAGTACCGACCGCCAGTCGCCGCCGCGTCCGAGGTCGCCGGCCCGTGAGACGGTCACCGAGAAGTGTCGTGACCGCCCGTCGACCGTGGTCGAGAAGCTCCCACCCTCGACGCTTTCGGACTCGAGTTCGGACGCCAGGGCCGGGAGGACAGCGTCGAACTCCTGGCCGATGCTGTCAGTGACCGCGGGGTCGATCCGGGCGGCTACACGGTTGTAGTCGACCAGTCGGTCGTCGCCGTCCAGAACGAAGACAGGATCCTGTAGCTTTTCGATGACGGCGTTGCGAGCGACGGGCTGGACCTCGAAGAGCCGGAACCGGAACAGTGCCAGCGTGACGAACACTCCGTACGGCAACACGCCGAACTCGGCGTTCGACACCTCGGCGATCGGGAAGACACCGAGGTTCCCGAGCGCTATGGCGATCATCATCGAGAGCGACCCGAACACGAGGAAAACGAGCTGGACGGCCGACCGCCGGGGGGTCGCGAGCATGTGCCCGACGAGGTGGTAGAGGCCGTAGGTGGCGAGCACTGCGATGACGATACCCGTCGCGGCGTAACCCGCGGTCGGCTCGGCGACGACGTAATCGAACGGCTCGCTCCGGGCGACCCACTCCCCGTAGAAGAGGCCGCGAAACGGGGCCATCCACGTGGGGAGCAGCGCCACGAGCGCGACCCCAATGAGCGGGAGCCCGAACACCGGCCCTCGGTGGAACTCGACCCCGGTGTATCGCGACGCGAACACGATGTTACAGACGAACGACAGCACCGCGAACTTCCCCGCAAACGTGGCCGCGAGTATCTGCAACCCGACGTCGCTGAGCAGATAGTGTGCGACCTGGGACAGCATCCACGCGACCCCGAACGACAGCGAGAGCACGAACCACCGCGACCCGCGGACGTGACTGTAACGAGTCGCTACCCAGGTGACGATGGCGCCGTTGATACCGATAGTCACTGCTGGTATCCCGACGTAGAGCGCGAATACCAGCGACATACCCCAATATTCGCCCGAGCGTTCTTAACTTCGGGCACTGGAAAATCACGACTGATACTGGGACGGCTCCCGCAGGCAGTCTGGGTACCGGGGCACAGGCCAGCTTCACCGGCCGAGGGTCGGCCGCCGTATCGTCGCTCGACCGACGGTCGTCAGTCGTCGTCGGCGCGCGGCGCGGGTTCGAGTTCGCCGTCGGCCCCCGCAGTTATCACGCGGTCGCCGCGCGGGCCTTCCAGGTCCACGTCGGGCAGCAGGTCACGGAGGTACTGTCCGGTGTAGGAGTCCTCCGAGCGGGCGACGTCTTCCGGGGTGCCGCTGGCGACGAGCTGGCCGCCGGCCTCGCCGCCCTCGGGGCCCAGGTCCACGATGTGGTCGGCGTTCTTGACGAGGTCGAGTTCGTGCTCGATGACCACGACGGTGTTGCCGTCGTCGGTGAGTCGGTGGAGCACCTCGATGAGTTTCCGCTCGTCGTGGGGGTGCAGCCCGGTCGTGGGTTCGTCGAGCAGATACAGGGTCTCGCCCGAGTCCTTCTTCCCCAGCTCTTCGGCGAGTTTCACGCGCTGGGCCTCACCGCCCGAGAGGGTGGTCGAGGGCTGTCCAAGTCGCATGTAGCCGAGCCCGACGTCTTTCAGCAGTTTGAGTCGGCGGCGGATCTGTGAGTGCCCCTCGAAGAAGTCGTAGGCTTCCTCGACCGTCATGTCCAGCACGTCGGCGATGGTGGCGTCCTTGTAGGTGACGTCCAGCGTCTCGTCGTTGTAGCGTGCGCCGTGACACTCCTCACAGGGCACCTTGACGTTCGAGAGGAAGTTCATCTCGATCGTCACCGTTCCCTGCCCGCCACACTCCTCGCAGCGACCGCCCTTGACGTTGAACGAGAAGCGGCCCTGGTCGTAGCCTCGCTGTTTCGCGAGGTTCGTCTCCGAGAACAGTTCCCGGATGTGGTCGAAGACGTTCGTGTAGGTGGCGGGGTTCGACCTGGGAGTGCGCCCGATCGGCGACTGGTCGATGAGCCGGACCGTCTCGACCCCGTCCAGCCCCTCGATGGCGTCGTGTTCGCCCGGCTCGACGTCCGTGTTGCCGTGCATGTCGCGGGCCAGCGCCTTGTAGAGGACGTCGTGCATCAGCGTCGACTTGCCCGACCCCGAGACGCCCGTGATAGTCGTGAAACAGCCCAGCGGGATGTCGACTTCCAGGTCTTTGAGGTTGTGCTGGCGCGCGCCGACGATAGTGATGTGATCCGCGGCGTCGCGGCGTTCGGCCGGTACCGGGATCGCCTGCTCGCCCGAGAGGTAGTCGCCAGTGACCGAGTCGTCGGTGTTTTTCACGTCGTCGACGCTGCCGTTGACGACGATCTCGCCGCCACGCTTGCCGGGACCGGGCCCCATGTCGATGACGTTGTCCGCCCGGCGCATCGTCTCCGTGTCGTGTTCGACGACGATGAGCGTGTTGCCCAGGTCCCGGAGTTCTTCGAGCGTGTCGAGCAGTTTGTCGTTGTCGCGCTGGTGGAGGCCGATCGAGGGTTCGTCGAGGACGTAGAGTACGCCCACGAGTCCACTCCCGATCTGTGTCGCGAGGCGAATACGCTGGCTCTCGCCGCCCGAGAGGGTGGAGGCTTCCCTGTCGAGGGTCAGATAGTCGAGCCCGACCTCGCACATGAACCCGAGGCGAGCGCGGATCTCCTTGAGAATCTCTTCTGCGATCTTCGTCTCGCGCTCGTCCAGGTTGGCCTCCATCGCCTCGAAGTGTTCGAGGGCGTCGCCGATCGAGAGTTCGCTCACCTCGGTGATGGCGACGCCGTCGACCAGGACCGCGCGGGACTCGGCCTTGAGACGGGTGCCCTCGCAGGCGGGGCAGGTCGTGGTCGCCATGTAGTTCTCGATGTGGTCGCGGGCGCGGTCGGAGTCCGTCTCCACGTAGCGCCGTTCGAGGTTCAGGATGACTCCCTCGAAGCGCTCGGTCTTCTCGCGGGTCCCGTTCTTCGTGGTCCACTCGAAGTGGACACGATCGTCGGTGCCGTAGAGGAACTGCCGGCGTATCTCGGGGTCGAGTTCCTCGAAGGGCGTCCCCAGCGAGACTCCGAAGTGTTCGGCGACGTTGTCCAGTTGCCGGGAGTAGTAGGTGCGGTTGTAGCTCCAGGGTTCGAAGACGTGCTTCAGGGGTTTCGAGGTGTCCTGGATCACCAGGTCCTCGCTGACCTCCTTCGTGGAGCCGATACCCTCACACTCCGGACAGGCGCCGTAGGGACTGTTGAACGAGAACGAGCGCGTCTCGATGGTGCTGATGTCGACGTTACAGTGCGTGCAGGCCAACTCCTCGGAGAACTCGACGACGAGGCGGTCGTCGGTCCCCTCGTCCTCGACGGAGTCGCCGTCGTCACCGTCGCTCTCTCCCGCTGATTCGTCGGCAGCGGCCTCGCCGGCACCCGAGAGGTCGCCGACCGACCGGGAGACCGACCCGCCGAGTTCCGTCTCTTCCGGTGGGTCCGGGACGATCACCTTGAGGAGACCGTCGGCCTCTTCGAGGGCGGTCTCGACGGAGTCGGTGATCCGCGAGCGCGCGTCCTCGGACACCGTCACGCGGTCGACGACGACGTCGACAGTGTGGTCGTAGTTCTCGTCCAGGTCGGGGTCGTCCAGCGAGAGGTCGTACGGTTCGCCGTCGACCTCGACGCGGGCGTAGCCCTCGCTCAGGAGGTCGTCGAACAGGTCCTCGAACATCCCCTTCTGGTCGCGCACGACCGGCGCACAGATCTTGATACGCGTCCCCTCCGGGAGCGAGAGTATCCGCCGGACCATGTGCTGGGCGGACTGCTCGCCGACCTCGCGACCGCACTCCGGACAGTGTGGCGTGCCGACGCGGGCGTAGAGGAGTCGAAGGTAGTCGTGCAGTTCCGTGACGGTGCCCACCGTCGACCGGGGGTTGTTCGCGGCGTTCTTCTGGTCGATGCTGATCGCGGGCGAGAGCCCTTCGACGTTCTCGACCTGGGGTTTGTCCATCTGGCCCAGGAAGTTGCGGGCGTACGCCGAGAGGGACTCGATGTACCGGCGCTGGCCCTCGGCGTAGATCGTCTCGAACGCCAGCGACGACTTGCCCGAGCCCGACAGTCCTGTAACGACCGTCAGTTCCTCTCGCGGGATCTCGACGTCGACGTCCTTGAGGTTGTGCTCCTCGGCCCCGCGGACCTCGATGACGTCCTTGCTCATCTAGTCACGTCCAGGGAATGGGGCAGGGAAACACTGTCGATTCCCCAGGCGGGATCCGCGAGCCGAGTTCGGCGCGGCCGCTCGCGACGGCGGCACCCCTCTTCCCAGTCGTCTCACTCGGAGTAGCCTTCCTGGAGGAACGCACCCTCGGTCTCGTACATGGAGACGAGTTCCTCGATGAACTCCGCCGTCGTCTCCCCTTCTTCGCAGTGGCTCTCCAGGCGCTCTGCGAGGTCGTCGGAAACTTCGATAGTCGTGGCCATAGTCGAACTTGGAGAGCCGCCGGTAAGACTCTTCCGCGGATACGTTCCGCAGTGTCGACTGCCGTGCGTGCACTGACACGAGCGAGCCCCGACAGACCACTCCACTCGGTGTGAAACAGTGCGCGGGTCTTTACGTCGGGGCCGGGCGAGATCCGACGGGAACGATGGTCCAGTCCTACGACATCTCCGGGATCGACCTCTCGGACGACCACTACGTCGTCGAACAGTCGTTCATCCGGAACAAGTATCGGGCCACGGACGCGTCCGGCGACGTCGTCCTCCGGGGGAAACAGAAGCTGTTCAAACTCAAAGAGCAGTTCCCGTTCGTCGACGGGGAGGGTAAAGACGTATTCACCGTCGACGCGACCGGCATGCTCGACGTCGCAGGCAACTACGTGCTCTCGGACGCACAGACGGGAGAGGAACTCGTCGTCCTCGACAACGACTTCTCGGTCTTCCAGGACACCTGGCGGATCCGCGACGCCGACGACGGGTCGAAGCTCGCGGAGTTGAACTCCCGAGGGGCCGCCTACACACTGGCGCGCCACTACGTCCCCTTCGGCGGGCTCATCCCGCACAGATACGAGATCACCGACGCGAACGGCGGGCACGTCGGGACGATACAGTCACAGATCACCATCCGAGACCGCTACGACGTCGCCATCGACGACGCGAGTTCGGTCCCGAAAGAACCGGTCGTCGCCGCCGCGATGGTCATCGACGCGATCCAGGCTCACTGACCCTCGCGACTCCGACCTCCCCCTCCACTCGCACCTGGTGACGTTCGGCGACGTGACTCCGCCCGCCTCAGCGTTTCCGCCGTCAGGTGGTCCACTTCCTGGCACCCCTCGATGGCAGTTCCAGTCAGTTCCGCACCTCCCGTCGATTCGTCTGTCGACACGTGCTATTGCCCGACAGAAGAGCAGCGGATGTCGACGGAGCTACCGGCGGCGGCCCAGCAGTGCGACTGCCAGCAGCGCCAACAGGGCTGCGACGACGCCGAATCCGGGTCCGAGCGCGCCGCTCGGTTCGGTCGTTGTCGGGACGGGCGTCGGAGTCGGAGTCGGGGTCGCAGTCGGCGTCTCCTCGGGCGCGGGTTCGACACCCTCGACGGGAGCGCTCGCGGAGAGTCCCCTGGCGTTCGCACCGATGGTGTGGTTCCCGGCGCTCTCGACCGGGATGCTGAGGACGCCGTTGGCGTTCGTCTCGCCGGCGGCCGACCCGTCGAGGGTCACCGAAGCGTTCGGGACCGGGTCGTCGTACTCGTCGGTGACAGTCACGCGGACGGGTTCGCCGACGACGACGCGCTGGTTGTCGGTCGTGACGTTGATCGCAGGTATTCGCTGGATCGTCGCGTTGAGCGAGACCGCCGACTCCTCGACGTCGAGTTCGCGTGTGACGCTCTCGTAGCCTGGCTTGGTGATGCCGATCTCGTAGCGGTCGTTGACCGGGACGCTGACGGTCACTTCACCGTTGCTCTGGGTCGTCACGTCGGCGACACCCGGGACCGTGACGTTGGCACCGGTCAGCGACTGCGCGGGGTCGAAGTGGTCGTCGCGGACGCGGAACGTCGCCAGTACCGTCGACTGCTCGATCGTCATCTCCTGGCGGACCTGGCCGTTCACGTTCACAGACGTCTTGTTGCGGAGGTAGCCCTCCTTGAACGTGATGAGCGTGTACTCGTCGCGCTCGATGTCCGGGGTCGTGAACGTGCCGTCCTCGCCGGTGCGGGCGTTGACCACTGGCTGCCCGTCCTGGAACATGCGGACGAAAGCGTCCGAGACTCGTCCCTGGGCGTCCCTGACGACGACCGTCGCCTGCCCGCGCTGGGCCATCTCGATGGTCACCTCGCGCTCGCTGGCGTTCTCGACGACGTAGGGCCTGTTCCTGACGTAAAACGAGCGCTCGACGTTGATCGTGACGTCGGCGCCCTCGGCGACGTCGAGGAACGCCTTGCCGTTGCCGGCGGTGGTCGCGTTGACCGGCCCGCCGCCGTCCCAGGTCGCCGACAGCTCGGCGCCGTCCAGCGGGTTGCCGCTCTGGTCGACGACGGTGACCGTCAGTGTCACCTGCTCGTCCGACTGGGCTGGCAGACTCGCCCCGACGGGTACCCCGACGGCCGCGACGACGACGAGTATCGAGAAGAGACACGTCACGACTCGCGTTCCTGTCCTCGGCATGTGCGAGTGGTCGGCTGGCCGGGTCATATCTCTGTCGACCGTTCAGACTCGCGACTCGTCGCCGACTCGTCGTCTGTCGGTCTCTACCACCATCTCGTTGTCAACTATCACAGCGGCGGTGGCCGGGGTGGGCGGACCGGGACCACCACGACCGACGTCGGCTCACCGACCCGTGCCGAGGTCCTCGACCAGGTCGTCGAGTTCCTCGCGGGTCGCCGTCGTCATCGCACCGGGGAGCGTCCGGCAGAAGGTCGCGCTCGCGACGCCGTATCTGAGTGCGTCGTCGACGCTCGCCCCGTCGAGAGCGCGGCCGAGGAACCCGCCGACCAGCGCCGCGTGCTGGCCCGACGGGTCGACGGTTTCGGTCTCGATGCCGTCCTGTTCGTGGATGACACTGTCGTGCCAGGCGAGTGCCCCCTGCCCGCTGCGCGTGATGACGACCGTCTCGAAGTCGTGGGCGGACGCGATGGCGTGGGCGATCTGTCGGGGGTTGCCCGAGCGGTCGAACAGCGCCTCGGCCTCCCGCTCGTTGGCCACCAGCACGTCCACCGCGTCGAAGACTCGCTCCAAGGTATCCTGGGCCTCCTCGGGCGACCACAGCCCCGGTCGATAGTCGACGTCCATCGCGACCAGACTGTCACCTGCGGCGCGCATGACTGCTTCTGCGGTCTGGACGATGTCGCCCGAGAGCGCGAGCGTGCTCCCGGCGACGAACGTAGCGTCGGCCGCCTGGACCCGGTCCATCGGCAACTCGCCGGGCGTGACCGTCGCCGCCGCGCAGTCGCTGCGGTCCTCGTAACGGCGGTCGTCACGGGGGTGTGACCCCCGCTCGTCGAAGACGAGACTCTGGCGCCCGTCCTCGCCCCAGGCGATCTCCGTCTCGATACCGTGCTGGTGGAGCGCGCGCTCGACGCGGTGGCCGAGCGCCGTATCGGGCAACTTCGACAGCCACGTCGCCTCGACCCCGACGCTCGTGGCCGCCACCGCGACGTTGCTCTCGGTGCCCGACACCCGCAGCCGAACGTCTTCTGTCGTCTCGAACCGTTCCCCGTCTGACGGCGACAGTCGCAACGCCGTCTCCCCGAACGTGACCAACTCGGTCATACCTCCCGATCACAGTCCGGGGGTTTAATTTGACGGGTCGGTTTCCCGTGCAACGCTTCCTTGCCCCGCTTCACTCCACGTGACCCGCTTCACTCCACGTGACCCGCTTCACTCCACGTGACCCGCTTCACTCCACGTGACCCGCTTCACTCCACGTGACCCGCTTCACTCCACGTGACTCGCTTCAACGTTCCCGTGTGCGACCTCAATCGCTGCTTGAACCGAACGGTTTCACCCTATCAAAAAGCAAAATCGTCAGTGGTTCTGCCAGTGGGTGCTGTCGTCGTGCCGTCGTCGTCACTCGCGACGGCCGGCGTGGCCCGGGTAGTCCCGCTCGAAGCGAGCCTCTATCTCGTCGGTGTCGAACTCGACGACGACCGGACGACCGTGCGGGCAGGCCCACGGGTTCTCGCAGTCGTCGAGCGTCGCCAGCAACTCCCGGACCGAGCCCTCGGTGAGCGAGGTGTTCCCGGTTATCGAAGGGTAACACGCCAGGTCGGCGAGCAACTCGTCCGCGGCGGCCTCGACGGTGTCGGCGGCCGCGCCGTCGCCGCGGACGAACGCGCCGAGAACGTCCCGGAGCAGTTCCGGGTCGGCGACGTCGGCGACCAGCGACGGCACCGTCCGTACGTCCACACTGCGCTCGCCGGTTCGCTCGGCACGGAACCCGATCGTCGCCAGGGCGTCTTCGAACTCCTCGAACAGTTCGGCCTCGCGTGCGGTCAGCGAGACGGTGACCGGGTCGGCCAGCGCCTGCGTCGTCACGTCGCCCGAAAATCGCTCTCTCAGTCGCTCGTAGTTGATCCGCTCGTCGGCCGCGTGCTGGTCGACCAGGACGAGTCCGTCCGCTGTCTCCGCGACGACGTACGTGTCCTGGAACTGGCCGAGTACCCGCATCGACGGGAGCGAGTCGAACGACTCCGCCCGACCGCCCGCCGCGCCGTCGGCCGTGCTGTCGCCGTCCCCACCCCCGAGTCTCGCCTGATCGTGGCCGCCGCTGAACTTCCGGTCGCCCTCGTCGTCGGCTTCCCCGGGTCGCGTTCCCGTCGTCACGTCGGCAGTGGTCTCCGGGCGACCGGCTGTCGTCTCCGTGGTATTCGACGACTCGACGGATCCAGTGGCTGTGTCGCCAGCCGTCTTCGTCGCGTGACCACCCCCGCCATCGACGTCGGGATCGGCGCTGGCATCGGTACGGGAAGCCGAATCGGCGCTGGCATCGGTACGGGAAGCCGAATCGGCACTGGTACTGGAAACCGAGCCGGAACCGGTATCGGCGCGGCTGTCGGTGGTTGCCGTCCGCTCGTGGTCGGCCTCGGCTACCCCTCGCTTGTCGTCCCCGTTGGTCCGGTCGCTCCCGTCGGTCCGGTCGCTCCCCCCAGTCACACCGTCGGCTCTCGTGTCGTCGACGCCACCACCACGGTCGGGCGCGATTTCGGTCTGCTCGGGCGCGGACTTCCCGCGAGGGGCGCCACTGCGCAGGAGGCCCGCATCGAGGAGCGCACGCTCGACGGCGGTCCGGATCTGTTCGCGGACGCCCTCGTCGTCTGCGAACCTGACGTCCAGTTTGCGGGGGTGGACGTTGACGTCGACGTCACCGGCGGGGACGTCGAGAAAGAGGACGGCGAACGGGTAGCGGTCGGGCGCCAGCTGGGTGTCGTAGGCCTCGACCACGGCGTCGCGGACGGTGTTGGCGGTGACGTACCGGCCGTTGACGTACGTCGCGAGGTACTCGCGACTGGCTCGCGTCGTCTCCGGATGGCTGACCAGGCCCGAAACGCCGTCGAGCGGGCCATCGGGGAGTGGTTCTTTGCCCGCTTCGGAGCGAGCGACCGCCGCGTCCACCTCGACCATCGACTCCGCGACTTCGCGGCCGTAGACCGCCATGACGGCCTCGCGGCGGTCGCCACCGCCGGTGGTCGCGAACGTCTCCCGACCGTCGTGGGTCAGCGAGACGGCGACGTCCGGGTTCGCCAGCGCGTAGCCCGTCACGACCGTGTTGACGTGGGCGAACTCCGTCCCGTCCTGTTTGAGATACTTCCGGCGGGCCGGCACGTTGTAGAAGAGGTCGTCGACCTCGATGGTCGTCCCCTCGGGACAGCCCGTGGGACCGACGCTCGTGACCTCGCCGCCCTCGACGACGAGTTCGGTCCCGCGGGAGTCCTCGACGTCGCGGTCGCTCCGCGGGCGGGTCCGGATCGTCACGCGCGAGACGGCCCCGACGGCGTGTAGCGCCTCGCCCCGGAATCCCAGCGTCCCGACGCCCGCTTCGAGGTCGTCGATGTCGCGGATCTTCGAGGTCGTGTGTTCCTCGACGGCGCGACGGACCTCCGATTCGGTCATGCCGATACCGTCGTCGGCGACGGTGACCCCCGCTTTCCCGCCGGATTCGACGGCGACCTCGACGCGGGAGGCGTCGGCATCGAGGCTGTTCTCGACGAGTTCTTTCACCACCGAGGCGGGGCGCTCGACCACCTCACCCGCCGCGATGCGCTCGACGGTCGCCTCGTCGAGTCTGCGTATGTCGGCCATCGATCCACGGTGGGAGCGACACCCTGAAAACACTCTCGGAGAACCGCCACTGTGTGCGCCCGGGGAGGGACGACGATGACGACGCCGTCCCCGGCCGTCAGTCGGGTCGCTGGCCGACCGACGGGTCGGTCTCGCGGTCGGCGATGGCCCGTTCGATGGCCTGTTCGAGCGCGCGAAAGTGCATCTCCTCGATAGCGCCCTCGGGCGTGTACCAGCAGAAGTCGTCGCGCTCGTCGCTCAGGTCGACGTTGCGACTGCGCGCCTCGACGCGGTAGAGCACCGCGTAGACGGGCGAACTGCCGCTGCCCCAGATGTCGGTGACGGTCTTGACCGGGCGCTTGACCGTCGTCTGGAGCCCGACGTCGTCGTAGAGGCGCCGCCGCAGCGCCGGCTCCGGGTCGGTGTCGACCTCGATACGTCCCCCCGGGAAGGTCCACGGTCGCAACCCGCTCGTGACGAGGAGGATGTCACCGTCGGGGCCGAAGACGATCCCCCGCTGTGTGACGTTCCCCTCGAAGTACTCCTCGTCCATCGTATCGGTGATTCGTTCGGACGCCCTTGAACGTTTACCCCGAGGGGGCTCGACCGGCCGGGGACCGTGTCGGTCCGGCCACTCAGCTGTACTGGAGGTTGACTTCGATGATGTTCGCGGTGCTGAGCACCTCCGAGGGGATCGTCTCCTCGAAGCGCTCGCCGTTCATCCGGCTCTTCGGCCCGGAGACGCTGACGGCGCCGACGACGCCCTCGCTGGTGGTGATCGGTGCGGCGATACAGCGGACCCCCTCGACGCGTTCCTCGTTGTCGATGGCGTAGCCCCGCTCGCGGATCTCCGCTAGCTGGGCTTCGAGTTCCTCGCGGTCCGTGACCGTGTTCTCCGTCACCGGGTCGAGTCCGTGTTCCGCGACGATCGCGTCCCGCCGCTCCTCGGGGTACTCGGCGATGATCGCCTTGCCCATCGCCGTCGTGTGCAGGTCGACCACCATCCCCTCGTAGGTGTCTAGCTGGACCGACTGGGTCCCCTTGAGTTTGTAGAGGAAGATCCCTCGCCCGTCCTCCTCGGTCATCAGGTTCGCGTGTTCGCCGGTATCGGTGGCCAGCTGCCGCAGTTCCGACTCGGCGACCTGGAAGAGTTTCTTCCGGGAGCGGGCGTAGCCACCCAGGTTGAGGAACTTGATACTGACTCTGAAGGTACGCCCGTCCGTGACGAGATAGCCGGCGTCGGTGAGCGTCTTCAGGTGGTCGTGCACCGTGCTCTTTGGCTTCTGGAAGTGCTCGGTGATCTCCGGGAGGGTCGCACCACCCAGTTCGTGGACCGTCTCGACGACGTCGAGGCTCGTCGCTGTCGACTTGATCGGTGGGTCCTCGTCCGCGTGCATACGTTCCGTCTAGTGCCGAACGGTAATCAATCGTCCGGAATAACCGGACGCCGTCCGCCAGTGGCCGGCGTGTGTCGATGGTCGCCAGTGGCCGTCGTGTGTCGATGGTACCCGTGATCGGCGTTCGTTCGGGCAACCGCCGCCAGTCCGTGGCCAGCGGTTCGGTCGGAGTCTTCGATTGCCACGGTCGGGTGGACTTATGCCGTGATCGACACAATCGTGGCGTATGACGGCACCTGCGTCCGGACAGCGGCAGTTCACCTTCGACTACCGGCCGGGCGAGTTACGGTGTGGCCGTGGCTGTGTCGCGGACCTGGGCGACGCGCTCGCCGACCGCGGACTCGACAGCGCGCTCGTGGTGACGGGCCACAACGTCGGCGCGAACCGCGAGGTCATGGATCCGGTCGAGGCCGGACTGGGCGACCGACTCGCCGGCGTCTTCGACGAGACGACGCCCCAGAAGTACCTCGCGACGGGACTGGCGGCGGCCCACCGTGTCCGCGAGGAGGGGATCGACGCGATGGTCGCCGTCGGGAGCGGCAGTAGCCTCGACGTCGCGAAAGTCGCGAGCGCACTCGGGAGCCACGACGACCTCGACGAGGCCGCCCGCCAGGCCCTCGACGCGGGGTCGGTCCCGGTCGCCGACGGCGCCAGTCCGACGCCCGTCGTGGCGGTGCCGACGACACTCGCCGGTGCGGACCTCTCGGTGGTCGGCGGCGTCGGCCTCACGCTCGACCCCGGGGACACGCCGGACGAGGCGGTTCCGGGTGGTGGTGTCAGCGACGCCCGACTGATGCCCGCGGCGCTGTTTTACGACCTGGCGCTGTTCGAGACCACGCCGAAGCGCGTGCTCTGTGCGTCGGCGATGAACGGCTTCGACAAGGCCGTCGAGTGTCTGTACTCCCCCCACGCGACGCCCGTGACCGACGGGACGGCGACGCGCGCGCTCTCGCTCCTGCAGTCGGGCTTCGAGACCCTCCCCGAGGCGGAGATGGACGAGGACTCGCTCTACGAGTCGGTCGCGGGGGTCGTCCTCGCACAGTACGGGGTCTCGACGCCCGACGCCTACCGCCTGTCGGTGATCCACGCCTTCGGCCACGGGTTCAGCGACTACGGTATCCACCAGGGTACCGCCCACGGCATCCTCGCGCCACACGTCCTCGAATATCTCTTCGAGGAGGTCTACGGCCGCCGGGACCTCCTCGCCGAGGGCCTGGGCGGATACGACGACGAAGCCACCGACGAGGAACTCGCCGAGCGGGTCGTCGACGCTGTCGCGGGCGTTAGTGACGACCTCGGACTGCCCTCGCAACTCCGTGAGATCGACGGACTCGAACGCGCGGACTTCCCGGGGATCGCCGAGGTGATCGTCGACGACAGTATGCTCGAGGACGCCCCCGAGGGTATCGATCCCGACGTAGACGAGGTCGAACGGGTGCTCGAGGCGGCGTGGTGACCGAAACGGTCGGGCTCCTCTATCGTCTTTCCCACTCCGGGCGGCGGAGTCCGAACAGACACATGTCTTTGCGCTCCCCGTTGATGTAGTGCTGGTCGCGGAGTCGCCCCTCCTGCTGGAAGCCGAGTTTCTCCAGAACGCGATGGGAGGCGTCGTTCTCGCCGAACGCACGAGCGATGACCTTCCGAGTCCCCGGTCGTGGAAGGCGTGCTCGAGACACAGGTCCGCGGCCTCTGTCGCGTAGCCGTGACCCTGGTGTTCGGGCGCGATCCAGTACCCGAGTTCCCCGTTGCCCGCCGCCTCGAAGATGTCGATCAGGATGACACAGCCCACCGGTTCCTCGTCGTGGCACACGAGAAAGTGGACGCCCCGGTCCGGGTCGACGAACTCCGGGACGTCCTCCTTCGAGAGGGGCGCCGGTTGCTCGGCGTAATACCGGACCGCCGGGTCGTTCCAGTGTCTGTGGACGAAGTCGTGGTCCGCCGATTCGATCGTCCGGAGCGTGAGTCGCTCCCCACGCAGGAACACAGCACCTGGCATATGCCCCCAGACCGACAGTCGATTGCCATATCTTTCGGTCGCGCAGCCTCGACCGCCGGTGGATTGATGACCGACACAGTGGTACACGGGCCATGGTCGGACACACGACGTACGACTACGCGGACGAGACAGCGGTCGTAACCGGCTCGACGAAGGGGATCGGTCGCGGCATCGCCGAGGGACTGGCCGAGGCCGACGCGAACGTCGTCGTCAATTCTCGGACGGCCAGTGACGTCGACCGCGTCGCCGACGAACTCGCCGACATCGGCGCGGGCGAGGCCGTCGGCGTCCCCGCGGACATGGCCGACCCCGACGACGTCGAGTACCTGGTCGAACGAGCCATCGAGGAGTTCGGGGAGATCGATCTGCTGGTCAACAACGCTGCGGTCTGGCCGCGCGAGGAGTCACTCGTCGAGGCCTCGCTGGAAGACTGGGAGCACACGATGGCCGTCAACGCCCGTGCCCAGTTCTACGCCGCGAAACTCGTCGGGAGCCACATGATCGAGGAGGGCATCGAGGGCAACATCGTCAACCACACCAGCCAGACCGCCGACCGCCGGAGCGGTCCCCGGGGACTGTACGGCATCTCGAAGACGACAGTGACGGGGCTCACCTGGCGACTCGCTATCGAACTCGCGGAACACGGCATCCGGGTCAACGCCGTCTCGACGGATCTGACCGAGACGTACCAGGTCCGCAAGGAAGCCGAGATGGCGGCCGAGGACTCCGACAGGACCGCCGATGAGTTCCTGACCGAGTGGGGAGACGAGCGCCCGATCGGTCGGCTCGGGCAACCTGAAGACCTCGCCGACGCCGTCATGTACCTCGCGAGCGACCGCGCGAGCTACGTCGTGGGTACGGTCCTCCGGGTCAGCGGCGGCGGGAACCTCCAGGGCGAACGATGAGGACCGTCGACACCCACACCCACGCCTGGGGCGCCGATACCGCCGAACTCCCCTGGAGCGCCGAGGTCCTCCCGCCTGGCTGGGACGGGTCCTACACCCACACCGACCTCGTGGCGGACATGGACGGGGCGAGCGTCGACGAGGCGGTGATCGTGACGACCCCACTGTACGGCCGGGGCCCACGCGCCAACGAGTACACGATGCGGGCCATCGAGGCCCACCCCGACAGGCTGTGGGGGGTCGGCCTCTGTGAGTACTTCGGCGACACCGAGGCGGTTCGCGAGTCCGTCCGCCGGGTCGTGGGTCACGACCGAATGCTCGGGGTTCGCTTCCACGCCTGCCTCGCGTACGCCGAACACCCGACTGAACTCGACCGCGAGGCCGACTGGATCCTCGACGACGACCTCGAACCCGTCTGGGAGGTCGCGGCGGCTACCGACTCGGCAGTGTTCGTCTTCCCGAAGGCCGACCAGCTACGGATGGTCGCGACGCTGGCTGACCGCCACCCCGACGTCACCATCGTCGTCGACCACATGGCGTTCCCGGACGAGACGACGGCGCCCGACGAGGCCCCCTGGACCGACTTCGAGGCCCTCGCCGGGCGGTCGAACGTCGCGGTGAAGCTGAGTTCGCTTCCCCGGTCGGCGGCCAGCGAGTGGCCCTATCCCGACCTGCACGGCTACGTCCGGCGCCTCGTCGAGTGGTTCGGCCCCGAGCGGTGTCTGCTCGGCTCCGACTACCCCTGGATGGACGACTGGGCGGGGTACGACGAGTGTCTCTCCTGGGTCGAGGAACTCGACTCGCTCTCGGCGCGCGATCTCTCGTATCTCTCCGGCCGGGCGTTCGAATCAGTCCACGGCGTCTGACCGGCCGACCTGCCACTCGCTGTCGAGTCACCCGGACGTGTCGCCGTCGGTGAGTTCGATCTCGACCACGACGGTCCCTTCCACCCCGGCTTCGAGTTCCTCGCGGGTCGGTTCCCGGTCGCCGTCGACGGCGATGCCGAGCCGTCGGGCCGCGTCGACACCGTTGCGGTCGATGAACGTCTGCATGTACTCGGCCACTGTCTCGGGGTCGAGGTGTGGTGTCGCGATGCCCCGGCGGCGCTCGCCACGCAAGCGCAATATCACGGGCTGGCCACCCTCGAAGTTGTGCCACCACTGGCTGTGTGTGGAGACGACGAGTCTCCCGTCCCGGACCCAGTAGCCGACCGGGATCGTGTACTCGTCGCCCGACCTGCGCCCCCTGAACGTGAGCAGGATAAGTGAGTCGCTGACCAGCGAGTGCAGCGGCGACCGCAACACTCCCTTCATCACCGGGTTGATGACCCTGTACGCGACCTCGGGGACCGGTGGCCCCCGCGTCTCGACGTACTGGCCCGTCGTAGCGGCTTCAACGTCCTGGTCCGTCGTGGCACCGTGCCCGCTCGACGGCGCGTCGGACGGGGCACCGTCGTTCCCTGTGGCCGATTCGCTCCCGTCGGCGTGGGCTGCTCGCGACCCGCTCACGGAACGTCGGGGCCGGAGTTCCTCGGCGTAGTCCTCGGCGAACGTCCGGAGGTCGCGGGGCGGCCGCCCCAGGAGGCGTTCGACGGCGTCGGTGACTCGCCCGGCGAGTCCGAGGCGAGCGGTGCCGTAGATGGCGACCATCAACAGTGCGAACGGGAGCGGGTCGCCCAGGTCCCGCCGGCGGGCGACGAACGCCGGAACCGACGGCGAGCGATATCGCACCTCGCGCCCGGTGACGTCGCTCAGTACCCTCGCCACCTCGCGGTAAGTCAGCGCCTCGGACCCGGTGAGGTCGTACGAGCGGTTCCGGTGGCCGGGTTCGGTGAGGACGGTCGCGGCCACCGCTCCCAGGTCCCGAGCGTCGACGAAACTCGTCTCGCCGTCCCCCGCGGGAACGGCTATCTCGCCACGCTCGCGGATCTCCTGGCCGTGGACCTCCGTGAGGTTCTGCATGAAAAACGACGCGCGCAGGAACGTGTAGTCGACGCCACTCTCGGCGATCCGCTTCTCGATACGGTGGTGGGGGATCAGGACGTTCTTCTCGGCGCCGAGCGTCGAGAGGTAGGCGACGTGTTCGACGCCGACACGACCGAGCGCGTCGACGAACGCCGTCACGTCGTCGGTGTCGACGGTGGGCGGCCGCAGCAGGAACGCGCCGTCGACGTCCGCCAGCGTCTCGCCCCAGGTCTCGGGTTTCTCGAGGTCGAAGGCCACGAACTCGTCGGCGTCGAACCGCTCGGCCGCGTCGTCGGGATCACGGACGGCGACACGGACCCTGACCGCCGACTCCGGGTCCTCCCGGGCCGCGAGTTCGTCGACGACGTGGCGCCCGACCGTGCCCGTCGCGCCCGTCACGAGCACGGTCCGGGTCATCGCGGCGCCCCTCCGGCGACGAGCGCTACGACGGACGCCACGGCGACGACGACGTGCATGACGATCAATGCGAGGACGCCCGGGACGGTCGCCGCCGGGTCGGCGGCCAGCAACCCGAGATCCGGCAGGAACGAGAGGACCAGCACCGCGGCGACGACCCTGACGAACGTCCGGTCAAACTCGTCGACGTACCTCGCGAGGAGCACGTAGACGACCGTGGCACCGACGGCGCCCAGCGCCGACAGGAAGACCACGGGCGGGTACGTCAGCGCCCGGAAGTCGGGTGCGACGCCCGCCGCGTCGAGCGCCCACACGAGCGCCGCGTTGACCAGTACCGACGCGACGACGGCGAGCGCACCGCGGACCGGGACCGACCACTGTCGACCGCCCGCGAAATCGGATTGCGTGTTTGCCATACCCAGCACTACGCTTTCTGAAGTATTAGGCTTCTACCTTCGTAGTGTGTGAGTCACTACTGCTCACGGGATTCGCTTCGAAAATCGAAGTAAAGACGGTCGGACGACCGTTTCGTGGCCGTCGTCGGCCGGAAGCACCTTTGCTACTGAATTCGTAGTCTGGTACATGAGCGAGCGTGGGTCCTCGGACGGGGAGCGACCAGACGGGAAGGCGATGGACGGGGAGCGACCAGACGGGACGGCAGGCGGTGTCGATTCGCGGAACACTGAGGAGATCGCGGCACCGCCGCTGTCGGACGGGGACCACCCGGCCCGACAGCTGCTGGACCTGCTCGGCAGGGCCCACGCGCTGGCGATCCTCTACTACGTGGCTCGCCGGGAACAGCGACCGTGGCGGTTCACCGAACTTCAGGACGAACTGGACGTCTCGCCGAACACGCTGTCGAATCGGCTCGCCGAACTGACCGAGGCGGGCCTGCTGGAACGGCACTCATACGACGAAATTCCGCCGCGCGTCGAGTACGAGGCGACCACGAAAGCCCGGGAACTCGACCCGGTCTTCCGGGACCTCTACCAGTGGGCCGACCGCCACTGGCCCGAGGCAGCCGAGGGGTTCGACACCGGCCCCGACGAATAGGCCGGGCGAGGCAGGCGAACGGTCTGCCGCTTCCAGCAGCTATTTTCTGTGCTTCGCCGAACGCTGGGCATGGCTATCGAGCGCGTCGCGGTCACCGGGGGCAACGGCAGGATCGGGACGGCGATACTCGAAGCGTTCGGCGAACACGACTACTACACGATCGACCTCGCCCGGGGGAAACGCCGCGAGGAGGTCGCAGACGAGTACCGGACGACTGATCTGCTCGACGCCGGCGAGGTCTACGGTGGCCTCGCGGCGAGCGACGCCGACGCTATCGTCCACATGGGGACGATCCCCTCGCCCAGGAACCACGCCGGCCACAGGACCTTCGAGAGCAACGCCATGTCCGCCTACAACGTCCTCGAAGCGGCGTCGGCGCTGGACCTCGAGGCGGTCGTCCTCCCCTCCAGTATCAACGTCATGGGCGCAGACTTCCAGGAGGCAGAGACGGAGGTCAGCTACCTGCCCGTCGACGAGGCCCACCCGCTCACGCCGCGGGACCCCTACGCCCTCGGGAAACGGACGACGGAGGTACTGGGTGCGGGGTTCGCCCGCCGACCCGACACCCCACAGGTCGCCTCGCTGCGCTACCCGTGGGTCGCGACGAACGAGGAACTCAGGGACGCCTACGCCGAATCGGACCGGGGTCTCGACGGCCTCCGCGAGTCGGAGTGGAACGGACGCAGCACGCTCTTTTCGTATCTCCACATCAACGACGCCGCGAGCATCGCCCGGCGGGCCATCGAGGCCGACCTCGACGGTAACGAGGCGTTCTGGGCGGTCGCCGCCGACACGAACGCCGCAGTCCCCTCCGACCGACTCGCCGCCGAGTTCTTCCCCGACGCCGAGGTGCGCGGCGAACTGGACGAGTACGAGTCGCTGATCAGCATCGAGAAGGCCCGCGACCTGCTCGACTGGGAACCCGAGCGGTCCTGGCGAGACCTGTAGCCGGTTCTCGAACCCACAGCTTCGAGACGTGTGTGGAAAAAAGTCGGTCGGTCCAGTCAGGAACCGGGAGCGGATCTGTGACTACGCTTCGCCAGAACTCGACGAGCTACCGCCGGCGGAACCCGTCGCGCCGCCGGACTGACCGCCCTCGGCGCCACCGTCGGTCGCGTTACCGGGAACGACTTCGATCGTGATCGTCCGTTCGTCGGGGAGTGCGTAGGGATCCCCGTCCTCGTCGACGACCCAGTCGATCCGGAACGTCGCGGTGTTCGTGCCAGTCGTGTTCTGATCGACGGTGTAGGCGTTGGCGTCGGCACCGACAGTCCCGACCAGCACCGTGCCGTTACCGGTATTACCACGGAAGGCTTCGGCGGATGCCTCGGCCGAGCGGTCGGACCAGCCCGCGCTGGCACCGGCGCGCGAGGCGTTGATCGAGACGTCGGCACGCAGGCCGACCGCGGGTTCGCCCGTGCGGTTGAGGCTCATCGACATCGCGGAGATGCCGTTCGTGACGTTCGTCAGCGTGACGTTCGTCGAGGTGCGCTCGCCGACCGCGACGGTGAGCGTCTTGTTCGCGAGTTCGACGCCGACCTGGCGGTCGAGGCTCTTGCCGACCACGACGCGACCGGTGGCGACCGCGCCGCCGTCCCGCGTGTCGACGCCGCTGATCTGGAACTCGTACATCCCCGCGTCGAAGGCGTCGACCGAGGCGTTGATCGAATCACGGTCGCCCATCTCGATGCGAGCGGCCGGTTCGCCGTCGACCGTCTCGACGCCGACGAAGCCGGGCACCTCGCCCAGCGCCTCGCGGAGCTGGTCGGCGGTGGCCGACTCGCCCGTCGAGCGCTCGGCGCTCACGTAGGCGTCGTAGTCGGTCCGGTCCGATTCAGCAGTGAGGGTGACGACGTCCTCACCGGCAGCGACGTTGAGGAACGTCTGACTGGTCTCGAGTCGGAAGAAGTCCTGCATCCTCAGCGTGAACGCGGCTTCCTCGCGGTCGGCCTCACCGGTGACCTGGCCGTCCTCGAGTTCGAGCGCCTGGCCGTCGGTAGTCTGCAGGACGTACTCACCGCGCGGGAGCGTCGCGGATTCGACGACGGACTCGTCGCCGTCGAGTGTTATCCGACGAACGACGTGGGGGTCGAACTCGTCGTACTCGCCGGGGAGTCGAACGAGTTCGTAGGTCTCGCCGTCGTCACTGGTACCGAGGGTCTCCCCGCTGTCGCTGATACGGAGGTTCTGCCCGCGGTAGACCGTCTCGTTGGACGTGACGTTGGCGTCTGCGTCGAGAGTCGCGGTGGCCGAGGCGTCGGATTCGGGGATCGCCACGCGCTGGAGCGAGCTCCTGAACTGGTCCCCCAGCGGTGACTGCACGCTCGCGATGGTCAGGTCGTCACCGGTCCGAGCCACCGCCGTGGAGTAGCCCGAAGTTTCGACGGATTCGTCGAACAGCTGGGCCCCGTCGGTGCCGACCCCGAGCAGTCGCAGCTGGGGGGTGTCACCGGAGAAGAACCCGGCCTGCCCGACGAGTGCGAACCCGTCGTCTATCGGGATCAGCTGTCGGAGCTGTGTCCGGCTCCCGACGTTGTAGACGCGGGTCCAGGTGGTCTGTCCGTCGCTGTCGATGCCGGCGGCCCACGTCGAGACGCCGCCCTCGCCGAAGCCGGGGCGCTGGTGGCCGGCGATGACCGCACCGCCGTCGTCAGTGGGGACCGCGCCGGCGACCTGCTCGGCGTCGATGCCGGGATAGGTCTCGTTGAGGGTCGGTTCGCCGGACTCGGTGGTCCGGAGCACCCACGGCTCGTCGAAGCCGACCGCCCCGGCCAGGAGGAAGCCGTCGTCGGTCCGTTCGAGCGAACTCGGCGACGCCCTGACGTCGTAGGTCCGCTCCCAGAGCTGGTCGCTGCCGGAGTACTCGGCGAGACGGACGCCCTCGCCGTCTGGCAGGGTGTAGGAAACCGCGATGTCGTCTTCGCTCGTGACGAGCGACGCACCGACGGAGTAGCCGGCGGCGCCGTCGAGGCTGGTCTGCCAGACGAGGTCACCGTCGGCCGCCAGCTTCCCGAGTGTCATCTCCCCCGCCCGGAACTCAGCCTGTGGGTTCGCGGGGCGCTCGAGCAACAGGAAGTACACCGATTCGTAGTCGCCGACGGTGACGTCGAGGACCCGGGTCGCGTTCGGCCCCTCGAAGGTTTTCGTCCACTCGGTGTTCCCGTCGGCGTCGAACCGCACCACCGTCGCGTTCGAGTTCTGCCGACCCGAGCGGTTGGCGGGGTCGGTGACGGAGATGCCGCCTGCGACGGTCCCACCCTCACCGATCGCTGCGAGCGCGGTAAACGCCGTCTGGTTGTACGTGCTATCGACTGTGCCGTCGGCCGCCGTGGCCGCCGGTGTGGAGGACTGTGCGCCCGCCGTCGCGGCCGCCGGCACCGTCAGGGCGACGGTGCTGACGACCAGCAGGACGGCGAGGCCGCACGCGGAGACTGTCTGCCGTTGCATGTACGTGACCCCACTCCCGACTACCCATAGTAGGTGCCGATGGCTGAAAGACCGTTTTTTGTGATGCGTTCGCATGGTACGCCAGCGCAGGCGTCGTCGACAGTGGAGTTTTATGCGGTCGACCATCGTAGGGGGCGGTGTGACCCCAGGGGACACTCCGTCGGACGTGCCGCTGTACGAGGACCAGGCCGCCCGCGACGAGGGGTATCGCCGCGCCGAACGCGAGTCCGAACCGTTCTTCGCGGTCGAGCGCTACGAAGAGGGCTACGCCGTCACCTACGACCTGCTGCCGGCCGGTCGGGCGCTCTCGAAACCCGCCCGCAAGGAGCTCGAAGCCCAGCTCACCCGCGAAGTCGAAGACCTCGTCGGTGACGCTGCCGTGCCGACCGTCGAAGTCAGCACGACCGTCGGCGAGGAACTGGGCACCGTCTCGCTGTTCGAACGCGAGGAAACCGCCCGGCAGGTCGCCGCGGTCGTCGCACGGACCGTCATGGACGAGGCCAACTGGGTAACAGCCTCGTCCGGTTCGGCCGGCGGTGACCCCCGGCGGAACTGAGGCTGCTTCGTGACCTGACCGCCGCCGGGACCGACGACAGTGGCCGAGCCAGTGGTCCGGTCGAGAGTCGGCCGCCGCGTTCGAAAAATAAATAGACGGGCGACTTTCTGTGGATCTGGTCGCCGACTCCGGTAGTTTCCGGCGGTGGATCGCCGAGAACGTCACGCTATCGAGGTGTCGTGTTTCGCACCCAGCGGTGGCTTTATACCTATTTCGGGTGTCTGTCGATTCGAACTATGGATCGCGAGAGACGGCGGCTGCTCAAGGTGCTCGGTGCGGCGGGACTCGGCGGACTGGCAGGGTGTACCGGCGGCCCGACCGAGTCGACGCCGACCGAGGAACCGACGGACACGCCGACGCCGACCGAGGCGAGTGGTGGCGCCGATGGCGGGATGGAATCGACGCCGACGGAGACCAGCGATGGGATGGAGGAGACGCCGACGGCGACTGCGACGGGGACGCCGATGGACCCGACGTACGTCGGGATGGTGTACGCGACCGGTGGACTCGGCGACGGGTCGTTCAACGACCAGGCCCAGCAGGGCCTGTACGCGGCCGAGGAGGACTTCAGCGTGCAGTACCAGGAGTCCCAGCCCGAGACCACCTCGGAGTTCAGTACGTTCCAGCGCCAGTTCGCCCAGTCGTCGGACCCGGACTACGATCTGGTCTGCTGTATCGGGTTCCTCCAGACCGACTCCCTGAGTACGACCTCGGAGAACTTCCCCGACCAGAACTTCATGCTCGTCGACAGCGTCGTCGACGCACCCAACGTGGCCAACTACACGTTCAGGGAACACGAGGGGTCGTACCTGGTTGGGCAACTCGCGGGCCTGCTGACGACCCAGGATTTCGAGGCGGGCGCCGGCGCGACGACCGGCGACTCGACGAACGTCGGTTTCGTCGGTGGCGTCGAGTCCGACCTCATCAGGAAGTTCGAGGCCGGCTACACCGCCGGCGTGAAGGCGGCCAGCGAGGACGTCGACGTCATTACGAGTTACGTCGGCGGGTTCAGCGACCCCGCTGGCGGGCAGGAGGCGGCACTCGCGATGTACAACAGCGGCGCCGACATCGTCTATCACGCCGCCGGGAACACCGGGACGGGCGTCTTCCAGGCGGCACAGGACCAGGGCAAGTTCGCGATCGGCGTCGACCGCGACCAGTCGGTCACGAAAGAATCCTTCCAGGACGTCATCCTCGCGAGCATGGTCAAACGTGTCGACACCGCCGTCTACAGCGCCATCGAGGCACAGGTGAACGGGAACTTCCCCGGCGGGTCGATCACCACGCTCGGCCTCGCGGAGGACGGCGTCGACATCGTCTACGGCCAGCAACTCGGCTCGGAGATCCCCGAAGACGTCAAAGACCCGGTCGCCGAATCACGCCAGGCGATCGTCGACGGCGACATCTCCGTCCCGACAGACCCGGGGAACGTCTGAGCGGCGCCCCCTCCCCATGACCAGCCTCACACAATGAGTCCGTCGGCAGTCGAGTTACGCGATATCACGAAGCGGTTCCCGGGAGTCGTGGCCAACGACGAGGTGGACCTGACCGTCGAGCGCGGGTCGGTCCACGCGCTGCTCGGCGAGAACGGCGCCGGCAAGACGACGCTGATGAACGTCCTCTACGGGCTGTACGAACCCACCTCGGGGACCGTCGTCGTCGACGGCCAGGAGCGCGTGTTCGACTCTCCCCGCGACGCCATCGACGCCGGCGTCGGGATGATCCACCAGCACTTCATGCTGGTCGATCCGATGACTGTGACCGAGAACATCACGCTCGGGAACGAGCCACGGAAGTTCGGCGGGTTGAGCGTCGACCGCGAGCGCGCTCGCGAGGAGGTCGTCGAGTTGAGCGAGCGCTACGGGTTCGACGTCGACCCCGACGCCCGCGTCGCCGACGTCTCGGTCGGCGTCCAGCAGCGCGTCGAGATCCTCAAGGCCCTCTACCGGGGCGCGGACGTGCTGATCCTCGACGAACCCACGGCCGTCCTGACCCCCCAGGAGGTCGACGACCTGTTCGCAGTGCTGGACGAGCTCACCGAGCAGGGCAAGACGATAATCTTCATCACACACAAGCTCGGCGAGGCGATGACGGCCGCCGACGACATCACCGTCCTCCGCGACGGGGAGAACGTCGGGACCGTGACGGCCGCCGACACCACCCGCGAGGAACTCGCGGAGCTGATGGTCGGTCGCGAGGTCTTACTCGACGTCGAACGACCGCCCACCGAGTTCGGGGAGACTGTCCTCGACGTCTCGGACCTGGCGGTGACCGACGACCGCGGCGTGCGCGCCGTCGACGGGCTCTCCTTCTCGGTACGGGAGGGGGAGATCTTCGGGATCGCGGGCGTCGACGGCAACGGCCAGCGCGAACTCGTCGAGGCGGTCACGGGACTGCACACACCCGAAGCCGGGACGATCCGCTTCGAGGGCGAGGACGTCTCCGACCGGTCGCGTCGCGAGCGCATCGACGCCGGGCTGTCCTACATCCCCGAAGACCGCCAGGAACAGGGGCTGGTCATGGAGTACGACCTCGTCGAGAACGCTATCCTGGGCAGTCAGCACGCACCGCCCTACGCCCGGAACGGCCGCATCGACTGGGACGAGGCCGGCGAGCACGCCGAGTCGGTCGTCTCCGAGTACGACGTCCGCCCGCCCGACCCCCGGACCGAGGCCGAGTCGCTCTCCGGGGGCAACCAGCAGAAGTTCGTCGTCGGCCGGGAACTGAAACGCGACCCCACATTGCTGGTCGCGGCCCACCCGACCCGCGGGGTAGACGTCGGCTCCATCGAGTTCATCCACGAACGGCTCCTCTCGTTGCGCTCGCAGGGCGTCGCCGTCCTGCTCGTCTCCTCGAAACTCGAAGAGGTCCAGGCGCTGTCGGACAGACTCGCGGTGATCTACGAGGGCGAGTTCGTCGACACGGTCGACCCCGACAGGACAACCGAGGAGGAACTCGGGCTACTGATGGCCGGTGAACGCCCCGACGACGGGACTACCCCGGAAACGGCGGCAGCGGACGCCGGTACGGACGGCGGGACGAGATCGGGAGGCGGCGGGACGAGATCGGGAGGTGACGAACAGTGAGCGTCCGCGAACGGGGTCGACAGGTACTCGAACGACTCGTCGCGGCCTCGGCGACCGAGCGGGCGCTCATCAGTCTCGCGTCGCTGGTGCTCGCGGTCGCCGTCGGCACGGTGATAATCCTCGTGGCCGGGCGGATGACGACCTGCCAGGGGGCGGCGTTCGTACTCACCAACCCCCAGCCGTTCGGTGTCCCCGAGTTGTTCCGGATGGGCTTCTGTTACGACCCCGTCACGGTCTTCGACCGACTCTTTCTGGGGGCGCTGGGCGACCCGCTGACGGCCGGGTGGGACCCGCTCAACGGCCAGTTCGCCGTCACGCTCCGGGAGACCACGGTCCTCGTGTTCACCGGGCTCTCGGTCGCGCTCGCCTTCCGTGCGGGCATCTTCAACATCGGGACACAGGGGCAGATGGTCGTCGGCGCGCTCGCCACGGCGCTCGGCGTCCTGTGGGTCGCCCCGTTCGTCTCGGGAGTCCTCGCCACCGTGTTGCTCGTCCCCTTCGGCCTGTTGCTCGGTGCGATATTCGGCGGTCTCTACGGCGCGATTCCGGGTGCCCTGAAGGCCTACGCGGACGCCAACGAGGTCATCACGACCATCATGCTGAACTTCATCGCCACCGGGACCGTCCTCTATCTCGTCGGCGAGGTGTTCAAAGACCCGGCGAGTCCCGCCAACCAGACGGTGCCGCTGCCGGACTACGCGCTCTTCCCGCCGGTACTGTTCGGGGACCCGTTCGGCTTCTCGCTGCTGGCGCTGGCCTTCGCCGTGGTGAGCGTCCTCGCGCTGTACTATCTGCTGGAGCGGACGACCTTCGGCTACGACATCCGGACGAGCGGGATTCAACCCCAGGCGGCCGAGTACGGCGGCGTCGACGCCAAACGGACCATCGTCGCGAGCATGTCGCTGTCGGGCGCGCTGGGTGGACTCGGTGGCGCCGTCTACGTGCTGATGATCCTCGGCAACTTCCAGACGGGTGTCCCCTCGTACGGTTTCGACGGGATCACCGTCGCCATCCTCGCGGGGAACAATCCCCTCGGCGTCACCTTCGCCGCGTTCCTCTTCGGCGTCCTCAAGAGCGGGACGACGGTCGTCCAGTTCGCGACGAACGTCCCACCACAGCTCGTGGGCATCCTCCGTGGGCTCATCATCCTCTTCGTCGCCATGCCGGAGTTCTTCCGCCTGCTCGGCCGCCGGGTCGTCCCCCCCGAACGTGGCCGGTCGAACACCGCCGCAGCGGCGACCGACGGTGGACACGTCGTCGACGGGGACCGGCCCCACGATTCCGGAGGTGAACAGCGATGAGCGTCGTCGACGCCCTGCGGACGAACGGGTCCGACGTCGACCTGGGTCGGCGCGAGATCATCGCGGTCGTCAGCGGCGCGGTCCTGCTGGCGCTGGCGGGACTGGGTGCGCTCTTCCCGGACTCGTTCGCGGGCACCCTCGTCGACGCGATCTTCCAGCGTGGGACGGTCGGGTCGGCACTGCGGCTGTCAGTGCCCATCGTCCTCGCGGCGATCGGGGGTATCTTCGCCGAGAAGAGCGGCGTCATCAACATCGGTCTGGAGGGGTTGCTCATCATCTCGGCGTTTGGCGCCGTCTACGCGATGGCGCTCGCGGACAACCTCTGGGTCGCGTTCGCGGCCGGAATATTCGTGAGTACGGCCCTGGCGGCGCTGTTCGCTGTCGTCTGTATCGAGTTCCGCGCCGACCAGATCATCGCCGGACTGGCCGTCTGGCTCATCGCACTCGGACTCGCCCCCTTCGCGTCCCAGGTCGTCTACGGCGCACCCAACACCCCCAGCGTCCGGACGCCACCCACCATGTCCGAGGTCGTCTTCGGCGCACCCCTGCTCGGTGACGCGGTCACGGCGCTCAACGGCGCGGGCACCGCCGTCGGCGCGGCAGTCGTCGGCGCCGTCGAGGCTGTGCAGGGACTCCTCGGTGCTATCCCGGTGGTCGGCTGGCTCTTCGACGGGGTCGTGACGCTACTCTCGGCGGCGCACTACCTCGTCTTCGAGGTACTCCTCGGGGCGCTGGTCGACGCGAGCATCGTCGTCTACCTGATGTTCCTGATGGTCGCGCTGTCGTGGTACGGCCTCTACCGGACGCGGTTCGGCCGGTGGGTCCGTGCCAGCGGCGAGAACCCGAAAGCGCTCGACACGGCGGGTGTCAACGTGAGTCGCGTCCGCTACGCCGCAGTCCTGCTATCGGGCGTCTTCTCGGGGATGGGCGGCGCGGCGCTCTCCCTGAGTCTGGGGCAGTTCACCGGCAACGGGCCCACGATGGTCAACGGCAAGGGGTTCATCGCCATCGTCGCCTACCTCTTCGGCAACTACAACCCGATCGGTGCCTTCCTCTCGACGATGCTCTTCGCCGGGCTCGACGCCCTGCAGATCGTCCTCCAGTTGCGCGACGTCGGCGTCCCCAACCAGCTCATCCGCGTCACGCCGTTCGTGATGGTCATCGTCGTCCTCGCACTGGTGGGCCGCACCCGCATCCCCTCCGCCGCGGGCGACCACTACGAGTCCGGCGAGGAGTGACCACGAAACCGGTAGATTCCGTTTCGAACTGTCGTACATACGAGACTGTGTCGACAGAGTGCGATGGAAGCCCTCGACGCGCTCGCTCACGGGTCGTGCCTCCCCGTTCGCTTTCGAGGCGCGTGGCGCCTCGCGTTCGCGGTCGCTGCGCGGGATATTCTCGCTCGCACAACCGCACTGCCCCGCGCTCGCTCGAATAGTGGCCCGTGCAGGCGACTCCGTTCGCTTCGCTCACCGCGAGCCCGTCTCGCCCTTCCAGTCCGCCAGGGACGAAGTAGGTCGCACAGGCTGTCTCGACGGTGAACGTTCGGTAGCCGACCTCACAGACTGCTTCCTGGCGGACTGAAAGGGCGAGGGCCGGTCCCGTGAGCGGAGCGAACGGGACGTCGGGAGAGCTTGCTCTCCCGGAACTGGCGTTCACTGTAGTCGCCTCAGCGACCCCTATCCGCGCGAGCGCGGAGCGGTGCGGTTGTTCGAGCGCGGATATGTCGCTGAGCGACCGCGAGCGGCCCGAGGGCTTTCAACGCATCACACCGAGTGCGGAGCGGTCTTCCGGTCGGCCGAGAGTCGCTTCGGAGTCACTTCGTCGCCGTCTCGACCTCTCGGTGTACTGGTAAACTGTGGATTCGAGGGAAGTTTTATGCGCTGTTCGGGCCACGTTCTCGTATGACATTCCTGCTCCAGGCGGGCGAGCAGATAACGCGGCCGACGTTCTGGTTCGTCGGCGCGACCGGGAAAGCGATCTTCTACTATCTGGCAGCGGTCACGATAATCGTCTTCGCCCTCGGTGCCTACCAGCGGGTGACGAGCTGGATGCAGGGCGAGGAAGACCACGTCGACCGCCTGGACGACCTCCCCCGGAGAGTGCTCGCCTCGGCGCGAACGATCCTCTCGAACGAGACGCTGTTCGACCGCGATTTCGTGGGTGGTGTCATGCACGCCTTCGTGATGTGGGGCTTTCTCACCCTCCTGATCGCGACGACTATCCTCGGGATCGACATGGACTTCTACCGGCCGCTGACGGGCGAGTCCTTCTTCGTCGGCGACTTCTATCTCTCGTATTCGTTCGTCGTCGACGCGATGGGATTCCTCTTCGTCGTCGGCCTGGGGGTCGTGCTCTACCGGCGCTACGCCGCCCGCAACGAGCGCCTCTGGGGCCGCCACACCAGCCTCGAAGACGATCTGTTCGTCTGGGCGCTCTTCCTGCTCGGGGTCGGTGGCTACCTCCTCGAAGGGATCCGCATCCTCGGGCAGAACTTCCCCGACTTCGAGACGGTGAGTTTCGTCGGCTGGTTCGTCGCGCTCGTCTTCCGGGGTGTGGGGATGACCCCCGAACTCGCACAGACTGCCTACCCCGTCGCCTGGTGGTCACACAGCCTGCTCGCGTTCGTCTTCATCGCTGCCATCCCGCTGGGAAAGCCGTTCCACATGCTCTCCTCGTTCGCCAACGTCGTCACCCACGACGAGGACGCGGGCAAGCGCCTCCCCGGGATGCCCGCCGACCTGGACGCCACCAACGCCGAGTCCATCGAGGACTTCTCCTGGAAGGAACAGCTAGACCAGGACGCCTGCACGAAGTGTGGCCGGTGTTCGTCGGTCTGTCCCGCCAAAGCGTCGGGTCGTCCGCTCGACCCGCGCAACGTCATCCTCGACCTGAAGGGGTATCGCGAGTCGGTCGACGCCGGTGAGGAGAAGGTCCCTATCGTCGCCGACGGCGGGACGAGCGTCATCGACGGCGAGACGATGGAGTCCTGTATGGCCTGTATGGCCTGCATGGACGCCTGCCCGGTCGAGATCGAACACCTCTCCTCCTTTACGAAGATGAACCGCCAGCTCGTCGACCAGGGTGACGTCGACCCGAACATCCAGGACACGTTCCAGAACGTGATGCAACACGGCAACACCTTCGGCGACCCCCAGCGAAACCGGGCCGACTGGGCCGATCCTCTCGAGTTCGAACTCGACGACGCTCGCGACACCGAAGTGGAGTACCTCTGGTACGTCGGCGACTACCCGAGTTACGACGACCGCAACAAGAAGGTGGCACGCTCGCTCGCCACGCTGTTCGAGCGCGCGAACGTCGAGTACGGCATCCTCTACGAGGACGAGCAGTACGACGGCAACGACGTCCGGCGGGTTGGCGAGGAGTTCCTCTTCATCGAGCAGGCCGGCCACCACGTCGAGTCGTTCGAGGACTGCGAGTTCGAGAAGATCGTCTGTACCGACCCCCACTCGTTCAACACCTTCCGGAACGAGTACCCCGAGGTCGACTTCGCCGAGTACGCCGACGACCCGATGATGGGCTTCGACGTCGAGGACTGGGACGGCGCGCCCGTCTTCCACTGGACCCAGGTCGTCGAGGAACTCGTCGAGGACGGCCGACTGGGCCTGACCGGGAACGAACTCGACTACACCGTCACCTACCACGACCCGTGCCACCTCGGCCGGTACAACGACGAGTACGAGGCACCCCGCGAACTGGTCCGGGCGACCGGGTGCGAGCTGGTGGAGATGCCCCGCAATCGGAAGGATTCGTTCTGCTGTGGCGGCGGCGGTGGCGGCCTCTGGATGGAGTTCGACGAGGAACCAAAGCCCAGCGAGGAGCGACTCCGTGAGGCGCTGGAGGATACGAGCGCCGGGGACGCCGTCGAGAAGTTCGTCGTCGCCTGCCCGATGTGCATGACGATGTACGAGGACGGCCGGAAGACCGGCGGGTACGAGGACGAACTGGAAATCGTGGACGTCGCCGAGTTGCTCGTCGAGGCGACCGGAGGCCGCGAGGCCGTGGCGTAGTCGACCGTCGAGGAACCGAGAAGCAGTCGGTGATCCGAACTCCGCGGGAGACTACGAGCGACGGGAGAACGAGACGCCGACAACGTGTTCGACGAGCAGGGCGACCGCCAGAATCGCGACGCCGACCGTTTCGGGACCGGCCGTCGACACGCCCAGATCCGTCAGCAGGGGCTCGACGACGGACGTTTGCGTCACGAACAGGAGCCAGACGGTAGCGCCGAGACCCTCGATGATGCTGAAGCCGAGCGTCCTGAGATCGAGGAGGCTCGAAAGCAGCCCCGCTCCGCGGAGTGCGTTGTCCTCGATCGTGTGCTGTGGGACGAGCAGAATCGCCAACAGCGCACCGGCGACGACCAGGCCCTCGATACCGCCGACGCGTTCGGCGACGACTAGCCAGAGCGCCCAGAGCGCGGCCTCGGTCGCGCTGAAGACGAGCGCAGCACCGACGGGAAACGAGAGGTCGACGCCGTTGACGGCCTGATCCGTGAGGAAGTGCTCGACGACGAGTCCGACGAACAGGACGCCGAGGCCGACCGCCGCGGTCTGGGAGACAGGAGCGGCGTCGAGAACGAGCGCGAGCCAGGTGACCAGCGCGACCGTTTCGACGCCCGTGAACAGGACGACGAGGACGACCCGGACGACGCCGGCGAGAAATCCCGACGACTGGGCCTGTGACGTGGATTCCGTCGTTGCCATGGACGACCCGACGGCCGATTTTCCCGTGGTAATGGGCCACCTACTTCGACGACAGCCGGAACGTGGTCGCAGTCGAACTGTCGGCGTAGGTCGACGACTCGTCGCCGTCGTCCGGTCCGTCGTCGTCGGAACCGTCGAGTGTTTGTGTACGCAGTACAATACAACCAGTCGATGACGCGGATGCTACCGTCGGAACTCGACGAGCGATTCTCGGCGGGAGACCGACCGTTCGTGCTCGACATCCGACCGGCGTCGAACTACGACGACGACGCCATCGACGGCAGTCACAACGTCCCAGTCTACGACGAACTCCGCAGTGGTGACGAGGGGCCGCTCCGGGACCGCCTCGACGAGATTCCCTCCGACCGGGACGTGGTCGTGGTGTGCAAGATGGGGATCGTCGCCAGGCGTGCGACGAGCGTCCTCGACGAGGCGGGGTACGACGCGGCGACGCTCGCCGGCGGAATGTCCGGCTGGAACGGCTACCGGAACGGGACGCTGGGCTACAAGATCCGCTCGCTCCTCTGGCGATTGTTCTGACTGACTCGGCGTTGCCCGCCTCGGTCACTCCGACTCTTCGACTGAGTCGAGTCGGACGGTCCGTCCCCCCGTTCCGGACCGAACCAGCGGGTCCGCGACGCTCGCGTGGAGATGGACGGCCCCGCGGCGGACCGCCTCGCTCACGGCTGCCGTCGTCTCGACCGTCGTCGCGCCGCTGGTGACGAGGACGCGGTCACCGTCGGCGACGTCACGGACCTGCGCATCGGCAGGGTGGACGGTGAGCGAGCGGTCGACCCTGTCGTCCCCTGTACCGAACCCACCAGCCCGGTCGCCGACGACCAGCCGAAGTCCACCGTCGTCACCGGCGTCGGCTCTCTCCGTGAGTCCAGATAGATCGGCCGGTACGAACGCCGCTCGACCGTCCGGCGTGTCGAACCCGTCGGCGAAGAGGAAGGGGTCACCGCCGCCACCACCGCTCCCGTCTCGGCCGAACGCGGGCCATCGTCGACTCTCATCGGCGAGCCCGTCGTAGGACAGTCCCGCGTAGGGCGGCGCCACTGTCCGCAGTTCGGCGAACCCTTCGCGGGGGCCCTCGAAGTCGAAGCCCTCGCCGACGAGTCGGCGCCCCAGTTCAGAGAGGATCTCGAAGTCCGTCCTGGCCCCGCCCGGCGGTTCCGCGAGCGGGCGGAGTCGCTGCACCTGTCGGTCGAGATTCGTGACCGTCCCCGCTCGCTCGACGCCCGCAGCCGCGGGGAAGACGACGTCGGCGTGGGCCGTCGTCTCGCTCGGTGTGAGTTCGCTGACGACGAGCGTGTCCAGCGCGTCGAGGCCAGTGGCGAGTTCGTCCGCGTCGCGTTTCGACACGGCGGGATTCTCGCCGACGACCAGCGCCGCCTCCACCTCCTCTCCGAACTCCGTGACCAGTTCGTATTCGGTCTTCCCCGGCGTTGTGGGGACTGAGTGACCCCACTCGTCGGCGAGTCGCTCGCGGGCAGCCTCGTCGGTGACAGGCTGGTGACCCGGCAGTCTGTCGGGAACGCAGCCAGCGTCGACCGCCCCCTGTTCGTTCGCGAGCCCCCGCAGAATCGTGAAGCCGGTGCCCGCCCGACCGACGTTACCGGTCGCCAGACAGAGGTTCACGAGCGCGTCGGCGGTCGCCGTGTCGTCGCCACCCGTGCCGGTCATCACGACCACGCGCTCGGCGTCGGCGACGGCGTTCGCGACTGCTTCGACTCGCTCGGGATCGACGTCGGCCCCGGCAGCGTCTGCCGGCAGGTCGCGCTCGTCGAGCGATTCCCGGAACGCTTCGAAGCCGCTCGTCCGTTCTGCGACGAACCGCTCGTCGACGCCCCCCAGGTCGACCACAAGTGCGGAGAGCAAGGAGACGAGGAGCGCGTCGGTTCCCGGCCGCGGCGCGAGGTGATAGTCGGCCAGTCGCGTCGTCTCGTTGGCGTGAGGGTCGACGTGGACCAGCGTCGCGCCGTCGTTGACCGCCGGGCGGACCGCCGTATCGAAGGCGACCGGCTGACGGGCCGCGGGGTTGGCCCCGACGACGAGGAAGAGGTCGGCCCCTCGGAGGTCCTCGAGGCTGTTCGTCGTCGCCCCCCAGCCCAGGCGGGACTCGAGGACGCGGGCCGCCCCAGCGTGACAGAGGCGGGCACGGTTGTCGACGTTGTTCGTCCCGAGGGTCCGTGCGAGCTTCCCCAGGAGGTAGTTCGTCTCCGTCGGACACCGCGGCGCTCCGAGGAAGGCCATCGCGTCCGGTCCACTGTCGTCGATAATTCGCTCGAATCCCGTGACTGCGCGGTCGAGTGCGGTCTCCCAGGAAACCGGTTCGAGGTCGCCGTCACGGCGGACGAGCGGGCGCTTCAGTCGGTCCGGGTCGTCCAGCGGGTCGAACGCGTGGAGTCCCTGTTCGCAGAGGCGACCGTCGGGGTTGGCGGGCCCGTTCCGGCCGACAACGCGGCCGTTCCCGGATACCGCACTTCGCTCGCCCTCGCGGTCCGCGGTTCTCTCCAGTCGCCGCTCACTATCCGAGGGCTCGCTTCGTTCGCCCCCGCGGCTCACGGGTCGTTTCACTCCCCGTTCGCGTTTCGAGGGCTCGCTTCGCTCGCCCTCGCAGTCCAGCCGACAGCCGACGGCACAGAACGGACAGACAGTACCCCCGGTCTCGCCACCCGCGTCGTTCGCGTCGTCGGTCTCGCCAGCCGTACCGTTCGCGTCGTCGGTTCCTCCCCCGTCGGTCATCGCTCCCGGACACGCCGTCCCTGCGCTTTCAGGAGCGCCAGCAGGTAGCCCAGTCCGGCGCGGGCGTCCCGCGAGCGCATCCCCGAGACGAACCCGAAAAGGCCGACGGGTTCGGACTCGCGCTGGGCCTCGCCGACGGCACCGAGGAACGTATTCATCCCCGCTGCGGTGTCGGCGTCGATCTCGAGGGTGGAGACGACCTTCGCGAGGTCGACGAGGTCGTCGAGTTGCCCCTCGCGGTGGAGGTCGAGGACGACGTCCAGCGCCTCGACGGTCTCGGCGCCGTTCTCCTCGAGCATCGACGCCAGTTCTTCGACTTCCTCGGGCGAGAGTGACTCCGAGAACGCCCCCGCGATGGTCGCGAAGTCGTCGAGTCGGCCCTCCTGCTGGAATTCGAGGAGCGTGTCGACGGTGTCCGACAGGGACTCGCCGTTCTCGCCGACGCTCGTGGCGAGTGCCGCTGCCTCCTCTGTCGAGAGTCCGTCGGCCGCTTCGACGAGGTTGCCCAGAGACTCGGTGAGGTGGTCGATCTCCTCGGCGTCGGCGCTCGCGAGGATCAGGATAGCGGTCTCGACGACGTCGGCGGCCTCGTCGGTGCGGTCCAGCGCCGCCGCGAGGTCGTCCCCGTGGACATCGAGTACTTCGCGGATCTGTTTCTCGCCGTCCCCGTCGCCCTCGCCGTCACCGCGGCCGGTCCCTGCGCCGTTCGTCTTCGACCGGGCACCGAGCGTCGCGTCCTCGGGATAGGAGTCGGTCGGGTCGGCCATCTCAGTCGTCCCCCGTGGTCGTCTCGGCGTCCCCACCTGCCTCGGTCGACTCCGCGTCCCCACCCGCCTCGGTCGTCTCGTCGCTGCCGGTGAACTCCACCGGTTCGGACTCGCCCTCGACGGGCGCGATCCGGACGGCCGACACCTTGTACTCGGGTGTCGCCGCACTGGGGTCGAGGTGTTCCTCGTCGGTGAGTCGGTTCACGGCGCTCTCGGCGAAGTGGATCGGGGCGAAGACCGTCTCGGGGCCCACGCGGTCGGTGACCTGCGCGGGGACGGTGATCTCGCCCCGTCGGGAGGTCACTTCGACCATGTCGCCGCTCTCGATCCCGTAGTTGGTGGCGGTCTGGGGGTGGATCTCGACGAAGTCACTCGGCGTGTACTGCATGATCCCCTCCTCGCGGTGGGTCATCGTGCCCGTGTGATACTGGTAGAGGACCCGCCCCGTCGTGAGCGTGAAGGGGTAGTCCTCGTCGGGCGTCTCGGCGGGTTCGCTGTAGCCGATCCCCTGGAGGTGGGCCTTGCCGTCGTCGGTGTTGAACTCCTCTGTGTAGAGCCGTGTCGTTCCGGGGTGGTCCTCGTCCCAGCAGGGCCACTGGAGGCCGCCCTCCGAGTCGACGCGTTCCTGGCTGATTCCCCCGTACAGGGGCGTCAGTGAGTTGACCTCCCGCATGATCTCGGCGGTGTCGTCGTAGTCCCAGTCCCGCCCCAGTCGGTTGGCCAGGTCCTGCAGGATCTCCCAGTCGGGTCGGGAGTCACCCTTCGGCGGCATCACTTCCTTGACCATCTGCACAGTCCGGTCGGTGTTGGTGAACGTGCCGGTCTTCTCGACGAACGAGGAGGCCGGCAAGACGACGTCCGCGTATCTGGCCGTCTCGGTGACGAAGAGATCCTGAACGACGAGGAAGTCCAGTTCCGAGAGGACCTTTTCGGCGTGGTTGACCCCCGGTTCGGAGAGCGCCGAGTTCTCGCCGATGATGTACATGCCCCGGATGTTGCCCTCGTCGGCTTCGAGGAACATCTGGGTCGTGTAGTAGCCGTACTCGGGCGAGATGTCACAGTCCCAGGCGTCCTCGAATTTCGCCCTGATTTCTTCGTCGGCGATGTCCTGGTATCCGGGGAAATTGTCCGGGAGCGGGCCCATGTCACCGCCGCCGCCCTGGACGTTGTTCTGCCCGCGGAACGGCGAGACGCCCGCGCCCGGCCTGCCGAGATTGCCGGTGATGGCCGCCAGGTTGGCCATCGCGATGACGTTCTCGGTGCCGTGGGAGTGTTCCGTGAGCCCGAGCGTCCAGCCGAAGACGCAGGCGTCGGCGTCGGCGATGGTCTCTGCCGCCGACTCGATCTCTTCGGGTGTCACACCGGTCACTTCCTCGACGCGCTCGGGGCCGAACTCCTGGACGGCCGCTCGCACGTCCTCGAAGCCCGTCGTCCGCTCGTCGACGAACGCCTCGTCGTAGAGGTCGTTTTCGATGATGTACCTGGTGATGCCGTTGATCCAGACAGCGTCGTAGCCCGGTTGCACTCGCGAGTACTGGGTTGCGTACTCGGCGATCTGGACCTCGCGGGGGTCGAACACCAGGAGGTCGGCCCCGTCGCGGACGTTCTGTTTGATCCGCGTCGCGAGCACGGGGTGGGCCTCGGTCGTGTTCGACCCCGTCAGGAGGATGCAATCCGCGATCTCGAGGTCGTCGGTGCTGATCGAGGCCGCGCCGTAGCCGTAGGTCTTTGCCAGTCCGGCGACCGTCGAGGAGTGGCACAACCTGTTGCAGTTGTCGACGCTGTTCGTCTCTAGTACTTGCCGGGCGAACTTGCCCATCAGGTAGTTCTCCTCGTTGGTCGCCTTCGAGGAGGCGATGACGGAGAGGGCCTCGCCGCCGTGTTCGTCACGGATATCGCCCAGCCCCTCCGCGACCCGTTCGAGTGCCTCGTCCCAGGAGGCCGTCCGGAACTCGCCGTTCTCGTCGCGGACCAGCGGCGAGGTGAGGCGGTCGTCCGAGTTGATGAAATCGTAGCCGAACTTCCCCTTGACGCAGGTCGAGATGCCGTTGACCGGGGCGTCCTCTTCGGCGGTGGGCCGCGCCGCGAGGATCTCCTCGCCGTCGGAGTACAGGTCGAACCGACAGCCCACCGCACAGTAGCCACAGGTCGTGTCCGCGACGTGCAACTCTTCGAGACGCTTGTCGCCGATCGCCGTCGCGATCTCGAAGAGTTTTCCCTCGGGGAGTGTCCTGGCGGTGGTCCCCTCCATCGCGTGTTCGACGTTCTGCAGGGCCTGCTGCTTGGCCCGTTGCATGTACCCGGCGACGCCGTCTTTCTGTTCGTCGCCGCTTCGGCTGTCGCCGTCGCGGCCGCCACCGCTCATGGCCAGTCCCTCCGTTCGTCGCCCGCGGTCTCTTTCGCGGACTCGCGTGCCCGTTCGGCTTCGCCCGACGCGGCGCGTTCGGTCCGCTCGGCGGCTTTCTTGGGTGTCATCGGCCCCTTCGGGGACCCGTCGCGTTCGTAGCTCTTGCCGACGCTGTTCTTCTGGGTGAAGCCGGGGATCTGGATGGTCGTGGCGTCCTCGATGCCCTTCTCGACGAGCGAGCCGGTGGGACAGACCGTCGCGCA
>Ga0207718_100377_pt1 | contig 43807 bp, 40 predicted proteins | sample A23M2SouthBayCA_FD_187749 | JGI IMG/M metagenome (GOLD analysis project Ga0207718, IMG submission 187749) | Aerobic enrichment media microbial communities from Eden Landing Ponds, California, USA - A23 M2 (SPAdes) | ecosystem: Environmental > Aquatic > Marine > Unclassified | place: Emeryville... | reverse complement strand
TTTTAGCCAATCGCACTGCTTTCTTCGTGAAGCGGGAGATCTTCGACATGAATCATCGCCGATTTCCCGCTTCAACTTCCTAGTTCTGACGGTCGAAGCCGACGCTGTCTAGTGATTCACCAGAGCCGAACCTACGAATAGGTATGGCAGCATCTCTCCGAAGAGAGCGTGAGAAAGCAATCAAACAACACCAGAAGCTCCGATGTTTCCAAATGATACTCGCAGCCACTACGTTCCTAACCGGAGGTGGGGTGCAGTTTCTGACAGGGTCAATCCCGATCGGGGTTGGCGCTGGAGTTTCAGTGGGTGTGGTTCTCATCGGAGCGGCTAATCTGGTTGGCTTGTACCACCAACCACGTTAGCGCTCGGAGGCGAGTGGTAACGCTGGGGGAGTAGCTTTACCGCGTCACCGTAGCACTACCTGTACTGCAACGCTCAACACTAACCCCCCTCCCTGTACACGGGCACCTGTCCGTGTACAGCCTGTACACGAGTACGGTCTTTTATGTTAGTTTGGGTGGTATTCTACCCTGTATGAGAGATGGGGAGTCAGTCGCCGCGTATGTCCGATCCAGCACCGACAAGCAAACCGACGACCACCAGCGAGACGACATCACTGACTGGGGCGAACGTCACGGTATCAACCCAGCAGGCATCGAGTGGTACGTAGACCTCGCACAGTCCGGGAGCGACCCGGGCCGCGAACAATTCCGCGAGCTCATCGACGACATCGAAGCGGGGGAGTACGACCGCGTCATCGTTTGGGAAATCTCCAGACTCGCCCGACTCGGCAGCACGTACCAGGAGTTCTTCGAGCGAGCCGCCGACGCCGACGTCGTCATCAACATTACGAACGGGTGGACCGACACCGTCCGGCCGGACGGCACGGGGAAACTAATCGCCGACATCAGCGCTGCAGTCGCCGAGGAGGAACGGAGAAAACTAATATCCCGGGTCGAGTCCGGGGTGCGACGCGCCAGGAGGGAAGGGAAGTGGCTGGGGGAAGTCCCGGTCGGGTTCGAACGGAACGACGAAGGATACCTTCGCCCGGTCATCGACGCCGACCAGGACGAGGATAGTTACCTCGAAATCCGTGACGCGCTCGAAGCGATCGAGAACGGCGAGTCCTACCGGAAGGCCGCCCGCGGTCTCAATACGACCCGGCAGACCCTGTCCCGAATTCACCAGAACGAGGACCGGCGACAGTGGTATCTCGACGCCGAAGCCCCCGGGGATAAACGGATCGAGGAAGCCCTCCGTGACGTTCAGCACTAACGCGAACCTGTTGAGTCAGCGGGGTGGGTTCGCCGACATATTCCTTGAACCCGACGAGTGAGGATATTTCATCAACGTAGAACACTGCACCTGGGAACCAGTTACGCGTGAATTTATAATAATTCGTTATCCAGACTATCGTATGTCAGTAACTGAAGAACAGGCACGAGAAACCGCACCCTGTACGAAATGCACACGGGAAATCCCAGTCGAAGCCGACCGGTGCCCCGAGTGCGGGTTCGAACCCGGTCCAGGGATTCTCGGCGGGATTGTCATGTGGGTGAGCGGGATGATCGGATCGACGTTCCTTGTCATCACTCTCGCAGCGCTCATCGTTATCGCAGACGGGTTCCCGGTCATGCAGGCGTTAACGGCCGCCGGGTTCACCGGGTTCATCGCCGCTGTTTTCCTCGGGATCGTGTATGCCGGGTACAAAAGCGGGCAACGGGGACCTACCGACGAACCACTCGGGTCGAACACCGGGGAGTCGAAGAGTCTGAGTGAGTCGTGGCAGGACGGTTCGGACCGCGGAGAACGTTGGGCCGAGAATGCGAACGCCGCGTACTACGCCGCCGTGCACGCGCTCCCACCGTGGTTGTGGACGATCGGTGTCCTCCTCGGGTGCGTCCTATCGTTTGCCATGTGGCCCGCTGCCGCCGCAGAGAACGAAACGGCGATGTCGATCAGTCTCATCGCCGGCGGTGGTCTGTTATTTTTCGTGATTCTCGTCGATACACTCCGCCTGAACGACGCGTACGACGAGTTGAATTTCCGATGGTGGTTCTGGTCGATTCTCGCGTTCATCCCGCTCATCGGGTGGCTGTTCGGTCTCGGGTGGTTGTGGCGACGACGCAAGAAAACCGCGAGCGTTTCCTAACCCGACTTACACATGTCTAACCGACCAGTCGCGGTTAACGATAACGCGGAAGCCCGGAACGAGGACCTTCCCTTCTCTGTGGTTGAGTACCCGTCACATTACGGCACGTTCATCGGGTTCAAACCCCGCTCAGACGGTGACTTGCATTTCTGCTCATGTGCCCGCGAGGCGATTGAGAACTACGTTCGGTGCGAACTGGAAGGCTTGACCGGGTCGCACCAGGAACCAACACCGGAGAACGTGTTGAACGGGGAGTTTCCCGAGGAGACGAAAGATGTGGTTCGGCGCGCTGGCATCAACGATCCGGGAGAGATTGTCAACGCACTCCGGTTCGAGGAGCGGTTATGCCACGAGTGCAACGTCGTCGTCCCGGAACGTCGGTACTGCCACGAGATGTACGGGACAGTATTCCGGCAGAACTACGGATGGTACATCTACAAGAAAGCGTACGAATACGGGATCTGCAAACCGAAATCAGACACGTTACTCGCCGACACGCTTTTCGAGAGCCTCCCTGCGGACATCGTTGACGTCGTAGATGAGGACCTTATCGGCGAATTAGAGGTGAAAACAGAACGATTCAAAGAACTCCGGGAGAAACGCCGCGAGCGGGAACGCGAGATCCGCGAGGAGAAGGACGATGCGATGCGTGAATTGCGTGAGGAATTCGGGGAGGAGCGAGGATCTGAAGCGTATTACCGCCGGTTAGAATCGATTCGAGAGGAGTACGAGGCGATGGAAGCGTTCCCTGAGGACGTGCAGACAGAGTTAGAAGCGCTTCGAGAAGAGTTGTCGGAGAACAGTAAACGCGTCTCGGACACGGTTGAGAACGAAGTCCGGCAAGCAGTCGGGCATTACGAAAAGGGAGACCGGTGGACGAGCGAGACGATCCTGTACCAGCTCGTTCAGTCAAAGTACGGTGACGCGTACACGATTAAACGACACCACCGACCGGACTGGTTGGACGGGTTAGAGCTCGACATTTTCATCGTTGAAGCGAACATGGGAATCGAGTATCAGGGTGTGCAGCACTACGAAGCGGTGGATCATTGGGGTGGCGAGGAGGCGTTAGAGAAGCGGAAGCAGCGCGATCAACGGACGAAGGAACTCTGTAGTGATCGCGGGGTGGATGTCGTTGAAGTCCGGTATGACGAGGAATTATCCGGGGATGTGCTTAGAGAGAAAATCGACCCGTTACTCGCGCCCGACGATTAGGATCTTGTCAACAGCGAACTAGTGAATTCCTGTTATATAAATTCTCGCCTATTCGGGCCGTAAACGCGGTCGAGACGCCCGTTTCCAGATGGAATGTAGGCGACCACTTATTTAACTCCGCGAGCGACCGACACGTAAGATGCTCGAACAAATACGCGAGTACATCCCTCAATTCAGCTTCACGGCGGTGAAAGCCGTTCTCGTCGAAAAAGTCGTTTTCTGGGAGTCAAACACGGAAGTCCAGACTGACGACCTGCAGGAAACGATCGAGAGGCAAAGCACACCAGTCGTGAAGAGTCGTCGGAAGGACATCGAGTCGAAGAGTGGCCGCGGTACCACGTTCGATTTTCTCACAATCGAACTGGAGAACCTCGGTGAAGGCGTCGCACAGAACCTGTACGTCCGCCCGACGCTCGTCGTTAGTTACGACCCGAAACCTGGGGAAGGGACGCCCATCGACATTGAGGACGCATGTTTCCTCACCCCTGACGGCGACGGATTCGAGATCCACCCGCGGTACTTCCGATTAACTAGAACGGAAGGAGACCATTTTGAGAATGATTCGATGGATGGGGGCGTGTTAAGCCCGAACGAAGGCCGGGTTGAATTCAGCACGCAAGTCGAGTTCGAAGAAGTGTTCCACGGAGAGGAGGGTCGAGCGGAGTACGTCCGTTCACCCGTGTTTGAGACAACACAGCGACTGTACGACGCCGGTATTCGAGACATTTCTTTCCAACTTCACGTTCTGTATACGGACGTGAACGATAATGTGTATGCCGAGCAGGTGATGGGGAAGCCAGGTGAGATCACCGGAGGTGTGACGTTAGAAGACATCAGCGAGTTCCAGTTTTCGTCGGAGTCCTCGGATCACAAGTTGCATCGACGGATCGAAGAGACGTTCAAGTACCCGCCGTGACCGACCCGTTCAACCGGTAAGCTTCGGCCGGCCGGCCCCCCACCCGACCCGAGGTTTATTGTCAACGTATTCCGATTGAGCGGTTGAACCGGATCGATGGCGTGCATAGTCTCTCAGTCGAGACGCTTCGGAAGCCTCGGACCCCACGGGGTGGAAGCGCAGCGGCCGCGCAGCGCAGCGAGCAGCCGCGAGAACCGCGAAATCGTTGCGGCAACGCCGGTCGTGCGCAGCCCCCGAGCGGAGCCTGCGGAGCGAGGGGCGAGCACGCAAGGTGAAAATCCTGCAGCGCCCATAGCGGATTTTCCTTGGCAAAATCGCGGTACATCGGAGGGATAGATTGCCACACGAACGCAAGGCCGAGGCTTTCGTTCGATAGACGGCTGGGATGTGGTGAATGTTCGAAGGTTCGGGTTTAGGCATCCGGTCTACCGCAGGGAAAAGCGATCCAAGACCAGCTTAGAGTTCCTCGAACGAGTTGGCTACGATGTTCGTCAAGGTACTCTCGACCGACCCTGTTCGTTGAAGATGGTTCGAGGTGGGTCAGAGCCAGTCCAGGGTCGAGCAATACTCGTACTTGTCAATATCCTCAATATCGACTGGTCGCTCAGCCGCATCGGGGAACAGCCATAGGTGAGGGTCGCAGTCTTCCACATATCGTAATTCTTCTACCCACCCTGTAGCCTGTAGTGATCGTTAAAACTAACTACTGGAAAAGTAGTGTAGTCGTATGGCTCGACTTGAGCATCTGACAGTCGAGCAGTTACACAATGCACTCGACGAGGTTGACGGGAAGCGACCGGTTCAGCGGATTCTCGCTGCAATTTCCTACAAAGACGGAGTCACCCAAGAGACGTTAGCTGAGCGACACGGTGTCTCACAGAAAACGATCTACAGCTGGCTCCAGCGGTTCACGCCAGAATCGCTCGACGAAACCACGATCGCCCAGGCTGCAACCGACGACGACCGCCCGGGCAGACCACGTCGCCTCACCGACAAAGGACAAAATAAATTAGAAAGGCATCTTCACGAACCACCGACTGAGGCAGGAATCGACGCGCCGGCGTGGACGCCGGCACTTCTACAGGAGTTTCTCCAAGCCACGTTCGACGTCGAGTATTCTCGACCGAGTTGTCGGCGGCTGTTGAAAGAAGCTGGACTTACGTATCAGAAACCGCGACGCACTGCCACAGAGGCTGACAAAGAGGATTTGGATGGTTTTTACGATGGATTGGAAAAAAGCAGCGGGAGATGGACGCCACCGTAGTGTGCATTGATCAGACCGTAAAGAATTCCAAAAAAATCTAACCGACGAACCAGATGGAGTACCGTACATCAGGGCATCGGTCGTCACGGACCTGGCGGCCCGTGACGAGTGGAATTCATTCAATCACCTGCCGACACCCCCGAGGTGAATCCGGTTGAGGAGTGCCCGCACTAGCGATAACAGTCGCTCTGTAACCGATTCTTCGACTCACTTGATGAACTTACGTCGGCGATCAAGCTAGCTCCCGGACAGCTTTCTGCGCCAAATATAGTAATTACTTCTAACGGATACTGTAGCTCTACTACTAAGCGTCACTGTACTTGGCTTTGGTCCACACGGATTGCGGAGTCGTAGTAGTGATCAAACCTCTCGCGCGCCCACGCAACCGCCTCCGGGGAGTGATTGCGGACGCTTGCTTTCACCTGTCCATCAGCATGTGTGAGGAGGATTGCGTAAGTCTGGTCCTCCGTTTCAGCAACTGTGACCGAGTATGGAATCGGTTCCTCGGTCCGATACAGTTTGAAGTAATCGGTGTCGAACAGTTCCTTAATCGGTTTCCGATAGGTGGCAAGCAAACCATCAAGATGGGTGTCCGAAACGATCATCACGACTTCTTCAGTAACGACCCTGTCAAGGTGTCCAGTGAAGTAGTTCACGGTGAATCCATCCAGGACGGTATAGACGCGGACAGCGTTTTCGATGATCTCCTTGTTGCTATGACTTGCTGAGTCGATCGCGAATTGCTGGCTCAAAGACACATCGCTCCCGTCGAGTATCGGAGAGCGTAGCGAGAGATCGGGATCGATCTGCTGCCGGGCTACGGAGAGCCGACAGAGTCGATCGAGCGTGTCGAGATGTGCTTGGTGTTGGTTCAGTGCTTCGTGACCGAACTCCGTGAGTTCGTATCTGGAATCGGTAGCCCGTACTAATCCGAAGTCTTCGAGTTGGTTGATAGCTCGATGGGCAGTCGGCCGGGAGACATCTGCTCGATTGGCCAGTTCCGCCTGGGTGGCTGGTTCTGTTGCAAGTGTCTCGATCAACCCGCGCCGTTGAGCGAGAACCGCGACCAATTCGGATCCTGAACAGTGCGATGTCATACAGCCCCATACTTATCATCGAATATTATGGTTTTGGTCCGATGCGTTTCAGGGAGTGAAAGAGGATACGCACAGAGGAGCATCCCGAATTTTAGGAGGAAGCGATAGTTCCCGGATAACAGGCCCCCGAACTCCTACTGACCGTCGGATTGCTTCCAACGATCGTTCCATTACAGGAGTAGGATTGTAAAGGGCTAAGACGCACACTCATCCAGACCCAACCGTGACTCCGGCGTGGTTCGATTCTTTCTCGGAACCGGCGGAAACAGTCCACTTGACAGTACCATCACGAAAGATTGTTTCACTCCCTGAAACAGCCATCGAAAGCCTCACCCTTCCATCCGCTCGGTTCGTCCTCAGAAAGGTAGAGAGTAGGTGGCATCAGGGTGTGCGAGCGGCTGGGGCAATATGATTCGACCGGCTGGCCGCCAGTTCATTGATCTTACACGCACTGTTTCAGGCGGTGAATGCACGAAGCTGCTGGACTTCGAAGCATCCTAACAGAATTGCGGGACAAACATTATATATTAGTATATTCATGATCTATTCGATGCCAAACAGACGCAAGTTTGAGCATGCCCACCTGCGGGTACCGGACCTTGACGAATCGCTTTCGTTCTATCGAGACATCTTGGGGCTCGAAGAACTATCGAGAGAGAACGGCGTCGTCCGGCTCGCCATGGAGCCGGAGACCCACTACGACCTGATAGATCATCACTTCACGCTCGCGCTCGAAGAGGGAGACGGGGGGCTCGAGCACTTCGCAATTCGCGTCACCGAAGCGGAACTGGAATCGATCCAATCTCGGTTAGACGACAAGGACGTCGAGTACGAGATTCTAGAGGCTGCCGAACCGGGGCAGATTCGGACGATCCGAACGGAACTCCCCGGTGGTCTTCCGATGGAGCTGACGGCCGTGGAGAAACGAGCCGACCCGGATCGGGAGGAGGTGCTTTCCCCGCCGCCGAACCAGCACAGTCCGAAGGGACCTGACCACATCACGCTGGCATCACCGGACGTGAAGGAGGATACCGAATTCCTCCGGGATGTCCTTGAGTTCAAGGTGTCAGATGTGATGGTGGCAGGGCCGGACACGTGGGGGATGGCCTTCACCCGTTGGGGTGACCACCACCACGACGTGGCCATCATTATGGATCCTACTACCCAGCAGACCGGTCTCCATCACATTGCGTGGCAGATGACCGAGATGAACCACATGAAGCAGTTCGTCGACGTTCTGGGGAAAGCCGGACACGAGGTCGAGATAGATTTCACCCGTCACCCCCTCGGGAACAACGTCTCGTTGTACTTCTCCGACCCTGCGGGGAACCGCCAGGAGATCACGACCGAGGTGACGAGCCTCGATCAGGACACCCCGACGACGTACCACAGGGGGAATCCGGACGACATCGTGACCTTCTGGAAGGGAACGCATCCGTCACTGGGTGGCGAATCGGACCACTGACTCGCTACAGAGCTACGACCGCGGTTATCCAGACCCATGAAGAAGATCACAATCATCGGCGGTGGTATCGGCGGCCTCGCGCTGGCAGCGGGACTCAAACAGCAGGGCATCGACTTCGAGGTGTACGAAGCGACAGACCAGTACAAGGATGCTGGAGCAGGGATCATCTGGCAGATCAACACGATGCAGGCCCTGGATCGGCTCGATCTCGCTGCACCAGTCCAGGAACACGGAGCCGCTCTCGGCAAGTACTCGACCCGGGACGTGAACGACGAGATCCTGATGGAAAACGACTGGGAGGACACGTTCCTAGACGAGTTCGGGTTCACCACGCACGGAATCTACCGCTCGACGTTTCAGGATATCCTGATCGAGCGGGTCGGGAACGAACGTATCACCATGGACAAGGAGTGCGTGAGTGTCGAACCGGACGGGGAGACGGTCGAGGTCCGCTTCGCCGACGGAAGCGAAACCGACGCGGAGTTCGTAGTGGGGGCAGACGGAATGCATTCGGCTGTACGGGAATCCGTGTTTGACCACTCCGTCGCGTATCTGGAGTGCGTTATCCACCGCGGACTCTCCGAGTGGACGCCCCCCTCCGAGCTGGAAGACGTTGCCTGGAACGTACACACGACGGATGGCAACATCGGATTTGTGCCGCTGGAACCGGACACACGGAGGGGGTACTGGTTTTTCACCATGCACGACGAACAGATCGACTGGGAAACCGACGCGGAACGGAAAGCCGAACTGTTGGCCCTCGCTGACCCGATGCCAGCCCGCGTCCGTGACGTGATCGAGGCAACCCCGGCAGACGCCATCCTCAGCGTCGACGCCCCCTACGTCCCGCCGCTCGAGACCTGGACGAAGGGTAACGTGACGCTGCTCGGTGACGCTGCACACGGGATGACCCCACACGCTGCACAGGGGGGTGGGATGGCCATTGAAGACGCGGTCGCGCTCTCGGAGGGTCTCGGCAACCACGACTCGATCGACGCTGCCCTCGAGCAGTACGAATCTGTTCGGATCGAGCGGGCGAACGAATTCGTCGAGCGATCACTGGAGCACGGCAGGGGAGCGATTAGCGGCAGCCCCGAGCCTATCGAGGGGCTGCGAAACGCACCTCCCGAGGCGATCGAGCAACAGGCGCGACGGGATTACACGCTCCCGTTCTAGCGCTTGCGATTCAATTCACTGTACTTTTCCACAGTCTAGAAGTGGGTACTGTCTCGGTACGGCTCTCACCGCCTTCCGGAGATGGGGCCGATGGCGGGGGCGTCTCACCAATCGGCCGACATCGGAGTCCTGCACCGTGTGGATGGGGTGGAATCACCTCCGTGCCACTGTGTGGACCGACGGGCTATTCGGTCCAAGTTCCGGACCAGCTATCACTGCGAGGACAACAATTAAATAGGGTCACAGTAGTCGTTGACTGTGATCTGGAGCAAAATTGTGAACGGAGAAGTTGAGGTACTCGACCTCAGCGTCCCTCTCGAAGCAGATGTCGAGAGCGAACCGTGGCCGCCCGAGATCGAATACGAAGGCCACGAGGCGGGGGCTGGAAAACTCGCCTCGGCGCTGCAAGCGCAAGGGTTCGACGTGGAATCGGCGGATTTCCCGGACGGACAGGGGTTGGCCGCGGAATCCGTGACAGCGGCCCCCCACACCGCGACCCACATGGACGCGCCCTGGCACTACGGGTCGGAAGTTGACGGCAATCCGGCGAAGACCATCGACGAGGTCCCGCTGACCTGGTGCATCGGAAACGCTGTCGTCCTCGACTTCACCTGGAAAGCAGCCCGGACCGAAATCACCGTCGAGGAGATCGAAGACCAGCTAGCCGAGATCGATCACACGCTCTCGCCAGGGGACATCGTGTTACTTCACACCGGCGCTGACGAACTCTGGGGCACACCGGAGTATCTAACCGAGTTCCCCGGGATGAGCGCCGCAGCGACGAAGTACCTCGTCGAGCAGGGGATCAAGCTGATCGGGACGGACGCCTACGGCTTCGACAAACCCTTCGTCGAGATGGGTCGTCGATTTGCAGAGACGGGGAACGCCGAGGAACTGTGGCCGGCCCACTTCGCCGGCCGTGACGTCGAGTATTGCCAGATCGAAAAGATGGCGAACCTGGACCGGCTCTCCGGACGGCGCGACATCCCGTTCATGGCGATTCCAGTATCGATCAAGAACGGGAGCGGCGGCTGGGTTCGACCGATCGCCTTCGTGGAGGAGTCATGAAGCTCGCTACGTTCGAGGTGGGTACTCCTGTGGGTCCGGAACGACGCCTCGGCGTCGTCGACGGGGACTCGCTGCTTGACGTGACGGCCGGGTACGCGGCAATCCTCGATGCAGACGGCATCAGACGCCCGAGCAGGCGTGCCGAAGATATCGTGCCTCCCGATCTTCTCGAATTCCTCCGGACTGGAGACGACGCCGTCCAGACAGCCCGGACTGTTCTGGACTGGGGCTTCGGAGTCGGCGACGACGTCCGGGGGCCTGGTGGCGCACGAATCCGATACGACACGGACGAAGTCCGGTTACTCAGTCCGCTTCCACGGCCGAACTCGATCCGTGACTTCTCCGTCTTCGAAGGTCACGCGGCCGACCACGAGAAACCCGACGTCTGGTACGATCTCCCGGTCTTCTACAAGGGGAACCCGGACAGCGTGGTCCGACCGGGGGCCGACGTTACGTGGCCGTCGTGGGAAGAGAACCTCGACTTCGAACTAGAAGTGGCGGCGATCATCGGTTCGCCAGGGAAAGACATCGATGCCGCGGACGCGGCGGACCACATCGCGGGGTTCACCATCTTTAACGACTTCAGCGCGCGGGACGTTCAGTTCCGCGAGATGGAGATGCCGTTCGGGCCGGCGATTGGCAAGGACTTCGCGAACGGACTGGGACCGTACTTCGTCACGGCCGACGCGTTCGACAAAGACGGCGCGACGGTTCGGACCCGCGTGAACGGCGAGCAGTGGATGCGTGGGTCGCTCTCGGATATGTACCACTCCTGGGGTGAAATGATTGAACACGCCTCGCAGGGCGTTACACTCCATTCAGGGGACGTCTTCGGCTGTGGAACGATTCCGGGCGGATGTTGTCTGGATCTCGACCGATGGATCGAGCCCGGCGATACGATTGAACTCGAAGTAGACGGGATCGGAACGCTCACGCACACAGTCGTCCCTGCCGATTAACGAACGGCACTAGGGAAGTTTGGACCGCTTTTCGGGCAGGTCACTCGTGGTGTCACAGAGAACTGTCACACGGCGACGTGGCGGTCAACAGGCCCAGATAAGATGGGCAGTGATGTCGATGATTCCGGTGCGACGATGTCGTTGCTAGGCCTGCTTGCATTCCCGACAGTGACTTCGACGACAGCGCTCGGATCAAGCGAGACATCGGCGGTGTCGGGCCTCCTGGTTCATACCCGACATCACCTCGGGTCGTGCTTGTGATCGTCCTGTCTCGTTACTGTCGCGCGGATGGAGTATACTGAACTCGGAGCCCCTCGAAACGACTGCCGTACAAACCGTGAGGACACAGTCGGTCGTGTGGACTATCCCCCGAGGTACACCTCCTGAATGTAATCGTCGTCCTGCAAGTCGTCCGGGGAGCCTTCGCGTACGAACTCGCCGTTTTCCATCAGCAACACGCGGTCCGCAAGGTCCATCGCAAAGGTCACGTTCTGTTCGAGGAGCACGATCGTCGTTCCGTCCGCTCGTACCTGGTCGAGCGCTTCAGCGATGTCGTCACAGATGACCGGGGCGAGGCCGATCGTCGGTTCATCGAGGACGAGTACCCGTGGATCACCCATCAAGGCTCGACCGATCGCGACCATCTGCTGTTGTCCTCCACTGAGTGTCCGGACCAGTTGGTCCCGTCGGTCGTCCAGATCAGGGAACAGTTGGTAGACGAACTCGCGGCGATCGTCGACGCGGTCTTTGCGCCGATACGCACCGAGCTCGAGGTTGTTTTCCACGGACATATTCCCGAACAGGTTTCGCGTTTCCGAACAGTAGACGAGGCCGTCGGCGATCGGTGACCGACCCCCTCGGAGGAGATCCATTGCTAGTCCCGGAACCCGTCCGAGGATAGACCCATCGGACCGCTGGTTTCGGTCATCGGCTGACTCCGCCTCGTATGCCCGAACCTCCCGTCCAAGATACCGAATCGAGCCCCGATAGTCTTGGTAGCCGGACAACGCGTCACAGAGTGTAGACTTCCCAGCCCCGTTCGGTCCGATGATGGCGACGAACTCGCCCCGTGTTACGCTAAACGACACGCTTTGTAACGCTCTCACCGTATCGTAGGACACTGAGACGTCCGTTGCTTGGACCAACTCAGTCCGCTGAGCATCTCGGTTCATTACACACCACCCCCCAGATACGCGTCTCGAACAGCAGGGTCATGGCGAATCTCCGCCGGGGTACCATCCGCGAGCAGTTCGCCGAACCGAATGACGATAACGCGATCGACGAGTGACAACAGTCCCCGCATGTTGTGATCGACGACCACCAGTGTGACGTCGCGTTCGTCGCGGAGGCGGGCGATGAGCGCCGACAGCGATTCCACCTCCTGTTCGGCGAGACCGGCGAACGGTTCGTCGAGCAGGAGAACGTCAGGATCTGTCGCCAGCGCTCGTGCGAGTTCGAGGCGTAAGAGCCCAGCGTGGGGGAGTTGCCCCGGCATCGTTTCGAGGTCGTCACCGAGGCCAACGAGGTCACACACCGTCCGCGCTTTGGCACGCGTTTCACCGCGGAGCCCCGATAGCGAGAACAACGAATCAGGCACCAAGGACAGGGCAACGTTCGCAATGACCGGTCGATCCCGAAGCGGACGAAACGACTGGTAGGTTCGGGCGAGACCACGCTTGACCATCTGATAGGGCGCGAGATCAGTGACGTCCTCGCCGTCGTACCAGACAGTGCCTGAAGTCGGCGTCAGGGATCCCGTGATGCAGTTGAACGTCGTCGATTTCCCTGCCCCGTTCGGTCCGATGAATCCGAGAATTTCCCCTTGGCGGACTGCAAACGAGAGGTCGTCAACCGCGGTCAGGCCGCCGAACCGTTTGGTCAACTTGGAGACGACGAGTTCCCCATCGTCCGGTCCGAGGGTTCGGTCGTCCGATGCCTTACGCGTGTTCCAGTCAACGCTCATTCCCGTTACCTCCGTGCTTTTGGTTGCCTTCATTCACCGTCTCCTCACTCGTGGCCGCCGTCTCGCGTGGTTGCCGTCGAGACAGGCGTGAGCGGTCGTTGGATTTCGATGCTCCCCAGGCTCGAATCCGACGCCCCAGCGTGATCGTACTCCGGAGCAGCCCGTCCGGATAGTAGTAGACAATTCCGATCGTCACGATCGCGAACACGATGGTATCAACCTCGGCGAGGGATACCCCGAGGACCGGCACAGTCACAGCGAGGTTACTCAGAAATTCCCGTAACAGGACGAGAATCATGCCGCCGATCGCAGCGCCGACGATGGTCCCAACGCCACCGATCATGGCAGCGATGATGATCTCCACGTTGACGAACAGCGTGAGTAACGAACTGGGTGTCGGGCTCCCGACGGGCAGGTGGACGAACGCGGCGCCAGCAAGGCCACCGACGGCGGCACTCAACGTGAACGCGAAGATTTTGAATTTCGCAGGGTTCAGCCCCGCAGAACTGACGGCATCTTCGCTCTGGCGAATCGCGGTGAAGACCGCCCCTGCGTCGGAGCGGGTAACCGCGAGAAGCACAATGAGAACGACCACGAACAGTCCGAACGCGACGTAGTAGGTGACTATCGCGTCGCCCGCCTGGAGCCCGAATAGCTGATCCGGTCGGGGGAGGCCGGTTGCGCCGCCGAGTATGTCGCTGTAAACGACAAATATCCGGAGCAGGATCAACGGGGCGATCAACGTCACCAGCGCGAAGTACGGGCCACGGAGACGCAGCGTCGGAATGCCGATTAGCAGTCCCGCGAGAACAGCCACGACGACTCCAAGGGGAATGGTGAGTAACGGGTCGAGGCCGAACTCCAGGTTCAGCAGTGTCGAGGTGTACCCACCTGCTGTGAAGAACACCCCGTGTCCCAGACTAATCTGTCCCGTGTACCCGGACACCGCGTCCCAACTCATCGCGAACAGTGCCATGAAGAACGCGCTGGCGACTGTTAACGCCTGGAGGGGGGTCAGCACAGTAGGCAGGACCGCGAGGAAGCCGAGGCCAATCAGGCCGAACTTGTGTCTCGCTGGCTTCGTTCGGGGATCGAGCCACTCGAAAAATGTCGTGCGGTCTATTGACCGGACTCTCTCAGTGTTCGTTCGATCGGTCATCCGATATCGATCTCCTTACCGTACAGCCCCGACGGACGGACCAGCAGGATGACGATGACCGCAACGAGGGGAGCCAATCCCTGTAGTTGGGGGTTTATTACGTTCGTGGTCACCACCTCGATGCTCCCGATGAGATAGGCGCCGATCACGCTCCCACGGACTGACCCGAGTCCGCCGAGGATAACGATTGCAAACGACAGGATAAGTGGCGTCCGACCCATACTCCAGCCGATTGTCAGATACGATCCGAAGAAATAGCCCGCAATTCCCGCCAGGATACTGGCGACGACCCACATGAGGAGGTTGATCCGGTCGCTGTCGATACCGACGAGAAAGGCCCCTTTCGAGTCCATACTGGTCGCGATGATAGCCCGACCCGTGTCGGTTCGATTTACCCAGTAGAACACGGCACCGATGATCAACCACGAGGCGACGAAAATGGCCACGAGATTGTAGGGGACGCTGGCCCCCATGACCGTCGTCGTCCCAGCAACGAGTTGGGGAACGGTGTATGCACTGGTCCCCTCGACCACGAGGAACAAGTATTCGATCGCAATGGCGACGATGAGCGTCAGGATCATGATGATGGTCGGGTCGTCCCGAAACGGGCGAATCAGCCCGAGATACAACACACCTCCGAACGCCCCCGAAACCAGAACGGCAGCAGTGACAGCTACGAAGACCCCACCGTCGAATGCGCTCACGGCGTAAAAGCCCGCAAACGCACCGATCGTAATTGTCGCTCCGTGAGCCAGGTTCAACACACCACCCACACCGAAGATGAGGGTGAATCCGATGGAGACGACGGCGTACAGCGCACTGAGCATCGCTGCCTGGATGGCGATTGCGAGTCCGTTTACCATCTCAGTTGATCCACGGTGGGGACTGGTACTCGGCGGTCCGGAACTCCTCTGGGTAGATGACCTCCTGCGTTCCCTGACTCGAATCGTCCGCGTTCGGTTGCCACTGGGTGAAGATGGGTACCCCTTGCCCGAGTTGATACTTCAGGTCGTGAGCGAACTGGTGGTCGGGGGCGTGGAACTCCATCAGACCCTGCACGCTCGTGTAGGACATCGATTCCAGGGTGGTGATCAGTTCCTCCGTGTCACGGGTTCCGGCCTGGGCCAGAGCCTCGGCCCACATTCCGATGGCGCCTCCCGTAGTGAATCCGGTGAACACTGGGGCCATGCCGAACCGTTCGCTGTAGTCCGCGATGAACGGCTGTGTCTTCTCGCTGTACTCGGCCTGGGGCGACGAGATGTTCGAGGTCACCGTGTGGGCGGCGGCGCCGTCCGTTTCCTGGTAGAACGTGGGTGACTGTGAGGGCGTGTGAATTCCCGCAAATTCGAAGGGACGCTCACTGTTCGCCCATTGGACGACCGCTGCCGTGCTCGCCGGCGTGACCATCAGCGGAAGGAGTACGTCGGCACCACTCTCCTCGACCTGATCGAACAGGGGATTGAAGTTCTGCGTCCCAGGCGAGAATGACTCGTTGTAAACGAGGTTGAAATCCTGTTCTTCGAACCAACCCGCGACGCCGTTCTGTAATGGGGTGACGTCTTCGGAGTCCATTCCCAACATCGCGACGTCGGTCCACCCCTGCTGGGGGAACACGTCCGTGACGAAGTCTTCTAGGCCACGGCCGAGCAGTACCCCGTTGAGCGATGACCGGAAGTGGTACTTGTACGTCTCGTAGTCCTCCGCGACCATTGCCGAGGCCCCGGGCGTGATTGCTCCGGACGTGATGTGGAGCGTTTCCTGGTTTGCGATGGCGTCCATCAGCGACATCAGAACTTCGGCGGACATGACGCCGGTGGTCATGTCCACGCTCTCGCCGAGTGTGAGATCCTGATACGCCTCCCGCGCCGTCCCCGCGTCCCCGTTCGTGTTTTTGACGATAACCTCGACGTCGGATCCGAGGACGCCACCGTTGGCGTTGAGTGTGTCCCCTGCCAGCCGAGCGCCGTTTGCCATCCCCACTCCGTTGGGATTGTTTTCCGGCGACGGAGCGAGTACGCCGATTTTTAGCGGATCGGACCCCGAACCGGAGGTCGTCCCGGTCGTCCCACCCTGGGTCTCTTCACTGTTACTCTGGCCATTCCCATCGCTCTGACCGTCACTTCCCCCGTTCTGTTCGCCGGTTTGGCAGCCTGCGATACTACCCAGTGCCACACTGGTTCCCGTTGCCAGAAACGACCGTCGGCCGAATGTACGCGTCCGTTGTGTCATTATTATCCCTCTCTCGGTATCGTGGCACCTGCTGCCACCCCGAGATCCATCACCCATGTACATATCACCTATATAAAAATGTTATGTATGACATCCATCTTGATCGGGGCGAGATCCCCACCGGTTCCAACAATTCACCCACCTGAGAGTCAAATCGACCGTACCGACCAGTATTTTGGGAAGGTTTCGATGGGGGATCGAGGAGCAATCAATCGACTCTGTGCAATCGCGGGCTATCGAAACCAGCGTTGCTGAGATGTGAAGAAGGAATTTCCTCACTGAACTTGGGCCGCAACAGCCGGACAGTCAACGCGACGTGATGACAGAATGTCGAGATTCCCGCCGAGACGAAGGACTGTCAACCTGGAGTCATTGCAGCCCCGGTCGGCCGTGCTACTCGGGAACGATTACCTCGTTGCGCAGGGTGCCGGCGTCCCCGGCCGTGACCTCTACGACGTCGCCAGGATCAAGGGCGAGATCGGTGGTGGCCGTTCCCCACGCCTCGTGGGCGACGTCTTCACCGGCTGTGCCGGGGGGTGTACCGCTCGCGATGACGTCTCCAGGGTGGAGCGTAAAGAACTCGGATGCCGTCGCGACGAGTTCTGGAATGTCGAAAAACAGATCGGACGTATCCGACTGCTGGCGGACGTCGCCATTGACCCGCGTCTCGACGGTGATCGGGAAGTCGAGTTCGGTTTCGAGGTACGGACCCATCGGTCCGAACGTATCGATAGATTTGCCCCGGGAGACGAAGTGCTCGCGGTGGAGCCAGTCGCGCGAACTCACGTCGTTGAAACTGGTGTAGCCTTCGACGTACTCCAGTGCTTCATCTTCAGAAACGTTCGAGCATTCTGCTCCGATCACGACGGCAACTTCACCTTCGTAATCGAGTAGACTGACAGTTTCGTGTTTTACGATCGGCTCGCCGTGAGCGATGATCGAACTCGTCAGTTTGGGGAACAGCGTCGGGAACTCCGGTTTCGGAAAGTCCTCGCCGGAGATGTTCTCGACGTGTTCGCCGTAGTTCATCCCGGCAGCGAGCACCTTCGAGGGATCACATGGTGGTAAGATCGTAACGTGGTCGGGATCGAATCGCCTCCCCTCAGAGTAGTACCCGTCTTCGCGAACCGTGCCACTGCACACTGTGCCGTCAGCTCTAAATCGCACTTTCCGCATGGGGTGGAATTAGCCAGTACCTTGAAAACAGTTACTCTCCCGGAAACGACGGCTGTCGATCCTCGGACATCGCCGCCAGGCCCGAGAGCTGATCGCCGACACGGACTGGTTTCATCTGGATGGTCGGTTGCCACTCATTGTCCTCATCGCAAGCCACGTCACAGCTCACGCAATCGGAGGGTCGAATCGAGAGATTGCTACCGCTATCGTCGAAAGGCCGGCATTCCCGTCGCCCGTTATTGAGTCACAGATGTGATCCCAGGGGAACGAGGGTTAGTCGAGGAGAGCCCGTGCATTGGACTCGAGTATCTGGTCGGCTACGTCCTCGTCGACGGTCTCCTCAACCGCTGCTGCGTATGCGCCTAATTCTGCCGGCGTGCGGGCCTCGTAGGGCGTGTCCGTCCCAAACAGGACGTGAGATGGTGGCAGAATATCGAGTGCCGCTTCGAGGGGAGCTGGGTGGCCGAGGAACCCACAGGTGTCGATGTAGATTCGCTCGCGAAGTGCAGATTCGAATGCGTCGTACGATACAACGTGATCTTGGCCCGGAAACTGGTCTGGCGTCAGTTGGATCTCGATCCGTCCGATCATGCTCGCGAGGTTCCCCGCTGTGTGGTGGTACACCAGCGTCAGGTTTGGATACCGTTCCAGCAGGCCCTCGTGAATGACCTTACTGAGGCTTTCACAGAGCGCGATCTCCCGACCGAAAACTGCGTTGAGGAGATATCTGTCGTCGAGAACATCGGGCTCGAGCGAATCATCCAGTTTCGGGTGAACCAGTACTGGCACGCCAGTCTGATCGGCTACTTCCAATACGGGTTCGACCTCTGGGTCGACGAGTTCGATCCCATTGGTCTTTGTCTCGATCGCTCCCCCGTGGTACCCCTCGTCAAGGGCGCGCTGGAACTCTGCAGCCGCGGTCTCACCGCCGGCAGCCGTCGGGATCGCGGCGAGTCCGAAATAATTCGGATGGTCATCAATCCGATCGAGGAGGACATCATTCGCCTCTGCGACGGCCTCCGCGTTACCGTGCCCCATATACGCTGGCTGGGACAACACTGCACCATCGTATCCCGAGCGATCGTACCATCGAATCAATGCCTCGACGTCGGTGTGGTGTTCTCCCACATACTGGTTGAGTTGCTTGACCCCGTCCGGAGCGGTAGGCTCCGGATGGACGTGTCCTGCGAAATCAATTACAGTAGACTCTCTTTCGGCATGGTGAGCAGCCATACTACTCTGATCTTCAGTCCATCCACTTAAACACACACGACGGCCGGGTGAATTGGTGGAGTGATGCGATTGTTCTCCCACGCAGGAAGACAGGGGAACGTCCACGGCCACACTTGCGGAGACGAACTGTGATGGTAGTAGTAGAAACGGGGGACACAATTCAATGCGGACGAGCTGTAGGCACTCACCAACTGTCTCATGCCATCTCCCAGATTGGGGGACCCGCTCAGTTGATTACACCGATTGAACTGTCGAGCGATCATTCACTCGTTGCTTAAATCAGGTAGTTGGGTGAAGGATCGTTTCAATCGATGAAACCGATCTCATCCTGGCCTCAAATCACTTCACCACCTAGCTTTACACTAATAGTATTGTAACGAAGGGTTGGTGGGCCTATTGAGAATTCACCTGGAGAGTTCATGGAGTGTCCATCGACACCAATCGGTCGGTTTTCCCGATACCATTGAAGAACGATCTGAAACCACCCGGATTGGTGGGACACCCTTCGGTGGGTGCATAATTTCATCGGTTGAAATACGCTTCGCCAAATTATGTCGCTTGCTGCTCACTCATCAGTTTTCTTACCGTTACAAAAGTATAATTACTTTTATTATCACCAGCGTACATCGATTGTGCCACCAATTCAGAAGCCCACCTCTGTTTAGAAATAACACTCATGATAGAGACGCATGGAAATTGAGAGGGTCTTCAATAATACGTGAAATAAGTCAATATATGGGTGAAAATGTTTGTATGTTCATTAATCTCCCCTACTAGTACTCAACTAGGGCCTAGATGCGTAGCATATTGGCGACATAATCGGGGTGATCCTGCCACACACTCTCCGATTTCTGCGGGCACGAAAGTGGGCGCTTCGCCAAGCCTATTATCAAAACTCTTGTATTTCAACCGGCGAAATTATACTACATTGTATCCCCAGGAAGCTATCGAGACACATCCCTACTTGGCGTCTCTTGCACTCTGAATTCCCATGAATAGAAACCACGCTTCTAGCCGGTGAGGCAGATGCTTGATACCCGGGGTTTAGGCCAATTCCCCAAATAGAGGGTACATACGGTCCGCTAAGAATCTACTAGTAGTCTCGAATATGGAACGCCCGTGTCCTAGTTTTATCGTTCTGAACCCTCGAAATCAGCCGTCTCATCGCGCAAAGGTCGATTCGTTCGATATTCGGACGCAAGCCTGCAGCGCCCATATTTTCGAGGGTTGTAATCGGCAGATGGCGGCGGGACGGTTGCTGAATCGGACGCAGCGCCATTGCTTCCGTTCGATGGTCGAACGGCGGGTGGTTTTCACCGGGGTTCGCGTACAGCCAAACTGGTTGGCATTCAAAAAATCAATCGCCGATTGACACAACACCCCTGCTTTGTCAGAACACGCGTGCTAAATACAGAGGATAGTGGCAGCAAAGGGGAGAACCATCTCAAAGATGACATCACCGACGTCGGCCTCGATTCGTCTCGCTCAGTTAGTCGGGAGCCGATAGCCGATTAGGTGTCCGAGCCTTGCCAGTATTTTGAACACCCAATGTGGCGGACTGACGACGCGCTGTTCATCTTCGTGTTCGACGACCAGCATGGCGAGCAAGAGAGATGACTTGAGGCCGTCCGGCGGCATCGGTACCCCGCGTTCGGTTTTCAACCTGTGGAACCCCCTAAAGAACTCCTCAAACTGCATCGCGGGTTGGTGAATGTTGATCACCTCGGCTGGTCCCGTGTTCTTGAACGCGTGTTCCGTATCCGGAGGGATGACGACTTTCTCGCCAACTTCGACCGTCGACCATTCCCCATCGACCTGCACCTCCAGTTCGCCAGCGATGACCTCGTAACTCTCTTCGGCGGTCGGATGGAGATGTGGCGGTAACTCCCCGTGTTCGTCCAACTCCATGCGAGTCTTGAACCGTTCCCCACCGGTCTCGTCCGCCGTTTCGAGGATCTCCCACCTGCCCGGAAATCCCTCGTGATCGAGGACACGGTCTGGCTCCATAGGACCTTGCCCTGCCATACCATACCAATGGGGGCGAGTTTGAAATAGGTTCGCATAGTACGGATCGAGACTCTGAGAGAAGGGATTATCGACGTGCTCAGCATCTCGACGTCTGAAGATTGAATATCGAGTCTGTGCTAACAATTAGCATGGTGGCCATCTCAGTGGGGAGAACACTCGACGAGCAGGGCGAGCCGATCCCGGGGAGCGGCTTCGAGGTCGATCCAGAGGGAATCGTTGCCGAGACACTCGGTGAGCGGACAGGGCCCCTGATATCTAATCCAGTATCTCAAGAGTGGGTCGCCGATCTTGAACCGCCCGAGAACACGGGTGGCGAGTATCACAGCGCGCTCTACCTGAGCACTGGCGAGGGGCCAACGGAGCACTATCACGTCGGGTACGAGGAGTCCTTCGATGTCCTTTCGGGAGAACTGACGGTCGTCGTCGAGGGCACTCCCCGCCGTGTTTCAGCGGGGGAATCGCACACTGTCCCGGCCGGGACGGTTCACAAACCGCGCTACGATGGCGATACATTCGCCGCAGCCATCGGCACGGTACGGCCGCCAGGAAAGACACTCAAGCTCATCAAGACGCTATTTGGTCTCGCCCACGAGGGGAAATTGGACGATTCGGGACAGCCGGGGTTTCTCCAGGGCATGGTGTTGACCGAGGAATTAGCGGACGATACGGTGTTCGTGTCCCCCCCTCCCACCGTAACCCGCCCGCTGGCGACTGCCCTTGCACCGGTTGGCCGCCGGCTCGGCTATCAAACGACGTATTCGAGATACGAGGACCCGGAATTTTGGGAACAGCACGTGGAACAGCCCTCTTTCTGACGGCTCCGGATTCAGCGATCGGACCAGCCACGAGCAGTCCGATGCCAACTTGGCAGAGGTGATGTTCACGGCCATTGATTGCTGACTAAGCGACCGATATCTTACACGAGCACAGACATCCACCTATTAGTTGTCAGAATCGGTGATTTTGATACGGTCGAATTCGTCCGCCTCACGCCTGAAAGGTCGATTCGTTCGACGGTCGAACGAGAGCCTACAGCGCCCATACATTTGACGCGTGAAAATCGCCAGACAACGTAGGGGTTATCGGTCGAACGACCCTGATTTCGCTTTCGTTCGGTAGTCGACCGAATCTGATCGAGAGCGATGCTGTCTAGGGATTCACGTACCGCCAAACTGGTCGCAACGAAGAAAATCGATCGTCGAGTGAAGGGCTGGCGAGTTATTCGTCTTCGAGAGCGTCGTAGATGTCCCGGTTCGCATTCCGGTCTTCAGCCGCGACCCGCCTAACGAGCTCCCGACGGATGTCCTCCATCACCTCGTCGAGCGGAGAGATCGTTTCCGTCCCTTTCTCGGTAGCCATATCTGAATGGATGCTTCCAACGCGGTTAATCGTTCGGGTCCATCGAATCGTCGGTCAACTGCTCGATCCCATACTGGATCAGATCGTCTCGCCACTCCTCGATTTCACCGGCCAGATCCAGTTTTTCGGTGTGGGATCGGAGATACTCGACGGTTTCTTCCTCATCGACGGTCGCCTCGTCAACACCGAATCGTTTCAGGATCGTCCTTATTTCGTCATCGTATTCGATCCGATAGCCGTTGAGAAAGTAGAAGACGACCGTCGTGTTGAGGGCGGTACGCTTGTTCGCATCGACGAAGGGGTGATTTGCGACGAGGAGTCGGAGAAGGTGATACGACTGCTCGTGGATCGTCTCCGGTCCCGAACCGAAACTGCCTCCTTCGATGTAGTTCAGCGCGAACTCGATATCACCTCGATTCTGAACGCCGGAGGGTGTATCAGGGTACTCCGAAACGATGTCGTCGTGGATGGCGATAACGTCCTCAACGGACGGGTACCACAACGAGTCAGCCATTCGGTCCCACGTCTATGCCGGAGAAGTGTAGGTTTTGCTATGGACCAGACGGATGAACGAGGTCGGAATCGTCCGTTCTCATCCTCTCGATTTCGGCCGCCTCACGCCTGAAAGGACGATTCGTTCGACAGTCGAACGAGAGCCTGCAGCGCCCATATATTTTCGAACGACCTGAATCCGCAAGACTGCGGCTGGATGCATCGCCATTAGCTGCGTTTTCACGTCCTTTGAGCGGTGGTGGTCCAGTCATGCTTTCGTTCGATGGTCGAACGCAAGGGAGTGCATCACCAGGGTTCGCGTACATCCAAACTGGTCGGTAGGGAGAAAATCAATCGCCGATTGACGGGCAGTAGTTACGCATCTCATGATACCGTCGCATACTCGTCTTGGATCAGCTGAGGACCATCAGAAAGTGTCCCGCCCGGAGAAAGCGCTTCAGAGTCGAACGACGCCGACGAGGAACGCGCAAGCGAGGCGGGACGACAGCGTGGAAGACGGTGAGGACCACCTGTCCAACGGGCGTGACACCGAGCGTGGGCACGAACACAACGACTGGCAGCATCATCCCGACGCTGATGAACGCGTATCCGTCGATGCCTCTCTGTAGATACGGGATCACCACTCTGAAGAACTACTAGTAGAACTTACAGAACAGAGAATCCAATCTCTTCCGGTGGCCGCCTATATTTCAGTACTATTGCGCTGGAATATCCACTCGGTCGAGTATGCGGAGTTATCTGACGGACTGCTTCGATCTCTGCTAGTGAGGGGTCCATGCGGACTTTTCAGTGGTCCTGTCCAAGGACACAGTATGGACGACATTCAAATCGACGAAGTAGACCGGAGCATCCTGCACCAACTCCAGCTCAACGCCCGCCAGACCGATACGGAGATCGCCGAGAAGGTGGATGTGACCTCCACGACGGTCCGGAATCGCCTCGACAAACTCGAAGACGGGGGCGTGATCCGGGGCTATTATCCCGAGATCAACTACGAGCGAGCGGGCTACCCCCTCCACGTCATGTTCGTTTGCACGGTCAATCCGAATGAGCTGGACACGCTGGCCGAACAGATACTGGACGTTCGCGGTGTGGTGACTACCCGCGATTTGCTTGGGGGCGAACGGAATGTCCACGTCGAGATCGTCGCCGGGTCGGTCAGAGAGATCGAAGAGATCCGCAACGAACTGGCGGGCTTGGGCATGACGATCAACAGTTCTGAGATCATCTCCGAGACGCGAGTCCAGTCATGGGACCACTTCTATCCACGGCCGGGCTCCGACGTAGACCAGGACGACGACACCGACGACGCGTCGGTCGCCGATCAAGGATAGCTAGGGGATCGATTGGAATTTTCAAATCTGCCCGCGTCTATCGACTCTCATCCCCCATTCAGATTTCAATATATCCACCAATTACTGGATTAGATTGGATTTAACAAATGTGTAGATTATATGGGTAAAAGAGTTTATTCGTGTAGAAATCCTTGCCAGTGTATGGCCCAATCAACCGAGGCGGTAACCAATACTTTCAGTATATTGGCAGACCCCGTTCGTCGGTACGTCCTGTACTACTTCGACGAGCAGGAGACTTCAGTCTCCTTCGACCGCCTCGCCATGCGGGTTGCGGCTTGGCACACCGACAGCGACCCGGACACCGTCGACGACGCCACCCTCACAGAGATGCGCACGGCCCTGTATCACGTGCATCTGCCCAAACTCGCCGAGGCCGGCTATTTCGCGTGGGATTCGGACACCCACACGATCCGGCGGGGACCCAACTTCGACGAGAACGCGCCGTTACTCCGGTTGGTGGCCGACTACGAAGACGAACGGCCCGCGGGACGGCCGTAACCCAATGAGCCGACGTCTCCACACGTGGCTCTCTCGACTCGGTGGGCGCACACACGCCGAGCCACCGACCTCTCGTCACGACTCCGACGACGAAGCCACCACGGCCCTGTTTTCGCACCCTGTCTGCGAGGGGACGTCCTTCAGCAAAGCGATGGACGCCTGCTCGAAGTGTGGTGAGTCAGTCACCCAATACCGACCAAGCGTGAATTACCTCTCTCAACCAGTCGTCTTGACAGGACCACCTAATGGAAGCTGAGCAACGGAAAGCCGAGACGGTGAGTCTGTTGCAGGACCTCGGGCTGAAGGAGTACGAGGCGCGGAGTTTCCTGGCATTGACCCAACTCCCGGCGGGGACCGCCAAGGAAATCAGCGAGATCTCGGAGGTTCCGCGAACCCGGGTGTACGACGCCGTCCGAGTGCTAGAGTCGAGGGGGCTGGTCGAAGTGCAGCACTCCAGCCCGCAGCAGTTTCGCGCGGTCAGCATAGAGGAGGCAACCGCGACCTTGCGGCAACAGTTCGACACGCGGATCGACACTCTTGAGTCACACCTCGAAGCGCTCGATCTGCAGCCGGAGAACGACGACAGCGACCGAATGCAGGAGGTCTGGACGCTGTCCGGCCACGATGGCATCGAATCCCGGACACACACGCTGCTGGAGGACGCCGAATCGGAGATCGTCCTGCTGGTCGTCGAGGAGGAACTGCTGACGGAGGCGTTGTACGACCGGCTCCACGACGCGGTTGACCGCGGCGTTGACGTGATCATCGGTGGCGAAACGGACGCGATTATCGCCAAGCTCGGTACTGAACTACCATCCGTGAAAGTGTTCGAAACCGAACTGGACTGGCTCCTCGGGCCGGCGAGCGACGACGAGGTTGCCATCAGCCGCCTACTGTTGGTTGACCGCACGACGTTGCTCGTCAGTTCCTTCTACCCGGACGACGGCCACGACGACTCACACGAGCAGGCGGTCTTCGCCAACGGTCTGGAGAACGGTGTCGTCGTCCTCCTTCGCCGGATAATCTCCTCGGGGCTGCTCCCCGTGGCGAACCCGGTGCAGTAGCCAGGCAACCGCTCCCGGGCCAGACCGCACGAACAGAGTAATGATTACAGTCTCTGTACGTAACACTGAGGCCAGGAACGTCGCTGACCAACTCACGTTCAGTATTCAGCACGACCGTTGAATCCTCCCACTTACTAAGGGTTTCAACAAGGCCGGAATTTCTACTTCCGGCTGGCCGCCGGTCCAGAGAACGCCGGAAGAAAGGTGTCATCGATGAAGATAGGGACGTTTCGTCCGTTACGTACGACAAAACCGACCGTGGCTGGCGAAGCGTCGTCGCAGCCGGCAGCCTGGAAGAGATCACGAAATCAGCACTCGACCCCGAAATCGCCGAGGCCGTGCAGAGAGTGAAAATCATGTTCGTGGACGTGTACGATAGTCATCCCCTCACGCTGGAGTTCCGCTTCTTTCGGCTCACCCCGGACGAGGTTACTGGCCAACGAGAATCTGGAACCGGGGAGTGAGTAACCCGAAGAAGTCGAGTCGCCACCGCCCCTTAACTACCCTCGTCACGTAATCACTCACGGTATGCCAGAGGAAGTCCTCTTCAAATCGGAGCAGCGCATGAGCCGGGAACAGATCGCATCGTACCTTCAGACAGTCGTCGATAAGCTCAACGCCGGTGACGGGGTCACACTCCAGGCAGGTGGCGACTCCGTGACTCTCGATCCTCCTGCGCAGCCGACGTTCGAGGTGAAAGCCGAACGCGAAGGACCGACCGACGGGCCGAAAGAGTTGAGCATCGAATTCGAACTCGAATGGCCAGAAGACGGAGAGGACGGTGGCGAACTCGAAATCGGATAACTTCCCACTGCCGTTTTTGCGGTAGTAGCTGTACAGGTCTACCGAGAACATCTACACAGAGAATCAGAGCATCTGCCTGGACGAGAATTAGTCCGAACACTGTCAATGGCGGATTATCGACTAAACCGAATTGCCGGTCTCACTAGCTAACCGATGATACACTGGAACGCACCTGAATGGTCACTGCCGTGGCCACCAGTAGTCGTGGGCTTTCTCCTCTTGGCGGTAGCACCGCTCGTTCTCTTTGGCTTCGGCGTGTGGGGAACCCTCCTTCCACGTGGGCTCATACTACTGAGTCCAGTCCTCATTGCTGGTACCCTCGGAACCGGGTTAGGAATCAGATGCGAGTGGTGGGAACTGCGTCGTGTGATCGACGAAGGGACTGTTGTTATTAGCGAGGCCCATCAGAACCTGTTGGCTGTCGTTGGCGGGACGTTGCTCACCTTCGCTGGTGTCGCAGAACTGGGGATGTCTCCGATTGTCGCAGCCAGTCTGGTCGGGATCATTGTAGCCATAGTAATCCAACGCGTGGCTGTCCCAGTGTACTGCGGAGCGTTCGTCGGTATGACGTCTCCGGAGCTGTTCGGGTCGTACTGGTATGCCACCCTCGCAGCATTGCTTGCCGGACTCCTGTTTACCGTCGCTCATCCGGTGTTTCACGGCGTAGGTGGAAAGCTGGGAACGACCGCGTTCGTCGGGGTGTTGATGGTCTTGGTGCCGACTGCTGGCTCCTTTCAGAGTGGTCCAATCCCCAGTCAGCGTGTACTCCTTCCCGTGGTTGGGTTCGCGGCACTCGGTGCTATCAGCACCTTCACGGTTCATACTCGCTCGGCCGCGGACCCGGTCTTGGCCTCCGGACTCGTGGGTGCAGTCGGCGGGCTCCTGCTCCCGGTGTTCGTCAATGCCTCGGGGGAACTACTCGCCGCGGCCGTTTACTCCGCTTCGTTCGCTGGGATGACGGACCCTAAACGAATCCCGAACGAGTGGTGGATCGGAACGACTGGAATCGGAGTCGGGCTAGTCGTTGTGTACACGACGCCGTTTGTCGGGGGATCCGGCGGGAAATTGGGGACTATTGCTTTCGGCTCATGTTTGGGTATCCACGGGATCCTCCGGACGCTCAACATCTTTCACCTCTCCCGCCGTGGCTATCAGCCCCCGAAGGAAGAGACGACCTGAGTGGTCTTCTCGAGAGCGGCCAGCCCCTCCACTAGATTCTCTGGGGGTGAGATCCTAGACGACCGAGAGCCTCACACCACGATTGTTCATCCGACTGCTTCTATCTCGATATGATCGGTTTCGAGCACCCTCTGCGTGTAGCCTTGACGGCGTCTCCGCTCTAAGTGAGAGATATGTACAACGATATCTTGGTTCCGACAGACGGGAGCCAGGGCGCGAAAGCTGCTCTCGAACACGGCATAGAGATCGCGTCACGTTGGGATGCGACCTTGCATACCCTGTACGTCGTCGATACTCGCCTGGCGCGCTCCGGACCGTTACTCGAAACGTTGCGGGACGAAGGACGCAAGGCAGTACGAGATGTCGAGGTGACTGGAACCCAAGCTGGCCTGACCGTCGTGACCGAGATCGTCGAGGGAAACCCGCACGAAGAGATTCTGGACTACGTCACCAGCCACGGTCTCGACATGGTCATCATGGGAACCCACGGCCGGACAGGTCTCGACAGAGTCGTTATGGGAAGCGTCGCCGAACGAGTGGTTCGACGGTCGCCTGTTCCCGTACTAACCGTACGGGGTGAGGAGCAGAACTGAGGTTCCATCAGACTCCGATCTCTAGACCTCCTTCTCGTGGGTTTGCGAGGGTGACTGTTCCTCTGTCTCGGAGCGTGGGGGGTACCGCGCTTTCCAGCTCAGTTTGTGGAGTTCGATAGCGACGGCGATGGTCAGGGCAATCCCGCCGAGAACGAGCCACTGTTCCAGCCCGACAGGTGCCGTTCCGAGGACCGCCTGAGCGGGCGGGAAGTACATCGCCCCGAGGTGGACTAGGAACGCTGTAATCGTTCCGGTGAGCAATATCGGGCTCCGAAACGGTGAGAGCTGGAAAAGGGATATCGTCTCGGATCGAGCGTTGCCAATGTTAATCATCTGGAACAGGACTATCAGGAGGAGCAGATGGTTGCGGACGGCAGCCTCCGAGAGCCCCTGGTCCAGCAACCAGACGAACGTCCCGAACCCGATCACGCCGATCACCAGTGCGGCGACGAGCGTCCGTTCGATCATGATCTGATTGAAGATCCGCTCGTCCGGTGAGCGCGGTGGACGATTCAACACGTCTCCCTCCTTGGGTTCGAAGGCGAGGGCGACGTCCTGAATCCCGTTCGTGACGAGGTTCAGCCAGAGGATCTGGACGGGCACCAGCGGGAGGGGGAGTCCCGCCGCCAGGCTCAACAGGACGAGAGCGACTTCGCCAGCGCCGGTGGAGATGAGTAAGAAGATGACCTTGCGGATGTTGTCGAACGCAACACGGCCCTGTTCAATACCGGCGACTATCGTCGCAAAGTTGTCGTCGCTGATGACGAGTTCGGCCGCGTCGCGGGCAACGTCTGTGCCCATCTGTCCCATAGCGATACCGATATTCGCCTGTCGAAGCGCCGGTGCGTCGTTGACGCCGTCACCCGTTACAGCTACGTAGTGGCCCATACCCCGGGCAGCTTCGACGATCTTGAGTTTCTGGTCCGGCGAGACGCGTGCGAACACTAGGGTCTTTTCGAGGATTTCTTCGAGTTTCTCTTGTGAGGCATCCATGAGTTCGGCCCCAGTGGTAACCTCGTCTGCCGACTCTGCAAGTCCGAGATTACGGGCGATGGCGAGTGCCGTCTCCGGATGGTCTCCGGTTATCATCGTGACTGTGATACCAGCCTGCTGCGCCGACGCAATCGCCTCTGCCACGCCGGATCGAAGCGGATCGATCAGCCCGAGAAAGCCCAGAAACGTCAGGTCGGTTGGTTCGGAAGGTGGCTGTTCCAGCTCCCCGCTGGTCTCCACTGTTCCTTCCGCAACAGCGAGGACACGGTATCCCTCGTGAGCCATCTCGTTTGCCTGCTGCTGGAGCACTGGCAGTGAAAATTCGCCTTCGCTTGCATCCGTGCACATTTCCAGAACGCGCTCGGGTGCGCCCTTGACGAATACCCGCGACTCGTCGTCTGTCCGGTGGAACGTCGCCGCGTATCGCTGTTCCGGCTCGAACGGAATCTCGTCGATCTGTGGATGCGCATCGAGCGCCGACTGGCGGGACCACCCGAGCTTGCGACCGAGCGCGAGGAGGGCGATGTCGGTCGGGTCACCGCGCCACGTCCACTCGTCGTTCCGTCGAGAAAGGTGCCCCTCGTTGCAGAGCACGGATGCACGGGCGAGCCGAGATAGCTCGTCCGCGAGATCTGGCTCCGGAGGATGCCCATCTTGGCGGACGTTCCCTTCCGGAGCGTACCCCTCCCCGGTCACCTCGAAGGTGTTTCCATCAGGGAGTTGAACCTGTTTGACGGTCAGCTCATTAGCGGTCAGCGTCCCGGTCTTGTCCGATGCGATCATCGTACAGCTACCGAGACCCTCGACAGCCACCAGACGACGGACGATGACGCCCACTTTGGCCATTCGTCGGCTTGCGACGCCCAGCGCGACCGTGATCCCGACGGGGAGCCCTTCAGGAATCGCCGACACGGCGAGTGCCACGGCGAACAGGAACATCTCGACGGCGTCGTACTGCTGGACGAAGATTCCAAGAAGCGCAGTGATCGCCGCCGCGACGAGCACGACGAGGCCGACGAGGCGGGTGAATCGCTCCATACGCATCACGAGGGGTGGCTGCCCACCCTCAACGGCCGTAACGTCCTCGGCCAGTCGGCCGACAACCGTGTCGGCACCGGTTTCGACGACGACACCGCGTCCCCGTCCGCGGTTAACTACGGTTCCGGCGTAAGCCATGTTGCGACGATCTCCGAGTGGGGCACGGTCGTCGCCTGTCCACTCCGCATCTTTCAGGATTGGTGCTGATTCGCCGGTGAGTGCCGACTCGTCGATCTCCAAGCCATGCATGGAGACCAGGCGAATGTCTGCAGGAACACGATAGCCCGATTCGAGAAGGACGACGTCGCCCGGGACGACCTCCTCTCCATCGATGTCGCGTGTCTCCCCATCGCGGATGACCGTCGCGCGGGTGCGAATGAGTTGTTGGAGTGCCTGGCTGCTGCGTTCCGCACGCCATTCCTGGATACCACCGACGAGTGCGTTGACCAACAGCACTATGGCGATGAACCCGGCGTCAGTCTCCTCGCCGATGGCGAACGAGACGATTGCCGCGATAGCGAGAATGTAGATGAGCGGGTTCTTGAACTGACGGAGAAAGATCTGCCACACGGTGACCGGCTTTGCCTTTGGCAGGCGATTTGGGCCGTGTTCAGAGCGTCGGCTTTCAGCTTCCTCGGTCGAGAGACCATCTGAATCGGCGTCAAGGGTTTCGTAAATCTGGCTTAGCCCCCGCGAATACCAGGATTCGGTGTCCGTCGAAGCGGAGAAAGCCATTAGTTACGGGATGTAAGCCGGGGGACGACTTAGTGGTCAGTGTCGAGTACAGAAGCAGGGTAGCCTTTGACCAGAGGGGCGATTCAGGACGGAGTCAGTGGTGAGAACGGTAGATTCTACGCTGTGAGACAAACCAAGAGACATTCCTGACCGCTGGTTCACTCTGGCTGACGAACGGTCATTACAGGAACTGGTGACGTGCGTACTGTCTTTTCGGCGACGCTTCCGAGGAGGTATCGCTCGATCCCACTACGTCCATGGGTTCCCATCACGACGAGATCGATGCCGTGCTCGTCAACGTAGGACCGAATCCCCCGGTAGGGATTCCCGTGTTCTATCGCAGTTTCGACCGCAGACACAGAAGCTTGGGTTGCTTGCTGCTCGATGGTTTCGACCGCTGATTGGGCCGATTCTTCGAGTGCTTCGAGGATTGCACCGGAGCGAACATCGACACCCATGGCCATCGTATCAATAACTGAGAGGGCGTGTAGCCGAGCATCGTAGGTGCTTGCAACATCGACAGCGGGGTCAATAGCGGCCTCAGAGCCCTCACTTCCGTCGGTCGGCACCAAGATGTCGGTGTAGGGGTACGTAACCTCGCCGTCGTCTTCCGCTTTGACCGTCAACACTGGCACATCCGAGAGTCGGACAACCTTCTCGGTGACACTCCCGAGCAGATACCGTTCGACGCCGGTCCGACCGTGCGTCCCCATCACGATGAGGTCGATGTCCTGTTCAGTTGTATATCGAAGAATCGCCTTGTGGGGGATGTCAGTACGGACGGCTTGTTCAACTGGGACGCCACTCACAGATATGTCGTTGCAGGTTCTTTCAGCGACCTCCTCGCGTTCTTTCTTGATTTGATCGTACTTGGGTGCGTTTTCGAGTGTTCTGGAATCGGCCACACAGAGCGCGTGTACGCTCGCGTCATAGCGTGTTGCCAAGTCTGAGGCGTAACCAACGGCTGCCTGCGCACAGTCACTTCCATCGGTCGGAACGAGGATGTTGTCGAACATCGGTAGATAACAAAGAGTTCGTCCGTGAGCCACATCAAGGTAGGCGTGCATACTGTTTCCAGCACCCCATTAGAGTTCAACAGAGCGAGGGACTGTTCCGTTGAGGCCGTTATTCAAAAAGAGGTATCGATCAACGATGTTTGTTCACGCGATCTTACTTTTGAGACCGCAGACTAGAGGTCACCCAGGTATTCCCTCCGCTGTTCCATCTTCTCACGCTCCGTGCGACGGTCGTAGTGCTGCTCGATCACCCGCTGGCTGACGTTCGCGCGGTCGCTGACGACCTTATCCGGCATGTCGCTGTTCAGGCTGTGAGTGATGCTTCCCCGACGAATTGCGTGAGGGCTCACGCTCGACGGACACTCGTAGGCAGTGTCGCGCTCTACCGCTGAACACTCCCCAAGGCCGCGGTCGTGCGGACACTCAGTGCTATAGACACACGGACGTTCCCAGCGGTAGACGTAGGCACGCAGGGTCGTCTTATTCGTTCGTCCTTCCCGGGAGGCGAGCAACGGCTCTCGACCGTACTCGTCAGTTACCGACGGTCGCTTGGCGTCTAACCAGTCATCGAGGAGGTCACAGACTTGGTCTGTGAGTGCGACCATCCGTTCACCCTCTCCCTGGTTTTTGATCGGGGTGCCTGTATCTGGTCGATGACGAACCTTGATGCACTGCTCGTCTGAGTCGTAGTCGTCAACGTCTAGTGCGTGAACACCGCCGACGCGCATCATCGTATGCCACATCAGGGCAATTGAGACGTGCTGGATGCTCGCGTATTCGTACTTCTCCAGATGCGCGAGTAGCTTCGAAGCACTGTCACTGTCCAACATTACGTCCCGAGAGTTCTCATCGGGGGTAATCGACGGAGACAGCACCTTCTGACTCAGGTCCTGTTCTACGCCGTCGATGGACTCTAGCCACCGGATGAACCCGCGAAGGGTGTCCATCTGGGTCTTCTCACTGACTTTGTTCAGGTCGCCATCCTCGCGCCGCCAGAGCCGGTACTTGTGCAGCTGGCGGCCGCTAAGGGTGTTGAGGTTCTGTATCTCTTCTACCTCATCACACCAGCGGACGAAGTGACCGAGTCGGTACTTGTGGCCCTTCAGAGAGGCCTCCGATAATTCGTTCCCTCTGTCAGCGAGGTACAGTTCAAGCGCGGTTTCTGCGTCGATTGGTTCGAGACTCATGGTTGGTCTTCTCGGATCAAGCGAACCCCACGAGTCCCGGTTACTGCCCGTTCCGAACCAACGGCTACAACGCCCGAAATCGCCAAAAGGAAGGGTTGTCACGCCGCGTGACCAAGGCCTGCAGCGCCCATTCGTTTTCCGAGCGATTGGAATCCGACAGGCGGCGGCAATGCAACGATCCGTACACGTTGACACTCGCAAACAAGACTGAGCCGGACCACGGTCAGCTACACCGTTCGCAGGAGGCCGTAGTCGAAGTCCTCGAGGGGGCACTGGCGACATTCTACAGGGTGCCTCCTCGCGGAATACCTCCCCTCTCTTCAGTACCCTTTAGGACTGTTCCTCATCTGGGTCACGACCTTTGAAGGAGACCGGTGAGTGGTCCACAGCGACTCTCCACATTCGAAATGGATGTACTTTCGACGCCCTCGCCCACGAATCTCGGCGCACGATCCTATCGCATCTGCTTGACCACAATTAGAGGATTTCGTCCGTCGAAGTGGCAGAGTCTATCGCTCCGACGATGAATCTCTGACGAGTGCCGGGAACAGTGGCCAGTACGGGCCCACGCGGATCAATTCCACCATCTCCCGGAGCTCGCGGACGCAGGCTTCCTCGAACACGACGCAGAATCGCCTCGAACGGTTGGGCTGACCCCTGCCGGTCGAGATCTCGAATCGCTCCTCACCATACAGTAATAGCCCCAGAGGTCATAGGCTATCCGGATGCCGAGTGTAGCAGTTTCTATACCTCTATTCACCAGTGCAATGAGCCCAATTCTTCGCGTAGACCGCGATACACCGGCCCGTCTACCGTTCCAGATAGCCAGTAGTCGAGAACGCGATGCACGTTCTCCTCTCCAGACAAGGTCCTGGCCAGAAAATACAGTACCGCCTCTGTGGGGAACACAGTTGTGACGACTCGTGGCCCGGCGTTGGACCAGTACGAGACGTTGGTCGAGACAGTCCCTGATGGAGTGTACATTCTCGACTCCGACTCTTGTTTCACATCAGTCAACGAGGGGATGGTGGACCTCACAGGGTACTCGCGGGACGAACTGCTCGGCTCCTCCGCGTCCCTCATTATCTCGGACGAGGTAATGGAGAACGTCAGAGAACGCCGAGAGTACCTGCAGGAACATTCTGACGACGTACTGACGACACAGTACGATATATACACGAAGTCCGGAGTGGCAATTCCGGTCGAAGTGCGGTTCAGGGCCCTCGAATCCGACGGGGAATTCCGCGGTACCGCCGGGGTGATTCGGGACATATCGAAACGCCTCGAACAACAGCGAGAAATCGAACGCCAGCGCGACGAACTCGACGAACTCAACCGCATCAACGCCGTCATCCGGGACATCGATCAGGCCCTGGTCACAGCCACGACACGCGAAGATGTCGAACAGGCAGTCTGTGACCGCCTCGCCGCTGCAGACCAGTACGAATTCGCCTGGATCGGAGAGTACGGCCCCGATTACGATCAAGTCATGCCACGTGCGTGGGCGGGCGTCGAATCGGGCTACTTCGACGACGTACTCGATCCCAGTGATACCCGTCCGATCGAACAGGGCCCGGGTGCGACAGCACTGCGCACGCGGACAGTCCAAACTGTCCAGCAGGTTCAGGAAGACGATACGTTTGCCCCGTGGCGCGAGGACGCGAGTAAGCAAGGCTACCGGTCGCTGGCCTCGATCCCCCTCGTCTACGAGGATGTCGAGTACGGCATCCTCGTGGTGTACTCCGGCAGGTCCCGCGCGTTTGACGACCGTGAAACGGACGTCCTGGGCGAACTCGGCGAAACGATCAGCCACGCTATCGCAGCGCTCGAAAGCGAAGAACGGGAACAGTCGCTCACGGCCCTGCACAAATCGACGCGAGGGTTGCTTCACACGGAAACGTACGAGGACATCAGCCGACTGGTCGTCGAGACCGCCGTCTCCGATCTCGCTCTTTCGGGCGCACTGCTGTACCGCTTCGACGATACGGAGAACGCACTGTTCCCGGCCGCGTCGAGCGGGCAGTTCACGAGCGATTCCGACGGGCATCCGACGTTCCATCCAGGCGACGACTCTCTCATCTGGACGGAGTTTATCGAGGGGGACTCATCGACTGTCGACGATCTCGAAGCCCTCGGGTTGCACGTAGATTCCACACCACTACGTAGCGCGATGGTCGTTCCACTCAACGAGCACGGCGTGTTCATCGTCGGTTCTTCGGAACTCTGCGCATTCGACCAGGACGCACAGACGCTCGTTGATCTGCTGGCTGCGACGGCCGAAGCCGCGTTCGACCGCGTCGAGGGCGAGGCCGAACTCCGCGAGCGCGACGAGACGCTCCGGGAACAGAACGAGCAACTCACACGTCTCAACCGACTCAACGAGCTCATACGCGACGTCGATCAGGGCCTCGTCCAGGCCACGACGCGTGAGGAGATCGAGAAGGTAGTCTGCGACCGCTTGACCGGAACCGATCGATTCCGGTTCGCCTGGATCGGCGAAAATGACGCGACCCAGGGCCGGGTCGTCCCGAGAGCGTGGAGCGGTGTCGAGCGAGGATATCTCGACAGCGTGTCGCTCGATGCCGACGTCGAGACGGCCGAACCTGCGGTCACGACGATTCGGACCGGCGAGGTGACGAGCATTCCCAACGTAGCGACGGACCTCCGATCCGCATCTTGGCGGTCGGAAGCGTTCTCCCGCGAGTTCCAGTCTATCGTCAGCGTTCCGTTGACCTACGGTGAGTACAGCTACGGCGGGTTCACTGTATACGCCGGGGAGGCTGGACTGTTCGGCGAGGTGGAACGGGCGGTGTTCGTCGAACTCGGCGAGACGGTGGCGAACGCCATCAACGCCGTCGAGACAAAGCAAGCGCTGCTCACCGACAGCGTGGTTGAACTCGACTTCCGGCTCCACGGCGAAACCCAGGGTTTCCTCCCTCGCCTCGCTACCCAGATCGATGCCGAGATGGATTTCGAGGGCGTCATTCCCATCTCCGAGGACTCAGCGCGCATCGTCTTCACCGTCCGGGGGGCATCGTCCGCTTCCGTTCGATCGGCCCTCGACGAGATGGTCACCGTCGAATCGTATCGACTCATCGCCGAAGACGACGAGTCCCTGTTCGAGGCGACCGTTTCCGGACCGATCATCGCCTCGACGCTCGTCGAACACGGAGCGTCCCCGCGGACGATATCGGTCACCGACGATACGGTCCACGTCGTGATCGAACTCCCGCAGAGTGCCCACGTCCGCGGATTCATCGAAACGTTCCAGGACAGGTACACCGACGCCGAGTTCGTCGCTCGGCGTGACCGCGAACATCCGATGCAGACGCGTCAGGAGTTCCGAGCGAGGCTCGAAGACGTGCTCACCGAGCGGCAGTTGGAGGTCCTCAAGACGGCCTTCTACAGCGGCTACTTCGAGTCTCCCCGCAGGACCAACGGGCAAGAACTTGCAGACTCGCTCAGGGTGTCCGCGCCGACGATTACGGGCCACCTCCGGGAAGCTCAGCGGAAATTCCTCTCCCTGGTGTTCGAAAAACGATGACCTGCCCACAGTGGCAGCACAGTGCATCCGTCGCCAGCCCCTAGATAGTTAGCCCCGGGCTCGCCCGTGGCCTAACTACCGACCCGCTCAGACCTTCCAAATCAGGACCCTACGAGATATTGATGAGCTTGGAAGGTTATTGCGTCGAACGAGCGATCCACGACGAACCGCCGTCCCTGGTAGTGATCTCTGCAGTGGCCGACGCGACCGACAACGATCCCACGGAAATAGAACCGCTCTACAGTACAATCGATCCGGACGCCCTGGACTCTCTTTTCCAGACGAGTCCCGCAGGCCCGCGGCGAACGGGCGGCCGAGTGAGCTTCAGTTTGGAGGGCTGTGACATCGTCGTCCACGGAGACCGTAAAGTGGTGGTGAACCCATCCGGAGCAGACGAGAATACCGAACGAGCGGAGGGATACGAGCTGAGGGACACGAGCTGAGACACGGCCGACAGGGGATTCAACACCGATGCATGACAGGAACGATAAACTGGACCCCGAGCCGACTGCCATCGACGGACACCCCCACGAACGGTGCTCCGTCTGCGGGGCCTCTATCGACACGAGCGAGTGGTATCCGATTCGCGGCCGGGCCGACGACGGGAACTTCCGCTTGTATACGTTCTGCAGCGAGGAATGCTTCGAGACCTGGGAGCATAGCGAATCGAACGGCACGGAGTGAAACGGAAGAGACCACCAAGAACACGACCCATGAAACGACGAGATCACCCCGCTAACGTGAGAGAAACGTTCACCGAATACGACGACCACGGAACGATGATCGCGGTGATCCAGGATCCACAGAACGGTCGAGCGTGGATCGAGTCGACGGTGAGTCGTCCGATACAACCATGAGCGACCAGGATCCACTGTCTTATCCGTCGTGGAACGGGGCAGAACGACTCCCGTGGGGCAGTCTCTCGAACGCTAACTACAGGGAGCGCATCTGCTCTGATAACTTGATCGACCCCTCTCTCGCCCAACAGTCGCCAGGGTAGGACTGCGATGGTTGTCTACTCTATCCGTTGTAGTAATTGCGAGGAAACGCGCGTTGGGCCTGAGAGAGGTGACGACATCGAACCGTATCGGAACGCGTGTCCCGAGTGCGGTGAGACGGACTACACCGTTCCCGGGAAGGAATGACGGCAACGGTCCCCCGATGGGTGTACATGCCGACGAAGCTCGTTGTTTCGACTGTGTATGGATCTCTTTCAATCGTCGTCTTGAGTTGGCTCTTCCCAGCGACGATGAGTCGCATGTTCGAGGTAACGCTGAATCTGGGCAACGTTTGTACGTCGAGTGTCGTTAGCGAGCGCACTAACGGAGACAAAGGTAAATGAATTCACAATCAGTCCGTAGAATCCGGGGGCGAACCCCGGTAAGTTCGCTGGTAGTGAAATGACGCTAAAGGTGAGCAAGGAGGTGACCGTGACGCCGAGTACAAACCCGACTATCGCACCGGATCGGGACGCCCGAGGCCAAACCAGTCCGCCAACCAGGATCGGGAAGACCTGAGCAGCGTTGTAGAGCGAGACGGCGGCGAGGTCGAGAATGAACTCGACCTGCTGGATGGCGATGACGTACGAGATCCCACCAAGCAGGGGGACCAGCAGTTGGGCGGCACGAGTTACGGTCTGCTCGTCGACGTCACTTCCGGCGAGGGGCTCGTACCAGTCGCGGGTGATCAGCGTCGAGACGGCGTGGAGCTGTGAATCGGCCGTGCTCATCGCGGCGGCGATTGCGCCGGCCAGGACGATGGACGCGAACCAAACCGGTGTGAACTCGAACAGCACCATAGGGATTGCAGCGTCGGGTCGGGCAAGGTCCGGGAAGGCTGCGACCGCGCCGAGCGCCAGAAACGCCGTTGGGACGTAGAAGAGGATCAGGTATCCGGTACCAAACGCTGCGGTCCACCTGAGGACTCGCGGCGAGCGCGCTGCGACGTAGCGCAGAAACAGGTGTGGCATCATCATTGCCCCAAGTGCGAACGTGAACCAGAAAGTCGTGTAGAACGCCGGGGTGAACAGGCCCGCTGGCCCGGGAAGGGTCAGGTACGCGGCGAAGTTCTCGGCCAGTTGCGTCCAGAACGACGCCGGGCCCTGATACGCGGTAAAGACGAAGACCAAGCCGGCGAGCCACATCGCGCCGAAGAGGAACACGCCCTGAATCGTGTCTGTCCAGGCGACGGCACGCAGGCCACCGAGCCACACGTAGAGGATTCCGGCGAGCAAGAGAAGCCCCGCACCGACCTCGAAACTCACGAGGCCGTCCGTCGCGGTCTCGAAGACGAGTCCGCTTCCGATCATCTGGATGGCGACGTACGGGAACGTAAAGACGATGAGCGTCAGGCTGACGAGTCGCGCCAGGAGTGCAGAATCGTACAGGTCCCCGACGAGGTCCGCGGGCGTGATGTAGCCGTACTTCTTCCCGAGCAGCCACACGCGGGTGCCGAGAACCCACAGGATGAGCCCCGACAGCGCCACCCAGAGAAACGCCGCTCCGAAGATGCCGATGCCGTTGCCGTAGACGAAGCCGCCTATGCCCAGGAATGCAAACGCGGAGTGATAGGTGGCTGCGTAGGTGAACAGGAGAACGACGAGGCCGAGGTCCCGACCGGCAGCCATCCAGTCGTCGATTTCGAGCGTCCCGACCTGCCATCCGCGGTACCCTACAGCGAGGATGATGAGGAGATAGACACCGATGGTGGCCAGCGCGACAGCGGCCTGGAGGGAGACCATCAGTCCACCCAGGAGTCACCCGGATCACCGTCAGGACCCAGTGACGTCCCTTCGGTACGTTCGAACTCGGGTGGAACCTGATCTTCGGTCAGGCCAAACGCGTTTCGGTGTGCGGCCCAGACCAGGACGAGGGATCCGACCACCCCCCAGCAAACGAACCAGAGATACAGTGGAGCGTATCCCAGGAAGAGGGTACTACTGCTGACTGCTGTCACGACTGGTGGATTCAACGCGAGGAGAACGATAGCGAAGAAAGCGGTAGCGAATTTTCCGGCCGTCGAAGTAGGAAGGATCACGGCCCTCCGTTAATTGGAGAGGTACTTCGTTTGCTCGCCTATTATATTCGGTAGCAGAACAGCCATACCCTTTTGGACGAAACCGACCGCCGTCGTAGACCCGCACGTCCACCTTGTCCACCTGTACGAGCTCGTAAAGCCGGTTTATCCCCTCTTGGGCTTCGGATCGATCGTACTGTTCCAAGTCGTCAACGAATCCGCGTTCGAGTTCGTCGATGGTGCGCTGGTCAGTGTCGGTTCCGACGAGGAACTCGACGCGGTCGGCTCCTCGGAGGTTCTCTTTCAGCAGATCGAACCCACCGAGATAGAAGTAGCCGACGGCGATGCGGACGGTCTCGGCCTCGGGTGCGAGCGCGTTCGCTCGCTCAGCGACGTCGAACTCCCGGTTGTCGAGGACGTCGGAGTAGCCGGACCAGTCTTCCTCAACCATCGGTGTTTTCCAGCGCTTCCATCGAGACACCGTATATCTCGGCGATCGTCTCGTCGATCTCCGATTGGAGTTCCTCGATGCTCCGTTCGCTCTCTCCTTTGCGTATTCGGATGGCTTCTTCGATGAGTCCCTCGACCGCCTGTCTCTCGGCGTCGGTCGGCATTTTCACCGGGATAAGCCGTATATTCTGCGTCGATACCCCTTCGCTGTTGATGAAGTTCTCGAAGATGTGGACACAGACCGCCGAATTGAGGACCCCGGTGAGGTATTCGGCGGTGATCTTCCGGGTGTGCGGGAAGAACAGGTTGCCGTTCTCGATGACTTTGTCGTTCGAATACCGAACACGTATCCGAGCGAACCCCCCGAGGACGGCGTACACTCCCTCTCTGAAGAAGACGTCTCTGTTCCGGATGTACCCCGTTTCGTCGATCTTTTCTACGAACTCCCTGGACCAGTTGATGTACTGGTCGGACTGTTTGTAGTAGGTTTCGTCTTCGGTGAACCCCTTCTCGATGGGAACCCACACTTCGTCCGTATCGCGTTCGATTCCATACTCCCTTTCGGCTCCCGTGAGACTGTCTATGTCCGCGATGTGGTCTTCGGTTATCACACGACAGAGACGCGATTGGCCGAACCCTTCCTCGTTTTTGGTTACGTACGCGAAGTCGTCTCCGTTCCGTTCTTTAACTTTCCTCACTCCCCTGGTTCCTTCGAGATACGCCAGGTATTCCCTGTTGTTGCCGGTAGAGAGCCCTTGACCACCCTGCGTAAGCAGTCCCATAATCGACGTGTCGCCAGGCGATAGCTGGTCGACGTGTTCAGAATATATCTCGGACAGATTGTCTTCGATGTGCGTCGAATCCATGATCGCGTCCGACCATCGCTCGCTCGTGTCCTTGATATCTGAGAGGAAGCTATCGTGAAGATAGAGGTTCGTCTCCGTCGGCTCGAAGAAGGCGCTTCTGAGGGTGTTCCGATAGAGGCCTACCGGAACGGAGTACCCTCGGGAGGGCGGAGGGAGTTCGAGGGCGGTCGGTCCATCTTCGGAGGTCGACGCTTCCCCCGAGATCTCGACGAGGTTCCCGACGAGGGACCGGTACTCCCCGATCGCTGTTTCGGAAGCGTCGACGTACGAGAATCGGTAATCGTGCGTTTTGGATCGTTTCCGGAGCGTGAATATTGCAGGTTCGACCGTCGCATCGAACGTATTCGGATTCGCTCTGAGGAGATCGTGGAGCCGGTTCTGCTGAAGTAGGTTCCGCGTCGTCTCCTTCGAACCGATCGTGTAGAAGGTGTCACTCGTTATGTACGAGAGGACGCCTCCCTCGCGCGTGAGTTCCCAGCCACGAACGTTGAACTTCTGATAGAGGTCGTGGCGCATGCGCGGAATCGTCTCGTAGAAGTCGTACTTCTCGTCGTAAAAGCGGGCTAACTCTCCGATATAGCTCTGCTGGGACTGTCCCTCGTACGGTGGATTACCGATAACGATGTCGAACCCGCCTTCCAGGATTACCTCCGGAATGTTCGTAGTCCAGGCGAACGTCTCCTCGGCAGCGTCGGCGACGGGAGTCATCCAGCTCCCTTTCTCTATGGCCAACTGAGTCTCCAGTTCGGCCGTGAGTTCGTCGAGACGTCCGGTGAGACGGTCTATTGCCTCTCCGTGCGCGGTCTGGTATCTCGTTCTCACTCGGTGAATTTTTTCTAGCGTGTCGTCGAGCCCGCCGGTCAGCGTTGCTTGTCGGGCGTCGACGTTCGTCGGATCGTGTTCGCCGACGAGGCTGTTCCCGACGAAGAACTTGAACCCAAGGTTGGGCAGTGCGAACGCTTCGTTGGAATCGAGGAACTCCTCGTGATCCACGTCCAGGTCCTTCATCAGGTGGAGCCAGACACGGAACTTACACAGTTCGATGCCGCCGGCGTCGATGTCGACGCCGTAGAGCGTGTCCGCGATGAACTCCTCCTGCGCTCGAACCGGCCGCGCCCGTCGCCCCGACGCCCGTCTAGCGCCTCCGAAACCGCGACGAGTTCCTCCAGCATGGCGATGATGAACGCACCGCTGCCCACCGCTGGGTCCAGCACGGTCGCAGAGCGAAGCGCGTCGTCGACGGCCTCGATCCGATCGTCGGTGAGCGATTCGGGGACGGTGTGGTCGCTGACCAGTGACACGGCCTCCTCGTGAGAGACGTCGGTTTGTCCCAGCAGGTGCTGCTTGAGGGCGTTCTTCGTCATGTAGGCGGTAATCGGCTTCGGCGTGTAGAATGCGCCCACCTCCGAACGCTCGTCTTCCTGCATGAACATCTCGAAGATGCGCCCGACGAACTCCGGATCGACGACGAGTTCCCGTTCGCTGGGGTTCGACTCGCGTAGCGAGAGCTTGTATCTCCGGAGGAACCCTTCGGGCTCGCCGTCGTCGCCTCCCTCCGGACTGAGGAGTGTGTCGAAGAACGCCTCGTCGATTTCGACGTCCTTCTCGATGTCCTTGCGGTCGAACAGACCGCCGTTGAGGAAGGGAATCCGACCGAGTTCGTCCGACTCCGTCGTGCCCTCTTCCGAGAGCGCTTCGAAGAACAGCGGCTCGAACAGGTCGTCGTAGACGTGCTGATCGGGCTCTTCGGCCACCGCTTCGTACCTGTTTTCGACGTAGTCGACGTCCCCGTCGAGCCACCCCTTCTCCTCGATAAACAGCAGGAACAACACTCGGTTGACGACAGTTCTCGTGTAGGCGTTCAGGTTCTCCTCCGGGTCTCTCAGACCACGAACTGCGTCCTGGAGATCCGTTCGGAATATCTCTCCGAAGTCTCGATAGAAGCTCCGCGTGAGCTCCCGGATGGAGAAGACGTCCTCGACGTCGCCTTCGAGACTCGTTCGTCCCTGCCCGGAACCTGCGGCGAGGTCGTCGAGAGAGTCGAGATAGGCCGGTTCGACGCCGAACCGCTCGACCGTGAAGTAGTAGAGGTCGAAGGTACCCTCGACGTCCTCCGACGAGAACTGCTCCTGGAGGCGGAGGAAGGTGAGGTCGTCGTTCAGCGGACTGGTTAGCGGCCCCTCGTCGGAGTTCCTGTACGCGATGACAGTGAACAGCTCGTTGATCGGGCTCCCGTGTCGTTTCAGGTGTCGTTTCAGATCGCTAAATGCGGGGCCATCCCCGGACGCTTCCAGCTCGATGTATCGAACGACGCCCTCTCCGTTCTCGTCGACCAGGTGTGCCTCGTACCAGTCGTTCCTCCCCCGATTGCGCTCGATTCCGCTCGGCACGTGGACGACGGTACCGTAGTTTCAGTACCTCACAAAGCATCGCCAGTTAGTCGGACCTGAGTCACCTGTTTTGTCGTGATGAGTCGTCGATAGCGGTTGGACAGCACT
>Ga0207718_100372_pt1 | contig 44282 bp, 44 predicted proteins | sample A23M2SouthBayCA_FD_187749 | JGI IMG/M metagenome (GOLD analysis project Ga0207718, IMG submission 187749) | Aerobic enrichment media microbial communities from Eden Landing Ponds, California, USA - A23 M2 (SPAdes) | ecosystem: Environmental > Aquatic > Marine > Unclassified | place: Emeryville... | reverse complement strand
TGGTCGACAAGCACGACCAGGGCGCCATCTGGGGCGGCCACCCGATCCTCGCGCTGGACGTGTGGGAGCACTCCTACTACTACGACTACGGCCCCGCACGCGGCGACTTCATCAGCGCCTTCTTCGAAGTCGTCGACTGGGACGAACCCTCGACCCGCTACGAACAGGCCCTCGAACTCTTCGAGTAAGTCGGAGACGACGAACGGATCCGGAGGGATCCGAGCACACCATCGAACTTCTTTCGACACCCCGTCCGACACCCGCTGCGCCGCGCAACCCCGTCACGCCGGTCCCGAACGCACGCGATGCTCACGGTGGGTTCCCCTGCCACCCACAGTTAGGGCGCTCGCGACCCACACGAACCCCATGGAACTCGCAGATGGCGTGTACGCGCTGGAGTTGACGATGGAACGGGAGGAGGGAACGGCCGCGTTCCACCCCGTGGCCGTCGAAACGCCGCGGGGGCCACTGCTCGTCGATGTCGGACTTCCGGGGCAGACCGACCAACTGGCGGCGGCGCTGTCGGAGCACGGCCTCGACCTGTCGGAGGCTCGTGCGATCGTGCTCACGCACCACGACGGCGACCACGCGGGCTGTCTGGCGTCGGCGTGCGAGCGTGCGTCCGACCCCGTCGTGTACGCACACGAGGCGGCGGCACCGTACGTCGACGGACGGGAGTTCCCGGTCAAGAGCGACCCCGACGGCGACCGCTACGAGCCGGTTCCGATCGACGTGGAGCTACAGGACGGCGTAACGTTCCGGACGAAGGCCGGGCCGATGCGGGCGGTGTTCACGCCCGGCCACGCGCCCGGTCATCTGGCGTTTCACCTCCCCGAGGCCGGGCTGCTGCTCGCGGGAGACGCGCTCCGCGGCGACGACGGCGAGTTGGTCGGCCCCGCGGAGCACTTCACGCCCGACATGGCCGAGGCGACCCGATCGGTCGGACGGCTCGCGGAGTTGGACGTGGAGACGATCCACTGCTACCACGGCGGCACCGTCGACGCCGGGACCGCCGAGGTCGAGGCGATCTACGAGTCGTTGGCGGCCGAGCACGTGGGATAGGGAGTCGGGGTCGAGAACGGACCGCGCGGAGGTTCCGCCACCAGACGATTCATGTCGCCACCGACCGAGGCGCCGATCGATGAAGCACATCGAGATCGACGAGGTCGAGACCGGCGGCTTTGGCAACGACGTGGAGATGCGACCCCTCACCGACGCGCTCGGGACCGAGGACATGGCGATCAACCACTACCGCCTCGATCCGGGCGAGGACTTCTCCGGCGGGATGCACACCCACCTCGACCAGGAGGAGGTGTTCGTGATCCTCTCGGGCACGGCGACGTTCGAGACGGAGGACGGAACCGTCGAGGTCGGCGAGGGGGAGGCGATCCGATTCGCGCCCGGCGAGTACCAGACCGGGAGCAACGAGGGCGAGGAGGCCGTCGACGCGCTCGCGCTCGGCGCGCCGGCAAATTCGACGGAACTGCGCGTCCCGGCCGAGTGCCGCGAGTGCGGTCACGAGGCGCTCGCGGCGGTGCCCGGGGACGACGGCATGGAGTTCGCCTGCCCCGAGTGCGGAACCGAGGCGGACCTCCCGACGTAGCCGACGACGATCGCGACCGTTCGGGACCGTCCCCGACTGTCCCCGACCGTTCGCGACCCGCCGCGCTTTAGCGACGCCGCGAGCTACGAACTGGCATGCCGATCGAGAAATCGGAGTTCCCCGGGCTGTACCCGTGCGACTTCTACACGCCCGCGGAGCTGTTCGAGCCGGACCGGATGTACACCGTCTACGAGATCGCGCGGCTCCTGCAGGGGCTGGAGCCGGACGCCGAGATCGAGGAGGGGGCCGAGGAGGTCCTGCTCGACTGGGCGATCCCGTGGATCATGACCAACTCGGAGGAGCTCGTCGTCGCGGAGCCGCGCGGGGACGACGAGCCCGGCTACTACGGCGTGCGCCGCCCGGGGGACCTCGACGGTGCCGACGGAGCCGCCGACGACGCGGCCGCCGGCGATGACCCCGGGAACCCGGACGACGCGTCGACCGACGGAGCGTGAAGCTCCTCGTCGCCGGGGGGGACCCCGTCGACGCGGGCAAGACGACGTTCGCGGTCGGGCTCGCCGCGCGGCTCCGCGCCGACGGCTCGCGACTGTCCGTGTTCAAACCCCGCGCCGGCAACGACCGGTGGTTCGACCACGACGACGTGCGTCGCGCGGCGGGCGACGGCCGGCTCTACGGGAAGGACATCGACCGGCTGCTCCGCGCGGCCGGCAGCGACGCGAGCCACGAGCAACGGAACCCGATCCACCGCCTCTGGAGGCCGACGCCGGACGAAACCGGGCTCCTCGGCGAGTCCGGGCGGACGTTCCTCGTCGACCGCGTCCGGAGCGCCGACGGCGACGAGTGGGTGGTGAACGGAACGACCGAGCTCCCCGACCGGCTCCGCGACGACCTCCCGCTCGCGGGCGCCCGCCGCGTCGACTCGATCCGGGCGTTCAACGACGCGATGCGCGACCTCCACCTGCCCGCGCTCGACCGCCTCGCGGACGACGTTCGCGCGGCCGGGGAGTCGGGCGTCGCGATCGTGGAGTCGTACGGCGACGTGGCGATGCCGCTTCGCGGGATCGACTTCGACGCCGTCGCCGTCGTCGACCCCGGCCGGTGTCGCGTGTACGGCGGCGGTCGGTGGGTGATCGCGCGCGAGACCACGACCGGCGACCGCGACGAGGGGACGCTCGAGGTCCACGTCGACCGCGTGACCGGGATGCTCGATCCCCTCTCGACGCACGACCTCCGGCCGCTGACCGGCGACGAGCGGGGCGATCCCGACGCCGTCGCGTCGGCGTACCGGGAGGCGTACGGCGAGTTGCTGGCGGCGGCGCGGGACCGGTAGCACGCGATCGGTAGCACGGTCGGCGGCGCGGGCCGGCGACGGCCGCGCCGTGGCGGTCGTCCGCTACTTCTGCCGCCCGTTCCAGCTACCGCGCCGCTACCGCGTCCGCGCCGCCCGCCCGGCGAGTTCCACGTGATCGAACGGCGAGTCCAGCACGCTGGGCCCGTGGCCGACGTGGAGCTCTCGAAGGCTGTCGCCGTCGACGCGGTCGCGCACGCGGTCGATGCTCCGGATCAGCGTGTCGCGGTCACCCTCCTCCAAGTCCGTTCGACCGAAGCCGCCGTTCTGGAAGATCAGATCGCCGGCGAACAGTACGCCCGCGTCCTCGTCGTACAGGCAGAGGTGGTCGTTCTTGTGACCGGGCGTGTGCAGCGCCTCGTACGTTCCGAGGCCCAACTCGACGCTCCCCCCGTCGGGGATCTCGTTGTCGACCGAGGGCTGGCTCGTGTCGAAGCCCCACGTCTCGACGCCGAAGGCGTCGCACACGGCCTCGACGTTGCCGACGTGGTCGCGGTGCGTGTGCGTGAGGACGACCGCGTCGAGGTCGTCGACACGCTCGCGGATCGCGGGGAGGACGTCGAAGTTCGCGCCGGTGTCGACGAGCACGCGCCGGCCCGCGTCGCCGTCGTCGGCCGTCGCGGGCGAGTCGGCGCTCGCGGGGCCGGAGACGAGGAACGCGTTGCTCGTGAACGCCTGCACGCCGGCGGCGAGGTTGTGGATCACGGGCGTGCGTTGGGCGGCACGGACCTTGGGGGTTCCCGTCGCGGCCGGACGCTCGGGCCCGGGTCCGGTAGGTCTATCACGGACGCCCCGCGCTTCTCGCGTATGCAGCAGTACCTCTCGACCGTGGAGGACGTGCTCCGGGACGGCACGTACAAGCCGAACCGGACCGGCGTCGACACGCTCTCCGCGTTCTCCGCGCACTACGAGGCCGACCTCGCGGACGGCTTCCCCCTGCTCACGACGAAGGACCTGTCGGGCTTTCGCTGGAACTCGCTCATTCACGAACTGCTCTGGTATCTCTCGGGCGAGGAGCACGTCCGCGACCTCAGCGAGAAGACCGGCATCTGGGACGCGTGGGCCGACGAGGAGGGACGCCTCGACACCGCCTACGGCCGTTTCTGGCGTCGGTACCCCGTTCCGGAGGAGGGGCTGGAGGGGGAGACGTGGCCCGACGACAGCCACCGCTGGATGAACGACGACGAGCGCACCTTCGACCAGCTCGCGTACGTCCTCGACACCCTCCGCGAGAACCCGAACTCCCGACGGATCGTCGTGAACGCGTGGCACCCCGCGAACGCGACCGTCTCGACGCTCCCGCCGTGTCACTACACCTTCGTGTTCAACGTCCAGGGCGACCGCCTGAACCTCCATCTCACCCAGCGATCCGGCGATCTGGCGCTCGGCATCCCGTTCAACATCGCCGCCTACTCGATCCTCCTCACCGCCGTGGCCCAGCGCACCGGCTTCGAGCCCGGAACGTTCGCCCACAGCGTCGTCGACGCCCACGTCTACTGCGGCACCGGCGAGCGCGGGGACTGGTACGGCGACGCCGACGCCCGCGCGATGCTCCGGGACGGCCTCGCCGACGCGGACTCGCGCGAGGACTACGAGCGGCTGGCCGACTGGGTCGAGGAGACGGCGCCCGCGGAGGCCGACGGCGACGAGAAGCAGGACCACGTCCCCGGCCTGCTGCGGCAGCTCGGCCGCGAGCCCCGCGAGAAGCCGACGCTGCGCGTCGCCGACAAGCCGCTCGACGACTTGGTGTTCGACGACATCGAGCTGCTGAACTACGATCCCGCGCCGGGAATCGAGTTCGCGGTCGCCGAGTGATGGCCGGCGACGGGACCGACGAGGGCGGCGGGGCCAACGGGGACGGCGAGACGGACGACACCGACGCGACGGCGGGTTCTCGCGTCCGCGTCTCGCTCGTCGCCGCCGTCGCCGCCAACGGCGTCATCGGCGCCGACGGCGGCATGCCGTGGCACTACCCCGCCGACATGCGCCACTTCAAGGAGACGACGACCGGCCACCCCGTGATCATGGGCCGGCGGACCTACGAGTCCATCGCGAGCGATATCGGCGGCCCGCTCCCGGAGCGCACGAACGTCGTCCTCTCGCGGTCGGAGCCCGACCTCCCGGAGGAGGTGACCGTCGCAGCCTCCGTCGAGGAGGCGCTCGCGGCCGCCCGCGAGGACGCCGCCGAACGGGGCGTCGACACCGTCTACGTCGCCGGCGGCGGCGCCGTCTACGAGCAGTTCCTCTCGGTGGCCGACGAGCTGGTGCTCACGGAGATCCACGAGGCGCACGAGGGGGACACCGGATTTCCCGAGTTCGACCGCGACGAGTGGCGGGAGGTCGACCGGACGGAACACGACGCGTTCGATTTCGTCGTCTACGAGCGCCGGGCGTAGCGCTCGACCGGCCGACGACGGCACCACATGGCAGAACGGCTTTCCGCCCGCCGCGCCACGCATCGAGCGAACATGGCTCGCCCCCGCCTCGCCGCGCTCGCGTGCTGCCTGCTGCTCGTGCTCGCGGGGTGTGTCGTCGGTCCCGCGGGCAGCGACGCGACCGTCGACGGCGAGGGCACCGCGACCGCGCCGCCCGCCTCGTCCGGAACGCCGGTCACCGCCGCCCCGCCGGCCGACGGACCTCGCGTGACGGTCGTCGAGATCGTCGACGGCGACACGTTCCGGTTCGAGTACGACAACGGTACGACGGACACCGCACGCCTCCTCGGCGTCGACACCCCGGAGGTGTACGGCGAGAACTCCCCGGGCGAGTTCGAGGGCGTCCCGGACACGGACGCCGGCCGGTCGTGTCTGCGCGAGTACGCCGACCGCGCCAGCGCCTACGCGAAGAACCGACTCCTCGGCGAGGAGGTGACGCTCGCGTTCGATTCGAACGAGCCCCGCCGCGGGTACTACGATCGGCTGCTCGTGTACGTCCACCACGACGGCGGCTCGTTCAACTACGCGCTGATCGACCGGGGGCTCGCCCGCGTGTACGACTCCAGCTTCGAGCGCGGCGACGCCTTCTACGCCGCCGAGGAGCGCGCGATGACCGCGGGTCGGGGGCTGTGGTCCTGTCGCGACGGGACGCCGGCCCCCGCCGGCGACGACGAGACGACCGCCACCGCGTCCGCGACGGCGACAGTCGAGGGCGACGGGGTCGTGATCGCACCGATCCACGCCGACGCCGAGGGCGAGGACGGCGAGAACCTCAACGACGAGTACGTCGTCCTCACGAACCGCGGCGACGAGGCGGTCGACCTCTCCGGATGGACGCTGTCGGACGAGGCGGGCTTCACCTACGAGTTCCCCGACGGCGTGACGCTCGCGGCGGGCGCGTCGGTCACGCTCCACGTCGGCAGCGGCGAGGACACCGAGACCGACCTGTACTGGGGCCGGGGTCGACCGACCCTGAACAACGACGGCGAGACGGTGATCCTGCGCGACGCAAGCGGAACCGTCGTCGCGGAGCGGTCGACCTGAGGAGGTCGCGATCGACCGGGAGCGGCGGTGCTCGCCGACACGGCTATCCGTCGTACAACGATCGTTCGCGTATGCCACACCTTCGCTTCGACCTCTCGGTCGCCGTCACCGACGACGAGCGCACATCGTTCGCCGACTGGGTCGCCGAGACGTACGCCGAAGAGATGAACACCGGAACCGACCACGTGGCCGTGTCGGTCGTCGAGAGCGATCCGCAACTGGGCGGGGCGGACCCCGGGGACCCCGTCGCGCTCGTGAACGCGGACGTGCGCGTCGGGCGGACCGTCGATCAGCGTCACGGGTTCGCGCGCCGGCTGACCGCCGAACTCGACGATCGGTTCGGGATCCCGCAACGGACGGTGTACGTCGTCTTCACCGAACACGAGGGAGTCGATTTCGTCCTCGGCGGCGAACCCCTCGACGCGTGGGACCCCGCCGAGCGCGACGACGGAGACTGAGCGACCCCGAGGAGTCAGCCCTTCCGCAGCACCGCCTCGTAGTGGTGGTCGTTCGTGTACCGTACCGTGACGACCGACCACTCCGAGCCGACGCACGCCTCCCGGAGCACGTCGGGTGCGAACGGCCGGAACAGCAGGGTGTCGCCCACGTCCTCCTCGTACTCGAAGTGCATCACGCGGTAGCCCATCCCCGGCGTGGGGTCAGTCCGCCACCCGAGGAGGTCGCGCACGCCGTCGGCGTCGGGGTCGTAGTTGTCGAGCACGGCGACGGCGTCGTCGGTCGTGACGTGGGCCAGGTCGGACAGGAACTCACGGAGTCGGTGTGGCGGTCGCGCCAGCCCGAGTTGAGTCCCGTGGGCGTACACCGCCCGGAAGCGGTCGCGGTCGAACGACTCGCGCAGCGCGAACATGTCGCCTCGAACGGCCGACGCGACGCCGCGCTCGCGCATCGTCGCGACGAGGTGTTCGGACGGTTCCAGCCCCACCACCTCGCCGGCGTACCGCTCCCGAAACCTGAGCACGTCGCGCCCGGCCCCCGCGCCGAGGTCGAGCAGCGGCGTCGCCAGCCCGTCGGCGTCGAGCGTCTCGTACACGGCGTCGTCGCGCTCGTCGAAGTAGAACCGCTCGATCGGGTGTTCGAGGCGCTCGTCCCCGTCGACGCACCACAGCGGTTCCGTCTGCTCGTCGTGTGCGAAGTCGCGGATCGCCCGACCGAAGGGATCCGATCCGTCGGCGCGGGCGTCGTCCTCGGAGTCGCCGTTCGCCATGCCGACTCCGACGGGACCGGTCAGGAAACCGATGTGTAAGATCTGGTACCGCGACACATGTCGGGTGCTCTCCGTGTCACGTGTTCGGGTGGCGGAGAAACCGGCAAGGATGGCAGCTACCACACCGACTACCGACGCGGCCGGCAGTCGGGAGGTATGTCCCAACTGCTCCCCGACGAGGCCGCGGACCGACTCGTCTCGACGTGCCGGACCACCGTCGGCGACAACGCGCGCTCGGTGACGTTCTTCTCGCGGACCGACCACGAGCAGCTGTACCTGCGCGACGACCTCGAACAGGACGCCGACCTGATGGCGTTCATCGGCACCGAGCGCCAGGACTTCGCGATGGCCAGTGACGGCTACTCCGGCACCGAACTGGGCGGGTATCGCTACACGCTCCGCGTGTTCGAGAACGGGTACGCCGTCCGCATCGACGGCCGCGACAAGGGCGTGCTCGTCACCAGCGACGGGATGGAGCTTCGCGACTTCAACCACCTCGCCAACGCCGTCTCGTCGACGCTCGAGGAGTGGGAGGGCGAGGTCTGAGCGCGACGAACCGAAGACGTTTCTCGTTCCTCTACGGAGGTCGGGCATGGTCCTCCCGCTGGAGATGGGCTGGCGACACCTCCTGTTCGAGAACTGGCCGGTCGATCCCGACGTGATGGACGCGCACCTCCCCGACGGGCTGGAACCGGACACCTACGACGGCTCCGCGTGGCTCTCCGTCGTCCCGTTCACGAACGTCGCGGTCCGCCCGAGGGGTCTCCCGGCGGGGGCCGGCATCCGTCTGCCCGAGTTGAACGTTCGCACGTACGTCACCCGCGACGGCGTCCCGAGCGTCTACTTCTTCAGCCTCGACGCGCAGGGCGTCGCGAGCGTCGTCGGCGCGCGCGTGTTCCACCACCTCCCGTACTACTACGCGCGGATCTCGCTCGGCTCGGACGGCCGCGGCGGCGTCCGCTTCCGGAGCCGGCGACTTCACCCCGGCTCGCGACCGGCACGCTACGAGGCGACGTATCGCCCGACTGGCGAGCCGTTCCGTGCCCCGGACGACCCCCTTGCCGAGTTCCTCGCGGAGCGCTACCGCTTCTACACCGAGGCGCAGGACGGGTCGATCCGGTACACGGACGTGGAGCACGAGCCGTGGACGTTGTACCCGGCCGAGGCCGACGTGACGGCGAACACCGTCCTGAAGTCGCACGGGTTCGCCGAGCCGGACGCCGACCCGGTGTACCACTACAGCCGCGGGCTGGACGTGGTCACCTCGCGGAGCAGGCGGCTGTAAGGGATCGCGGGCGGACCCGAACCGCGCGGGCGACGACTACTCCCAGAAGCTCTTCGTCCGCGCGTACTGCCGCTCCTGCGTGAGGATGTCCCGGTAGAAGTCGTCCTCGTTCTCGCGCAGCTTCCCGATGATGCGGGCGGCGTTGTGCGGCCCGACTCCCCTGGCCGCCAGCGCGATCACGGCCTGTTTCCCGTGCGCCTGCACGAGGTTCGCCGAGCGGTTCGCCTTCCGCGTCAGCGTCTCCTGTTCGTCGTCCTTGTCGCTCGCGCGGACCGCCTTCACCGTCTCCTCGTCCCACGGATTCAGCGCGGCGATGCGGGTGGACCCGCACTCGGGACACTCCGGGCCGTCGCGCACGCGCCGCACCTTCGTGCGCTGGTTCCACTCGCCGCAGTGGACGCACAGCTGGATCACGTGGTCGTCCATGATCCGGTCGCGGATCGTCTCGATCACGGAGGCGTCGGCGTTCTCGGGGACGAGGAACTCCCGGCCCGACGAGCGGCCGTCGGTGCCGAGCGGCGTGCGCTCGCGGGCGGCGACGACCGCCACGTCGCCGGCGCGGATCTCGGCGAGCAGCTCGGCCGTCTCCTCGACGGCGAGTTCGGTGTGGAACACCTCCCGCACCGCCTCGTCGAAGACGGGCGTGCCCTCCAGCGCCGCCATGAGGCGGTCGCCGCCGAAGCGCTCCTTCCCCCGATACCGCTTCAGCGCGCCGAACTTCGCGGCGACGTGTGCGAGCGTGAACTTGAGCGTGTCCGAGTTCTTGAGCGCCAACTCCAGCAGCGCCTCCACGTGCGCGGGATCGGTCTCCTCCAGCACCTCGATGACGGTGCCCGGCGTGACGCCGTTGGGGACCTCCAACTCGACGCGGTAGGGGTCGGCCTCCATCCCGACCGACGAGCCGGTCCGCTGGCCGATCAGCGCCGAGAGGAGCCTGCCGAGCGTGCGGTTCACCTCGTGGCCGAAGGCGGCGTTGACGGCGATGCCCCTTCCCGTGCCCTCCACGACGATCCGATCGTCCGTCGGCATCGGGTGGCCCGCCTCGACGTGGCGTCCGACCGTATCGAGCCCCACGCGGATCGTCTCGGCCTCCGCGGGATAGCGACCGGCGAACTCGCGAGCGACCGCGTCGGCGTCTGCGCCGCCCGCGAACTGCGGCTCCGCCACGTCGCGCATCTCACCCACCTCCGCGGCGACGGCCCGTGGGACCGGGATCTCCTGTCCGGTCCAGGAGGGCACCTCCCCCGCGGGGTCCTCGATGGGCGTGACGTTCACCTCCGACTCCTCCTCGTCGATGTCGTTGATGCGCCACAGCTCCCCGCGCTGGATGAACGCCTCGCCCGGCTGCGCGAAGTTGACGACGAAGCGTTCGTCGAGCGTGCCGATCTGCCGGCGCGAGGAGATGTCGTACACGTCGTACGTCTCCTCGTCGGGGATCATCGAGAGGTTCCGGTAGTAGTACTGCCAGGTGCCGCCCGACGTCTCGAGCACGTCGCGCTCCTCGTCGATCCACAGCAGGCGGTTACCCGACAGCTCCCGGGCGACCTCCCGGAACGTCTCCTCGGGGAGGCCACGGAACGGGTACGCCCGCGTGATCAGTTCGTACGCCTCGCGGGCGTCGACCTCGCCCATGTCCATCAGCAGGCCGACGATCTGGTTCGCGAGCGTGTCGAGGCTGCCGTGGTGGATGCCCGACTCCTCCACGTCGCCCTCGACGGCCCGCCGGGCGATCGCCAGCGCCTCCATCGTGTCGTCGGGGCTGTCGGTGACGACGGTGCCGCGGCTCACCTCGTCGCGGCGGTGGCCCGCACGGCCGACCCGCTGGAGCAGGCGCGCGACCTCGCGCGGGGAGTTGTACTGCACGACGTGATCCACCCTCCCCACGTCGATCCCCAGTTCCATCGACGAGGTGCACACGAGCCCCGCGACCTCGCCGGATTTGAACCCCTCCTCGACCTCGATGCGGGCCTCCTTCGACAGCGACCCGTGGTGGACGCCGATCGGCTCGCCGAGCGTCTTGAACCGCGATCCCAGCGCCTCCGCGGTCTGTCGGGTGTTCACGAAGATCAGGACCGACTCGTTCTCGCGGACGACGTCGCGGATCAGTCGGACGTGGCTGGCGATGTCGGGGTCCGTCGCCAGCTTTCCCGCGAGGCGCTCGTCCTCCGGCGTCACCTCGGGGGAGACCACGTCGAACTCGACCTCGCTCCCCACGTCCACTTCGAGTATCTCACAGCCCCGGTCGCCGGTGAGGAACTTCCCGACCTCCTCGGGATCGCCGACCGTCGCGGAGAGACCGATGCGCTGGAAGTCCCCGGCGAGTCGGCGCACTCGCTCCAGACCGACGGTCAGTTGCGCGCCACGCTTGGAGGCCGCGAGTTCGTGGACCTCGTCGACGACGACGTGGTCGACGTCCGAGAGTGCCGCGCGGAGCTTCTCGCCGGTCAGCATCGCCTGCAGCGTCTCCGGCGTGGTCACCAGCACGTCCGGCGGGTCGTTCGCCTGCTTGCTCCGCTGGTAGTCCGTGGTGTCGCCGTGGCGCACCTGCACGTCCAGATCGAGGTACTCGCCCCACCACTCCAGGCGCTCGCGCATGTCGCGGTTGAGCGCCCGCAGCGGCGTCACGTACAGCGCGCCCAGCCCCTCGGGACGCGTCTCGGCGAGCGCCGACAGCACGGGCAGCATCGCGGTCTCCGTCTTGCCGGTCCCCGTTGGGGCGATGACGAGGGCGTCGTCGCCGTCGGCTATCGGCGGGATCGCCCGCCGCTGTGGCGCCGTGGGCGTCGTAAACCCGCGCTCGGAGAGGGCCGATCGCACCTCGTCGCCAAGCGCCGCGAAGGCGTCCATCCCCGTCGCTCGCGGCGTGTCGCTCATCGACGCGAATTGCGGCGCGAGCCGGTTAAGCGTCGCGCTCCCGGCGTTCGGGGGCCGCGTCGCAGCCGGGCTCGACCCCGCGGTTCACTCCCGGCTGACGGCGATGTTCCGGACGGTGCCGTCGCACTCCGGACACGTCCCCGGATGGCTGTTCGACCGGGTCCGTCCGCCGCAGCCGAGGCACTCGAACACGCCCTCCGACGGGCTGTACGGATCGATGTCGTTGGTCGGCATGCCAAAGGCTACCACGACAGTGGTTGTAACTGTTTTCTACGAATAACTATGTGTAGTTCTAGGTGTGAAAGGAGTATCGGTGGACGATCGTCAAGAAATAGCCGCTACAACAGCTCTTCCTCCGCCAGCTCGACGGCGTTGCGGACCGCGCCGACCGAGGTGAGGTAGCCGGCGCCGACGCCCGCCTTCGACGCCCTCGCGGCCGCGCCGGTGAGCACCGTCGGTCCCAACTGCGCGACGGCGCCGTCGCCGACGGAGACGAGCCAGCCGGGCACCTCGAAGCGGTACCGGGCGAGACGCGGGGCGAAGTCGTCCGGGGACGCCGACAGTTCGTGGTCGACCAGCCGGCCGAGGTTCTCGGCGACCGTCTTCGCCTCGCGGACGGCAGCCGAGGCGGAGGCCGGCACCGGCTCTCCGTCGGCGTCGACGACGCGGGCGGCGTCGCCCAGCGCGAACGTTCGCTCCGTGAGCCGGAGGTCCGCCCGCACGACGGGCCGGTCGCCGCCGACCGCGTCGTCGCCGGCGATGCCGCCGGTCCAGACGAGTTGGTCGTAGCCGAGATCGCCCGCGTCGGTGACGATCCGGTCGTCGAACACCTTCTCAACCGCGGTGTCCGTCTCGACGTCGACGCCGCAGGCCTCCAACTGTTCACGGACGGCCCGGCTGAAGTTCGAGGGGAAGTTCGGGGCCACCTCCTCCAACTGCTCGACCAGCGCGATCTCCACGTCGTCGGGCACCTCGGCGCCCTCCTCGCGGGCCAGCGCGGCGAGTTCGCCGGCGACCTGCACGCCCGACAGGCCGGCGCCACCGACCACGACGCGGCCGTCGTCGTCGACCACCTCGAAGAACTGCTCCCGGATCGCCGCGGCGTCATCGAGCGACTTCAGCGGTATCGCGTGCTCCCGAAGACCCTCGATCCCGTAGTAGGCGGTCTCCGAGCCGAGACACACCGCGCCGTAGTCCCACTCGATCGCGTCGCCGTCGGCCAACTCGGCTCGGCCCGCCTCGGCGTCCACGTCGACGACGCGGTCGACGACCAGTTCCGCACGGTCGAGCAGGTCGTCGAGGGGCACCGAGATCGCCTCCGCGATCGCGGGCCGGCGGATCGCGCGGTGGGTCTCGTGGACGAGCACGTGATCCTCGCGGTCGTTGACGAGCGTGATGTCCGCCTCCGGCGGGAGTCGAGATTCGAGCCTTCGAGTCAGGGCGACGCCGGCGTAGCCGGCGCCGAGAACGGCGACATGCATGTGAGTCACCGTACGGGACACGTGGGTAAGGGCGTGGCGGGCGATCGAGTCGGTCGCGTGCGAAGGTTCATGTACCGAACCGGGACCAGCACGCCCGTGACGTGAGGACGGCCCGCGGGCGACGAGCGGGTGTGCGGCGCACCGCCCGCGGGGGTTGGAGCGACCGAGCGATCGGCGACGCTCCGGGACGCAGCCGCGCCGCCTGTCAGCCGGGGGCGCAGCGACGGCTTCGCGTCGGCCGGACCCGCGCCCGTCCCCCGTCAAATCCCGGAGCGGTGCCTCCGGATCAGAACAGCGACTTCGACTCCCCGAGCACTCGCGCCGGACCGCCGACCTCCCAGATGTCGGTCTCGACGCCGACCTCGGCGATCCGCTCCTCGACGCGCTCGGCGTGCTCGACGGGCGTGTTGACGTAGACGCTCGCGCCGGTGTCCGTCGAGAAGTAGACGGGAACACCCTCCTGTTCGCGGAGCTCTCGGACGGCGTTGAACACAGCGATCGTCTCGGGTTGCCAGTACACCCAGCCCGCGGGGCCGGTCATGGTCGTCGCCGTCAGCGACAGCGAATCGTGCTCGGCGATCTCGAAGATCCCGGAGAACTCACCGACGCGGAGGCGGTCACGCATCCGCTGGAGCTGCTCGTGGACGTGCGCCATCCGCGCGTCGAACATGTGGCTCGCCTCCGCCTCGCGATGGGCCTCCTCGGTCTCCTTGTAGGCCGGAACGAGCGCCGTGACCACGCGCAGGTCCTCTTCGGGGTCGAAGCCGTCCGGGCCGACGCCCGCGTCGAGGCGTTCTGCGCGGCAGTCCTCGTCGTTCATCCCGGCGTACAGCACGGAGTAGGCGCCGGTGACGGCACGGGCGGCGGACGACGAGCCGCGGCGCGCGACCGTCGATATCTCCGGGCGCGTCATATCGAGCCCCGCGGCCTCCACGAGCGACATCGCTAGCGCCGCAAACCCCGAGGAGGAGGAACCGAAGCCGACGTTCGACGGGAACGAGTTCTCCGACTCGACGCGGACGGCGGCGTCGAGATCCGCGAGGTCGCGGACGTGGTCGGCGACCATCTCGATCCGCTCGGCGCCGCGGCCGTCGACGCTCTCGCCGTCGATGCGGTACTCGTCGTCGGTCGGCGACGCATCCGGCTCCCACTCGACGGTCGTCGTCGTTCGTGACGGGGCCGTACAGAGACTGATCGAGTCGTGATACGGGAGCCGACGTTCGGCGTCGCGCATCCCGTGGTACTTCACGAGGCCCTGGATGGGGTGGGCAGTCGCCGTGGCTTTCATACCCGCCGAACGGGCGGGCGGGTGGTTAGTCGTTCCGAATGGCCCTCCCCCGGCCCGTCGAGCGTCGCGGCCGGCCGGCCCGCGTCAGTCGTATTCGTAGAAGCCCTTCCCGGTCTTCTTCCCCAGATCGCCGGCGGCGACCTTCCGCTTGAGGAGGTACGCCGGCTTGTAGCGATCCCCGAGCTCCTCGTGGAGCGTCTCGCTGGCGTCGAGGCAGATGTCGAGACCGATGTGATCGGCGAGCTCCAGCGGGCCCATCGGGACGTTCGTCCCGAGCTTCATCCCCTTGTCCATGTCTTCCTTGGAGGCGACGCCCTCGTCGTACGCGCGGATCCCCTCGTTGATCCACGGCATGAGTACGCGGTTCGTGACGAAGCCGGGTTTGTCGTCGCTCTCCCACGTCTCCTTGCCCAGATCCTCGGCGAACGCGTGTGCGAGATCCGTCACGTCAGCGTCGGTCTTCTCGCCGGTGACGACCTCGACGCCGGTCATGATCGGGACGGGGTTCATGAAGTGGAGTCCGACGACGAGGTCCTCGCGGTCGGTCGCCGAGGCGATCGTCGTGATCGACAGCGTCGAGGTGTTCGTCGCGAGCACGACGTCCTCGTCGGTCACGTCTTCGAGGTCGACGAAGATGTCCTGCTTCACCTCCATGTCCTCTAGGGCGGCCTCGACGACGAGATCGACGTCCGCGAGATCCGCGAGATCGGTCGTGCCCGTGATCCGGTCTCGGATCGTCCCGGGCGACTCCTCGAGGTCGCCCTTCGCGTCGAGGCGCGACAGCGACGACTCGATCGCCTCGAGGCCGTTGTCCACGAACTGGCGTTCGATGTCGCGCATCACCACGTCGTAGCCGGCGGTTGCGGCGACCTGGGCGATTCCGTTGCCCATGGTTCCCGCGCCGACGACGCCCACCGTCTGGATATCGGAGAGTCCACGCATGGGGAACGATGTCCCGGCAGCCACCGTAAGCGTAGCGAAGCGACGGTGGAAATATCCGTCCGTGAGAACCCGCGCAGAAAGATTAAACCGTCCGGGTCCGACCCATCCGACAGGTGACCAGGTGTGGGGGATGAGAACGTTAGGGAGTTGAAATTCGTGGGGCCCGCGACGGCCGACGTCCTCGCGGACGCGCCGTTCGACGCGGCCGACGTTCGCGACAAGGCGGTCTCCTATCGGATGTTGATCGACGCCGGGGTGAACCCGGGCGTCGCCGCACGCATCCGGCGGGAGCACTCGCTGGCTTGGTCGTTCGAGTCGGAGGGCGAGGACCTCGCCCGCCGTTCGACGCAGATCCGCGGACTCGGCGACGCCGAACGGGCGTGGGTCGCGGCGTCGTCGGGAGACTGGCAGTCGGACGACGTCGACCAACCGAACGCCGGTGGACGGCGGGAGGGTGCCGGCGCCGACCGGAACGATCCCGGTGACGCCGACGACGAGGGGACCGCGGACGCGGACGAAGGGTCCGACGACGCGGCCGCCGAGCGGGCGTGGGTCGCCGCCTCCGCCCGCGGCGACGCGTCGGGGACGAAGACCGACGGCTCGGGCGACCCGGTCGCCGCGGAGTCCGCGTGGCGTGAGCGCTCCTCCCCGACCCCAGTTGCGGACGTTGAGGGTGTAAGCGACGACGACGCGGCCGATCTCGCGGAGGCTGGCATCACCTCCGCCCGCACGCTCGCAGTCGCCGACCCCGAGGAGGTCGCCGAGGCCCTCGACCGCGACGCCGGCCGCGTGGCCGAACTTCGCGACGCGGCCGCCGAACTCGTCGACTGATCGACCGAAGGCGATACTCGCGATCGAGTAAATATCAATTCCCGCACACCATTTGATTTATCATCGATGCCGTGGCGCATTTAGGTATGCTCCCCGACGCGGACGCGGCCATCACCCGAGACGGTAAGGCGCTCATTCTCGCGTACGACCACGGTCTCGAACACGGGCCCGTGGACTTCGAGCCGAATCCGGAGACGGCCGACCCCGAGCGGGTGTTCGACCTCGCGACCCACGACGCGGTGACGGCGATGGCGGTCGGGAAGGGCGTCGCGGAGGCGTACTACCCGAGCTACGCCGACGACGTGTCGCTGCTGGCGAAGCTCAACGGCACCTCCAACCTCTGGATGGGCGAGCCTGACTCGGCGGTGAACTGGTCGGTCGAGTACGCTGCCGAGCTGGGCGCCGACGCGATCGGCTTCACGCTGTACGGCGGCTCGAACAACGAGGTGGAGATGGCCGAGGAGTTCCGCGACGCACAGGAGGCCGCCCGCGAGCACGACATGGGCGTCGTGATGTGGTCGTACCCGCGCGGGCAGGGACTGAAGAACGACACCAGTTCGGGGACGATCGCGTACGCGGCGCGGCTCGGCCTCGAACTCGGCGCCGACATCGCGAAGGTGAAGTACCCCGGGTCGCCCGATGCGATGGCCCACGCCGCCGAGATGGCCGGCCCGGCCAAGGTGGTGATGTCCGGCGGGTCGAAGACCGACGACCGCGCGTTCCTCGAGACGGTCGCCGGCGCGATCGACGGCGGCGCGAACGGTCTCGCCGTCGGGCGCAACGTGTTCCAGCGGGAGAACCCCGAGGAGATCCTCGACGCGCTGGAGGCGGTCATCTTCGAGGAGGCCTCCGTCGACGAGGCGCTCGAGCACACCTCGACCCCCGCCGTCGCCGACGACTGATGGACGGCTCCGACGGTGACTCCGACCGCGCCGGCGACACCGGCGATCCGATCGCCGTCGCCGAGGCGGTACTGGACGCCGCCGCCGCCGCGGCTCCCGAGATCCGCGCTGGGCTGCCGGGACGGCGGCGCTACCTCGACGACGAGAACCCGTCCGGCGAGGACGTGCTGGCGGCGGACGTGTACGCCGACGGGCTGTTGGAAGAGGTCTTAGGCGACATCGACGGCGTCGGCACGTACGCCAGCGAGGAGCGCGAGTCGACCGTCGACACCGGGGACGGCGCCGTGTCGGTCGCGGTCGACCCGCTCGACGGTTCCTCGAACTTGGAGTCGAACAACCCGATGGGAACCGTGATCGCGGCGTACGACGCCCCGCTCCCCGCCTCCGGCCGCGACCTCGTCGCCGCGGGATTCGTCCTGTACGGGCCGGTCACGACGATGGTCGCGGGCGTCGGCGCCCCCGACGAGACGACGATCCACGAGTACCTCGTCACCGAGGAGGGCGAGCGTGAGGACATGGGACGGATCGACCTTCCCGAGGACCCGACCGTCTACGGTTTCGGGGGGCGGGTGCCCGACTGGCCGGACGATTTCGCGGCCTACGTCGACGAGATCGAGGACGAACTGAAGCTGCGCTACGGCGGCGCGATGATCGCGGACGTGAGCCAGGTGCTCTCCTACGGCGGCGTGTTCGCGTACCCGGCGCTCGAGTCGGCGCCCGACGGGAAGCTCCGCCTCCAGTTCGAGGGCAATCCCGTCGCGTATCTCGTGGAGGGCGCGGGCGGCCGTTCGTCGGACGGCGCCCGCTCGCTGCTGGACGTCGAGGCGACCGGGATCCACCAGCGCGTGCCGGTCCACGTCGGGAATCACGAGCTGATCGATCGGCTCGAGGCGACGCTTTCCGAGGTCCGGAACCGATAGACCCACACGTCGGGCGTGCGGAATCCGGACAATGAGAGACCGCTACAAGGCGCTCATGTTGCGCAGCTTCAAGGACGCCATGGACATCGTCGACGAATACAACGGCTGGGCGGCCGAGGCGTTCGACGATTCATCACCCGTTCCGCCGCAGGCGGTGCCGCAGGTGGCGATGATGCTGTACCAGAGCCGGGTGATGGACGGGTGGGGCGGCGAGGGCGGGTTCGACGTCCCGGAGTTCGACGACAAGATGTTCGACTAGCGAGGCCGACCGAAGGGAGGCCTCGGGGAGACGGCGGCGAGGTCCGTGGGCCGAGCCGCCCAGAAGAATAGCGATCGCGCGGAAGCGAACGAGGTGAGCGACCGGGCGCCTCGGCTCACGGCGTTCACAGATCGCGGCGCGATTTGTGCGCTCACGCGACCGCCGGGGTCGTGAACGGCGAGTTCGCGCGCGACCCGCCCGGAGGCCTATCGCGACCGTTCGACTCCGCGAGCGACCGGAACGGCGCGGTTAAATCGGGTTAATTCGGGGACAATAGGTCCAAGCGGGACCGATCGCGGTTCGGCGCGTACCCGGTTGAAACGCCCTCGGCGTGTCGTGGCGACCACGATGAACTTCGAACGTATCGGACTTGTGGCGACGGCGGGGATCCTGCTCGGGGCGGCCGGGGCGCTGGTGTTCCCACGGCTGATCGGCCTGCCGGTCGGAGCGGAGTCGCTGTTGGCCGCGACGCTGTGGGGTGTCACGCTGCTGTTCGCCGGAACGACGGCGGTCTGGGTCGTCCTGACGTACGTCGTCGGCGCCGGCTACGAGCCGCCGGAGGCCGTTCACGGCGGCGACGACGTTCAGGTTCGAATCCTGACGATCGACGCGGCGGACGTCGTCCAGCGGACGGTCGACTCCCTGCCGGACGAACTCGACGACGTGCGGGTCGTCGCCGAGGAGGCCATCGACGTGACCGGCGCGACGGTCCACATCGTTCCCGAGGAGTTCGACTGCGAGGCCGTCCGGAAGGGGCGGGCGCTGGAGTGGGCACGAAGACACGTCGACTGCGATCGCGAGTTCGTCCTGTACCTCGACGAGGACAGCCACATGGGGGAGTTCGACGGCCTGCCCGACGCCGACGTGGTCCAACTGCGCGAGGAGCCGCGCCGGACCGGATCGGTGCTGTCGTATCTCGCCGACGTCTACCGGATGGGCGTGCAGATAGAACAGCGGGCGTTCGCCCGGCTGTCGGTGCCGCTGTTCGCGTGGGGCGGGGGTATCGCCGTCCGGCGGGAGGTGGAGGACGCGGTGACGTGGGACCGCGAGACGCTCGTCGAGGACACCGCGTTCGTCTGGCGAGCGGCCGAACGGTTCGACCTCGACTTCGAACTGGCGGACGTGGTCGTGCGCAACGAGGCGCCGCCGTCGCTGTACGAGATCACCCAACAGCGGCGCCGGTGGACCGCCGGCAACCTCCGGGCGTCGAGGATGTTGCCCGCGCGATACCGCCTGCTCACGCGGATCCGAAACTACACCTGGGCGCTGTCGCCGATCGTGACCCTGATCGCCCTCCCGCTGTCTGTCCTCGGCGTGACCGTTCTGTTCGGGGGACTGTTCCTCGCGACGTCGCTGCTGCTCGCGGCGTTCACGGCGTTCTGGTTCCTCCGCGGCGTCGCGTACTACGGTCGCGGGACGGCGGGGTTGGCGCTCGCGGTCCCGCTGGCGCCGCTCGTGACCGTCGTGCACTCGCTCGGAACCGTCGTCGGCGTGCTCGACCCGCCCGAGGACTTCCGGGTGACGACGAAGGAAGGAAACTGATCCCGGGAGGCGACCCCGATCAGTCGTCGCTCGCGGGTACGTCCGCCTCGACCGTGCCGACGCGTCGCTCGAAGAAGTCGTCGAGCAGTTCGAGGCTCCGGAGCTTGTCGTCGATGTCCGAGGAGCCGTGCCCCTCCTCGCCGAGTTCCTCGTATTCGTAGTCGTCGCCCTCCTCGTACCCCGCGTCGTCGAGAGCGTCGCGGAAGATCCGCGCCTGCGACACCGGTACGCGGCGGTCGTTGACGCCGTGGACGATCAGCAGCGGGTCGTCGAGGTTGTCTGCGTGGGTGACCGGCGAGCGCTCCTCGTACAGCGCCTCGTTCTCGTCGGGCTCGCCGAGGTACTTCACCATCAGCTCCGAGCGGAAGTGCGGCATCGTGTTCTCGGCCATGTCGAACAGGTCCGAGACGCCGACCCACGCGACCCCGGCGTCGTAGAGGTCGGGGAACTGGACGAGCTGCCAGTAGGCGGAGTAGCCGCCGTAGGAGCCGCCGAAGACGACGACGCGGTCGTCGTCGAGCCAGTCGTACTCCGCGAGGACGTGCTCGGCAGCGGTGGCGACATCCCCCTGTTCGGCGCCGCCCCAGTCGTCGTACAACTCCTCGACGAACTCGCGACCGCGTCCGGTGGAGCCGCGGTAGTTCACCTGCAGGACCGAGAAGCCGCGAGAGAGCAGGAACTGCGTGCGGTAGCTGAACGAGAGCGTGTCGCGGGCGCGCGGACCGCCGTGGGGGTTGACGACCAGCGGCGACGGCCGCTCGCCGGAGTCGTAGAAGATCGCGCCGATCTCCAGTTCCTCGTAGGGGTCGTGGTCGACGGCGCGCTGGGGCGTCTCGGGCACGCCGTCGGACTCGACGGCGAAGTACTCCGCGTCGGCGAAGTCGTCGGGCGAGAACGGGCCGTACTCCGCCTCCAGTACCGTCTCGTGCTCGTCGGTGTCGAGGTCGTACGCGAGCAGTTCGGGCCGCCGCGTCGGCGTCGTGTGCTGAACCAGCACGCGGCCGTCGTCGAGGGGTGTGTCGTCCGCCAGCGACGCGACGCCGCCCGGCAGGTCGAGTTCGTATCCCTCACCGGTTTCGGCGTCGTAGACGACGGGAACGGCCTCGGCGTCGCGCGAGCGCGTCGCGAGGAACCGATCGCCGTCGGGGAGGAAGAACGCGGGCGTCTCCTCGAACTGACCGTCACCGTACCACGTCACCTCGTCGTCCTCGAGGTCGTAGACGCCGCAGCGACCCTTGTCGGGCGTGTTGTCCGAGACGAGCAGCGCGTCGCCGTCGGGGTGCCAGTCGGCCGGGGCGGACTCGGCGCCGGTCTCGCCGACCCCGAGGTTCCGCGCGTTCGAGCCGTCGACGGCGTCGCCGGTCGCCGGCCGGCGTTTCGTGGCGCTTCGCGCCACGCTCCCCACGAACACGTCGGCGTTGTCGTAGTCGTCCGAGGTGTTGGTCATGAACGCGAAACGCTCGCCGTCGGGCGACAGCTCGGCCGTCCAGACGGCGCGGTCGTAGTCGGTGAGCTTCGTCGTCTCGCCCGAGGGCAGGTCGTGGCGGTAGACGTTCATCTGGCCGTCGGCGTTGGACCCGACCAGTAGCGTCTCGCCGTCGTCGCCGACCGACTGGAGCGTCACCTGTCCGTCCATCTCGACGACCGGCTCGGCGTTGCCGTCGCGGTCGATCGCGTGGACGTCGTTCTGCTCGTTGCCGGCCTCGTCGAGGTGGAAGAAGACGCGGTCGCCCGCGGCGTCCCACGCGAAGCCGTGGCGGGCGTCCTTGGGGACCTGCCCGTCGGACCACTGCTCCAGGTCGCCGGTGTCCGGGTCGAGGAGGTACAGCTGGTTGCGGCCGTCGATGTCGTAGTACAGCGCCACTTCGTCGCCGTCGGGGGTCGGCGCGGGGTGGGCCATCGTCGGCAGCTCTGCGAGGGATCGGAGGGTGTCGTCGTGATCGTCGCTCACGTCTGAACGTTCGACGCGGTCCCCTTGAGTCTGTCCAGAACGACCGTGTGGAAAGGGATTTGACAGGCGATCGCGGGAGGCCGACCCGGGCCGCCGTCCATGGAAAACTCTTTCCGCAATTCTTGCGCACACCATCGTATGAAAGTCCACGTGGGCGCGGCGGCGACCGAGGAGGAGGCCGGCGCCATCGCCTCGGCGCTGGCCGAGCACTTCGGCGTCGACATCGAGGTGTACGCCGGCGACGACGCCGACGAGCCGATCGCGGTCGCCGAGCCCCCCGAGATCGAGTACCCGCTGGACGACGAGTTGAGTCCGACCGACCGGGAGGACGCCCTCCGCGCGGAGATCGACGACATCCTGCAGGGCGGCCCGGAGAAGTACAAACAGCGCCTCCCGGGACAGGGAAAGCTGTTCGTTCGCGACCGCCTCGACCTGTGGTTCGGGGAGGGCGGGGAGGGCGGCGTCGGCGACGCCGACCGCGAGGGCGCCACGGACGGCGTGAAGTTCGAGGACGGCAAGTTCGCCCACTTCGACGCGTGGCACGGGAACTCCCCCGACGTCGACGAGTCCGACGAGGGGAACCGCCTCCCCGCGGACGGCCTCATCACGGGCGCGGCGGAGTTCGAGGGGCGGGACCTCCACTTCATGGCCAACGACTTCACCGTGAAGGCGGGGTCGATGGCCGGTCGGGGGGTGGAGAAGTTCCTCCGGATGCAGCAGCGCGCGCTGAAGAACGGGAAGCCGGTTCTGTACCTGATGGACTCCTCGGGCGGCCGGATCGACGAGCAGACGGGGTTCTTCGCCAATCGCGAGGGCATCGGGAAGTACTACTACAACCACTCGATGCTCTCGGGGCGCGTCCCGCAGATCTGCGTGCTCTACGGCCCCTGCATCGCCGGCGCCGCCTACACCCCCGTCTTCGCCGATTTCACCGTCATGGTCGAGGGGATGTCCGCGATGGCGATCGCGTCGCCGCGGATGGTGAAGATGGTCACCGGCGAGGAGATCGAGATGGACGAGCTCGGCGGTCCGGACGTGCACGCGAAGTACTCCGGGAGCGCCGATCTCGTCGCCGAGGACGAACAGCACGCCCGCGAACTCGTCGCGGACCTCGTCACCTACCTCCCGGACAAGGCCGGCGAGAAACCGCCACGAGGCGATCCGAAGCCGCCGACGTACTCGCCCGACGGCATCGACGAGCTGATCCCCGAGGCGCCGAACCGCCCGTACGACGTTCACGACTTGCTCGACCGCATCTGCGACGCGGAATCCGTCTTCGAGCTGAAACCCGAGTACGGGAAGGAGATCGTCACCGCGTTCGCACGGATCGACGGCAAGCCCGTCGGCGTCGTCGCGAACCAGCCGACCGAGCGCTCTGGCGCCATCTTCCCCGACGCCGCGGAGAAGGCCGCGGAGTTCATCTGGACGTGTGACGCCTACGAGATCCCCCTGCTGTACCTCTGTGACACTCCGGGGTTCATGGCCGGCTCGCAGGTCGAGAAGGACGCCATCCTCGAGAAGGGCAAGAAGTTCATCTACGCGACCTCCTCGGCGACGGTCCCGAAGCAGACCGTCGTCGTCCGCAAGGCGTACGGCGCGGGCATCTACGCGATGGGCGGTCCGGCCTACGAGCCCGAGTCCGTGATCGGGCTCCCCTCCGGCGAGATCGGGATCATGGGTCCCGAAGCCGCGATCAACGCCGTCTACGCGAACAAGCTCGCCGAGATCGACGATCCCGAGGAGCGCGCCGAGCGCGAGGACGAACTCCGCGAGGAGTACCGGCGCGACATCGACATCCACCGGATGGCCAGCGAGGTCGTCATCGACGAGATCGTCCCGCCCTCCGACCTGCGGGAGGAACTCGTCCAGCGGTTCGACTTCTACGAGGACATCGAGAAGTCGGTGCCGGACAAGAAGCACGGGACCGTTCTCTAGTCGGGTTCATATACGATGACGGGACCAGCCCGTCCGTGACCTGATCACCGACCGGACGACGGTCAGCGGGTGCGAGGCCGACGAATCGGAGGCCTCGATGCGAACGGCGCGAGCCGTGAGCACGTGCGGTGCCCCGTCGTCCGATGCGGCCGCATCGCCTGTTCGCCCAACACACACCTCATCCAGCACTGCATCACACAGTGGCGTCGCGCAGTATCGATCAAGCGCCGCGACTCACTGGTCGAGCGTCGCACGGAGCAGTCGAACCTCCTCGCGGATCGCCTGCCAGGAGTCGAGCGATCCGGGGATCGACCCGTCCGCGTCGCCGCCGGCGCCCCGAGTGTGCTCGTCGACCAGCGAACGAACGGCCTGCGGGTCGTCGACGCGACGGAAGGCGACGTCGCCGCCGGCCGTCTCCAGCGTCACGGTGCCGTAGCCGAACAGCGATCCCGTGACGGACTGCTGGTACGCGGAGTTCTCGACCATCGAGAGCCGTGCACGGACGACCCGCCGACCGACGATTCCGGTCTTCACCGACGCCGCGCGGTCGGTGAGGACGTAGCGGGTGTTCGCGAGCGACAGCAGGACCAGTCCGGGGATCGAGACGCCGACGAGGACGGCGACCGCCGCGATCGCCACCCCGAACCGGCTCGTCGCCGCCGGACCGACAGCGACGGCCATCCCGGCGATCGCGACAAGCAGCCCGACGAGGCCGGCCGGAGCCGCCGCCGAGAGCCGCGGGCGCCCGGTCCAGAGCACGGTCTCGTCACCGTCGACGGTGACTGATTCCGACACGGCGCCGTCGGACTGGGCGTCGATACTCATCGGTCGTCGGTGGACGTCGACGCCGCGTCGGTGTTCGATCCCTCGCCGTCGGTGGAGGGGGAACCTCCGTCGCGTTCGTCGGGTTCTCCGGCGTCGGCGTCGTCCGTGGCGTCGTCAGCGGCGCCGCCGTCGTCCTCGACGGCCGCGCGGATCGCGCGCAGTTCGGTGAGGATGTCGGCGAGCACATCGGCCTTCGATTCGCCGTCGTCGGCGTCGCCGCCGCGGTCGCGTGCACGAATACGCTCGTTCACCAGTTCCTGGATCCGCTTGGGGTCCGCGACGCTGTCGAAGCTGAGTTCGACCCCGGAGCCGCCGGCCGTCGAGATGTCGACGCTCCCGTAGCCGAACTGCGTGCCGAAGAGGCCCTGCGCGTATGAGGTGTCCTGCACCTTCTCGAAGCCGACGCGCTTCACGTCCCGGGAGACGATGCCGCGTTTCACGTACAGCGCCTCGGTGGTGATCACGTACTCGGTGTTCTCGCGCGAGAGGTACGCGCCGGCGATGATCGGGATCCCCACGAGCACCAACGAGAGGGGAACGCCGACGACGAGCGCGGGGACGAGACTCATCGAGTGTGGCTTCCCCGTCCAGACGACCTCCTCTTCGGGGTCGAGCGAGAGCCAGTCGAAGCCGTCGGGAAGGGCCGAACCGGTGGAGGGTGACGACATGGTGGAGGGTGCCGCACCGAGCAGCATAAAACCAGCCGCCGGTAGCCTCACTCGGCGTGGTCGCGCTTCAGGGAAAGCACCGTCCGCTCGAACGTGCACACGAGGGTCTCGCCGTCGCTATCCCCCTCCCGTGCGGCGTCGGCGTCCCCGTCGAACTTGTACGCGTCGACGCGCATCGTCACGACGCCACGCTCGCCGTCGCTGGTCTCGCGCTTGTCGAGTACGGTCGACTCCGCGCGAATCGTGTCGCCGTGGAACACCGGATTCGGGTGCTCCACGTCGTCGTACGAGAGGTTCGCGACGATGGTTCCGTCGGTCGTGTCCGGGATCGACAGCCCCGTCGCCAGTGCCATCGTGTAGATCCCGTTCACCAGCCGCTCACCGAACTGCGTCTCGGCGGCGAACTCGGCGTCGAGGTGGAGCGGCTGTTGGTTCATCGTCATGTCGCAGAAGACCTGATTGTCCCGCTCGGAGACGGTGCGGCGCTTCTCGTGGACGAACGTCTCGCCGACCTCGAACTCCTCGTAATACTTGCCGGCCATGAGCGGGACGACGGCGGGCCGGGTGAAAACCGTGCGGGAACCGCCGCCGTGTCTCGCCGGCGTTCAGTCGTTCACTCCGACCCAGTCGGCGGGATTGATACGCCGGTCCGACGAACGTCGACCCATGCCACGGCGTAGCGTCATGTTCTCCCCCGGCGACCGCCCCGAACTGATGCGGAAGGCGCCCGCGACCGGCGCGGACACGATCGTCTTCGACCTCGAAGACGCAGTCGCGCCCGGCCGCAAGGCGGAGGCACGGGCGGCCGTCCGCGACGTGCTCTCCGACCCAGACTTCGACCCGGACGCGGAGGTGTGCGTCCGCGTCACGGGAACCGACACGTACCGCGATCTGGAAGTCGTCGTCGACGACGGCGACGCCGCCTTCGACGCGGTCATGCTCCCGAAGGCCGAGTCGGCCGACGCGGTCGAACACCTCGGCGATCAACTTCGCGAGCACGGTCGCCCGGTTTCCGTGATCGCGCTGATCGAGACCGCCCGCGGCGTCCTCCGCGCCGAGGCGATCGCGGACGCGAAGCCGACCGACGCGGTCGCCTTCGGCGCCGAGGACCTCTCGGCGGACCTGGGCGCGACCCGGACGGACGAGGGGACGGAGGTGCTGTACGCCCGCGAGAAGGCGGTCGCGGCGGCCGCGGCCGCCGGCGTCGACGCCATCGACACCGTCTACACCGACTTCGGCGACGAGACGGGGCTCGCCGAGGAGACGCGCTTCGCGGCGACGCTCGGTTACGACGGGAAGATGGCGATCCACCCCTCGCAGGTTCCCGTGATCAACGAGGCGTTCACCCCCGATGCAGACAAAATAGCGTGGGCGAAGTCAGTGTTAGACGCGCGAGATGCCGCGGCCGCCGAGGGTCGCGGCGTGTTCGAAGTCGACGGCGAGATGATCGACGCGCCGCTGATCGCGCAGGCCGAACGGGTCCGCGAGTACGCGCGGCTGGCCGAGGAGTGGGACGGCCAGCGGAGCGACGAATAGCGGCCGAACCGCCTGACGGTCGGACGGCCGTTCTATCGCGTTAGGGCCACAGACCGCGGACGCTCTTCGCCTCCGCAATGCGATCGAGCGCGACGACGTACGCGGCGTCGCGCCACGTGATGTCCCTCGCCTCGACTTCGTCGCGGACGGCGTTCCACGCCGAGAGCATCTCCGACTCCAGTTCGGAGTTGACCTGTTCGAGCGTCCACGTGCGGCGGTTGATGTCCTGAAGCCACTCGAAGTAGCTGACGGTGACGCCGCCGGCGTTCGCCAGGATGTCCGGAACGACGTGGACCCCGCGCTCGGCGAGGATCTCGTCGGCCGCGAACGTCGTCGGGCCGTTGGCGCCCTCGACGACGATGTCGGCGCGGACGTCGTTCGCGTTGTCGACGGTGATGACGTTGCCGACGGCCGCCGGGATCACCACGTCCACGTCGAGTTCGAGGATGTCGTTCCCGTCGTCGAGCAGCTCGGCACCGTCGGTTTCGACCCCGTAGTCCGTGACGGCGTTCGGCTGCTCGGCAAAGCTCGGGATCGCGTGCGTGTCGAGCCCGGTGGGGTCGTGGACGGCGCCGCCGGAGTCGGAGACCGCGACCACGTCCGCTCCCCAGTCGTCGAGCAGGCGGGCGGCGTTCGCGCCAACCGAGCCGTACCCTTGGACGGCGACGCTGAGGCCGTCGAGAGCGTAGTCGTAGTACTCCGCTGCCTCGCGGGTGATGATGGCGACCGAGCGGCCGGGCGCCTCCTCGCGTCCCTCCGAACCGCCGACGACGGGCGGTTTGCCCGTGACGACGCCGGGAATGGTCTCGCCCTCCTGCATGGAGTACGCGTCCATGAACCACGCCATCGTCTGGGCATCGGTACCCATGTCGGGTGCCGGGATGTCCTTCTTCGGGCCGACGAACTTCCGCAGTTCCTCGGCGAACCGCCGGGTGAGGCGCTCGTGCTCGCCGTCGGTGAGGTCCTTCGGATCGACGACGACGCCGCCCTTCCCGCCGCCGAACGGGAGGTCCATCACGGCGCACTTCCAGGTCATCCACATCGACAGGCCGACGCACTCCTCCTCGCTCACCTCGGGGTGGAAGCGAAGGCCGCCCTTGTACGGGCCACGAACGTCGTCGTGCTGGGCGCGGTAGCCGGTGAACACCTCGACCGAGCCGTCGTCGCGCTCCAGCGGAACCGCGACGCGGTGGACGGTAGTCGGGTGTTTGAGCCGCTCGATGACGCCCGGGTCGACCTCGAGGTGCGCGGCGGCGTGCTCCAACTGCCGCCGAGCCGTCTCCAGCGCCGATTCCGGCTCGTCCTGTTCGTCGGTGGCGACGCGCTTCTCGCTGGTTTCCGCTGTTCCGGTGGACATGGTGAGGTGTCGGCCGCCGAGGTGCGGCGGGTCGATATCCGCCGGTCGGAGAGAGATGAATATAGTATTGATGGTATAGTCTCCTCTTAGGTATATATATCCAATAATATCCGCGACGATCGTGAGTGACATCGACATACATCGGCGGGGAGATACGTACGGCCGAGCGTCGGTAGACATAACCGCCGACCGACGAAATCGGAACACAATGACGACCGAAGCCAATCCATTCGAGAGTCTTCAAGAACAGATCGACGACGCGGCGGAACACCTCGGCGTCTCCGCCGACGTGCTCGACCGGCTCAAGCATCCGGAACGCGTGTTGGAGTTGAACCTCTCCGTAGAGATGGACGACGGTTCACTGGACCGGTTCCGCGCGTTCCGGTCGGAGTTCAACGGCGACCGCGGCCCGTACAAGGGGGGCATCCGCTATCACCCGGGCGTCACCCGCGACGAGGTGAAGGCGCTGTCGGGGTGGATGGTGTACAAGTGCGCCGTCGTCGACATCCCCTACGGCGGCGGCAAGGGCGGGATCGTCGTCGACCCGTCCGACCACTCCGACGCGGAGATCGAACGCCTCACTCGCTCGTTCGCGGAGGAACTTCGCCCGTTCATCGGCGAGGACAAGGACATCCCGGCGCCCGACGTGAACACGGGCCAGCGGGAGATGAACTGGATCAAAGACACCTACGAGACGCTGGAGAACACGACCGAACCCGGCGTCGTCACGGGCAAGTCGCTGGAGGCCGGCGGCTCCGAGGGTCGCGTCGAGGCGACGGGTCGGTCGACGATGTTCACCGCCCGCGAGGCGTTCGACTACCTCGACAAGGACATCGAGGGCGCCAGCGTCGCCGTGCAGGGATACGGTAACGCGGGCCACATCGCGGCGTACCTCATCGAGGACCTCGGAGCGAATATCGTCGCCGTCTCCGACTCGTCCGGGGCCGTCTACGCCGAGGGCGGACTCGACGCCCGCGAGGTGAAGGCGCACAAAAACGAGACGGGTTCCGTCTCCGGCTACCCCGACGCGGACGAGGAGTTCGCCAACGAGGACCTCCTCACGCTCGACGTCGATCTGCTCGTTCCCGCCGCCCTGGAGAACGCCATCGACGGCTACCTCGCCCGCGACGTGCAAGCCGACGTGATCGTCGAGGCCGCGAACGGACCGCTCACTCCGGAGGCGGACGACGTGCTCACCGAGGCCGACGTGCACGTGTTCCCGGACATCCTGGCGAACGCCGGCGGCGTCACCGTCAGCTACTTCGAGTGGGTGCAGAACCGCCAGCGCTTCTACTGGACCGAGGAGCGCGTCAACGAGGAACTCGAGCGACACATCGTCTCGGCCTTCGACGACCTCACCGAGTGCTACGAGTCGTTCGACCTGCCGAACTTCCGCACGGCGGCGTACGTCGTCGCGGTCCAGCGGGTCGCCGATGCGTTCTCCGACAGCGGTAACTGGCCGTAGCCGGTCGCGCTCGCCCCCGACCGGGCGACCCTTCTCCTTCCACACCGACGGCCATCACCGTCGTGGCCGCTACCCCGGCACGTTTTGTCGGTTCGACCCCTTCCCGGTCTATGACGCGAAACGGGTCCGATGACCCCACCGGAGCGGCCGACGCCGCAGTCGGTCGATTCGGTGCGTCCGGCGGTCCGACCGCGGCGAGCACCGACGCCGTCGACGAGGCGCTGAAGACGCGAACGATGGACGAGGCGCCCGTCGGCATCACCATCGCGGACGCGACGCAGTCGGACATGCCGCTCGTGTACGCGAACGCCGCGTTCGAGCGGATAACCGGCTACCCGCCGTCGTACGCGGTCGGTCGAAACTGTCGGTTCCTCCAGGGCGAGGAGACGACCGAGGAACCGGTAGCGCGGATGCGGACGGCGATCGAACGCGGCGAGGCGACGACGGTCGAGGTCCGCAACTACCGGCGCGACGGCGAACTGTTCTGGAACGAGGTCACGATCGCCCCTCTGCGCGACGACGCGGGGAGGGTCACCCACTACGTCGGCTTCCAGCAGGACGTGACCCGGCGCAAACGTGCCGAGCGCGCCGCCGAACAGCGGGCCGCCCGTATCGAACGCGAGCGGGTCGCACAGCGGCGGCTGCTTCAGCGGCTCGACGGTGTGGTCGTCGACGTGACCGAAGCGGTGACCCGCGCGACCTCGCGCGACGACCTCGAACGCGACGTCGTCGACCGCATCGACCGGACGTACGCGGGTGCGTGGATCGGTCGCTACGACCCCAGATCCGACGAGATCGCGGTCAGGGCCGCGGCGGGCTCGACGAACGGCGACGAGCCCGGAGATCGGATCCAGCTCGCCGGCGCGACGGACGACGGCGGTTCCGTCGAGACGGACGGGCCCGCCGTCGCCCCGGTCGCGTCCGCCGTCTCGGCGGCGATGTCCGAGCGGTTCGTCCGCACCGAGTCGATCAACGGGGCGGGGGCGGACGGTGTGACCGCCGTGGCGGCCATCCCGATCCACTACGGGGACGCGACGTACGGGGCCGTCGGAGTGTACATCCGCAGCGACGGCGGGTTCGCGAGCAACGAGCGGGCCGTGTTGACGGCGCTGGGGCGCGCCGTCGCGACGGGACTCAACGCGATCGAGAGTCAGCGAACGCTTCGCGAGGAGGGGGCGTTCGAGATCGAGCTCGGGATCGGCGATCACCCGCTGTCGGCGGTCGCCGACGCCGCCGGCTGTACGCTGCGCCACTGCGGCGCGGTCGGCGACCGGGACCGGCCCTCGATGCTGTTCGAGGCGTCGGCCGACGGCGCTCCCGTCGACGCCGACGCGCTCCGAGCCGCCGGGGACGAGTCCGTCACCGTCCACACCGTGCTCGCCGAGACCGCGGACGCGGCGGTGGTCGAGGTCTCCGTGGCCGACGCTCGACTCCGCCGACTCATGGAGGAGTACGGCGCCGAACTCGAATCGGTGTCGGTCGACGGCGACGCCGCCCGCGTCTCGGTCGCGGTCGCGCGCGAGGCGCTCGCGCAGTCGTTGGTCGAGGCAGTCACCGACAGCTTCGACCGGGCGGAGTTGCTCGGCTACCGCCGGCGCACCGGTCGAAACCGGACCCGGGCCGAGTTCGTCGCCGCACTGGAGCGCGACCTGACCGAACGACAGCACGCCGCGCTCGTCCGCGCGTTCACGACGGGGTACTTCGAGTGGCCGCGCGATGTGAACGGCGACGAACTCGCCGAGTCGATGGGAGTGTGTCGGTCGACGTTCCACCAGCACCTCCGCGCGGCTCAAAAGAAGCTCGTGGCCGCTTTTGTCGGAGCGAACGGGCAGGAGTCGGTGACGGCCCCCGGCGACCCAAACTAGTTGCGTATCTCGCTTACCCGTATCCCATCCCTATGAGTAGTCGCACCATGCCACAACCCGGCAGCGAAGGAATCTGGCTGTGGATCGGCACGCTCGGAATGTTCCTTGGGATGCTGTACTTCATCGCCAGGGGCTGGGGAGAGACGAACCGGCGACGACAGGAGTTCTACATCGTCACCATCTTCATCACTGCCATCGCGTTCGTGAACTACCTCGCGATGGCGCTCGGGTTCGGCTTGACCATCATCGAACTCGGTGGTGAGGAGGTACCCATCTATTGGGCGCGGTACACGGACTGGTTCTTCACCACGCCGCTGTTGCTTGTCGACCTCGCGCTGCTCGCGGGCGCCAACCGCAACGAGATCGCCTCGCTCGTCGGCCTCGACATGCTGATGATCGGGACCGGCGCCGTCGCGACGCTGAGCGCGGGCGCGGGCGTCCTCTCGGTGGGGGCTCGCCGCCTCGTCTGGTGGGGCGTCTCGACGGGCTTCCTGCTCGTGCTCCTGTACATGCTGTACGGCTCACTCGCCGACAAGGCCAGCAAGCTCTCGGGCGACGCCGCCTCGACGTTCAGCACCCTGCGGAACCTGATCGTCGTCATCTGGCTGGTCTACCCCGTCTGGTGGATCGTCGGCACCGAGGGCCTCGGCGTCGTCTCGCTGAACATCGAGACGGCCGGCTTCATGGTCCTCGACTTGGTCGCGAAGGTCGGCTTCGGGATCATTCTCCTGTCGAGCCGCGAGGTGCTCGACGCGGCCGGCTCGGCGACGGCTGAGGCCACCGCTGCCGACTGAGCTGAGCGATCCGCCGGACGGAGTCGCGGTCTCCGTCGGCCATCGACCGTGTCGACCCCGCCGGGTGTCCGTCGAGACGCCCCGGCGGCGACTCGAACCGACGACTCGCGGTGCGACCGTTGCCGACCGAGTCGACCACCGATGACACCCGACCCACAATGACGACCGCGCTCACGTACCTCCAGTTTCACCTCGCGTTCCTCGTGCCGGCCGTGCTGGCGCTGGTCGCGACCGGGTTCGTGAGCCGGTCCCGGCTCGCGGAGCCGGCGAGCGTCCGCGCGGAGGCCTCGCCGATATCCGGCTACGGGAAGCGCTACTGGACCGGCGTCGCGGTCGTGACGCTCGTCGCGCTCGCGTACACGATCCCGTGGGACAACCACCTCATCGCCGTCGGCGTCTGGGGGTACGGCCAGGGGGCGACCCTCGCGACCATCGGCCACGCCCCCGTGGGCGAGTACCTGTTCATCCTCGTCCAGCCGTGGGTGACGGCGCTGTGGCTCGCGCACCTGTCGATCCCCTCGACGTGGCCGGACGGCCGTGCGGGACGCACCCGTCCGACGCTCATGCGGATCGCCGGCGTCGCGCTGGCGGCGGCGATCGGGTTCGGCGGCTGGGGGATGCTCGACACCGACGCGACGCTGTACCTCGGCGCGATCCTCTCGTGGGCGGCGCCGGTGTTGGCCCTCCAGTGGGCGGTCGGCGCCCCCCAGTTGTGGGCGCGGCGACGGCTCGTCGCGCTGGCGACGCTCGTCCCGGCGCTGTACCTGAGCGTCGTCGACCGCGTCGCCATCGCGATGGACATCTGGATCCTCTCCGAACGGTACACGACGGGGATAAAGGTGGCCGGGCTGCCCGTCGAGGAGGGCCTGTTCTTCCTCGTGACGAACCTGTTCGTCGTGCAGGGACTCGTGCTGTTCCGGTGGGTCGTCGACCGGTGGATCGACGGCGACGGCTCAGCCGACGCGGTCGCCGACGGCGCCGCACGGTGACGCGTCGGGGATAGCGTTCATCACCGTCCCCGACGACGCCCACGCATGGTCGCACGCATCGACGCCCTGTACACCGCCCCCGCCGAGGGCGAGCCGATGGCCGAACACGACCGCGTTACCCTCGTCTCCGGCGGCGTCGAGGGCGACCGCTACTCCCGGGGGACCGGCTACTACTCCCCGTTCGACGTCTGTGCGGTCACGCTCGTCGACGCCGCCGCGCTGGAGACGATCCGCGACGAACACGGGATCGACCTCGCCGACGGCCGGCACCGGCGGAACGTCGTCGTCCGCGGCGCCGACCTCGACGAGCTGCTTGGCGCGACGTTCCGCGTCGGGACGGCGAGCGCGGACGGGAGCGGCACGAGCCGCCCCGGCGACGACGCTCTCCGCGACGGCACCCGACCCGGCGACGATTCCGCCCCCGGCGCCGTCCTCCGCGGCACCCGTCCGCGACCCCCGTGTGCACACCTCGAGACGGTCGCCGGCGAGGAGGGCGTCGCGCGGGCGTTGCGCGAACGCCGTGGGGGGATCTGCGCCGAGGTGGTCGACCCCGGGACGATCGGCGTCGGCGACGACATCGTGGTGCTGGAGGCGGACCCGCGGTCGGAGGGCCGGCGGATCGCCGAGCGACTCCGAGGATCCCACGGAGAGTGAGCGGGACCTCCGGAACCGTGCGACCGGCTCGCACGACCGGACTACTCCTATTGGCTCGGTCGGCCTCTGTGAACGCATGACACACACCTCGACGAGACGACGCCTGCTCGGCGCGTTCGGACTCGCGAGCACCGCGGCGCTCGCGGGGTGTGTCGACGGGTTCGGCGGCGACATCGGCGGCGCGACCGGGGGTCCCGACACGACCGGTCCCCCCTCGCGTGAGGGGCCGCTGTATCAGCCGTGGGACCACGAGACGGTCCGGGAGGCCGTCGTCGACGGCGGCCCCGGGAAGGACGGCATCCCGTCCGTGGACGACCCGAAGTTCGCGCCCGGGGGCGAGTCGGAACTCGACGACGACGAGGTGGTGTTCGGCTACGCCGGCGCGGAGGACGTGAAGGCGTACACCCAGCGCGTGCTCGTCCACCACGAGGTCGCCAACGACACCCTCGACGGGACGCCCGTGGCCGTCACGTACTGTCCGCTCACCGGCACCGCGATGGGGTTCGAGCGCGGCGAGACGACCTTCGGCGTCTCCGGGCGACTGGTGAACAACAACCTCGTCATGTACGACCGCGCGACCGACTCGCGGTGGCCGCAGATGCTCGCGACCGCCGTCGACGGGCCGCTCGCGGGCGACCAACTGCGCGAGTTCCGACTCGTCTGGACGACGTGGGGACGCTGGCGCGAAGCACATCCGGACACGGCGGTGTTGACGGAGGACACCGGCTACGCCAAGCGGTACGGCTCGGACCCGTACGGGAACTACAACCCCACCAGCGGCTACTACCGCGGCGGCGGGCCGCTGTTCGCCTCGCTCGACGGGGGATGGGCCGAGACGCTCGACCAGCCGAAACGCGTCGTGATCGGCGCCAGGACCGCCGAGGGTGCCGTCGCGTTCGACAAGCCGGCGCTCCGGGAGGCGCGACTGCTCGACTCGCCCGGCGACGGAGACGGCGACGGCGGCGTGCTCGCGGCGTACGATCCGGCGGTCGACTCGGCGTGGGTCTACCGCCGGGGAGACGGGGGCGTGACCCTCGGCGACGAGGCGACGGGGTTCGTCGTCGACGGCGAGACGTACCGCGCGGGCGACCTGCCGCTGGAGCGCGTCCACGCTTTCGACGCGATGTGGCACGCTTGGGGCGGCTTCTATCCGGAGACCGCGTATGTCGCGTGAGCACGGGAGCGCGGAGGCGCGGACTCCGGCCGCCGTCGCCGCGACGGCGGTGGCGCGCACCCGTCGAGGCTTCGCCGCCGCGCTGGGTGACCCCGTCGCGGTCGCGGTGCTGCTCGTGGCGACTGCGGTATACGCGCTGGTGTACAGCGTCGCCGTCGGCGATCTCGGCCCGGTCCCCCCCTCGGCCGGCGTCGCGGGTGCGGACGCCGGCGCCGTCTCCGTGACCGTCGTCGCGACACCGGTCACACGCGCGACCGCGGGCGAGGGCGTCGCCCTCGTCGCGGCCGGCCCCGTCGAGTACCTGTTCGTGCCCGCGACGCTCGCGGTCGCCGTCGCCATCGGCCTGCTCGTGGGTGCGAACCTGGCGCTGTCGGCGCTGGCGTGGCGCCGCCCCGCCGTCTGTGGCGTCTCGCCGACGGCGGGCCTCGCGGCCGGGCTGCCGGCGCTGCTGTCGGGGACGGCCTGCTGCGGCCCGCTGGTGTTCATCGTGCTCGGGATGCAAGCCACGAGCGCCGCGTTGACGGCGATCGCGTGGCTGCGTCCCGCCGCGGTCCTGCTGCTCGTCGCCTCGCTGCTGTGGGCGGGGTGGCGCCTCGACGTGGAGTCCTCTCCGTAGGGGAGGATCGGATCGTTCCGCCTTCGGGTCGATCCACCGTCCACAGGGCCGAACGTCGCTGAACGGGGTTCAGCGAGTTCGGTGAGGCGTCCCCTCCTCGTCGAACAACGCCGGGCATGTTCGGCGAGCCCGGCGAAGCGACGCTTCGTCGACCTACGAAAATCGGAGATCTTCGAGTTCGGCTTCGGCTTACGCCTCGTCAAACAGCGTCTCGCCGTCGACCATGTGCTCCTCGACGGTGTCCATGTCGAGCGTGACGCCGATCCCGGGCTCCTCGGGGATCGTGATGTAGCCGTCCTCGATCACGTCCTCCTCGACGAGGTCCTCCCACCAGCCGAGCTCGTAGGAGTGGTACTCGACGGCCAGCGAGTTCGGGATCGCCGCGCCGACGTGGGCGCTCGCCATCGTCGCGACCGGGGAGGAGACGTTGTGCATCGCGACCGGGACGTAGTACTGGTTCGCCACGTCGGCGATCTTCCGCGTCTCGCGCATCCCGCCGACCTTCGGCATGTCGGGTGCGATGATGTCGACCGCCTGGTTCTCGATGAGGCGGCGCTCCTCGGTCACGCGGTAGCGGTTCTCCCCGACGGCGATCGGCGTGACGGTGGACTTCGTGACCTCCTCCTGCACTTGGAGGTTCTCCGGCGGAACGGGGTCCTCCAGCCACCACACGTCGTACTCCTCGATGGCGTCCGCGAGGCGTTTCGCGCTGCCGCCCGAGAACGTCCAGTGGCAGTCGAACGCCACGTCCGCCCTGTCCTTCACGCGCTCGGTGACCGTCTCGACGATCTCGGCCTTGTGCCGGATCTCGCCCGGGCGGAGGTGACGGTTCGCACGGTCCTTCTCGTGGCCCGACGGCACGTCGAGATCGAACTTCAGCGCGTCGTAGCCCAGTTCCTCGACGACGCGCTCGGCCTCGTCGGCACACGCCTCCGGGTCCGCCTCCTCCTCGGTGTGGCAGTCGCAGTAGACGCGCATCTCGTCGCGGTACTTCCCGCCCAGCAGTTGGTAGGCGGGGACCTCCAGGATCTTGCCCGCGAGGTCGTGGAGCGCGACCTCGATACCTGCGATGGCGGTGACGGTGACGCCCTCGACCGACCCCTCTCCGGACATCTTCTGGATGAGGTGCTCGTACAGGCGGTCGATGTCGAGCGGGTTCTCCCCGACGATCATCGGCTTCATGCGCTCGATGAGTTCGGGAACGCCGGCGCCCCAGTACGCCTCTCCGGTGCCGACGATGCCCGCGTCCGTGTACACGCGCACGAGCGTCCACGGGAAGTTCCCGTCGACCATCGTGCACTGCACGTCCGTGATCTCCACGTCCCGGCCGCCGCCTCGCTTCGCCGTTACGCCCATCGTCCCGGCGGAGAGTTCCCGCATCGTGTACTCCGCGTTCGGGTCGTGGAGCGAGTCGTAGTTCCGGCTCATACGTCGTAGTTTACTCGCGTTAGTGTAAAGGTTGGCAGTACCGTCCGCCACCGGCGCTCGGAGGGATCAGCGGCCGCCCGCGGCCCGGACCAGCTCGACCGCGCGGTAGGAGGCGTACGAGAGGCCGACGAAGCCGACGACGAAGACGACGGCGCCGACCGCGATCCCGTAGTCCCGCCACGCGACGTTGACGGCGACGAGCATGAGGTAGACGAGGCCGGCGAGTGCCGGCACGCCGAGGATCGCCGCGATCAGCGACTTCGTCTGGTCGAAGGGGCGGCGACCGGACACAGGCAGTAGTGCGTGTGGATGGGTGAAAACCGCGTCGGACTCGGCGGTGAGGTCGTGGAAGGATACGACCGGGTTCGAACTCGTCAAACTGTAACTCGTACACTATTCCCTCACGAGAGCTTCAAGCGTGGCTGCGTCGCGTAGAGGCTCTCCGGAACGATGACGGGAAGTCAGATGCAGGTTCAGCGAGCGGTCGGCGGGTCACCATCAGCACCGAGCCGGTTCCGGCGTGCTCTGAGGAGGTGGAAAATACTCGTTACCGTGAACAGCAGGACGATGAGCGCAGCGTACGCGGCATCACTTCCGAACGAGAACGGGTAGATGTCGAGCCAGGTAACCGTTACAAGCGCTGCCGAGAACCCGGACAGGCCGAGATAGAACTCACTCCACGGGATGTCGTTGCCCCGGACCACGTCCATATACACTCGTAGGTCCTGCCCAGTCTCGGTCAACTCGATCTCGTCTCGCGTCGATTCGTAGTCGAGGACGCCCGCGTCATCGAGGCGCGGGAGGTGCGTCTGGTGGAGTGCGACGTACGCACGCCTCCGCTGAGTCGAGTCGACTTCCGCGACGTCGACGTCGTTCTCCCACGCCGCGACGTGTTCGGCCAACTCACCGATCTCGACGTTCTCCGCCCGCATGAGGTGGTGAAGCGCGTATCGGCGACGGTCGTTCCCGAGGAGTTCGAACACCTCTGTTCGGCTCAGTTCCCCCGGCCCGTCGTCACCGGGTTCCGGCGTGCCGTCGGGTCCGAACTCGGCCGAGCCGTCGCCCACTTGAGTTGACATTACCAGTATGTTACGTATTAGATAGTTTAAGTCTGCGGCTCAGTTGCTATCACTACATCATTATTTTAGTTGCATCATTCCCCGAGATATTGTGTCGTCACTACAATCATCGCTGATACGTAGCGAAGACTATCAGTCTTCGACGGGGACCGAAGCACCCTGCGTGTTCGGTTGGAGCGTGCGTGTAGGCGGCGATTACACGCTGTACGGGGTGCGATACAGCTTGTATTCGGTACGATACAGCAGTGTAGCGACTCCGGTACAGTGCTGTATGCGGCTCATGAATAGTACCCCCCAGACCATTGTCAGATATGTGCGCGGTGTAGTGCCGCGCGGTGTGCAAACCATGTCCGACGACAACAGCGGCTCGACGATCGAACTGAATCGCCGCCGGGTGCTCGGTGCGCTCGGTACAATCGGTGTGGCCTCCGCGGGTGCGGGTGCGGGGACGTTTGCGCTCTTCAGCGACACCGAGAGTAGCACGGGGAACAGCATTAGCGCGGGGACGCTTGACCTGACGACAAGCAACCAGACCTCTATCGAGGTGAACGTCACCGACGTTCAGCCGGGGTACTTCACCTCTGGGACGACCACGCTGAACAACGCTGGCAGCCTCGACGGCTCGCTCGACATCTACCTGGATAACGTCAGCGAGGACGCCGACGGCGGTACCGACGACACCGATCCGGACGATGGTGGAAGCGAGCTCCGGTTCGAGTCTACGTACGCGAAGGAATACGGTACCGGCGGTCGGCTCCCGCGGAACCCGTCCTACATCGACGTTTCAGGCTCCAATCCGGGATCGCCGGTCGCGATGGAAGTGGTGGACAACGGTGGGAGCCCCAGTCTGATTCTGGAGGCACCGGACGAGAGCCTCTCGTTCATCGTTGACGCCGATGGCGACGGTGAGATCGACTACCACCTGACCTATTCACCCAGCGATGGGTGGGGGTACAAAACGATATCGAACGGGACGTACAGCGGAAACACCCTCGGGCAGCTGAGCTCGGTCACCTACGACGATGATGACCTCAGTGATGGCTCGGTTCAGGTGACGTTTGACAACGAATCGTTCCCGATCGCGGTGGGTGGTGGCAGCTTCCAGAGCGGCGTCGGTGGCGGAGTCCCCTTCGTCCCTGGATTCGACTTCAGCTACGACTCGAACGGCGATCCCGTCGCCAACGCCGACCGGTGTGTGACTGTCGACCCAACGTCGAGCGACTCCCGTCACCTCGCGGATCTGCTGCGCGTGAGTGCGTTCTTCGATGACGACCAGGACGGGTCGTTCGCGACGGTCGGCGACCCTGGAAAGGTGTTCCTCGGGAAGCTCTCGAACGTCGCGGGCGACGGTGACCTCAACGAGCCCTTCGCCTCCAGTCAGACCAGCGACGTCGTGCTCACCTACGATCTCCCGATCAACGCCGGCAACGTGGTCCAGGGGGACGAGGTGTCCTTCGACGTCGTGTTCGAACTCAACCAAGAGGACTCGCAGTAACCCCACCGGGTGACCACCGATGCGCGACGACACCGGTAGTTCGTTCGAGCTCTCCCGCCGCGGAGTGCTCGGCGGCCTCGTGACGATGGGCGCGGCGTCGGCAGCCGCGGGTGCGGGCACGGTGGCGCTGTTCACGGACCAGGAGACCAGTGCGAACAACACGGTGCAGGCCGGTACGCTCGACCTGACGGTGAACGGCGCCGGCTCGAACGCCGTGATCGACGTGTCGAACGTCGTTCCCGATGGGAGTGGGACCGACTCGACGACGCTTCGCAACGCCGGCACGCTTCCGGGGTACCTGACGTTCGGGATCGAAGGGTTCCGAACCCCGGAGAACGGCGTCAACGAGCCCGAGAGTGGTGCCGACGACGAAGCAGATCCGTTTGGACAGAACTCCGGCGGGTCACACACGGGCGAACTGGCCCAGAACCTCGAACTGCGTGTCAAACTCGTGGTCAACGGGACCGATCAATACCTGATCGGTCACGAGCCGGTCAACGGCGACGACGGGTACGTGCTCGCCTCCACGATCTCCCTCGGCTCGTACGACCTCGGCAACTTGCAGCTGTCGGCGGGGCAGTCAGTCGAGTTCGTCACCGATTACCGCGTGTACAACGCGGGCAACGAGATCCAAAGCGACAGCGTGGAGATCGAAGCTGCGTTCGCGCTCACCCAGGAGCCCGGACAGATAACGCTCCCCGAGACACAGACGGTGTCGGCGAACGCAGTCGGTCACGAGGACGACAACGACGACGCCGGCGTCGAGTTCGACTACACCAACTCGCTGGGGCAAGAGGTGACGATCACCGACGTCCACGTCCAGCCGACGGACACCGACCTGATCCTCCTCAGCGACCAGCGAGGTGGCACGAACTACGACGACTTCAGCTACAACTCGGACGTCCACTTGGAGACGCCGAGTGGCGATACCGACGGCTGGGTCGACGGCGACGGCAACAAGTTCGACGTGCCCGGCTGGGTCGATCTCGGCGCCGACGGCTGGAACGACAACGCCGATCAGGAAGCGGTTCTGTCGGCCGGGAACACCGCGACGGTGAACCTCTACGCGTTCCGTAACCAGAGCGGGAACAAAGAGGATATGACGGGCAAGCAGGTCCGCGTCACGCTCGACGTGACGCTCGCTGACGGCACCGAGACGTTCGTCCCCCTCGTGATGACGCCCGACTGATCCGCACCGCGGCCACCGACCAGACCCACGCGGGCGCCTCGCGGCGGTTCGACTCCGCCGGTGGGTTTCCCCTCTCGGGGACACAAACTATGTCCGATAAAAACATCAAACTCACGCGCCGGCGCGCGCTTGGAGCTCTCGGCGTCGTCGGTGTCGCATCGGCAGGTGCGGGTGCGGGAACGCTCGCGTTGTTCAGCGATGAAGAGACGAGTGGTGGGAACAGCGTGCAAGCGGGGACTCTCGATCTCACCCTCGACGGTGGAAACGAGGCGGTGACGCTGATCGACACGGCTGACGTGAAGCCGGGCGACAACGGTGACGGCCGGACGACGCTAACCAACGACGGCTCCGTCGACGGCTATGTCGACCTGTCTGTCACGTCGGTGTACGACCCCGAGAACGGTGTCGGCGAAGCGGAGATGTCCGCCGACTCCACCGGAGCAAGTCGAGGGACGTTCGACTTGGAGTTCTCGCAGTCGAGCGACGTCGCAGACGCCGGACCAGCGTCACCCGGATGGGTTCCGGACCGAGTGGAACCGACGAGCTGGGAGATCAGTAACTTCGACGGCGACGATCGACTCAGGATCGAGATCGGCGATCAAGGCAGTGCGGAGGGGTTCAACAGCTACATTGGAAAGAAGTACATCCCCGGAACGGACTTGGGACAGTGGAACGCCGGCGACGGTACGCGCCTCAGCTATCGCTTCTACGTTGACTCGGCTTGGGAGTCCGACGGCGATGCCCACGAAACCGGCGTCTGGATCGTCGGCGGCGACGCCGATACCTCGGGCAACGTGAACGCGGACCGGACTGACTACTCGATCCTTCACTATCAGGACAGCACAGCGAGCGACAGCGGTAGCGCACGCTTCCGCTACTTCGACGGCGCTGGACCGGACACTGGCTGGTCAGACGTGGGTCTCCCGAGCGGCTTCGACCCGACGCAAGGTGGCTGGGTCGATGTCGACTACGTGTTCAATCGGGATGGTGACGAACATCGCTGGTACGTGAACGGCGAACTATTCCACGTCGATGGTTCGGTGGGCTCTGGAACGGACGTCATCTACAGACCGATCGTCAACAGCGTGAACTTCGACAACGCGAAGACGAAAGAGTACTACTACGATGATCTCACGTTGGAGACGCCTGGAGATGGAGAGCTCGACGATGCGCTTGAGTTCCGCGCATACTTCGACGATGGGTCGACGACGTACGTTGTCGGTGGACCGTCGACGTACGTGCCATTCTCTAGTGCTGTTTCGCCTGACCTCACCTACGACGCGGACTACTTGCTCGGTTCACAGCAGGAGGCGGACTTCGTAGTTGAGTGGCGGATCCCAGAGAGCGTCGGAAACGAGATCCAAAGTGACGGGCTAACTGTCGACTTCGCCTTCGAACTTGGGCAAGAGACGAGCCAGTAGGATTCCTTCCAAGGGCCTCACTATCGGTCTTAGGACGAAGACATATGAGGGACCTCTCGTAAGTATCGGACAACCAAAGAACACGAACTGATGCCAGACTCAATCCGTTCGATCGGCCGCCGTCGCCTCCTGTCGAGCCTCGGCGTGCTCGGCACCGCCAGCGCCGCCAGCGGTCTCGGGACGTGGGCGCTTCTCTCGGACACCGATCGAACTCCCGGAAGCGTGACCGCGGGAACCCTCGACCTCCGCGTCGGCGACGGCGGGACCGCGACGCTCGCTGTCGACGACGTCCGGCCGGGTGATTCGGGCGTCGCAACGATTCCGGTGTCGAACCACGGCACCGTCGCGGGCACGCTCGGCCTCACCGTCCTCGACGCCCGTCCGGCGGGAAACGACGAAGGGATGTCTGGGTCGAATGGTGGCTCTGACAGCGGACGAGATGAGAGCGGCGGTCCGGTTTCGTCCGTCGAATTCGCTGGCTGTGGAGGGGCGCGAATCGGCTTCGCGCCGGACGCAACCACTCCACTGACGGTTCGCGTGACGGCCGTCAGAGGGCGAACCACCTCGGTCGAGACTCGGACAGTCGAACGCTCCGACACGACCGCGGGAACGAACGGTGGACGTGTCTATCAGGTCGAATCGGTGAAGGGCAAACTCACCGCCGTCGGCGTCGGCGATCGGACGTGGCAGAACCCGAACGCGTGTGCGAAGAGTGACAACGAGGATAGCGGCGGCGGCAAGAGCCAGCGGGGAGCCGCCGGGCCGTCCGCGTCCCTCCTCTCGGCGCTCACACTCGCGATCGGCTACGAGGACGCCGAACCGATCGCGGCCGACGACCCGCTCGTCGGCCCGGCCCACGCGACGGACGTGGAGGCGCTGGGGACGGTCCGAAGCGACCGAACGCTCGCACCCACTGGCGACGAGAGCGACGAGGGGTCCGACGCCGGAGACGACACCGCAGTGCTCTACGTCGCGTGGTCGGTCGACTCCGACCCGGCCGAACCGCTCGCGGACGGCACGGTCGAGATCGAACTGCAGCCGGAGATACACAGATGACGGAGCCAACGCACGACGAATGGACGAGGAGGTCACGGGGTGAGGAGCGATGAAGAGACCGACGCCGCGGACGCTCGCGGCGATCGTACTGGTCGTCGTTGTGGCGCCGTTCGTGGTATTTGCGGTACCGCAAGCGGTTGGCGCCAGCCACTCGTACGTCGTGCTTTCGGACAGTATGTCTCCGGAGATCCGCGCCGGTGACGTGGTTATCGTCGACGACGTGCAGGTCGACAGTATCGAGACTGGCGACGTGATCACCTACGAACGGCCGGGCGGGAGTCAACTCGTGACCCATCGGGTGATCGAGGTTCGAGACGACGGAGCGCTGTCGTTCCGGACGAAGGGTGACGCGAACGAGGACCCGGACCCCACGCCAGTGCCAGCCGGGAATGTCGTTGGGGTTGTGCTGTTTCACGTCCCGCTGATCGGCCACGTGATCTCCTTCGCCGGGTCGGATCTGGGTATCGTGGCGTTCGTCATCCTCCCGGCAGTGGGGCTGGCAGTCGGTGAGCTGTACGACCTCTACAAGGAGGCAACCGTAGATAGCGACGGAGGCGAACCCTGATGTCGGAGAGTTCACTCAAGACCGTGGCGGCCGTGACGCTCCTACTCGCTGCAGCGGTATTCGTGGGAGTCAGCGGCGACCCCGGTACCGACGCAGCGCTCTCTGACAGCGAGCGTGTCGACGTCGCTGTCGAAGCCGGCGAGGCGACTGACACGCCTGGAAATGAGGTTGCGACCACGCCGACACCCACTACCACGCCGACACCCACTACCACGCCGACACCCACTACCACGCCGACACCCACTACCACGCCGACACCCACTACCACGCCGACACCCAC